>Ga0310344_10000128_pt1 | contig 63132 bp, 49 predicted proteins | sample HC15DNA20200_MG_FD_203801 | JGI IMG/M metagenome (GOLD analysis project Ga0310344, IMG submission 203801) | Marine microbial communities from station ALOHA, North Pacific Subtropical Gyre - HC15-DNA-20-200_MG | ecosystem: Environmental > Aquatic > Marine > Oceanic | place: Pacific Ocean: North... | reverse complement strand
ACTGGGTTTGCCGCGTGTCAGATCCAGGGTGAGGCCCGCCGCCTGGAACCGCCGATAGGCCGCGTCTAGCTCTCGCTCACGGGCGAGCAGAGCGTCATGTGAGAGGTCGTCTAGTTGCACGGTGTCAGCCTCCTCCGATCTTCTCATGGTAGCGCAGTCAGCAGCGGGGCTCACTGGCGGCTCGCGACGGGTGAGCGCCGGGCGGACGCCGTATATACCGGTCCACTCGCCGACCTGGTCATCGTGGCCGCCTCGCTGATAAGCTGGGCCCATGCTGCAGGTTCGCGGTCTGGTCCGATGGCTGCTGCCCGTCTGTGCGTGCGTCCTCGTTGGGACGTTCCCATCCGCGCAGGCCGGGCCCGAGCAACGGGTGGCGATCGACGAGCTGAAAGTGGCGCTCGACGATGGCGCAACGATGCTGTTGATCGATGTGCGGGAAGATTGGGAGGTGGAATCGGGCTCGATGCCGGGGTCGATCCATATTCCGCTCGCCGAGCTTGAGTCCCGGATGGACGACATCCCAAAGGATGTCCGCCTCGTCTTCTTTTGAAACGGCGGCCGCCGAGCCTCCCGTGCTGCGGAGCTCTTCACCCGGAACGGCTACGACACGGCGCAGTTCTGTGGCCTGAACGACTGGAAGGCAAAGGGCTTCGAACTGGGCGAGACCGAAGAGCCTGACGCCGGCGCGATCACGCCGCGCCGGTAGCGGGCGTATCCTCGCTTACCGGCTCCAGAGGCCGTCAGCTCAGCATTCATTTCTCCCATCTGTGACGATCGACGTCAGCGCTTCAGGCGCTTCGGGACGGACGAGTCCGTCGATGTTCCCGGGGCCGGCAACCGGTTGGCGTCGCGGAGCCCCTGACGCAGCAGGAAATCGATCTGTGCGTTGACGCTCCGCAACTCGTCGGCCGCCCACCGGTGGAGGGCGGCCAGTAATGCCTGGTCGGTACGGAGCAGGAACGGTTTGCGTGTTCTCATGACCTAAGGAGACGGGGCCAGGAGTCGGTCGCAAGAGGCTGCTCCGCCAAAGCCTGGCGGGCAGCGGAACCTACCCGACGGTGACGTGGATGGCGTCGGTGAGGATCTCGACCGTGCGGTCGAGCTGGTCTTCGGTAATGACGGCGGCTGGCGCCAGGACGAACGTGTCGGCCTTGACCCGGCTGAAGAGGCCGCGGCGCGAAGCTTCAGTCAAGAGGCGTGGGCCGACCTTCTCTTCGGCAGGGAAGCCCTCCTTCGTGTTCCGGTCGGCGACGAGCTCGACCGCGCACATCAGGCCCTTGCCCCGGATATCGCCCACTCGTGGGTGGTCGTCGAGCGCATTCTTGAGGCCGGCCAGGAGCCGCTTCCCCTTGCTCGCGCACTGGCTCGGCAGATCCTCCTCCTCGATGATGCGGAGGTTTCGCAGCGCCACCGCGCAGCCGACCGGGTGCGCCGAGTAGGTGTAGGCGTGCATCCAGATGCTGTCGCTGTCATCGAGCGCGGCTGCGATAGTGTCGCTGATGCCGATTCCTCCGAAGGGAAAGTAACCGGACGTAATTGCCTTGGCGAACTGCACGATATCTGGCTCGATGCCCCAATGGTCGAGAGCGAAGAGTGTTCCGGTACGGCCAAAGCCGGTGATGACTTCGTCGGCCACCAGCAGGACGTCGTAGTGGTCACAGATCTCGCGGATCCGGGGAAAGTAGTCGTCCTGCGGAACGATCACGCCGCCGGCTCCCTGAACCGGCTCGGCAATGAACATCGCGACCGTGTCGGCGCCCTCACGGAGGATGGCCTGCTCGAGTTCATCCGCAGCAGCAACGCCCTGACTCTCTCCCGCCGGCGCCTTATACCGGTAGGGATACGGCGACGGGATATGAAGGAAGCCCGGTACCCGTGGCTCGAACTGGGGCCAGTAGGTGCTCAGTCCCGTGGCGCTCATCGCGGCCAGCGTGACGCCGTGATAACCCTCGAACCTGGAGATGACCTTGGTCTTCTTCGCACGCCCGCGCAGCTTCCAGTATGCGCGCGCCATCTTGATGCTGCTGTCAGTAGCTTCGCCCCCGCCACTGGTAAAGAAGAAACGGTTAATCGACGGGTAGGTCAGCGTTGACAGCTGCTCAGCGAGCTCGATGGCTCGTTCGTTCGAGCTGCCGGTGTAACCGGAGACATACGCCAGGGTGTTGGACTGATCTCGCGCCGCCTCGGCCAGCTCCTGACGGCCATGGCCCGCCAAGACGTTCCAGAGCCCGGCCAGCCCGTCGATGCACTCGGCTCCGTCGGCATCCGTGAGCAGTGCTCCCATACCCCGGACCCAGACCCGGGCACGGTCGTGCGTGGCGCCGTGGTGGAGCGGGTGAATCAGGTGGGCGCGGTCTCGCGTGACTAGCTCGACGTTGCTCATGTCGGTGGCTTAGTTGGCGCGGAGGAACGCGCCGTTCCCGAGACGGCGGAAGGGACCGCCATCAACCGAGAACTCGTCGGTCACTGAGAACGAGGTTTCTGAGGCGACCTGCATCAGCCGGCGCAGCACGTAGACGTTGCCGTCGGCTTCGAGGGGCAGTGTGAGGAACGTGATACCGATCGGGCTGGACCAGTCGCCCAACGCGAGTCGCACGGGGCCCTCCGACGGTTGCTCCCGCCACACCACACTCTGGCTCTCCTCGTTGAAACCGATGGTCCAGGTTTCGGTGTACGCCTCACCGTAAATCTCGGCTTCGACCCGCCCTTCGACAAAGGGGCCGCCCTCGAGCGCGGTGAAGGTCACCGTGCCGCTCCGGGTACCAACGCTTAGAGGCGGAAAGTCGCCACCGGTGTAATCGAAGGTCCAGCGACCGGAGAAGTAGCCTACTCGCTGGTCCACCTGAGGCTGGGGAATGTCGGTCCGCCGAGCGCGGGTCAGCGAGACCTCGACGTCGAAGCCGTGGTCGCCGAGGGTGACCTGGCCTGGGCCGTCAAGGGCGGCCGCCGTCCCGCGCCCGCGGGGACGCGGTCGCTCGCCGCGCGTCAGGCTGTAGGAGAGTTCCAGCGGGCCAAGGGCGGTGTCGGCTGAAGTAGCGATCGTGATCTGGTCGTCGCTAGTGTCGATCGAGTCCAGCTGGACTTCGGCGCCTGGTGCGAACCCGGTTAGGAGACCCGTGTAGCTTCCTCCTTCGGCGATTAGCGTCATCGTGACCGTGGTCTCGATGTCGCCGCCTGGAGCGGTGACGGTACCTCGCCAACTCCCGGTCCAGGGGTCGTCCTGGGCCTCGGCCGGTGCCTGACTCACTAGCAGCGCGAGAATGAAGAGCAGACCAAGTCGTTGCGCCATCGTCATATCTCCAGCAAAAGAACGCAGAACGTTGACTATACGCGGCGTCGCGAGCCTGGATCAAACAGCTATCAGGACCCTCGGTGTCGGGATCGACTTTGCTATGATGCCGGGCTAGGCGTGCCGGTCCGTTTGGCCGGGAACCCAGTCTTGTTAGGGAGCTTCTCACGTGCCTTATTCCTCCACGATGTGTCCCCGGACGGCTGTTTGGCTGTCTTCGTGGCTCGTGCTGGCACCACTCGGCGGCGCGGCGTGTGCGCCTGCGGAAACGGCCGGAGTGCCCCAGGTCGAGATCGTGTCATCACGTCCGGACATGGTCACTGGGGGCGACGCGCTGGTGCGGGTTGCTCCCCCACCGGGTGTGGAGCCAGCGGCCGTGCGTGTCTCGGTCGACGGCCGGGATGTGTCGAGTGGTTTCAGGCAAAACAGGGACGGGATACTTCTTGGCCTTGTGGCCGACCTGCAGCCGGGTGCAAACATGGTTTCGGTCTCGGCCGGACGCGGCGCCTCGGTCGATATCGAGGTTACCAACCACCCCGCGATGGGCCCCGTGTTCTCCGGGCCTCATCAAAGCCCCTTCCACTGTGAGACTGAGTCCTTTCGTCTCTTTGGCGGGGAGTCGGAGGAGACCCTTGGCGCTCCGCTCGACGAACACTGCTTGGTGGCTCGGCGCGTCGACTACGGCTACCGGTCGGTGGAAGGGGGGGCGCTTCGCATCCTGGCGGGCCCGGCGGCTCGCCCAGAAGATCTCGCCTACACGACGACGCTGGCCGGCGATAAAGTGCCATACGTGGTTCGGATCGAGACGGGGTCGGTCAACCGGGCTATCTATCAGATTGCCATGCTCCACGATCCGGCAACTGAGGTTGAGCCTGATGCCTGGCAACCCTCCTCCGGTTGGAACCAGCGCCTGATCTTCACCTTCGGGGGCGGGTGTGTGAACGGCTGGTATCGCCAAGGGGCGCGTACTGGCGGGGTCACCGATGACGTGATGCTCCGCCAGGGCTACGCCGTGGCGTCGTCGAGCCTGAACGTGTTCGGGAACAACTGCAACGACTTGCTGGCCGCCGAGACCATGATGTTGGTCAAGGAACGGTTCATCGAAGGCTATGGTGCGCCGGTGTTTACCATCGGCTGGGGTTGTTCCGGCGGGTCCTATCAGAACCATCAGATAGCCGACAACTATCCCGGCTTGCTAGACGGCATCATTCCTGGCTGCAGTTTCCCGGATGTGACGTCTGGCACCATCCCGTTCATCACCGATGCCCGGCTACTGAACCACTACTTCAACGTCACGGCCCCAGGGGAGTTCACCGCGGAGGAGCAGCGGGCTGTCGCTGGGTTCCTCGTCCTGAAGACCATGTCTAACGTGGCGACGAACGCTGGGCGGATTGCCCCGGACGAGTTCTGTCCCGATGTGATCCCCAAGGCGGATCGCTACCACGCCCAGACGAACCCGGGTGGGGCGCGGTGTGATGTCTTCGACGCGACCGTGAACATCTACGGCCGTGACGCGGCGACAGGATTCGCGCGCCGTCCACTCGACAACGTCGGAGTGCAGTATGGACTGGGCGCGCTCAACGACAGCGTGATCACGGTGGAGCAATTCCTCGCTCTCAACGAGGGGATCGGTGGCTACGATCATGACGGGCAGTTCCAGGCGGCGCGGACCACGGCCGACAACGGCGCGATGCGTGCGGCCTACCAGACGGGTCGGGTGACCAATGGCGGCGGCGGGCTGGCCACGACCCCGATCATCGACTACCGGGGCTACAGCGACGACGTCGAGCGCGGCGATGTGCACGTGCGCTACCACTCGTTCGCCGTCCGCGAGCGCTTACACCGGGCCAACGGCCGGGCCGACAACCACGTGATGCTGGTCGAGGACAATCGGCACGGTCTGTACTCGAGCCAGAGCCCGGTGTTGCAGCAGGCGCTAGCGCAGATGGACGAGTGGCTAACCACCCTTGCCGCCGACATGTCGTCAGACCCACGCATAGGCAAGGTCGTGCGGGCTAAGCCCGCCGAGCTGGTCGATGCCTGCTGGACCAGAGACGAGTCTCCATCGAAGATCGCCGAGACCCAGCAGCGTGATGCCGGCCGCTGCGCCGAACTCTATCCGGCGCCGCCGTCTCCGCGTGAGGTGGCGGGCGCCGCGGTGACGACTGACGTGCTCAAGTGTCAGCTCAAGCCGATCGACGCAGCCGACTACTCGGTTAGATTCAGCCGAGAGGAGCGAGTTCGGCTAGGCGAGCTCTTCCCGAATGGGATCTGCGACTGGACCCAGCCTGGTGTCGAGCAAGTACCGCTCCTCGGCACCTGGCTCCGCGTCGAGACGACTTAATCCACTGTTTTCGCTTTATGATCGCCTGTCGGCCCTGTTTCAGGGGGCAGGTTGGACTAGAATTGATCCGATATCCAGAATAGTTACACTGGGCCTATCCGGGGTCCCGATCGGCGGACGGTTCGTTCTGGGTTAATGGAGCGTGGACTGTCATGGGGAAGGACACCAGCAACACTGCCGGAGATACCCCAAAGTATCCTGGCATCCGCATCACGGCCAACGGGAACCAACTCGTCGCGTACCACACCGAAGCTCGGGTGACGGACGCCGGCGTCTACTATCCCATCACCCCCTCGACCGAGGGGGGCGAGCTGTATCAGCAGTCGTTCGCAGAGGGGAACCTCAACGTCTTCGGGCGCAGCACCACGGCCATCGAGGCCGAGGGTGAGCATGCCGCCCAAGGTGGCGCCACTGCCTATTCGGTATGTGGCCGCCGGGTGACAAATTTCACGTCAGGCCAGGGGTTGCCCTACGCGTCCGAGCAGTACTACCACGCCCCCGGCAAGGCGTCGACGATGGTCGTGCAGGTGGGCGCGCGGGCGCTCACCAAGCACGCCCTCAACGTCCATTGCGGCCACGACGACATCAACGGTGTTCTCGATACGGGCTGGATCATCGTGTTCGGCAAGGACGCACAGCAGGCCGCCGATCAGGCGTTGATCCTACGCAAGGTTACCGAGAAGAGCCTGACACCGGGCATGAACGTGCAGGATGGGTTCCTGACCACCCACCTGGAACGGACTTTTTACAAGCACGAGTCGGAGCTGATCCGGGAGTTTCTGGGTGCCCCCGACGATATCGTCGAGTCTCCGACCGAGGCGCAGCGGGTGTTGTTCGGTCCGAAGCGCCGGCGTGTGCCGAAGATGTATGACCTGGCCAACCCGGTGCTGCTCGGGCCGGTCCAGAACCAGGAACACTACATGCAGGGCGTGGCGGCCCGCCGGAACAACTTCATCGAGCCGATTCTCCAGTATCTGGAGGAGGCCCACGAGGAATTCGGTCGCCTTACCGGCCGTCACTACGGCCTGCTATCCGAATATCGGACCGAGGATGCCGAGACCGTCTTCATTGCCCTCGGGTCGGCGGCTGAGAACTGCGAGGCTGCGGTTGACCATCTGCGTGAAACCCGTGGCGCCAAGGTGGGATCGATTCACGTCAACGTGATCCGGCCGTTCCCCGAACAGGCGATGGCTCGCGCGCTCGCCGGCAAGCGGAACGCGATCGTGCTCGAGCGCACCGACGAGCCGTTGGCCGGAGATAACCCGCTCGGTCGGGACATCCGCACCGCGCTCAACAAGTCACTGGTGATCGAGGGGCACCCGATCGAGGAGGGTTTCCCCGCCATTGCGGCAAAGGATGTCCCACGTCTCTTTAACGGCATTTACGGACTTGGTTCTCGCGACTTCCGTCCAGAGCACATCATCGGTGCCTACGAGTACGCCACGGCCGGCCGCGCTCGTTCTGACGGCCGCACCGCCGAGGACGGCGCGTCGTTCTTTGTGCTCGGAGTGCCTCACCCCTACGAGGTGAAGGCGGAGGAGGCCCCGTCGCTGCTGCCCGAGGGCGCGATCGCCGTTCGCTTCCATTCGGTTGGGGGTTGGGGCGCGATCACCACCGGGAAGAATCTGGGCGCCATCATCGGCGATTTCAACGACTTCCTATCGGCGCGGCACGAGGAGCTAGATGAGTTCGGCCGCCCGAAGGAGGTCATCCATGTCAGCGCCAATCCCAAGTACGGGTCTGAGAAGAAGGGGGCGCCAACCTCCTACTTTCTCGTGGTCGCGCCCGAGCGCATCCGGGTCAATTGCGACTTGCGGCATGTCGACGTGGTTCTCTGCTGCGACCCCAAGGCGTTCACCCACTGCAACCCGCTCGACGGGATGTCCGAAGGCGGCGCGCTGATCTGGGAGTCTGAGGAAACGGCGGAGGAGGCGTGGGAACGGCTGCCCATCTGGGCCCGTACCCAAATCATCGAGAAGAAGATCCGGGTGTTTACGCTGCCCGGTTTTGACATCGCCCGCAACGCCACCAACCGGGCCGACCTCCAGCTCAGAATGCAGGGCAACGCTTTCCTGGGTGCCTTCTTCAAGGTCTCGCCGCTGCTCCAGGACTTCGAGATCAGCGATGACCAGTTCAAAGAGGTTGTTCGCAGCCAGTACCAGAAAAAGTTCGGCAAGTTGGGGCCGGCCGTAGTCGAGTCGAACATGACCGTCATGACCCAGGGCTTCGGTCGCGTGACCGAAATCAAGGTGGGCGAGGTCACGGCCGCAGACCGCTCGACCCTCCGCGGGCTGCCCATGCTGCCGCTCGATCGCGAGAGCAACAGCGTTGCCGGGTGCCCTACCTGTCGCTCGACCCCGATTCCGGAAGAGCAGGAGGAACGGACGCCGCTGACGCAGGTCGCGATGTTCGACGCAGAGTTCCGTTCGGACTACGGCTACGACCAGCCCGCGTCACCACTGGCTGCGATGAGCGTTATGGCCGCCGGCACGGGTGATACGGCGTCGAAGTATGTCGCGCGCCGAGAGACGCCACTCTTCATCCCCGAGAACTGTACCCAGTGCATGGAGTGCATCTCGGTGTGCCCAGACACTGCCCTGCCGAACTGCTCGCAGGACGTCGAGACGGTCCTTAAGACCGCGATCAACCACTACGTGGAGGACCTTGGCGATCGGGCGAAGTTGCTAGCCCACGTGCCCGAGATCGAGCGACGCATGCGGACACTGATGAACGAATCAGTCGCCGCCAAGGCCGACACCCCGTTCCCGCAGCTGATCCGTCAGGCGACCAGCGGCCTGAACGGATTTTCGGACACGTCGCGCGAGCAGTTCTACTCTATCGTCGACCAGGCGCCCATTGCCTACAACAAGGTCAACGCCATCTTCAAAGGTCCGGAAAAGAAGAACCCGGGTAGCGGTGGCGTGTTCTCGATCTTTGTCTCCGACCTGTGCAAGGGTTGCGCGGCCTGCGTGACTGCCTGCGGTGACCACGACGCGCTGCGGATGGTAGCCGAGACCGAGGAGGTCAACGCGGACCACGAGACCGGTACGGCGTTCCTAGATCTGCTGCCGGACACCGAGCAGAAGTTCCTCGGGTTCTACAACGACGCCAATCCGGTCGACTCGAAGACGGCCACGCTGCGGAACCACCTGATGGTGCGCCGGAACTACGACGCGCTCGTATCAGGCGACGGCGCGTGCGCCGGTTGTGGGGAGAAGAGTGTCCTCCGCGCTGTGGCTTCGGTGACCGAGGCCTATATGCGGCCGCTCTATCACGCCAAGGCGGACCGCTTCATCGAGAAGGCCCAGGCACTCCGCGCTACCGGTGCCGAAGAATTGGCGGCATTGGCTGCGCTCTACCCGGAGCGGCACGCGCTCTTTGTCCGCTTGGTGGCTCACGTCATCATGGGCCTCGGCGGCGACAGCGACGCGGATACCGACGCGCGGCTCGCGGCGCACGGCGAGATCTCCGACGAGGAGATCATCGACGCGCTCGCCACCGTACTTGAGCAGGAGGCATTCAACCATAAGCAGCTTCAGCCGCTCGACGGCCGCCTCGACAACGGGCAGTGTGTAATGGCGATGGCGGCGCACACCGGCTGCAATACCGTGTATGGGTCGACGCCGCCCAACAACCCGCATCCCTATCCCTGGATGAACTCGCTCTTCCAGGATGGAGCGACTATCGGTTGGCTCTTCGGTGAGAGCTTCATGGTCGACCACGCCCGCCGGTCGGTCATTCCCGAGCGTCTCACCGACACGCTGATGAACAAGGCCGGCACGTCGCTGACCCGGCAGGACTTCTACGATTACACCCACTTCAGCGACAACCTGATGACCGACGAAGAGGTCAAAGAGCTGCCCAAGGTGTGGATCGTCGGTGGTGACGGTGGCATGGGTGACATCGGCTACCAGAACGTGTCGAAGGTCGTCCTGCAGAACCGTCCAAACGTCAAGGCGGTGATGCTTGACACCCAGGTCTACTCGAATACCGGCGGTCAGAACTCCGATTCGACCCCGATGTTGGGCGGCAGCGATATGAACTCGTTTGGCGCGGCGACCCAGGGTAAGGCGGTGGAGAAGAAGACGGTGGCCGAGACCTTCTTGGCCGGCCACGGGTCGCCATTCGTCTCGCAGATCTCGATTGCCAACGCACCGAAGTTCTTCCGGGCGATTCTGGATGCGCTCGAGTATCGGGGCACCGGCTTCCTGCAGTGCTTTACGACCTGTCAGCCCGAGCACGGCGTGGCCGATGATATGGCGCTCGACCAGGCGCAGCGGGTGCGCGATTCGCGTGGTGCTCCCGAGTTCGTGTTCAATCCAATGCTGGGCGAGACCTACGAGGAGGCGCTCGACCTCAAGGGCAATCCGCATCCCGACAAGGATTGGTACACCACCAAGTTTAAGCCGACGGGTGAGAAGTACCGCTACACCGTGGCGCACTGGTGCGCGACCGAGGCCCGGTTTCGCAATCACCTTAAGCGGATCAAGGACGAGAGCAAGGTGGCCGGGCTGGTGCCGCTCGAGAACATGCTGGTGCGAATCACCCAGCAGGACGTGGTGCATCGCCGCCATCTGGATCCGGAGCACCGGTCGTACATCCCCGACTTCGGCGTCTACGCGAAGGTGCCGGGGCCGGACGGTTCGCCGCTCCTGATGACGCTCTCCCGTCAGCTAGTGCTGTTCTGTGTCGAACGCCGGAAGGCCTGGCGTCTGCTCCAGAGCAAGGGCGGCATCGTGAACAAGGAATACCGCGCACAGCGCGATCTGCTGGCCGACGTCGACAACGGACGAATCTCGAAGGCCGAGCTGTTCGACCGGGCCGAAGAACTCATGGAAGAGCGGATCAGCGGCACGCTGGAAGCAGCCGGCTAGGTCGAGACGGCGCGCGGCCGCTAACGAAGCAGTAAGACCACCAGGGCGGTTGCTACGCCCATCTGCCACCAGAGCTGGGTGCGCTCCTGGACTAGGAGGGTGCCCAGCACCAGCACACTGGCAGCCAGTGCCAGCAGATACCAGTACAGCTCGGTGAACGTCTCCCGCCGCTGGGTGGAGACCGCCCGTGACTGGACGTCGCTCAGGATATCGAGCACGACCGATTGCGCCGAGTCGACGCCCAGTTCGAAATAGCGGCCCTCGCCGGCCTGCGCGATGGCGCGCAACGAGTCGCGGTCGAGCACGGAGTGAATAGGGTCTTCGGAAGGCGTGAACGGCCCTGGTGGAAGCTGCGGAATGTAGCCGCCGGCGGTGGTGCCGACACCGACCACGTAGACTCGGATGCCGCGGCTGCGGGCCAGCTCGAGGGCCTTCTCGACCTCGCCCGACCAGGCCTGGCCATCCGAGATGACGATGAACGCCTTCGAGCTGAGGCGCTCGCCGTAGAGCTCGGCATCAAGCTCGAACATCCGGACGCCCCAGTAGATGCCCTCCTCGATGTTGGTATCCCAGCTGGTGTCGTCCTCCAGCCGGAACGGTGGTTCGTCGCTCAGGAAATCAAGGAAGAAGAACAGGGCGTTCGGGTCACGGGTCAGTCGGATCTGCGGGGAGGCGCGATGTGCGAAGAGCGCCAGCGCAACCCGCTGGTCGTTCCAGCTGAGGAGTTCGGCGAACATCCGGATCCAGCCGATGGAGCGCTGCCACCGATCCGGGTCCGTATCGCTCACCCGCATCGAAGTGGAGCCGTCCTGTAGGATGATGAAATCGGCGCCGGCGTTCTCGGTGACCGAGGCCAGCACCTGTGGTCGCGCGAGCGCCACCGTCAGCAGCGCTGAGGCCAGTACCACCGAGCCCCAGAAGGCCAGGCCCCCAGTGTAGGGAAAACGTTCGGTCACCGGCGTGGTCCGGCTGTCGGCGGTCCGGTGCACTTCCGCGCGGCGGCGAGTCAGTTGCCACGCCCACACCACGGCGAGCGTCGCCGGGATCGGCAGCAGCCACAGGAACACCGGTGCGCCAAATTCGATCGGGGGCATCGATTCAGTGGGCTATCCGCGGCGGCGAATCGGGGCGCCCTCGCCCACGGTGGGGTCTTCCGTCTCTTCCGGGTCGAAGATGCTTTCCTGGGGCACGTAGATCTGCACGTCCTCCATCTCCGCCTCTTCCGGGTTCTCGCCCGCGGCGCCAGGGATGGTCGGGCTCGAGAACTCGGGCACCTCGTCGCCGCCCGCGATCTCGGCCCGTAGGCGGAGCACGAGCTCGTAGTTGTAGGCGGCGTCGCGGGCACCCTCGTTGGCCTCTAGCAGGCGCCGATAGACACCGACGGCGTGGTCGAGGGCGCCGAGCGCGGCCTCGCGGCCGGCGTTCGGCCGGCGCAGGGTCAGGTAGTCGGCGTTGGCCACTACCAGTTGGAGCGGAAGGTTGCCGGCCACGCTCAGGCTGTCGGCCGCGGTGTAGTCGGCCACCAGGCTGCCGTACTCACCCCGCCAGTACCGAACTGCCGCCTTCCGCGCCGCCAGTTCCGCACGGGTGCTCTCGAAGAGCCACGGCACCGGGGCCGACCAGTCCAGTCGGCGGTCCACGCTCGCATAGCTGCGTGCCGCCTGATTCAGATCGAGCGTCGACAACGCTACATCGGCTTGGGCCAGTTGCCGCTCGATGCCGGCCGCCGCCAGAAGTCCTGCCGCCACCACCGCGAGCAGCGCCGCTCCCGTCAGATATCGCGCGAGTGTTCTCACCATGCGTTGCTCCGTCTAGGGAAACCGTCTGAATGGCTTCAGGCCGAGCGCGGCCACGGCCGCAAGGCTCCAGAGTCCCAGAGTGGCCAGGGTAAACCTGGCGAAACGTGGCTGGTGGGCCACATATTGGGTTACCTCGATCTCGCCGGCCGCCAGTTCGTCGATCTCGTGCACCGCCCGTAGGATGGCGGCTTCGTCAGCGGCCGGGTAGAACCGGCCGCCGGTCCGTTCTACCGCCAGCTTCCAGGTGTTGTCCGGCAGCACGTCTCCCATGTCCTGTGCATAGGCGGTGCGGATGAAGTAGACCGGGATCGAGTTGTCGGCCGCTTCCTGCAGGATGTCGTCCAGCGACCGTCCCTCGTACACCGCGTGTGTGTCCTGGCCGTCACTGAAGATGACCATCAGGTTGCCGTGGGCGCGCAGGAAGTCGAACGTGCGGAACAGCTGAACGCCGCGGGTGATGGCTCGCATGATCAGCGTCCCGTGATCGGGAAACCGGTCGTACTCCTCGGGGGTACCGATCAGGCCGATGCTTAGCAGAATGTTCTCGTAGTCGTTGGTGAACGGGGTGACGATGTAGGCTTCTCCGCCGAACTGCACCAGTGACACTAGATCTTGGTGGTTGCCCGCCATCCGTTGTCGGACGAAGTAGCCGGCCGCTGCGACGTTGGCCAGGTAAGTGTTGCCCCAGCCGAGCTGGTCGGTCGCAAACGACGAATCCATGCTGAGCGAGGCGTCGATCAGAATCGCGATTCGATGTCCGGGGAACGTGGCGCGCTCCTGGATCAGACTGGTGTGCGGATCGCCGAGCGCGAGGGCGAAGCAGGGCAGACCGGCCAGAAACAATCCGAACGGCAGATGGCGGACTGGCGCCAGCCGCGAACGTCTAGTCAGGAACACCGGAAAGATCGCCGGCAGTGCGACATCGGTGCGGCCGGGCCGACGGGTCAAAGTCCGGACCAGCACGGCGGCCACAGCAACGAGCACCATGGCGCCCAGGGCCATGACGACCGCGTCGCGGCGGGGGAGAGGCAGCGTCGTCCAGGAGAGCGGTGCCACCTGGTCGAACGTCGCACGGATGGCGACCAGCAGGTCGGTCAGCGCGTCCATGAGGTGGGCAGCGAGCGCAGGCGCTCGGCGGCCTCGGTGGCCAGCCGCATCGGTGCGGTCACCCGCCACCGGAGCTGCTGCAGGTGCGAGACGGCGCCGTCGAGCGCGCGCGTCAGCGTCTCGGCGCTAAGAGCGCCACTGTGGCCATAGCGTGCGGCGGTAAAGGAGCGCAGCGCGTCAGCGAGTGGATGGGTGCCGTTTATCTCGTCCCCCGGCGGCAGACGGGCCGCTAGTGAGTCCGCGGTTGTGCCGGACGAGACAAGTAATGTGCGGCGACGGAGCCACCCGTGTTTCACTTGTAGCTGGCCATCTCTGGTAGCGGTCCCGGGGGCGACCGTGGCCTGGGCCACCGGCGTGTCGGTGGCGACCGCCCCGCCAAGGCGTAGCGCGCTCAAGGTCCGCAACGCGAGCTCTGGCGTCCAGCCGCCGCCGCTGGTCTGTTGCACCGAGCGAAGCTCGCCAAGCGCGGCGCCCACGACCGCCGATGGTGGCACCGGCGTGTCGCGAGTGGTGGTGACGCCTCGGCGGTCGCGAAGCGCCCGGGCGATCCCCAGCGCGAGGATGCCCGCGGCGAGGACTCCGGCCAACCCGGCGAGTAGCGTCAGCAGGGACGCTCGCAGCTCTCCGGACTCCGCATCGCCGAACGACGGGGGAGCGAGATCGCGGATGTCGACCGACGAGGCGGGCACCAGCGACAGCAGTCGGATAGAGCCCGGGGCCAGGATGTGGGTCAGCTCACGCCCCATCAGGACAGGACCGTCGTCGCTCCGTCGCTCGATCCGGTAGGTCAGATCAAGCGGCGGAAGCTCGACGTCATCGCCGAAGCTGCCTTCCAAGATCAGCCTCAGGGTGTAGCGATATTGGAGAAACCGGAACACGCCATCCTCGACCGGAGAGAACTGTTCCCCGCCCAGGACCTCGAACGGGCTGACGTGGATCGCTTCCGGTTCGAGCGCGGCCGTATCGAGCACGGTGCGGGCCTCGCTGGTGTCGACCAGGCGGCAGGTTACCGTCATCCCGAAGCGCTCGCCCACGTACACCGCGGCACGGTCGACACGCCGCCAGCAGGTTAGCGCGTCGATGGCGGTTTCACCGGCTGTCTGTGGGGCTGCTGCCCGGGGAGTCCCAAGTGAGGCGAACGCGACCGCCGCCATCAGCAACCATCGCTGTAGCCTCATCAGGCGCTCGTCCGTTGTGCGTAGTGCCATCGTCTACCGCCTCAGTTGCTTTCGGTCGAGCAGGAATGACACCAGGGTTTCGTGTAACGACCGATCCGTTCCGCCCAGCCTGAGCATTTCCAGGCCACGGTCGTGGGCCTGCTGCTCGACGCTGTCCTGCCAGCGGATCACTCGCTCGCCAAGCTTGCGTAGGTCCGATGCCGCGATCAGCCGAGTCCGTCCCGTCTCGACATCGAGCCCCTCGACCCATCCTGCCGAGAGCGCCGGCAGCGTGAAGGCGAAGGCGCTGTCGACCATCACCAGGAACACGTCGTGCGCTGTGGCCAAATCCGCCAGCTCGTCCAGCAGCGGTACCGGGTCCTCGAACAGAAAATCTGAGATCACCGGCACCAGTGAACGCTTTCTCAGTAGTCCGGCGAAGCCGACGTCGGGCGCCGCCTCCGGGCGATCCCGACCCTCGAGATGTGCCTGGTAAGTTAGGGCGCAGTGCATGGCGTGCCCTTTTCCCATGCGCGGGCCTGCGGCGATCCATCGCCGGTTACCGTCGAAGGTGACCAAGCCGGCTTGGTCCTGGAAAAACGCCGCGGCCATGGCGAGGGTGGCGACCGTGCGCGCGATGATCTTGGCGATTGGCGTGTCACCGGTGCCGCAGCGCGTCGAGGAGGAGACGTCAGCTGCGATCACGATCGGTGCGTTGCTTTCCTGGTCGAATTCCCGGGTGAGGAGCGGGCTGAAGTTGGTGAGCGTCGATTGCGGCCAGTCGATGCTCGCCAGCCGATCGCCGGGTTGCCAGTCGCGCAGGCCAGCCATGTCGTGACCGGTGCCTTGGAAGAGGCTCGGATGTCCCCCGATGGCGAGCTCCTGCATCCGCTTGACGATGACCAGCTCGACGTCCTGGATCTCGGCCCAAGACACCAGCGAGTCTTCCGCGTCGCGCAGTTGTGGGCTCATCGGAGTGCTCAGGGGATGGGGACGGTGTCGATCACCTCGTCGATCACCGTTTCTACCCTGATACCGCGGCTCGCGGCATGTGGCGCCAACCAGATCCGGTGGCCGAGCACGTAGCGAGCGAGCTCCTGGATGTCTTCGGGATACACCTCGCTGCGTCGTCCCTCAAGTAAGGCCCATACCTTGACCAGACGGCCCCAGCAGATGGTGGCGCGTGGTGATCCGCCCAAGTCGACGTACTGTTCCACTAGTGCCGAGGGCGAGTGATGGTGCCAGTCGGTGTCGGGGCTGCAGGGCCGGGTGGCGGCGACCAAGCGGCGGATGTACTTGCCGAGCGCGTCGTGCAGGAATACCTGCTCGCCGATGCGGGCCCGTAGCTCGAGAACCCGTTTCTTGGGCATGAGGCCGTCGAGCTTCACCTGCTTGAAATCGAAGTTGACGAGTTTCTGCTCCTCGTCGGGGGGGAGGTAGCCGACGTTGACCATGATCGCGAACCGGTCGATGGCCGCCTCCGACAGTGGAAACGTGCCCTGCCCCAGCTCGATCGGGTTCATGGTGGCGATGGCGAAGCTGAAGGTCGGGAGCTGGTAGGTCTCCTTGCCCACGGTCACCGAACGGTCCTGGAGTCCTTCCAGGAACGCGCTCTGCGACTTCAGCGGAATGCGATTGATCTCGTCCAGTAGGATGACCTCGGCGGAGGCCAGTGGTCCGAACTCGGTGAGAAACTCGCCGGTGGCCGGATTGATCATCTGGAAGCCGACCACTTCGGTCGGCTGCAGGTCGGCGCGTCCCTGAAGGCGGGCGAATTTGGCGCCGCTGATCGCCGCCAGGATCACGCCGAAGAAGGTCTTACCGACGCCTGGAACCCCACGAAGCAACAAGTTGCCGGCATTGACCTGACGTTGTGCCTCTTGGTCGTAGGTGGTGGGAATCTCGGCCAGGAGCACCATGTTAGCCAGGGCCTTTTCCCGGTCGTATCCGACCAGAGCCTTGGCCCCTTCGGCCACGATGGCTTCGTGGAAGTCGACGGCGTCTTGAAGGTCGGCATTCATGGTCGGCGGGCGACACGCCTCGCTCTTGACGCCGCCCTGGCCTTAGACGACAACCCTTGTGGGGCGCAGGCTTCTGGGTCTCGGCGCGGCTGCCGCGTACAAGACTTGGATCCTATAGGAAAGACAGGCGTTTTTCCGCGGATGCCTGGATGCGGCCGGCGGATGGCTGTTTCGGACGTCGATCTTCGGCTTTGGTTGGGCCGGGCGGGTTCCTACGCCCGGCCCTTTCTTTACTTTGTGCGTAGCAGGTGATTCGCGTCTACGCACGTGTCTGGACCGTCCGGTAGCCCGTCTAGGGTTCGGTGCCCCGTTCGGACAGGAATTCGCGTGCCATCTTGCGGGAGCTTTCCCGTATGGAGCGGACGGCCGCCTTGTTGGTGATGGTGGCACGAGAAATGGCGTCGATGTCTTCTCCTACCGTCAGCGGAGCTAGCACACTCTGATCCTGAAACTGTGCTAGAAACTCCGGCAGATCGATGGAGAAGTAGCCGAACGGCTCGTTGTGATAGACCATGCTGACGTTGATGATCACCCCGGTTGGCGCCACGCCGACCAGCATCCAGATCTCGCCCTTGTAGCCGACTACTCCGCGAGCGAAGTCGACCGTGAAGAAACCGAGTCCGACGAGCTCTTCCGCGCCGTCGGCGGCGGTGCGATAGCCCCGGTAGTGGGGTGTATTGCGGTCGACGAACCGGAATGTATCGGCGGTGGGTAGCGCTTCTTTCAGATAGCTCTCGTAACGCGGGATGTCGTCGGTGGCCCGCCAGCGCTGCGCCTGGAGGGTGACGGTCACTCCGACCACGACGAGCAAGAGCATCGCGAGCCAGCGTCGACGCGTCAGTGTGGGCACCGTGCAGCGTTTCCGATCAGGCGGCGTGGCCGCGACTGGACGTCCAGAGCTGGCTCAACACCAGGCCGAGTGCGCCGCGGTTGATCTGCATGCGGCCATTGTAGCGTCTCGCGCTAGAATCGGCCTGACCTCGGACCCTTGCCTGCGAGCTGGGCGGCAGACGCGAAACCGGACCCGAGAGTCTCGGTTGTGGGACTGCGAACGAACCGGACAAAAGGGGACCACGATGCCCGACTACAAGCTGATCGGCAAGAACTACACGACCTCCGAACTCCGAGCTAAAGTCACCGGTCGCGCCAAGTACGCCGAGGATTTCCGTGCCGAGGGGATGGTCTTCCTGAAACTGTTGACCAGCCCGATGCCGCACGCTCGCGTGCGGAGCGTCGATACGTCGGCCGCCCTGGCGATGCCTGGTGTTGAAGGCATCCTGACGCCAGACGACCTGGCCGAGGTCGAAGCGCCGAACGAGGCCGGGCTCACCTACGAACCGCTGTACGAGGGGGAGCCAGTCCTGGCCGTCGCCGCTGTCGACGAGCCGACCGCCTCTGCGGCTATCGAGGCCATCGAGATCGAGTGGGAGGTGCTGCCGTTTGCCCTTGACCCGCTCGACAGCCTGCGTCCCGACGGTCCTAACGCCAGGCTCGATGGCAATACGATGCAGGACCGCGAGCTGGCCACCGTCAAGTGGTCGGACCGTGAGGCGTCCGAACTGGATGAGGGTCGGGTGCCGACTACTGGTGCGTTCACCGACGAGTGGGTTGTAGGCGATCTGGATACTGGGTTCGCTGCGGCGGATCTGATCATCGATGAGTCGATCTATCACCAGTCGATGGGGCACCAGCCGCTCGAGAGCCGGAGTTGCATGGCTTACTGGCAGAACGGCAAGGTCTACGTCTACGGTTCCACGCAGAGCACGGCGCGCACGGTCGGAATCGTCGCCCGCTGGGCAGGCGTCGAGCAGGAGAACGTCGTGCTCGTGGCCGAGTATTGCGGCGGTGGCTTTGGCAGCAAGGCGGCCGGCGCGCTGAGTATGGTTTTTCCGATTGCCATGTCCAGAAAGATCAGAAAGCCGGTCATGATGCGGATCTCACGCCGCGAGGAGAACGCCATCGGCCGCGCGCGTCCGGCCGTGCAGCTGCGAGCCAAGCTAGGGTTCCGGAGCGATGGTCGTTTGCTCGCGATGGACCTTTTTTCGGTAGGTGATGGTGGTCCCTATGGACGGAGCGGCGACTTCCTCTCGTTGGGCAACATCGCGTCACTGATCTACCAGCCGGAGGCCATCCGGATTCGCGGGCTGAATGTCTACACCAACACACCCCCGCGGGCAGCGCAGCGCGCGCCCGGGGGCGAGCAGGCGGTCAGCATGCTGGCGCCCCTGATGGATCGGGCTGCGCGGGAACTCGGCGTCAGCCCTACGGAGATGGTCCGGATTAATGCGCCATCCGGCCAGGCCAAGTTCGGTGCGCCCGGACGCGACGGTGCCCAGGGGAACGCCTCGAGCGCGTTCGTCGTCGAGGCGCTCGACAAGGGAATGGCCGAGTTCGGGTGGGCCGAGCGGAGCCGAAGAAGCGGCGAGCGGCGGGGCACCAAGGCCACCGGGATCGGTGTAGCGCTCAGCAGCTTCTCGGCCGGCAGCTCAGGCATGGACGGGCTCGCCGTCCTCCGTCCCGACGGTATGCTCCAGCTACACACTGGGGTCGGCAACCTCGGCACCGAGTCATTCTCCGATTGTGCGCGCGCGGCCGCTGAGGCTCTCGACATGCCGTGGGAGCGGGTCGAGCTGGTGTGGGGTGCCACCGACCGGAACCTGCCCTGGAGCGCGATGTCGGTCGGGAGTCAGACTACCCACGCCCACACTCGCGCCAACTGGGCGCTGGGGTTGGATATTCGCCGGAAGCTCCAGGAGATCGCAGCGGGCGACCTGGGCGGCACGCCAGCAGATTACGACGTGGCCGACGAGCGGGTCTTCCGTCGCGGCAGCCACGGACAGGGGTTGAGTTTCGCGCGAGCGGCCGAGCGTGCGATCGAACTCGGTGGGCGCTACGACGGTCACGAATTGCCAGAGGACATCAACGGCATGACCGTGGCGTCTGCCACCGCGCTGGCCGGCCGTGGTCTGCTCGGCGTCGCCAAGGACAACTTCGACACCGGCGGCCGCGTGATGTCGTTTGTCGTCGGCTTCGCCGAGGTTGAGGTCGACGTCGAGACGGGCGCCATCCAGATGGTGGATTATGTCGGCGCTGCCGATTGCGGCACCGTCGTGCATCCGAGACTGCTCGGTTCGCAAATTCACTCAGGCGGCATCCAGGGGTTCGGCATCGCGTTGAGCCAGAAATGGGTCTATGACCGGCGTTGGGGGCTCGCGGTGTCGAAGCGTTTCTACAACAACCGTCCCCCCGGCATCCTCGACGTGCCGCACGAGCGGCCCATGGGCTGGGTGACCGCCGACGAGCCGGATCCATTCAATCCGCTGGGAGCCAAGGGGATCGGCGAGCCGGCGATTGGCGCGGCGTCTGGCGCCGTGCTGTGCGCCATTGCCGACGCTCTTGGCGGCAAGGGGCAGTTCTACCGTTCACCGGTGACGGCCGACATGGTCCTGACCAAGCTCGAGCAGTTGCCGGCGCCACATGGTCGATTGGTGAACCATGTGTAACTAGCGACTGGCGTTGGCTCCGAGCGTTGCGCGTCAAAGCCCATGAGGGAAGCGCTCAAGAGGTTCGAAGCGAGCAACTCCCGTCGGCTTTGGGAGTTGGGGAAGAGCACGGAACGAATGGGGATCGATCGACGGCGATTCATTGGGACGACGGTGGCGGCCGGGATAGGGCTGAGTGCTGGCGTTCGAGCCCGCCCGGCACCGCGGGGATGGGCGGCGGCGGTTCAGACCGGACGATCACCCGACATCGTGGTGGTCGGCGCCGGCACGTTTGGCCTCTGGACTGCCCTGCATCTCCAACGGTTGGGTGCCCGCGTCACCGTGATCGACGCCTACGGTCCGGCGAATTCCAGGTCCACCTCTGGTGGCGAGACCCGGGGCGTGCGCACGTCTTACGGGGACCGAGAGCATGGCCTCCACTGGACCCGCTGGGCCGGCCAGGCGATTGAGCGCTGGATTGAATGGGACGAGATGGGCCGAGATCGGCTACTGCCTCGAGTGTTCTTCACCACCGGTGACCTCATCATGCGGGAGGAGACTAGCCAGTACATCGAGCAGACCCGCGCGCAGTGGGATACGGTGGGCACTCCCTACGAACTGCTGACCGCCGACGAGATCGAGTATCGGTGGCCCTGGATTCGGTTCGACAATCTCGGCATCGCGCTCTACGAACCGGCCGCCGGCGTGGTCCGTGCGCGTCGGGCGCTCGAATCGGTAGCCCAGGTCTTCGAGGACGAGGGCGGAACGATCCAGATCGGGCGGGCGTCGATGGGCGTTCGGGATGGCCGGTCCCTCCAGAGCGTGACGGTAGAGGGGGGAGACCCGCTTCGCGGCGATATCACCCTGTTTGCCTGTGGCCCCTGGTTTCCCAAGGAGTTCCCGTCCTTGATGGCCAATCGCATCCGGATCTCGATCGGCCACGTCTTCTACTTCGCGCTGCCACCAGGGGACACCCGCTTCGCCTTTCCGAACATGCCGAGCTACGGTGTGCCTGGATGCACCGGCTGGCCCGCACTGCCGCCTGACCATCGAGGATTTCGGGTGCGGACGGGCGGGCGCCCTGGCGATGATCCGGATACCAGCGACCGGTGGATTCCGCCCGAGAGCCACGAGCGCCCGCGGCAGGTCCTCGAGCGCCACTTCCCGGATCTCGTAGGGGCGGCGATCAACGAGACCCGGGCCTGTCACTATGAGAGCTCCGTAACGCGGAACTTCATCATCGACCACCATCCAGACCTCGACAACGTCTGGTTACTGGGCGGTGGCTCGGCGGAGGCGTTCAAGTTTGGGCCCGTGCTGGGTGAGTACATCGCCAAGCGGGTGTTGGACATGGACGACGAGCCGGACCTGGCCGAGGGGTTCGCCTTGACCGACGAGGAGTTCGGCGCCCGCGGCCGTTGATTTCTGTTCCCGATGCCTAACACGTGTTCGGACTATGACTATTCTGTCTGACTTAACGCTCGACGAATGTACGCCGGTGCGGGTGTGGGCCGCGCTCGATCCGGAGACCCGCCGCCTGGCCGCTCGGGCTTTGTGGGCCAGCGATCCTGAGATGCGGGAGCAGGCGGTGCAGGCGCTCGCCTCCACGCTCAATTTCCGTCCGGCCGGTGTCCGCAAGCTGTCTCCCGATCGCCGGATCGACTATCTGGCACGTCGAGTTCGTCCCGACGACGCGTTGGCCTCGTCCCTGCTGATGGCTCTGCACCTCGGCGGGCGCCAGGCACTGTTGACCGCCTTTCTCGACGAGCTGGGCATTCCGAATGAGGATGGCCTCATCGACGCCGACATTAAGCCGGAGCCGGTCGAGGGGGATCGGCTTGCGCCCGCGATTACGGCAATCCGGGAGCGGTTTCCGGCTGACGAAGTCGACCTCTACCTGGTGAGTCTGCTCGCGCTCGATCCCGACACCTGGGGTGCAGTGGTCGATATCGTGACCCCTCCCGCCACCACCTAGCGCCACTAACGATGCCCTGGGAACCCGGCGATCGGCTGACGCACCGTTTCAACTCGGATCTTGGACCCGGACTCGTCGAGTCGATCGACGGGCGCACGCTCGTGGTGGAGTTCCCCGAGTCCGATACCGTGCTGCGCCTGGCAGCTGACAGCGACGCACTTGTGCCGCTCATGTTTGCGGCCGGCGCGCCCGCGCGCGTGATTTCCACCGGTGAACAGGTGCAAGTCGACGTCCAGCTGGACGAGGAGCTCGTGCGACTTACCGATGGGCGCGACGTGAAGCTCGCTGACCTCTGGCCGGTTTGTATCGGCGAGTCGCTAGTCGAGCGTCTGGCCCACGGTGACGTTGACCCGCTGTCCGCGTTCGCCCTCAGGCTCGATGCTTTGCAGCTGGCCGCCCTTCGCGAGGCCGATGGCCTCGGGTCGTTCCTCGGCGGGCGGATCCATCTGTTTCCGCATCAACTGCACGCTGCCGAACGGGCCACCAGGACCGATCCGACCCGATGGCTGCTGGCCGACGAGGTGGGACTGGGTAAGACGGTCGAGGCCTGTCTGATCCTCAATCACCTGGTTCGCACCGGCCGAGCCGAGCGCGCCCTGGTCATTGCGCCAGAGACGCTGACCGTGCAATGGCTCGGCGAACTGTGGCGCAAGTACCACCAGGTGTTCGTCCTGTTCGACGACAAGCGACTGGCCGACGTCGAGAAGGACTACGGAGCCGGCTTCAATCCGTTTCTCGCCTATCGACATACGGTGGTCGGCCTGCAGTTCCTGCAAGACCATCCTCGGCTCACCGAGCAGGCGGTGGAGGCCGGACTCGACCTGGTCATCGTCGACGAGGCCCACCATCTCCGGCGGGTTCCCGGGCATCCGGGAAACGCCGCCTATCGCGCGGTGGCACCACTGGCGGGGCTGGGACGCCACATGCTTCTGCTGACCGCGACGCCGCTCGAAGAGGATGCTTTCGGGTTCTTCCGGCTGCTCGAGTTGCTCCGGCCCGGTGAGTTCGCCAGCGAGAGCATCGAGGAGCGGATCGCGTCGTCGGACCCGTTACCGCCGTGTACATCCTCGGCCAGGCGTGCCGACCTCCCCGGGTTGCCGCCGCGGGTCGGGGTCGCGGTCGATCTGTCGGGGGATAAGGGCTGGGGGGACGCGCTGAAGCTCGAAGCGGCGCTTCGAGCTGAGCCGGCGGAGAACATGGTGGCCCGGCGTCGGGTGGTGCGGCGGGTGGGTCGATTGCTGGCCTCGGGAGCCGCTCTGGCTGGCGTTCTGGGGGGCGACGAGGAGAAGCTCACCAAGCTCGCGGAGCGTGCGGACCGGGTGGATCCACGGGTGCGCTGGCTGGCGGCTCAGGCGCTCTCGTGGAAAGAGGCGGGCGAGAAGACTCTGGTGTTCGCGGCGCACCGCGACTCGCTTGAGCTCATCAAGTCTGGGCTCCGGCGGGACGTGCAGCTTCGGGTGGGGCTTTTTCACGAGGACCTCGCGCCGGCGCAGCGCGACATCGAGGTGGCCCAGTTCCGGTTGCCGGATGGTCCGTCCATGCTGGTGTCGACCGAGTGCGGGGGCGAAGGCCGGAATTTCGAGTTTTGCACCCGTCTCGTCCTGTTTGACCTGCCATGGAATCCGGTGACGGTCGAGCAGCGGATCGGCCGGCTCGACCGCATCGACCGGAGCCTCCCGGTAGAGATCGTGTACTTCCGTCCGGCGTCCATGCTGGGTGGTGCCGTGGTTTCGTTGTACGAATCGCTGGGGTTGTTCCGCGAGCCATTGGGTGGGGTCGAACGGGAGCTTGCGGCGGTAGAGGCGGCAGTGGAAGCGCTCGTGTTCTCAGACGCTGAGCCCGACGCCGAGGTGTTGCGGGAGGTGGTGCAGGAGACGCGAGCGGCCCAGGACCGGGTGCGCGACGCCGCGCTCCACGAGCTTCACCGGGAGCCGTATCGGGCCGAGCTGGCCGAGTCTATCCTGGCTCGGGTGCCGACCGACCTGGAAGAGCTAACCCGTGAGGTGATCGTCGCCGCGGCCGAACGGCTCGATCTCTACATCGAGGAGCACCGAGACGGGCTCCGGCACTCGATCGAGCTGGGTACCAGAGCTCGGGTGGAGAGCTTGCCCGGTGTGTCGGCCGGTTCCAGCTTTCTTGGTACCTTCGACCGCGCCGAGGCGGTCCGCGACGAGAGCATCGACTTCTTCAGCTCCGGCCATCCCCTGGTTGAGGGGGTGCTCGCGCATCTGGATGAGTCACCGGACGGACGGGTGGCGCTGCTCCACATGGGCGGCGAGAAGGAAGGCTTCGGGTTGCTCGCTCTCTACCAGCAGGAAGACGGGAGCTTCTCGGCGGTGGCGATGGACCTCGAGGGGAGGGAGCGGCCCGACTGGGCGGCGTTATTGACTCAACGCCCACTCCGAAGCCGACGGGTCTCCGCAGAGACCTGGACCCGTCAACCCGGATGGGCAACTTTCGTCCGTCGCCTGGGACGCGACTTGGAGAAACGAGGCGCTCCGGTGGCACTTGCAGCGTTCCGCATTGGCGGGTGACGTGACCGACGGTCTACACCTCAAGCCTGACTATCTTGAGCGGCGGTCTGCCGTCCTGACTCGGAAAGTCGTCGTCTGGCCGGATGACGTCTAGGGCCTTGATCGCGCGGCCCTGCTTGATCGCGCAGCGCCGGACGACGTCGTGCCACGCGGCCTCGCCGACCGCGGCGACGTTGTTGGTGCAGAACAGGAGGCCGTCGTCGGCCACCACGGCGAGTGCCGGTTTGAGGAGACTTTGGTAGTCGCGTACGAGGTCCACGACCCCGAAGGGGCTCTTGGCCAGCCGGGGCGGGTCGAGAACGACCACGTCGAATCGCTCCGCCGCCAGCTTCGGGAAGTTCGGGAGGCGCCGGCCCCGATTCATCATGGGTTGACGGTGCCCACCGAGCTGTCGCAGTGCCGGGAACAGATCGCTGTGCAACTCGGCACAGACCCGATGGACCTCGTTGAGGCGGGCGTTGGCTCGACCCACGCCGAGACTCGAAGACGCGAAGTCCACGTTGAGTACCCGTGTCGCGCCGGCTACGGCTGCCGCAATACCGACTCCGCAGGTATAGGCGCAGAGGTTGAGCACCGCCCGTTGGTCGGCGTCGGCGGCGACTGCTCGTCGTAGGGCGCGCAGGTCCAGGAAGAGCCACGGATCCTGGCCACGATGGCGGGCGCGGATCAGGTATCTGATACCGCGCTCGAGGCTCGTCCGTTCGGCGGTGGCGGCTAATGCCATCGGTCCGTCGAGGCGGTTGCTTATCCGCGAGCCGGCTTGGCTTCGGTCGTTGTAGACCAGATCGACCGCTGGATAGTGTTCCGACAACCACTCGGTGGTGATCTCAACCTCTCCGGTGTCCACCGGGGCGTGAAAGCTCTGCAATAACGCGAGGTCACCGTAGCGGTCTAGGGTAATTCCTGGGGCACCCTCCTGGGTGCCGTGGAGCAATCGATAGCAGTCGGTTCGTTCTTCGTGGAGCCGCGCCAGGAGCGGCCGACGTCGGGCCCGTGCCAGATCAAGGATGTCACCGAGTCGCGTCGGGCCCATGGCTGACCGAGTTTATAATCGCTCCACGCTAGAACCCACATGGACCGACATGAGCGACGAGCCTGAGCTACAGGATGGGAGGCGCATGGGCGCCGGCATAGCTATCGGAATTGCGATCGGTAGCGGGATGCGACGGGGCGACGGATGAAGCAGTGGCGGAGCCGGTGCGCGGCGTTGCTGATCGTGATCGGCGCGACCCTCGTCGGATATGCACAGCCGGCGTCGGTGACCCGCGCCGACGAAGAGGCGCTCAAACGGGTGATTCCCGAGGCCGACCGTTTTGAGCTGGTCGAGGAGCCGCTCCGGCACTTCCGCGCGTACCGCGAGTTGATGCCTGGCGGCGAAGCGCCGCTGTTCGCGTTGGCGTTTTTTACCACCGACCTCACGCCTCGTATCTACGCCTACAAGGGACGGATCACCACACTAGTCGGGATGGACACCGCCGGCACGTTGCTCGGCATCGAGGTGGTCCATCACTACGAGCCGTTCGGGTACTTCTCTATCGACCTCCCGAAGTTCCCGGCGCAGTTCAAGGGGCGGAGCATCCTCGAGCCGCTCGAGGTGGGAGGCGACATCGACGGGGTGTCGCGGGCCACTATCACCATGGAGGCTGCCACGCGGGCCATTCGGCAAGGCGCCCGACAACTCGCCCGTGAGGTGCTCGCGGGGCGGCCCGCCGATCCCGAGCCGTAGTCCGAGCGTCGTCATCATGGCTGCTTTTCGCGGCGCCTTCGCGCTGACCGTTTGTGCGCTGCTGTGGGGAACTGGGGCCGTGGCCGCCGTACAGCCGGAGTCGGGCGTCCAGACCGACCCTCCGCCGCTCTCGCTCGACGATCTGGCCGCGCTCGACGCGCTGCTGGAAGAAGATGCGGAGGAGGCGCCGGCCGAGTTCGATCGATCGGCGTTGGTGGACGTCGGCGCGCTGGGGCTGGTGCTGGCTTTTGCGGTGTTCAGCTTCGTCAAGAAGAGCGAGCGGCTGAAGGTCGTGAGCCTGATGGTCTCGGTGGCCTATCTCGGGTTCTACAAGGCCAGCCTGGTCTCGATCGTAGATATCTTCGGCGCACTTCGCTGGAGCCTGCCAGCCTTTCGAGATGGTCAGGCCTACTACGCCCTGATCGTCTTCACCCTGGTGTCGACCATCCTCTGGGGCCGTCTCTACTGCGGTCGCATCTGCGCCTTCGGGGCGCTGACGCAGCTGATGGACCAGGTCATTCCCTCACGTTTCCGCATCGAGCCACCCGTCTGGCTGGATCGCAAGCTGATCTACGCCAAGTACGTGGTGCTCGGCGCGGCGGTGCTCTACTTCCTGGCCAGCGGAGACACGCTTGTGTATCGCTACATCGAGCCGTTCTGGATGTTCACGCTGAATGGCAGCGTGGTGATGTGGACGTTGCTCGCCGTACTGCTACTGGCCACGATTTTCGTGCGGAATCTCTATTGCCGGTATTTGTGCTCGGTGGGCGCCGGTCTTGGTTTGCTGTCGAACCTGACGGTATTCCGTATCAAGCGCTGGAACGAATGTCAGACCTGCAAGCTGTGCGAGAAAACCTGCGAGTGGGGGGCCATTGATGGCCCGAAGATTCTCGTCAGCGAGTGCGTGCGCTGTGACGACTGTGAGCGGCTCTACGCCGACGAGGACACGTGCCCTCACTGGCTAATCCAGAAATACCAGGCCGCTCGCGCGGCGTTGGAGAGCTGACACGGGGGGAGCTAGTCGGCGGGGGCTTGCTTGGGGTCTGGCGCCTGCATCGCCTTGTAGCCATACCAGGCGCAGCCGCCGAGCAGGAGCGTCAGAAGCATCCAGCGCATGCCGCCAGTGAACATCGCCTGGCTGAAGGCGGCCCACGTAATGTCGTACTGGGTCAGCACTCCCCACCGCTCCGTCATCCAGTGCCAGCTGGTGTGGGCCACCAGCGCCGAGAGGATGATGGTGCCTACCCGCTCCGCCACCAGGTAGCGAAACAGCAGGCCGAGCGACGGAACTAGGATTACCAGCACGAGGAGCTGGCCGAGCTCCACGCCGACGTTGAAGGCCAGTAGCGACGTCAGCAGGTGCGACCCGGCGAACTGCAGCGTCTCCCGCAGTGCGAACGAGAAGCCGAACCCGTGCACCAAGCCAAACAGGAACGTGATTGCCCAGCGACGCTGAACCTGGGCGCCGACGATGTTCTCGAACGCCATGTACACGATGGACATGGCGATGAGGGTTTCCACCAGCGGCGGGAACCAGAGGGCGTCGGGTGCCAGGTCGTAGGCTGATGCGATCAAGGTGACCGAATGCGCCACGGTGAAGGCGGTGACGATGATGGCCAAGGCGCGCAGCTTCCGGAAGGGAATGACCAGACAGGCCAGGAAGAGCAGATGGTCGATGCCGTCGAGGATATGCTCGAATCCCATCGCCACGAAGCGGAACGCCGCCTGATGCCATCGCGGGTCTAGTCGCACTAGTCCAGGGGCGCCATGCAGTTCGAAGGCGCGCTCGGGAGTATCGGGCGCCAGGAACCGGAGCACGGTAGTGACCTGCAGTCCCATCCGCTCGAGGCTGGGCTGGATCGAGAAGTCGGACTGGTCTGACTGGATGTCGTAGTCGAACAGGACATCGAGCACCGCCTGTTGCCAGGGTAGCTGGGTGCCGGCGGCGAGCAGGGGACCTTGGACGTGGGCCAGCGCGGTCTCGTAGGTCTCGAAGGACGGATCCGAGGGCAGCGAGATCTTGATCGCCGTGACCTCGGGCCACTCCAGCCGGACATCGTTCTCGAAGATCTGGACTTCCTGCCCCATCCAGACCATGGCAGCGTCTTCGAACTGGTTCCGTTCCCGGGCGAGCTCAAAATCGAGGAATCCCGGGCCGATGGTCGGGAACGCCATGTCGGATAGCGCCTCGAGCGGCACGCGGACCAGGAGCCGCAGCCGCTGCCCCTCTGGCTTCACGAATGCCCGGACCGTTACGTCGGCGGGGATGTCGTGCGCCGCCTGACGGGCCGGGAACGCCAGGAGGAGCCCGAGTACCAGGAGCAGCAGCGCGAAGGGTCGATCCGGTCGCTGTGGTCGCGAAGACGTGGTCATGGCTGCCGTTGATGATTGGAAGTCGTTGAACCCCAGCCAGATAGCTGGGCGAGCGGGGGCGTTCGGGGTGCCCGATGTCGCTGGTCGGGAAAATATAACGCAATTCGTACGGTTTACAAGTATACTGGCTACTTCCGAGAGGCCTGAGGAGACCCGTAACTGCGGGGGCTCCTGCGCTCGACTGATTGGAGGAAGCCGATGATTCGGAAGCAGCATCTTCTCTTTGGGGCCGCGCTGGCCACGGCAGCGCTCGTGGTTGCCTGTGCCGGTGGCGCCGAGGAATCAGGGACGGCCGGGGGTGGCGATACCGGTGCCATGTTGTCCATGAACCCGGACGACGGAGTCCCGACCTTTGAGGTCGATCCCCTGTTCCCGAAGAACCTGCCCAACCACTGGCTGATGGGGCCGGTCATCGGTGTGGATGTCGACTCGCGCGACCACATCTGGATCGTTCATCGAAATACCCCGGACAACTTCGTGATGAACACCGAGATCGGCATGATGGCCGATCCGCCGGTGGCGCAGTGCTGCCAGCCCGGTCCGCCGGTCATGGAGTTCGACCAGGAGGGTAACCTGGTGCAGGCCTGGGGCGGCCCAGGGACCGAGACCGGTGACTATGTCTGGCCCGCGTCGAACCACGGCATCACCATCGACGGAATGGACAACGTCTGGATCGGCGGCAACGGTGGTCCCGACGCGCACGTCCTCAAGATGGATCGCCAGGGTAACTTCCTGATGCAGGTGGGCACCTCTGGCGCGCGGATGACCGGTCCGGTCAGCGAGCGCACTGGCCAGCCGACCCCGCAGCGCGACAGTCACGCCGCTGACAGCTACGGCCGGGTTGCGAAGATCGCCGTCGACAACGAAGCAAATGAGGCGTACTTCTCGGATGGCTACTTCAACCGCCGGATGGCCGTGGTCGACATGGACTCGGGTGAGCTGAAGCGCTACTGGGGTGCTTACGGGAACGAACCCGACGATGAGGTCAACCTCGGACGGTACGTCCGTGGCGATGAGTCGACCTACGAGCAGTTCCGTGGTCCGGTCCACTGCGGCGAGGTTGCCAACGACGGTCTCGTGTATGTGTGCGACCGTGGCGGCGACCGTGTCCAGATCTTCCAGAAGGACGGCACGTACGTTTCCGAGCACTTCTACGCGCCGGACACGTTGTCGCAGGGTTCGACCTGGGATATCGACTTCTCGCACGATCCGGAGCAGCGGTGGATCTACCTGGCCGACGGCCAGAACATGAAGGTGTATATCATCGAGCGCGAGACCATGGAAGTGGTCACGGCGTTCGGAGACGGTGGACGCCAGCCAGGCATGTTCTTCGCGGTGCACAGCCTCGCGGTGGACTCGAGCGGCAACATCTACACCACCGAGACCTACGAGGGGTCGCGTCTGCAGAAGTTCGTGTTCAAGGGCTACGGGCCGGTACCGGCCGGGGCCGAGGGCGAAAACAGTCAGGGCGTGCTCTGGCCGACCAACTAGGACTCGCCGAGACGTAACATCGAGGCCGGTCCACTCTGTGGTGGGCCGGCCTTCGTTCTGTACCTTGTCATTTCTTGAGAGTGCTTGGGGGGCAGGTCATGCGGAATTGGCAGTTGGTGCGGAGTGGGGTGATAACTCTCGTCATGGTGACGGCGCTCGGCGGTGCGGCCACCGCCCAGGAGCTGACCGAAGAGCAATACGGTCCGACCATGGGTGAGGTTAGGCTCCTGGTGGGTGATGTGTCGCAGTTCATCGACAACCGGTACTGGCCGGAGCTCGGCGAGACCCTCGACACGCTGTTCCCGATGTTCCGCCAGATCGAGGCCTTCTGGCAGGGGCGGGGCAACGACAGTGCGTTGGCCATCGCTGGCGAGTCGATTGCCGCTTTGCAGGAGTTAGGGCGGGCGGGCATCGACATGAACGTTGGCGCTGCCCAGACCGGGTTGGGGAATTTGCGCGCCACCTGTGGCAAGTGCCACGGGGCGCACCGTGAACCCGACGGCGACGGGTTCAAGATCAAGGCCGGCAGCTAGGTTTTCTGGCGATTCGCCCACCTGGTTGATCCCTCCTCACGTCTTGCCAGGTTGGCGGATCACTAGCAAACCGACCTCAGCGAGTGCCCTCTTCGCTCGTAGTTTCAATGAACAGTCGAAGGGTGTAGGCTAGCGCCGTACCAGCTTGATGCGGGCGCGGCAGCGTCCTCTGTGGGAAGGAGACTGTGATGCGGCGATCCTTCGAGAGTGGCTCTCTGACGGCGTTGTTCTTTCTCGTGTGTCTGCTTGGTTCGTCTGTCGTCGCCGAGGCTCAGGGGCGGACGCGCGGCAAGGTGATGGACGAATGGGGCAACGGTTTGCCCGGCGCGACCGTGCTGGCTGAGCCGGATGGCGGCACCGGCGCTCAGACCACCGAGACCACCGATGACAACGGCGAGTTCATGTTCGTGGGCCTACCGCAGGGAGTCTGGAACTTTACTGTCACCTACGATGGCTACCAGGGCATCCGCCAGGCGGCCCGCGTGAGCCAGCTCAACCAGAACCGGCCGATCGAGGTCGAGCTTCCCGTATTGCCATTGGGTGGCCTGTTCCGCGAGCGCACGGAATTCGAAGCCGAAGGCGGCACCCCCAAGTTTCGTTTCGAAGACGATGGCAAGTTCGAGTTTGAGGACGAGGATGGCGAGGGTGAGGGCAATTACGGCATCGTCGAGCAGAACGCCTTACTGGTGGTGCGCGACTACGACGGGCCGGACGACAAGTTCAGCGTCACGACGCCGGTGGTTGTCGAGTTCGGCGACGCCATGTTCACGAGCATGACCCACAACGGCGTGAACATGCCGAAGAAGTAGCGCGAGAGGGTGGAGTCGTGATGAGGCTTCGCCGAGGTGTGGGACGTCTGCTGGTGTTGATGACGCTGGTGGGCGTTTTCTTTGCGCCCGCGGCGGCCGATGCTGAGGTCATCCGTATCGAGATCACCGCCCGCGAGGCGTTCGGGGTGGAGATTAACGGCCAGATCGGTCCCTACGAACGATGGCGCGGCCGCGTGATCTACGCCTTAGAGGTGGACGACGCCGCCAACCGCGGCATCGTCGATCTAGATCTGGCCGCCACCGATGGTAACGGCCGCGTAATTTTCTACGGGGATCTCGAGATTCTCGCACCCGCCGATCTCTCGCAAGCGCAGCCCACCGTCCTGTACGTCGTCAATAACCGCGGTCGCCGCACGATGGGAGGTGAATCCTTCCTGCTCAGCCGGGGCTATGTGACGGTGTCGAGCGGCTGGATCGCGCAGGTACCGATCAACCGGACCCGGATGCGGCTCGAGGCACCCATCGCGCTCGACTCGGAGGACGGTATCCCGGTGGTGGGCGAGGTACGGGTCGAGCTAGTGACCGACGAGGCGACGGACCGGCTGGCAGTCGGCGGAGGACAGCAGTCGTTCGAGCCGGTGATCGGCGAGCTCGGTGAAGCACGGTTGACCCGCCGGCTACGTGAGCGTGACCCGCCCGAACCGGTCCCTCGCGACCGGTGGCGATTGGGCGCGCAGTACGACGGCAGCGAAGAAGGTAGTGGGCTGATTGAACTTGAGATGGCGCTCGAGGGTGGGTTCGAACCTGGCGTCATCTACGACCTGACCTACCTGGCCCGCGGTGCAGTCGTGCAGGGTACCGGGTTCGCCGGCATCCGCGATCTTGTGTCGTTCCTGAAACACGAGGTGTCCGAAGAGAACCCACTGCGACGATCAGACGGTTCCCCGGTGGCCCAGCGTGTCATTGGGCATGGTCTGTCTCAAAGCGGCCGTGCGCTTCGCCAATTCCTCTACGACGGGTTCAACGCCGACACGGAAGGACGACAGGTGTTCGACGGCGTGCTGCCGGCGATTGCCGGCGGCGGGCTGGGCTTCTTCAATCATCGGTTTGCGTCACCCACGCTCGGCGGTGGTCAGCACGTCGGGCACCTGAATCCGGTGGATCAGTTTCCGTTCACCTACGGCGACGAGACCGATCCGTTTACGGGTGAGACCGACGGCATCCTTCGCCGTGCCAGGGAAGATGGCGTCGTGCCCAAGGTGATGCACGTTGATACCTCGTCGGAGTACTGGCATCGGGCCGGTTCGCTCGTGGTGACTGATCCGACCGGCGCCAGAGACGCGGAGCTCCCGCCAGAGGTGCGGGTCTACATGGTGGCTGGCGCGCAGCATGTGCCGGCGCAGCGGCCCTCCGAACGCGGGCAGCAGGCACTGAATCCGAACGACTATCGACCGGTGTTGCAGGCGCTATTTTTGGCGATGGATCGCTGGGTGAGTGATGGCGTTGAGCCACCCGCCAGCGCGTATCCCACGATTGCCGGAGGCGCCCTGACGCGGCCAGACCCCGGGGGCTCGGGCTGGCAGCCGTTGCCCGACGTGACCTTCCCGGCGGTGCTCAACCAGCCGGAGCAGCTCGATTTCGGAGAGGCGTTCGCCGAGGAGCGTCGGATCGACCAGCAACCGCCGGGGCGCACCGGCAACTTCTATGGCGTGCGGGTGCCCGGGTTCGGAGCGGACAATAACGAGCGGGGCGGAGTGCAGCTGCCACGTACGGCGGTGCCGGTGGCCACCTACACCGGGTGGAACCTGCGGAGCCAGGCGATTGGCGCACCCACCGAGCTACTGCATCTGGCGGGGAGCCGGATCCCGTTCGGTGCGACGTTGGATGCGCGTCAGGCGGGCGACCCGCGTCAGGCGCTCAGCGAGCGGTACTCAAGCTTTGACGACTACCGGAACCAGTATCTGGCCGTGGCCCAAGACCTGATCGACCAGGGGTATCTGCTGGCCGAGCACCTCCCCGCAATTGAAGCGGTCGCTAATCAGTACCGCAGCCTGTTCGAGCAGTAGCCGGTCCGGGCTCCCCTGGACCGCCTTTCTGGAGCTATACGATCATGAAGCGTCTGTTCCTCGCCGTCGGGTTGTTGTTTCTTTTTACCGCCGAAGCCACGGCCCAAGGGCTACCGTTGGCGCCCCCCACGCAACTGGGGCTCGACCCCGACCGCCTTGATCGTATCGTGGAGTTGGTCGAGGAAGCGGTCGACCGCGAGGAGGTGGCCGGCGCGGTGACGCTCGTGGCTCGGCTAGGCCGGGTCGGGCACCTTGAGGCGATCGGGTTCCGCGACAGGGAGCGGGGTGCGCCGATGGAGACCGATACGCTGTTCCGTATCGCCTCAATGACGAAGGCGGTGACCAGCGTGGCCATCATGCAGCTCTATGAGACTGGCGCCTTGATGTTGAACGATCCCGTTTCGAAGTATCTTCCGGCTTTCACCGAAATGGACGTGTTGACTCCACCGGACGAGGCGGGCGGTGAGTTTACGCGCGAGCCAGCGCGGCGCCAGATCACGATTCGGCACCTGCTGACGCATACCTCGGGGCTGAGCTATCGCTTCCTTTCGCCGCCGCACTTGGCCCCCTACTACCTCGGCGCTGATATCACCGACGGTTTGAGCCAGGCCGACGGCACTATCGGCGACATGGTCGACCGGCTGGCGACGACGCCGCTGCTTCACGGGCCGGGCGAGCGCTACACCTACAGTCTGGGCGTTGACGTGCTGGGACGGGTGGTCGAGTTGATTACCGGCGAGACGCTGGCCGGCTACATGGCGGCCGAGATCTTCGAGCCGCTGCAGATGGACGATACGTCGTTCTTTAAGGTGCCCGGGGAGGCCGACCGATATGCGGCCATCTACACGCCGGTGGGAGACGGCATCGGCAAGGTGACCGATGCGCCGGTGTCGAGTCCGGACAACCGAGTGGTGTACTCGGCCGGTTATCCCTACGGCGAAGGGCAGCGTTACTACTCTGGCGGGGCGGGCCTGACGTCGACTATTGGCGACTATGCTCGATTTTTGCAGGCACTCCTCAACGGGGGAGAGCTGGACGGCGTGAGGATTTTGGGACGAAAGACAATCCAGCTGATGACGCGCGACCACCTGGTAGGTGTGGGTGTCCCCGCCGGCGGGAACCTGTTCGGGCTGGGCTTCGCGATTTCGCCCGATCCTGGTCTCAGCGGCGGCCCCCGTTCCGAGGGGGCATTCGGCTGGCTCGGCTTCTTCAACACTGTCTACTGGGTCGACCCTGAGGAGCAGCTCGTGTCGATCATCATGACCCAGCTCTACCCGAATAATCAGTCGGAGCTGACTCGCAAGTTCGAGGTAGCGGTCTACAGCGCCATCGTGAATTGAGTTGGCGTTGGCTTCGGGAGCTCGAAGTTCGGCTGGAGTTCAGGTGCACAAGAATCTGGCCAGACGCATGAAAGCCTGGCCAGGTTAATCGTGGGCAGGCGGAGTCTGCCCAGGGTGACTGAAGCCAGAAGCTTGGAGCCAAGCGAGACGCCTCGGCTATCCAAGCTCCGCGAGCTTTAGCGTATTCCCAACAGTTCCACGTCAAATACCAGCATCGAGTCGGCCGGGATACCTGGGCGGGCGCGGGAGCCGTAGCCGAGTTCGGCCGGGATCCAGAAGCGGCGCTTTTCGCCCACCACCATCAATTGGAGTCCCTCGGTCCAGCCGCGAATCACGCCGTCGAGCGGGAACGTGGCGGGCATACCGCGGGTCACTGAGCTGTCGAACATCGAGCCGCTAGTCAACCAGCCGCTGTAGTGCACGGTTACCTGCGAGGTGGCCGACGGATACTGGCTACCGGTGCCAGCCTGAACCACTTTGCTGGCTAGGCCAGAGGGCGTGCGCTCGGCGTCAGCCGGCGGAGCCGCCACGTCTTCCGGGGCGGAGGGTTGGGCAGCCGCGGCGGCAGCCATACCGACCACCACGAAGGTGGCGACGAGAAGTTCTGGTGCGATCGATCTCAACAGGGTAATCATGGAAAGATCTTACCGTAACGAGAACCGGCCGATTGTCGTCTTGACATTGGGTTGTTCACGGACGCGACAGAGAGGAGTCCCGGAATGCGGTGCGTGCTAAAGGTTATGTGTACGGCGGTATTCGTGGTTGCGGTGGTTGCGACCCCATGGCTCGCTCGGGCCCAGGCCGGCGGGAACGACGGCAGCGGCTACTGGGGACAGTGGCGAGGACCGCTGGCTACCGGCGAAGCGCCGCGCGGCGATCCGCCGGTCGAGTGGAGCGAGTCGAGCAACATCCGCTGGAAGGTGCCTATTCCAGGGCTGGGGTCTGCGACCCCTGTGGTGTGGGGTGATCGGATGTTCGTGTTGGCCGCGGTGCCGGCCGGGGAAGAAGTGGCATCGAGCGACGGCATCTTCCGCCGGATCCGTAACCGCTTCACCCGCGCGAACTCGGCCACCCGACTCCAGCAGTTCCTCGTGCTTGCCCTCGACCGACAGGACGGGTCGGTGATTTGGCAGCAAGTCGCTCGTGAGGAGCTGCCGCACGAAGGGATCCATCAGACCGGCAGCTATGCCTCGGGGTCGGCCGCGACCGACGGCGAGGTGCTGTGCGCGTTCTTCGGCTCGCGCGGCCTCTACTGCTACGACCTGGACGGCGAGCCGCTATGGGATGTCGATCTGGGCGACATGCGCATCCGGATGGGATTCGGCGAAGGGGCGTCACCCGTCCTCTATCGCGACCTTCTGATCGTGGTGTGGGACCACGAGGGAGACTCGTTCATTGCGGCGTTCGACAAACGCACGGGCGAGGAGCGGTGGCGCACGCCACGCGATGAGATGACGTCCTGGAGCACCCCCCTGGTGGTGGAGCAAGGTGACGATGCCCAGGTGATCACGAGCGCCACGCAAGGTGTCCGCAGCTACGACGTGGCGACTGGCGAGATCCGGTGGCAGGACGAAGGCGTCACTCTCAACGCCATCCCCTCGCCGGTGTACGAGGACGGGACCGTGTATGTGACGAGCGGCTACCGCGGGAACCGGCTGGCTGCCATCGATCTCAGCGCGGCCAAAGGCAATATCGCGGGTTCGGATGCCATCCTGTGGTCGCTAGATCGCGACACGCCATATGTGCCGTCTCCCCTGCTGCACGATGGGTTGATTTACCTGGTGAAGAGCAACGACGGCATTCTGAGCAGCTACGACGCAGGTACCGGACAGCGGGTATGGGGGCCGGAGCGGATTCGCGCGCTGCGTGGCGTCTATGCTTCGCCGGTGTCGGCCAGCGGACGTATCTACGTTCCGGGCCGCCAGGGCACGACGGTTGTTCTTCAGGCCGGCGAGACCTTCGAGGTGCTGGCGACCAACGAGCTTGACGACGGTTTCGACGCTTCACCCGTCGTGGCCGGTGACGAACTGTACCTGCGCGGACGCGAGTTTCTCTACGCCATCGCCGAAGACTGACGGATATCACCGAACCCCAGCATCTCGGCTGCTTTTCTTGACCTACGGTTGAGCGCCGGTCCGCTCACCTGCGAGGCGGTCGGCTCGACCATGCCCTTGGTCATACTGCTCGTCGCCTACCTCCCCGCCAGCCAGGTTCCTATGGCCAGCCTGAGGACCGAGTAGCCGTATAATCAGCGGTTCGTGAAGATTACCTACATCACTGCGGGCGCCGGGGGCATGTACTGCGGAAGCTGTATCCGCGACAATGCCCTCGCCACGGCGCTGACCCGGAAGGGGCACGACGTCACCCTGCTCCCGCTCTACACTCCCACCCGGACCGACGAAGAGAACGTCAGCCAGCAGCGGGTGTTCTTTGGCGGTATCAGCGTCTATCTCGAGCAATATGTTTCACTCTTTCGCAAGACCCCCTGGCTGCTCGACCGGTTGTGGGAGTCGCCGTGGCTGCTGAAGGCCGTGTCGGGCCGGGCAGTCGGCACCAGCCCGACGAAACTCGGGGCATTGACCGTCTCGGTGCTGGAAGGTAGCCATGGACACCAGCGCAAGGAGCTCGACAAGCTCGTGCACTGGTTGAAAGACCAGCCGCGTCCGGACGTGCTCGACATCTCTAACTCGATGCTGATCGCGATTGCCGAGCCGTTGAAGCAGGCGCTCGGATGCCCGATCAATTGCACGTTGCAGGGCGAGAATATCTTCATGGACGAGCTTCTCGAGCCCTATCGCAGTCGGGCCAAGGAGCTGATCCGGTCGCATATCCAGCATGTCGACTCGTTCGTGGCGGTGAGCGACTACTACGCTGGCTACATGAGCCGCTACCTGGAGATTCCAGGCGCCAAGATGCGGGTGGTGCCGCTGGGGGTCAACATCGACCGGTTCCAACCGGCGACTGGTAAGGCTGAGGGGAAGTTAACCCTCGGTTATCTTGGACGGATCGCTCCCGAGAAGGGGGTGCACCTGCTGTGTAACGCCTATCGCGACCTCCGCAAGCGCGGGGCGCTCGACAACTGTCGGCTCGAGCTGGCGGGCTATCTCGGCCCCGAGCACGCCGCGTACTGGCAATCGATAGAGCGCGAGGTAGGGACCTCTGGATTGGCCGACGAGATCAACTATCGAGGTGAGCTCGACCTCGACGCCAAGGTAACGTTCCTCCAAAGCCTGGATTTGTTTATCGTGCCTGCCGTCTACGACGACCCGAAGGGCATGTCGCTCATCGAGGCGATGGCGTGTGGGGTTCCTGTGGTCGCGCCGCGTCGGGGTACCTACACGGAGCTACTGGAACGCACCGGCGGCGGTGTGCTCGTCGAGCCCGAGAACCGCGATCAGCTGGAAAGTACCATCGAGCAGCTGAGCGGAGATCTGGCCCGGCTCGCCGAGCTGGCGCAGCGGGCCCGCGCGGGTATCCAGGAACACTACGGCACCGACGAGATGGCGGCCCGAGCCCTCGCGGCCTACGAACGACTCGCGCCGGCGACTGCCTGACGCGACCTGCCTCTCCACCACGCCCAGCACAGCACGCCTACCAGGGCCACGCCCAGCCACCGCTGTGGACCTGGCACGAAGACCACCGCGCCGTTCAGGATCATGGACAGGAAGAAGCCGCGCACGGTCCACTCGACCGACGGTGAACGGTGGGCGTAGCTCTCTGGATTGCGGCGTCCCCAGACGAGCTCGCCTAGCCAGACCAGTCCGAACAGGTAGTTCACGTACAGTCCACCGCCCCAATTGAGCCCTGTCAGCTCGGCAGTCTGGGCCGCGGTCGCCGCGTACCCAGTCGCGTGGCTCCACTCGTAGTGCGTGCCGAACGCCAACAGGGCGTGCGCGACGAAGAGAATCAAGCCGGTGAGTGAGAGACGAAACGCGGCCGAGGGCCGGCCATGCGATAGCACCTGTGCGCCGGCAAAGAGCCCGAGCGCTAGCCAGATCGTTACCTGTGTGAAGAGGTCGCCCATCGCCCTATAATCTCGCGTTTTGGCCCGAGAGATTCGTGGGCAGGCTTCAGCGAGGTCGGCGAGATGCCAGCGGCCATCGACGATCGGCAAGGCTGAAGCACCATCCTTCGGAATGTCCTAAAGCCTAAAGCTAGATCGGCTACCATGCGGCATGCTCAGACCACCCAGGACGTCCTGGTTGCTGCTGTCCGCGCTGATGCTGTTTGTCTCCTGCGGTGGCGGCGATGCCCCGGCGGGTGATGGCCCGGCGGTCACCGCAACGCACGAAGCGGTCGGGCCTGCCCCGATGCGACTCTACATCCTCGACTGTGGCACGCTGGTAATCGCCGACGCGGGGCGCTTTTCGCTCATGCCGGACGAGACGTCAACCCTCGAGCTATCGGTGCCTTGCTACCTCATCGAGCACCCGGAGGGCCTGCTCCTCTGGGACGCGGGGTTACCAGACGAGTGGGCCGCGAGGTCGCCGTTTGCCCAGGAGAACGGCACGCTGACCACCGTCGAGCGCACGCTGGCGGGGCAGCTCGAGGAGTTACGGATCACGCCAGCCGACATCGACTATTTGGCGATGTCGCACATGCACTACGACCATTCCGGGAACGCCAACATGTTTGCCGGGTCCGAGTGGCTCGTGCAGCGGCCCGAGCATGAAGCGGCCTTTGGCGAGGCCGGCGGATTCTTCGACAGGAGCCTGTATGGCGACCTGGAGACGGCCGAGACGCGTATTCTCGATGGCGACCACGACGTGTTCGGCGACGGCACCGTCGTGATCAAGTCAGCGCCTGGGCATACGCCCGGGCATCAGGTGCTGTTCGTCAATCTGGTCGAACCGGGACCGCTGGTGCTCAGTGGCGACCTCTATCACTTTCCAGAGAATCGCCAGTTGAAGCGGGTGCCGCTGTTCAACTTCAATAAGGCCCAGACGCTCGACTCGATGGATTTGATCGAGGATTTCATGTCCGAGGTGGGGGCGCGGATGTGGATTCAGCACGATTCGGCCGCCTACGCCCTGCTGCGCAAGTCGCCAGACTACTACCAATAGTTTGCCTGGCGAGTCGTTTGTCTGGACGGTGTTGCGGCGTTTGACACAGCCCGCCTGGCTGCTCTCTCCTCACATTTGTCCAGACGAACGGATTGCCAGGCAACCTACTAAGCGTCTCGTAGGTCCGGTGGTTGAGTCGCTTGGAAGGTAACCGGTGACTGCCTGTAGCTTTCGAAGGTAGGCATCTTCAGATCGCGGGCCGACACGATCGGCTCACTGACCGGCCACTCTATCCCTACGTCCGGGTCGTTCCAGCGGATGCCTCCTTCTCCCTCGGGGTTGTAGGGAGCGTCCACCTTGTAGAGCAGGTCGGCAGAGTCGTCGCTCAGTACGGTGAACCCGTGGGCGAATCCTGGCGGTACCCAGAGCAGACGGCCGTTCATGTCTGAGAGCTCGGTGACGTAGGTCTGGCCGAATGTAGCCGAGTCGGGGCGGATGTCGAGCACGGCGTCGAAGATCCGACCCCGTGTGACCCCCACGAGCTTGCCCTGCGCCGGAGTGTGCTGGAAGTGTAGTCCACGCACGACGCCAGGCTGAGACCGCGAGTGATTGTCCTGGACGAAAGCGACCGGCAGCCCAGCAGCCTTGAACTCGTCGAGGTTGAATCGTTCGACGAAGAAGCCTCGCTCGTCTCCGTGGACGTCGAGTTCCAGCAGCAAGAGGCCGTGAAGGTCGAGAGGCGTGATGTGCATGAGATTGAGACGTTGGGACTGGCCCGAGTCGGTCGACATGATAGCGCATGGGTCCGGGAGCCTGGGACCCTGACATCCCGCCTGCATGCAGATGTGGTCGACGGACTCTATGTTGGCTGGTGTCCCGACGTCGAGGAGGAGAAGAGATGGCGATCTCAGATACGTTCATTGGCGAAATCGTTCGGGAAACGGTGACCACCCGCTGGTGGCGGCGTCATTCCCGGTGATCAGGCGGCGGTATCCGAATCTGCCGCGACCCTATCGAACCTCAGCACCTCGGGTGGTAGGATGGCTCGCGATCGCGGCCACTGTGTCCTTCATCTTGCTCTACCTGCCCTCCAGTCCTTCGTCGCTGGTCTGGCCGGAAGAGTGGGCCATCGTGCTTGCCTGGGCCGGGTTGGGCGTGGTGTTCGGGCTGGAGCTTCGACGCGGGGCGGTCGGGCTGGGGGACGGTCAGAGCCGGCGTGTCCTGGGCCGGTGCGTCGACGACCTTGTGTTTCGATGATACGACAGCTGACACGTTCATATCGGGGGTTGCCGGCGCTGGCCCTGCTCTTGGGACTGGCCGCCACGTTCGACTGGCCGATACAGGCCGGCATGTCCGTGATGGTGAAGACGGTGCCGGCGCTCGAGCCGACTCTGGCTCGCATGGCCGAGCTACCTCGGATGCGCTCGATGCTCGTGTCGGTTGGGGGAACGCTCGTTGCTGAGCAGTACTACAACGGCGCGTCGGCCACCCGTGCGGCTAACATCAAGTCGGCCTCTAAGAGCGTGATCTCGGCGCTGGTGGGCATTGCCCTCGATCGAGGCGATATCGAGGGTCTGGACACGTCGGTGGGCGAGTATTTCCCAGAGTATCTCGACGACCCCGATAAGGCTGCGATCACCGTCGAGGATCTGCTGACGATGCGGGCGGGGCTAGAAACCACTAGCAACCGCAACTACGGGCGCTGGGTGCAGAGCGGCAACTGGGTGCGCCATGCGTTAACGCGCCCGCTGGTGGCGCGTCCCGGCACGCGCATGATCTACAGTACCGGCAGCACTCATCTGCTGTCGGCCATTATTACCCGTGCCTCCGGCGTTAACACCCACACCTTTGCGCGCCGGTACCTTGGTGAGCCGCTCGGAATCTCAGTGCCTCGCTGGACCACGGATCCGCAAGGCATCTACTTCGGCGGTAATGAAATGTCGCTCACCCCTCGCGCCATGCTCGAGATCGGTGAGCTGTATCTGAACTGTGGTCGCGTCGGAGTCGATCAGGTCATCTCCGAGGAGTATGTGCACCAGTCGGTCGAGGCTCATGCGTTCCGAACGAGGACGCCTGATCGGGCCTACGGGTACGGCTGGTGGGTGCGGGAGTTTTCTGGTTATGACGCGTTCTACGCCTGGGGCTACGGCGGTCAGTTCATCTACGTGGTGCCGCAGCTCCGCCTGGTGACCGTGATGACGTCATCGCCCAATCCTGGAAGTGGGCTGAGAGACCACCGTCGTTCCCTGTATCGACTGATGGAGCGTGAGATCGTGCCGGCCGTGGCACAAGGGGTATGAGGGGGTTGCAGAGGTTCTGCAAGGCTGGGCTTGAGCCTCGTCAAGCTGTGGAAGGACGAACGATGAACAAAACGTTGAGACTTGCTGGGCTTACCGCGTTGCTGATGATCGCCGTGGGCTGTGGGGGCGCAGAGCCGCTGGAGGAGACGCCGATCACCGAGGCGCCAGGCGCGGCGCCGGAAGCGGCACCAGCCGGCGACGGGACCATTTTACGGCTCGATCCCGCGTTCGACGCGCTAGTGTCGGCCGATGCGGTGATCGAGAAGGTGGCCGATGGGTACGGATTTACCGAGGGACCGGTCTGGGTCCGCCAGGGTGAGCCCGATCCCTACCTACTCTTCAGCGACATTCCGAACAATGTGGTCCGGAAGTGGTCGCCCACGGAAGGAGCCAGCGACTACATCGATCCGGTCTTCGAGGGAGATCCCGACGGTCGCTCGGTGGGGTCGAACGGATTGCTTATCGACGGCGAAGGGCGGCTCATTCTGTGTGAGCATGGCAATCGCCGTATCTCTCGCCGGGAAGCCGACGGCAGCATCACGGTGCTGGCAGACAGCTACGAAGGCATGCGGCTGAACAGCCCGAACGACGCGGTGTTTCATTCGAGCGGCGCGCTGTATTTCACCGATCCGCCGTATGGGCTGCGGCAACAGGATGATGACCCCGACAAGGAACTCGATTTCAACGGCATCTTTCGCCTGCTTCCTGATGGTACGGTCGAGAAGCTGGCCGAACAGAGTCGTCCGAACGGCATCGCGCTCGCGCCCGATGAGGACACCCTCTACACGGCGAATTCGGACGGAGCCAACGTGGTCTGGTATGCCTATGATGTTCTCGAGGACGGCTCCCTCGGCCCGGGCCGCGTGTTTGTCGACGCCAACGACTGGGAGGCCGATGGTGCGGCCGATGGGATGGCGATCGACCGCCACGGGAATCTGTTTGCGACTGGGCCTGGCGGCGTCTGGGTGATCGCTCCCGATGGCACGCACCTCGGGTCGATCCAGCCAGACGAACCGCCGGCCAATGCCGGGTGGGGCGACGATGGGAACACGCTCTACATGACGGGGCGGACCGGGCTGTATCGGATCACGTTGAATACGGGCGGGACGATTCCGTAACCCGTCCAGCGTTCGAGGCTTCCGGCTCACGACAGAGGTTCCGGGTTACGCGGGAGGTGGTCGTATGACTTGTCACGCACGTTGGCTTACGGCGGCGGTGGTCACGCTTGTACTCGCCTCGCCGGTGATAGCACAGCAGGGGGCTGAGGACGGGGAATGGCGGCACTATGGCGGAGATGTCGGGAACACCCGGTACTCCGGCCTTGACCAGATCAACGCTGAGAACTTCAGCGACCTGGAGCTCGTCTGGCGGATGAAGACCGACAACTTCGGCCCCGAGCCGGAATACAACTTCCAGTCGACGCCCCTTATGGTCGATGGGGTCGTCTATACGACGGCTGGCACCCGGCGCACCGTGGTGGCCGTTGACGCTGGTACCGGTGAGTACCTCTGGATGCACCGATTAGACGAGGGCCAACGAGCCGAAGAGGCGCCGCGACGGTTATCTGGCCGCGGGCTGGCCTATCGCGACAACGGTGGCTCCGGCCAGGTCATCTACGTCACACCCGGTTACCAGATGATCGCGCTCGATGCTGCCACGGGCCAGCGCATTCAGGCCTTTGGCGACGATGGCATCGTCGACCTGATGCTGGGGATGGATCAGGACATCGATCCGCTCTCGGGCTCGATCGGCCTGCACGCCACGCCGCTCGTCGCTGGCGACACCATCGTGATCGGCGCGGCCCATATTCCCGGCGGTGCACCTGAATCGATGCGCAATACCAAGGGTCACATCCGAGGCTTCGACGCCGACTCCGGCGAGCGGAAGTGGATCTTCCACACCATTCCGGGTGGCGACGAGTATGGGAATGACACTTGGCTGAACGAGTCGTGGCGGTACACCGGTAATACTGGGGTGTGGGGGCAGACCAGCGTCGATCTCGAACTGGGTATCGTCTACCTGCCTACCGAGATGCCCACCAACGACTACTACGGCGGGCACCGGCACGGCGACAACCTGTTCTCGGACAGCATTGTGGCCGTGGATATCGATACCGGAGAGCGGCTGTGGCACTACCAGGTCATTCACCACGACGTGTGGGACTGGGACTTCCCCTGCGCACCGGTTTTGGTAGATGTACAAATCGAGGGGCGACCCGGCATTACCAAGGTCATCGCCCAGCCCAGTAAGCAGTCGTGGTTGTATGTGCTGGATCGCGAGACCGGTGAGCCGATCTGGCCAATCGAGGAGCGGCCGATGCCGCCCTCGGATGTGCCGGGCGAGTTGCTTGCGCTGACCCAGCCGTTTCCGACTAAGCCGCCCGCCTACGACCGGCAGGGTGTCAGCGAAGACGACTTGATCGACTTTACGCCCGAGTTGCGGGCCGAAGCGCTCGACCGGGCCTCGAATTTTCTGATGGGGCCGATCTTCACGCCGCCGGTCGTGGCTGATCCGGATGGTCCGTGGGGCACGCTGATGCTGCCGTCCACCGGTGGCGGCACTAACTGGCCTGGTGGCTCGGTCGACCCAGAGACTGGCATCTTCTATCAGTACTCGTTCACCAGCCTGGTCTCCCTCGGGCTAGTCAACGATCCCGAGCGGTCCGACATGGACTTCATCCGAGGCAACCCGCCGGGGATTCCGGCACGGGATCGGGCGCTGACCATCCGCGGCCTACCGATGGTGAAGCCACCCTGGGGACGTATCACAGCGATCGATCTGAAACGCGGCGAGATCGTCTGGCAGGTGGCTCATGGCGAGACCCCTGACAACGTCCGGGAGCATCCCGAACTGCAAGGCGTCGACATTTCGCGCACAGGGCGGGTCGGTCGGGTGGGGACGCTTATCACGAAGGCGCTCGTGATCGCCGGTGAGGGAGGTACTTTCACCACCCCGAGCGGAGAACTTGGTGCGATGCTCCGCGCCTACGACAAGGCGACGGGCGAAGAGGTCGGCGAGGTCTACATGCCGGCGCCGGTGACCGGATCGCCCATGACCTACATGCACCAAGGCTCGCAGTACATCGTGGTGGCGGCCGGCGGTGGCGGTCACGCGGGTGAATTACTGGCGTATCGGTTGCTCGATTGAAGTGCCACGAGGTAGCTGCATAATGCGCCAGGGTCTCTGGCTTGGTGCCCTACAGTTGTTCCGTGGACTCCTCTGCGTGGGGCTGGCCTTGCCGGCAGTTCGACTGTTTCAATGAGGGCCGGGTGAGTCGGCCTGCGTTATGGCGCTGCTCTGTACGATGGAGGCCGTGCAGTTACTGTTACCGAACGCCTTCATGCCGGAGGTTGTCCGGATGATTCGCCTGCGGAGACTCGGTCGTCGAGCACGCTGTTCGGAGCCCTGGTCGGGCTCGTGCTGACGCGAGCGATGTCGTCAGGATTAGTTCAGGCGCCGCAGCCGGTGCCTGTCGTCGGCTTACGCCTGGCTAGTACCCAGCGGTGTCCCTGTTTTTCCGTTCGCGGTCACGGAGCTCCCGGCGAAGAATCTTGCCAGAAGGCACCTTGGGGATGGCGTCAATGAACTCGACGATCCGCACCTTCTTGTGCGGCGCTACCCGGTCGGCCACGTGCGACATGAGCTCTTCTTCCGTGGATTCAGTACCCGGCTTGGTGACGACGAATGCCTTCGGGATCTCGCCGGCCTCGACATCCGGTACTGGAATGACGGCCACGTCGGCCACGGCCGGATGCGATTGGAGCACGCCCTCCAACTCAGCTGGCGCCACCTGTAGTCCTTTGTACTTGATCAGCTCTTTCACCCGGTCGACCACGTACAGGTAGCCGTCGACGTCGGCCCGCCCGATGTCGCCGGTGTGGAGCCACCCGTCGGGGTCAATCATGTCGGCCGTCGCTTCCGGGTTGTTCAGGTAGCCCTTCATCACCTGGGGTCCACGAATCCACACTTCACCCAGTTCGCCGGTCAGTGCGTCCTCGTTAGTGCCCAGATCGACCACACGGTACTCGGTGTTAGGGAGCGCGACACCTACCGATTCGAGCCGTACCTCACGGTCGCGTCCGTTGGCATGGGTCACCGGGCTGGTCTCTGTTAGCCCGTAGCCCTGCCGCAGCAATACCCCGTGGCGATCCACGCACGCCTGCGCGACCGGGGCCGGCAAGGGAGCCGCGCCAGACAGGATGTCGGTCATCTTCGAGATGTCGTAGTCGTCCACCAGCGGGTGCTTGGCTAGGGCTAGCACGATCGGCGGCACGAGATACGCCATCGTGACCCCGTGCTTCTGTAACAGTTCCAGGAACTGCTCGAGGTCGAAGCGGGGCATGGTCACGGTGGTGGCGCCCACGCGGAGGGCGCCGCTCATGATCACCACCATGCCGTAGATGTGGTAGAAGGGCAGGATTCCGATCAGCACCTCGGTGTCTTGCAGCTGCTCGACCGAGTGGGTCTGGCACAGGTTCGACACTAGGTTGTGGTGGGTCAGCATGACTCCCTTGGGTAGGCCGGTGGTGCCGCTCGAGTAGGGCAGGGCCACCAAGTCTTCCCGCGGGTTGATCTCGACCTCCGGTATCTTTCCTTCGCTTGCCGTCAGTTCGGCGAACGGGGTGGCGCCCTCGGCTTCGCCGAAGACGAAGATCTCACGGACGTTGGTGCCTTCGGCTGCCTCGGTCGCCTTCTTTACGAAGGGGGGCACGGTGACGAGAAACTTCGCGTTCGAGTCCTTGAGCTGTTTCTTGAGCTCACCGGCCGTGTACAACGGGTTGACCGTGGTGTTGACGCCGCCGACCCGGGCCGCTCCCATGAACGCCACGGCGTATTCGGGCAGATTTGGACTGTAGATGGCGAGGACATCGCCCTTCTTGAATGCGCGGGCCGCCAGACCGGCGGCGGTCCGGTTCACGGCGGCCTCAAGCTGGCCGTAGGTCAATGTTCGTCCCGAGGGACCGTCGATCAGAGCCGGCTTGTCGGCAAATTGCTGTGCACGTCCAAACACGAAATCCGGGAGCGGTATCTCAGGAATGTCGACATCAGCGTATGGGCTGCGATAGCTCATGCTCATCTCCGCGCAACCCAGCCTGCGGCTGGGGTTGTTCAGGCTGTGAGGCAATAGCTTAGCTGATCGTGCGGCGGGAGTGGCCACCGGTCAGGCGAGGCTGGTACCGCCGTCGACCGGAATCACCGTGCCGTTGGTATAGGCGCCGGCCCGCGACGCGAGGTAGATGGCGACGCCGGCCATTTCCTCGGGCCGTCCGATTCGGCCCAGCGGACAGTTCCGCTCGATCTGATCCTGAAAGTTGGCCAGTGACGCTTCGGTCATCTTGCTCTCGAAGAAGCCAGGCGCGACCGCATTCACCGTGATGTGCCGGGGGGCGAGCTCGATGGCTAGCGTCCGCGTCAGGTGGTGCACGGCCGCCTTGCTGGCCGAGTAGGGGAAGGTGCCGGTCTGGAGCACCGTCGGCACGTGCAGGCCGTCCATCGAGCCGATGTTGATCACGCGCGCCGGGTCGTCGGCAGAGGCGGTTATGGTCAGCAAGGGCGTCAGATCGCGGGTCAGGAAGAAGAGGGCGGTCACGTTCAGCTCCAGTACCTTCCTGAATCCCCCCTCGGGAAACTCGTCGTAGGGGGCTCCCCACGCCGCTCCTGCGTTGTTGACCAGGATGTCTAACCGATCGATTTGCTGAGCCAGGGCGTCGACCAGGCGGGCGCGGTCCGCGTCGTCGGCGACGTCGGCTGGCAGTGAGTGGCACGGGCCAAGCGACGACAACTCGGCGGCCACCGCGTCGGACACCGACGCCTTCCGCGACGAAATGTAGACCGTGGCTCCGGCCTGGAGGAATCCTTCGGCGATCATCTTGCCGATGCCACGCGATCCGCCGGTGACGAGCGCGGTCTTGCCGGAAAGATCGAAGAGCGTCGAAACGTTGATGGCGTTGGTGTCCGTCATGACTGACCACCTTAACCCAGCACTCAGTTGGACTGGTTGAAATGCCGCCGGGTCCGCTAGACCGCGATGACGCCCGAAACGAACAGACCGCTGTGGTAACAACGCAACGCGACCGGTCGTGCTGGCTGGCGATGCTCGCGGTAGGACCTGGAACCTCCAACCAGACAGCGGTAGGATCGACGCCTCCATTACATCGGTGCGAGCGTAGCGGGTCTTCTCGACGCGCAGCATGCGTTTACCGAACCGGGAGGCTCTGAGGCCAGGTTGGCCTCGGCGGCAGGTATCCGTAATTCACAAAGGGAGAAAGCCGATGGCAGACCAGACTGGCGAGTACAACCTGAAGTACAGCGGTACCGTGGTCAACAAGACGGCAGACGGTCAGGTTCAGCAGCTTATGACCTATGAAGGTGCTGGCACCGGATTTCCTGTCATCTTAGGATCTCTGATCTTCACCATGCCTCTGTCCGAAGCTGGAGCGAACAGCGGGTCGTGTAGCTGGGCTGGGCGAGGTGTTCTGGATGACGGGACGTTAGCGGCTGGTCTCGCCGAAGGGACTTGGGAGCGAATCGGCAATGAGCTTCGAGCGAACGTGTCACTAGTACACGAGGTCTCTAACGGTCAGAAGATTCGCTCGGAGGGTGTACTCGATTTCAATGCGGGCACCTTCAACGGGCAGATGTACGCCATCGAGTAGCGGATAGTGCGGCGTGCGGGGTCCACGGCGGTCGGTGCGATGTTCGACTAGTTCGATCGCCGTGGCCCTGCTCACGCAGCTTAGGTGTCCGTCGTTATCGCCAGAGTTAGCAGATGAGCCAGGACCAGGTGCCCAGAATGAACCCGCCGGCATCCGAAAGCTTTGTCGTGGTCGATGTTGAAACGGCGACGTCCGACCGCGCATCGATCTGTCAGATTGGGCTTGTCCGCGTGGTCGACGGCATGTGTGTTGATCGTTGGTCGTCGTTAGTGAATCCAGGTGTGCCCTTTCACGAGGTCAACATTTCGATTCATGGGATTACGAGTGTGGCTGTGCAAGATGCGCCGCGCTTTTCCGCACTTGTCCCAGAACTCCGACAACGATTTGCGGGAGAGGTTGTCGGTTGCCACACCATGTTCGACCGGGATGCCTTCGACGCCGCGTGCGATCTGCACGGTGAATCCCCCTTCGACGTCCGGTGGCTCGATACCGCTGAAGTGGTCCGTCGGACTTGGACCCAATTTGCGAGGAAGGGCTATAAGCTCAACAACATTGCGGCCTATCTGGGCCTCACCTTTCAACACCACGACGCCCTCGAAGATGCCCACGTCACCGCCCAGGTGTTACTGCGGGCCGTCGAAAAGACGGGTGTTAGGGTCGAGGAATGGTACGCCCGAACGCAATAAGTCCCCGCTGCGGTAGGCGTCGCCCCTATTTCTCCTAGTCTGGGATTCAGTCAAACGTATTTCCGTGGACACCAGTGTACCGGTGTTGAGCGACACGAGCATAGTGCATACGGACAGAACTCGAGAAAGTCATGCACCATCAACACCTTATGGTGATGTCTAGGTTCTGGTTCGACGTGTCTTTATTCAACTGGCTGGGCGGATCCGTTGGCCATTGAGCAGAGTGCCGAGCGCGCGATAGCGGACGAGGTGCTGGTAGGTGACCAACAGCATTGCTGTAACCGAGGCACTGATGACCAAGAATTTTGGGATGGCGGGAACATCCCAGCTGGCGATGACTCCCTGTGCGATGAATACGAGGGGGAGGTGGGCGAGATACATCCAGTAGGAGGCGTCGGACAGGTAGCGGACCCAGAACCGCTCGGTCGCCATAAAACGACGGAAGAGTCCGATCAGGGCAAAGCTCATTGTCCAGGCGAACGCCACTTGGCAGGTCGATGCCGTGATCCAGGACGTTTCGACGAGAGCCAGACCTGGGAAGAAGAGCACGGTCGACGAGACGACTAAAAGCATCCAACGACGACCGAGAGATTCAATGAGTGCCAGGCCGTGACGGTTGTTTTGATCGTAGGCGAGGGCGCCGAAGCCAAAGAAACAAGCGTAGTAGGCGAGTACGTGAATGGCTGGTACTAAACCGACTGACGTGTCAGGCCCGAAGGTCCGCTCCACCATCATTAACTGAGGGATGAACGTCACCACTGGGAGAGACCACAGAATCCCTGTTAAGGCCTTAGTTGGAATGGGCCGTGTGTGTTCGGCTTTGCGGGCCAGCCAGCGAACGATGGTTACGATGGCAGCGAAGCCAGCGACCATCCAGAGCAAAAACCACAGGAACCACATGTGGGCGAACTCGAAAGGCTGCGTCTTGGCCAGGGGAGCTGCAGTCTTCTGCGGTGTAGCGCCGAGGCTTGAATCGACCTCAAACTGTTCGCTGTAGCTGGTGGACGCGTTTAGGGGATCGACTGTTTCGAGGTCGACACCGCTAATTACCAGCCCTCCGACGAGGCCGATGATTACTGCTGGGAGGATGGTGAAGATGCCGATCGCCAGTGGGATGCCGATGCGCTTGAGCCGGTGCTTGATGAGGAAGCGGAGTCCGCGCCTGCGCCATAGCATGGTGGTAAAAAATCCGCTAAGCAGAAAAAAGAGCGGCATCCGAAAGCCGTGCACGAAGGCAACAAATAGCCAGAGTAAGCCGCTGCCAGAGTCGTCTGGCTCCCTGTAGGGCACGAACGGGATGGCCGCATGAAGGCCGATGCCCAAGAGCATCGCAAAGCCTCGAAGGGCATCGAGGTTGTAGTAGCGAATGGTTGCAGGCGTGCCCATGGGACTGGACTAGTCGAACGCGGTATTCCGTGTTCCGCCTGTCAGTACCGCCGGCGATTGCAGCGGCCAGGATTCTCCATGAGGGTTCGAGCATCTACTGAAATATTGCATCATGCCTCGGACACCGCCGCACCGAAGCTCGAAGCGAGGATGTCATCAGGGTCGTAGAGACTCTTCAACTCGACCAGGCGAGGCCAGAGATCACCATAGTGGCGTCTCCAGAAACCCGACGATAGCGGCAGCGTATCCGGAAGATAACGGACTCCGTCACAATCCAGCACTCGCTCGTAGATAGCTTCGTTGTCTGCGATCAGGTCCTTGATCCGATCGTTTGTCGGCGGGTCGGCACGGCGAAGGATGCCCAGAAAGAAACCGTACGGCTGGGCTTTCGGCAACCGTAGAAATGGCGCAGTGATCAGACGCTTATCCAAGGAAAAAAACAATACGGGTCCTTGTCCGATGTCTGTAGCTGGGTGTAGCCGTTCAAATTCATTGACCGCGAGATCGATGCCTCTGTCATCGAGCGGAAGAAACACCGTGAGCTCAGGATGGGGTGCTGCCCCTTTATCCTCTTCCTCGAGGATGAGCGGTGGTCGTCGGAAGCAGAAGTCTTTCCAGGAGAGCTCCCAGGTGTCTGCCATTCCCGGCAAACCGCCAAGCGATCGAGGTTCTGGAGGCCTGGGGGTTCTCTTCGCGTGAATCAAGTCCGAGACCTCTAGGTTGTAGATCCAGTCTCCGGGCACGGAGAGCAGGACGCGCTCAATGTCGGCTCGAGACAGGGACATGGCATCCTTCGAATTCATTCTTGTCGCTACCGAGTCGATCGATTTCTCGGCAGCAAAACCATGCACGAGGTTCGCCTCGCCCTCCCTGACGATGCGCCGCATGTCCTCCAGAAGATTACGCAGCGAGCCGTAGCACACCTGCAACATGCGGACGGCTTCCGGCGCGACCTCCAACGGAATCCTGGCTCGGGTGATGATCCCGAATTGTCCGTGGGTTCCCCGAACCGCATCGAAAAGCTCTTTGCCTTGGCTGGCTGAACAAACGTAGCGCTTGCCTGACCCGGTCACCACTTCCAGTTCCAGAAGGTGGTCCATCTGTGTTCCGCGGTTAAACGACATGAAGCCGAAACCACCCATCGAGATGGTGCCGCCTACGGACACGCCAAGCCAGTCAGTTACTACCGGAGGAGTGCGTCCACTCGCCATCGTCGCTTCGAGAACCGCTGACCAGGAAATGCCAGCTTCTACATCGATGTAGTCATCCGTGATCTCCAAAACCTTGTCCAGTGATTTCATGTCTATCACCAGACCCCCAGGAGCCATCATCTGTCCTCCCGCAGAATGAGCACATCCCCGGGTTGCGAGTGCGATCTGCTCTTGCCGACAGAACGTTACTGCGGTGACCACATCACCCGCGTCTGCTGGTCGCAACACGGCCAGTGGACGCCGCCGCCGGATCTTGCCGAAGTCCAACTCGGCGATGTCGAGCTGCGTCTTCTCCTGGCTAATCTCCCCCCGTAGGGTGGGTAGTCGGGTAGTCCAGTCAGCGGCCATCCCTTGATCTCGACTCTGGTCTGAGGACTATGGTCGTTGGTCCTGCCTGCTACAGACCGACCCGCTGGTGGATCGCGAGGTGGTACGCGGTCAGGCGCTCCCAGTCCTGCTGGGACACACTGTCAGTCCGTCTCTCCATGACGGCTCGCAAGATTTCGAGCTCAAGAGTCAGGGCCTCGACCACGTTGGCACGGGCGTCTCGGGGCACATCGTCTAGCATCGCGGTTACCAAGCAACCCGCTTGGGTCGCTGCCACGCGCAAGTGCACCCTCTTTCGGGCATCATCCTTGCTCCAGACATAGGACACGCCGCCGTGTTCTTCTATGACCTTTAGACCCAGGTCCCCGTGCATTCTGGTCTCTGTGTAGGCTTCGTCGACGTGTCGAATTAGGCGGTGCCCCGTCCATCGTGGCAGGTTGAGCGGATTGAGTAGGAACGGCAGGACTTCTTCGGCTGAGACATCAATCGCAACGGAAGGGTTTTCATGTTTCTCAGCCGCCGTTACTTCACGGTCTGTCGATTCGAGATAGCTGGTCATGGTATTTGCGAGCGCAGCCATGTTCTCGTTGGTGAAGACACCAGAAGACGCTTTAGGTGATCGTTCAATTAATTCTATGAAGTAGCCTGTCGGCTCTCGACTGACAAATATTTGCAGCAAGCCCGTCAACGGATCGCGATGGGGTTCGGATGCGGTCGTACGTACCCCGCCGGCCCTGAGCAAGGCTAGCGAATCTTCGATATTTGCTACCTCATAGGCAATATGGTGAACGCCAGGCCCATACTGTTGAAGATAACGGGAGAAGATCGACTCTTCCGTAAGTCCTTCGGTGATAACCACTACGCGCTCCTCAGAGTCTGGTAGCCGGAGGACATGGTTCAGCATGTCGAAACCACCAGCCGGTGCAGTCCCTGCGTTGACTTTTTGAATGCGAGATGGCCGGAACCCAAGCACCTCCTCGTGAAAGCTGGCTGTAGCGCGGGCATCCTCAACGATGAGTGTGTAGTGATCGAGCGGGCCGAGTTTGAGTGGAAGCGACATCCTTGTCCTCTCGCGGAGGCGATGATTCACACCTTACTTATATGCAGCTGAGCAGAACACATCAGGGCTTGAGTTGATATGCGATGGCATCATGACCATTGTCCCGCGCGATCTGCCAGGGCAACTGGCCAAGATCCGACGCGAGGTTCAGATCGGCGCCCAACTCCACGAGCACCGCACACACCGAGTCTCTCCCCGCGAACGCGGCATTCCTCAGTAGTATCCCGGGCGTTCCCATGGCGTGGCCATGGTCTGGATGCTGTCCGGCTAGCCTCTCCTGAATCTCCTGTGGAGATCCGACATAGATGAGGTCATTGATCACCGTGGCGCCAGGAACCTGACACAGGTGGTCGACGACGCGAGCCGACGATGCCACCCATGCCCACGCCAGTGGCGTCGCCGTCCATTCCGAGTCAGTCACCAGAGGATTGGCACCTTGGCTCAGAAGCAACTTGACGATTTCGATGTGGTCACCCTGACTCGCAGCGTGCATGGCCGACCGCTGAATACCGTGAATGCTCGCTAGGCTGTCCACGGAAGTGCCATGGTCGATCAAGAGCTGGATGGCTTCGGACTGGTTTCTTTGCGCCGCGAAGACGAGCGCCTCACTGAGCACCGCCTTCCGGTCAGCCGAGTCTATTTTGTCTCTCTCAGGTCGATATCGGTCGTAGGCACTAGGCCCAAACGACTCTGTCGTCAGCCATGCCTGCATTGCTTCGACGTCGCCAAGCCCGGCGGCAAATGCCAGGTCAACCACCGCTCCACGAGAACGAAGGTGCCGTCCTGCGGGATCGAGTGCCGCGTTCCGGGCCGAACCCGTAAGAGCGGCATGAAGCGCACGGCCTTTGCCCTCGTCCAGATCAGCACCGCCTTGTTCGAGGCCTTCAATGAGGCCTGTCGTCTCGGAGTGACTCTCTGGCATCTGGTTGATCACCATAGTCAGCGCGGTCATGTGCGTGTCTGTGCCCCGGATCAACTTGCCTCCTCCAGACACCGCGTTCGGATCTGCGCCGGTAGCAAGCAGCATCTCGACCATGCGCTTCGCTTGGGCCGGCATCTTGCCAAAAGGCGCCCCCACTGCGTGGTGCAGTAGCGTCGACGCCGCGTAGATGCCGTCGTACGGCGCCGTCGTGCTCGGTTGCCGATGCTGGACTATCTCCGGATGAGACACGAGGGTCTCCTGAAGCAAATCGATATCGTCACGCTGTATCGCCAACGACGCGATCTCAAACGCTCGCCGCCCCTTAAGGCGGTCAGGTAACTTCGTCCATACATCAAGACGGTCGCTCCCATCCAGCGCCTCACCTGTCTGCGACGCGTGCACGACCTCACTCGCGGCCCGAAGGCCACTCTCCACCGCACCCTCCACCCACCGATGCATCGCTGTATGTTCACCAGCGAAATGTATTCGCCCCTGAGGCATGCAGATGTCGTGATGCAGACGCCTCTGCTGGCCAGGGAGGAAGACGGTGTACGCGCCGCCGGCAAAGGGGTCCGCCTGCCAAATATGCGAGAAGCCAGCCTCGAAATGCTCGGCAGCTGGCGGATGTATGCGCGTGATGTTGTCCAGCGCCTGCGCAAGGCGTTCGGGTTCCGTCAGTGCGGCCCAGCGGTGGGCATCTTGCGACCAGGTGTAACTCGCCAGCAGCAAGCCACGATTTGTGGGGTGGTCGTGCTCGGGATACACGACATTGCGGACCGGCAGATCCGTCACGGTCGTTCCGAAAAAGATCCCTTCTTCCTCCCAGAACCGTCGTCGGAACTGCAGAAAGATCTTGGATGCATTGTCGTAGTGAATCTGACGAATTGCCCGCTGTTTCGACTGGCTGAACTCGGGTGTGACATCGATATGCCGCAGGACCGCGTAGGGCAAGGTAACAATCAGGTAATCGCCAGTGACCGAGCGGTGCCCACCGGCGTTGTCGTAGTGCACGCGCACGTAGTCAGGCCCTTGTTCTAGGCGACGGACAACGGCGCCATACCTAAGACTGGGTTCAAGCTCCGGGAGAAACTTGTTGGGAAGACGGTCCATGCCATCGACGATACGCACCATAGGCAGGGGCACATCGTTGCTTCCCTGGAAGAATTCCAGGAACGATGTATTCATGAGCGACTCATGCCTTGAGAGGATGCCGAACATCTCGATCGCACCGTCCGACCAGCCATGCTCGACGAGAAAGTCTCGCAGAGACGCCCGTTCCCATCGATCAAGGATCTGACTCCAGCCGTCGTCGCCTTGCTCGACGATGAGTTGTGTCAGCGGTGCAAGATCGCGGTCAAGAAGACTGCCGATCTTCTTTCCTCGCTCATCTGACTCCAGGTCGAAGAGGTCATCGACCGGGTCGGAGAATCGTCTTCGCTGGGCACGGATGAAGGTATAGGCGTTGGGGTTGTCGTTCTTGAACGGGGCTGTCTTCAGTCCGAATCGCCGGACATACGACATCGTAAGCTCATGGTTGGTCGGGATGCGCATGGCGCCGACCTCGGCGGTGAGGCCTTTCGCGATACCGTCTCGCGCGGTATAGATTCGTCCACCGACACGATTCCTCGCCTCCAGCAGGGTCACCCGATGACCTGCTCGACGCAGTTCATAGGCGGCTACAAGGCCTGCGATACCGGCCCCCGCGATCAGCACGTGGGTCTTCCGTCGCGTCGGGGCCAATCCGCGCGTGGCGATGTTGAGTATCCGCTGCTTTGTCTGATCGGTCCGGAGTTCCAAGAGTCCGCCTAGGCTGGAGAAGAGACCGGAAAGGCAGGATAACAGATGTGGCCCCGGCAAGAGCGGTCTGGCTGGCTCGGAAAAAGTTCACCGTCAGGCCTGATCACGAAGAGGCGGTTCGCTCCTTAAGTGGCGGAGGCGGCGGGAGTCGGACCCTGTCAATGCGTTTCTCTAACTTATTGATAGATAGTGACTTCTTATTCTAGCGGGTTCGATTCACGGCACTTGGCCTCGCCGAACTCTCCACGCCAGTTACCGTGAGTCCTCTAGTGTCGACCCTGGTCGTGGAGACATTGAGGAGACGGCTGTTGAGTCTCTGGCGGGACATTAACTGATGAGCGACGGCTCCGCGACCGTTATTCGAACAACGGCGTGCAGAGCAGACCACAAGACGCGATAATCGCTCAGCAGCGGCTCGGCCCGTGACGTTCAGTAAAACTGACGAGAGAGATAGCCATTATGCGGATTTTGGCCACAGCGGACTGGCAGCTAAACATGCTCGGCGGCAAGCTCGACCCAAAGGCGCGTGACTACCTGTCAAGTCAACGGGTCGACACTATCGACCAGCTGCTTTCACTTGCGACGAAGGAGGACGTCGACGCCGTGCTCGCGGCGGGCGACCTCTTCGAGTACCCGAGTCCATCGCCAGAGGTGGTAGCAGCTGTGGCGGAGGTGCTCCAGCAGCATAGAGAGATTCCCATCCACGCGATTCCTGGAAACCATGACTTGTATGGACCAGGAACGGTCTGGATGACTCCCGAGTTCCAAGCCATCTCCCACTTCCATCTCCACACGGACACCGACTCCGTGGAACTGAAGGACGGTGTCCATCTTCACCCGATTCCGGTCGGGAGCAGGCACGCGATCGAAGTCCAAGACGAGCGGCTGGATGATGTTTCCGCCGAGGACGGCACGCACATCGTGATGGCCCACGGCCATGACCTGGACTACATGAATTTCGATCACGAGGACTGCAAACTTCCTCTCCACTCTCGCCGATTGATAGAGAAGGGGTACTCCCTGGTCGTCCTCGGGCACTGGCACTCCTGGAAGCAGGTGTCGGACCGGGTGCTTTACCCTGGTACTCACGAGCAGACGAAGTTCGGGGAATCCGACGCTGGGTGCGTGGCAATTATCGATATCGCGGATGGCACCGCCGCCCCGGTTATCAAGAAACATAGAGTCGGTCAGGTTCGCTGGTCACAAGAGTCGTTCGACTGCACGGGCGAGGCACTTCCCGAAGCGTTGGAAGCTTTCGTACGAGAGCAGTCCACAACGGTCGACTTCCTCGAACTGACACTGACGGGAGAGGTTGCCGTCGACGCGAGCATTGACGCTCTTCCGCGTGCCGAGATCGCGTGCGCTCCCATGCTGAAGCACCTCACGTGGGTCAATAAGACGTCCAGCGTCATCGACGTCGACGTGATGACCAAGAACGTGGAGCTTCCTCACGGGCTGCGGAACATCCAGCAGGACCTACTGCAGGAGAGCCAGAATGCCGCTGGCGACGACGAACGAGTCGCAAAGTTGCGCGACGAGCTGGAAGCGCTCTACCGGGCATGCCGAGATGTCGGCGTGATCAGGGAAGAGGAACGCGCATGACGGCGGCTGGCATCCATCTACGGCGCGTTCGGGTCTCGGGCTGGAAAGGAATCTCTGAACCGGTCGAAATCACATTCGGTGACCGGTCGTGGCTCATCCACGGAGAGAACGAGGTGGGCAAGTCCTCCGTCTTCTCTGGCATTCGGTTCGCGCTGTTCGAGGATCCGGACACGAAGGGAGCCTATGCGGAGTCGTGGGTCCACAACGCATCAGCAGAGGCGAACGTCGAGGTGGAGCTCCAGATCAACGAGGCGACCTTTACCGTGCACAAGACCCGCACCCAGAAGGGCAGTGGAATGACCCGGCTCTTCTCGGGCGTCGGCGGCGGGCGATCGGAGCGCGCGTCTGGCAAGGACGCAGTGAACGAGATCCTCGCGCTCGTGGGAGCAGCGCAGCGTCGCGGACGTGCGGAGGAGATGCCGACAAACTGGGGCATCCTGGCCTGGTTGCTCGCCCCGCAGGGAATGGACTCCGTTTCCCCGGCGCGGGACAACGCGACCCAACTTCTTGGTCTCGAGCGTGCGATCGGCAACGAGATGCTCGATGTGGAGCAAATGCTCGCGGTGGCGTTGTCTGACCAGCTCACATCCGGGGGTAAGAAGGAGAAGCGCTCGCCCAAGAAGGGTGGACCACTGAACGTTGCCATGGATCTCGTCAGAAACACGGCCGAAGCGGTCGCATCGATCAAGGCCAAACAAGTCGAGTACATGGCGAAACTCGAAGAGCTTTCCGACACGAGGAAGCAGTCGAGAGAGAACGAGATCAAGCTGAAAGCAGCGGCCCGAGACATCGACGTCCAACACGAGGCCAAAGCCGACTTGAGGGGGCTAGAAGGAGAGATCGGCACGCTCGAAGAGAAGCTAAAGACGAAAGCCGCAGAGGTCAAAATCGCTAAGGAGGCGATAGAGACGCTGATAGCTGTCGAGTCGACGTTACACGAACACGAGGCGCAATTAAGGGAGATCGCTAGCACACTCGGCGAAAAGGGAAAGGTGAAGAAGGAGGTCGACCGCGCGCTCAATCAATGGGATCAAACGCGGGAACGCGCCTTGGAGGCGCGGCACGAGAAGCAGAAGGCCATTGAGCGGAAGACCCAGCTCATCAACAGGGCGCAACGCAACAAGGAGATCGAAAACCTAAAGGAGAAGCACTCCCGCATCGCTGCGATCGAAGTGGACTTGGTACGCCTCAAGGCCGAAGTGTCGGTTCTCGACGAGCTTGACGAGGACGACCTGCGAAAGTACGACGAGCTGATCCGAAAGCTGGATTACGCCGAAAGGTACCTGTACTGGACCGGCGTTACCGTCAATCTTGAAGGGGCACTCGATGCGCGCTGGGTTGTAGACGATCACGAGGTTGAGTGGGATGCCGGAATACGCTTCGCGCGTGAGTTGGTAATCGACGCCCAGGACTTCAAAGTCACCTTACGCCGGGATCAGGAGACGAACGACCAGGAGACGAACGATCAAGTCCAGATCCATGAAGACGGCCGGAAACGACTGGAACAGCTCGGTGTCTCCACCACCGAAGAACTTCGTGATGAGATTCGCTCTCAGGAGAAACGCAGAGAAAAGCTACAGATATTGTCCGCGGAGAAAGCACGTCTCGGCAATCTGGAAGACATCGAGGACAGGCTCCGGGTACTGAAGAGAGACAGCGACCTGCCAGACGGCGAGGCGAAAGACGGCGAAGACGTTCCCGACATTAACCTTCTGCTAACGGATATCCAGTCGCTGGAGACGGAGCGCGATAAGGTCGACGTTGAGATCAATAAGGCTACGGAAGAGAAGGAGACCAAGGAGGCTCAGCGCAACGCATTGATCGCGGAGTTGCTCGCGCTGCGGGAGAGACAGGTGACGGTCAATGATCTTAAATGCGAAGCCGACGAGCGGCGCGGCCGTGAGATCGAGAAGGCGGGAACCCTAAAGACGCGGAAACAGACGCTCGAGGAACTGCAAGTGAACTTCGCCACGCTCAACCAAACACTCAACCAGAAGCGCGAACAGAAAATGACCGAGGAGAACGCGCAGAAGGCCGAGGTGCTGAAGGCGAACCGCATGGAGGGTCAGTTGGCGCGCGACCAACGATCTTTGGACGCGAAGGTCTTGAAACTAAAGGAGGACTGCGAGGCGCTCGGGGGCGAGGGGTTACAGCGAACGCGCGTTCAACTCGACCAACAGCTTCTCGACGCTAGAGAGGCGGAGGACCGCATCAAGCGGCGGGTCTACGCGGAGGAACGCCTGCTTCGTCGTTTTCGCCAAACCGTCCAGACGGCGACTGAAATTGAAGTTGGTCCGATTCAGGACCAGGTCGAGGCGTGGCTGGCCCGGGTGTCCAAGGGCAAATGGCTCCGTGCCGAGATGGATACAGTACTCAACGTCACCTCGCTCGGGGAAGGATCAGGACGAACCATCGCCGGTGAAAAACAGGGCAGTGGTGGCCTGAAACAAGTGATCCACGCCCTGATCCGACTCGCCGTGGCCGTCAACATCCACCAGGCCGAGAGCGCGAAGCACCCGGATTTCCCAGCAGTATCCCTGGTCATGGACGAATCGCAGTCACACGTAGATGCTGGCCGTGTCCAGCGCTTGGTCACGATCTTCAATGAGCAGATCGCCGCCGGCCGGGTACAGGTCATCGCCCTATCGCACCGCCGCGACGAGTTCCAGTCGCTAAACGCGATGAACTACGACGTTCAGACACGCGAAGCGTACGACCCGGACGAGCTCTACTAGCCGTCGCATCACCGGCGTGGCCCTCTCTCACCGACGAGATTCCTCATGGGCGCCTCCAGGAACAGTGGCTAGCTCCCACCGAGGAGTCGCCGCGCCTCCTGGAGGATCTCGGCGTCGTCAGCTCCGCGCCACTGATCGACGAGCTGTGCCGCCTGCGCGCGTGCGGTGTCGGGATCCCCCGTGGTCATGGCCGCTCTGGCGAGACCCCGCAGCGACAGCGCTCGGTTGGGCGTCCGGCGCAGCGAGCGTTCGAACATCTCGACGGCGTCCGCCGGCCGATCCAGCTCGATCAGAATCTCGCCGTAGAGCTCGTGGGCCGGCTTGAGCGGCGTCGGCGCCCCGCGCGGCGCCCCTCTGGTCTCGGCGATCTCGATCGCCTCGTCCATCAACGCGGTGGCCCGATCGGCCTCGCCCCGCGCGGCGTGCACCAGCGCCATCACCCCATGGTGCGAGATGGTCGCGACCGCTCCATCGAGCTCGTCGAGCGCGTTGGCCGCCGCCTCCGCGGCGGCGAGGTCGCCAGTCCGCACCGCGCTGATTCCGTTCGCGAGGTGCGAGCCTGCCTCGGCGTAGGGCGAGACCTCGATCGTCTGCCAGTCCTCGGTCTCGATCACGTAGCGGGGCCTCGTGATGGAGGCGCGCTGGCGGGCAATTTCCGCCTCGGTATTGGCGATGACCATCTCGCCGTTCTCGACCGCCTGCCACGCGCTGGCGTAGTCGCCACGCTGCAGCTCGCCGTACTGGCCCCAGTCGAGCGCGTGGGTCAGGTTGCGCGCGTTGAAGTAGCGCTGCGTGTCCGACTCGTACGTGTCCTGCTGCTCGAACATCTCGAGCGCCGCGGCATACGAGGCGTCGTTCGAGGAGACCACGTCGTCCCACATCCCCATCTGGATGAAGATGTGCGACGGCATGTGGAGCGCGTGGACCACGCCTGGCGCGATGGCGGCAAAGCGCTTGGCCGCCGGCAGGGCGAGCGCGGCGTGAATCGGATCGTCGAACGCGTGAATGATGTAGTGCGCGGCGCCCGGGTGATCCGGGTTCTCGTTGAAGACCTGGAGCGCGATGCCGCCGGCCTTGATGTTCGTGCGGTACTGCTGGTAGCCGTAGTCGCTCGACGTGGCGAGCAGCGCCAGCGAGTAGAAGGCCTGCACCTCGTGGTCATCCGGATAGGCCGAGGCGAGTCGTCCCATTTCGTCCGCGTAGGCGACCCGGCGGTCGGTCTCTTCCCCCTTGCCAAAGAAGAGCGAGTCGACCGCTCGAATGAAGCCCTTCTCCCGGTCGGTCGGGGCCTTCGCCACCCGGGCCTCCCGATCCGGTCCCAACCGCTCGAGTGCTTCACGCGGCAGGTCCCACACCGAGAAGCGTTGAAGCGGATGGTTGTAGCTCATCGCCTCGCCCCAGTAGGCCATGGCGAAGTCCGGAGCCAGTTCCTGCGCCTGACGAAACTCCAGCGCGGCATCCTCGAGCCCGAAGCTATGAAGCATGGCGGCGCCACGTACGAAGTGCGCCTGCGCGTCGGCCGGGCCTGACGTCGGGAAGTCGATGACGCCGAGATCCGCTGGCAAAGCGGCCTCGGGCGGCGCCTGGGTGGCCTCGGTCGGGCCGCCACAGGCGACGGCGGTCGCAAGCAGGAGGGCGAGGGGTGCGATGAGGATGCGGCGCATGGGTCAACTCCTTCGACATCCGGATAGTTCGCTATTGTCCCGGATCATAGGATCCGGTGACGACGGCGGCAACTGACGGACTCTCGTCGGAGCCCCGTGGCGGTCTAAAGGTCCGGCTCCGGACGCTCGAACAGCAGGTGAACGCCTCGGACCTGACCGACGACGTGAAGCTGAAGCTCCAGAGCTACATCACCGGCTGCGACGGCTCGTTGACGAGCTTCAACGTCCTGTTCGCCGACGCCGACGACCACTTCAAAGGGGGAGGCGGCGCCCAGTGACAGCGGCGTCACTCACGTCTCGACGCCAGGGTGGGAACCGCCGCGCGTTCAGGGCCGCCCGTCGATCAGGATGAAGTTCGCGGTGGAGGCCCGTTCCCGTATGGCGATGAGGGCCTGATAGCCATCCGAGTTGTACCAGGCCAGCGCCTCGGCTCGCGAGTCGAAGCGGATGAGCACCGTGGTCCCCGCGTCCCACGCGCCCTCGAGGATCGTCGGGTCCGAGCTGGCCGCCACCACCTGGCCACCGAACTGCTCGAAGACCGCGCCGAAGCCGGCTCGGTACTCCCCGTAGGCGTCCTCATCGGTGACCGTCACGGTGACCACGAAGTAGGCCGGCGGATCCTGCGCCATCAACGAGGCGGCGCCCGCGAGCACGCCGCATGCTGCCAGCACGACGAACAACTTTCGCATTGGTCTTTCCCTTCTGCCCGTAGCTCGGGCCAGTGGATACGACGGGCAATCGGGCCGGCTTCGCCTGCCTTGACGATCGCCAGGATTTGCTCCGTCTGAGTACTTGCTCCGTTGCGTCGGTCCTCCCCGGCGGAGGAGCTTCATTCTACGCCGATGCGCGGGCCGGGAAACTGCCTTGAGCCAGTGGACATATATGAAGGGATCGCACAAGGT
>Ga0310344_10000126_pt1 | contig 63299 bp, 56 predicted proteins | sample HC15DNA20200_MG_FD_203801 | JGI IMG/M metagenome (GOLD analysis project Ga0310344, IMG submission 203801) | Marine microbial communities from station ALOHA, North Pacific Subtropical Gyre - HC15-DNA-20-200_MG | ecosystem: Environmental > Aquatic > Marine > Oceanic | place: Pacific Ocean: North... | reverse complement strand
ATATCCTGGGTCAGATATAAGTGGGGTGCCAGCATCCGACACTAGGGCAATAGTTTCGCCGTGGGTTAACCTCGCCATAATTGCAGGTCGCATGCTCTCAGCATTATGTTCATGATAAGGCAACAGTCTTGTCTTTATGTTGTGGCGTTCCAGAAGGATACGGGTATGTCGGGTATCCTCGCAAGCAACACGGTCTACTTTTCCTAACACACTGACAGCTCTAATTGAAATATCGTCTAAATTTCCTATGGGTGTAGAAATTAAATAAAGCCCGGGCTGTAATGACGATGTTAGTTTACTTGGCATGGTTAATTCAATTAGGCTGACAAAAATCAGAATATAGGTTTAACAGGAGAACATTTCGTTGAGCAATCAAATGCATAATGGTCTATTATGTTTAGTCATAATTGTTTTACTGACAGGTTGTCAGGCGGTAAGTGTACTATCAGATCGACTTAACAATAAAGCATTACCTGATAATGACGAGGGTGAAGTTTCAATTAGTGAATTGTCAGGTAAATTAACATCATCGACTGATGATTCTTCTAAAAAAGAAAACACCTTAAATTACGATAAACCACATTCATATGAAAGAATTGACCAAACTTTAGATTCGCCTCCAGAAAACGAGAATCCACGGTTTATAGCAGCTAAGAATTCAAGTGGCGCTTCTAAAGTTATTGGCAAAACCAAAAAGTTAAAGGTTTTTAAAAAGACCAACTCAGAACAAAAAGACGTCCTGGCGGAAATTGAAAAAACGGAATCTAAATTATTGTTGAATAATGATGTTTTAGTAGAAGAACAAGTAGTTTCCTCTTCTAAAAAACACTCGGTAAAAGTAGGTTTGCTTGTACCGTTAACGGGGATTTTAGCGAGTGAAGGTGAAACACTCCTAGATGCTGCTCAATTGGCTTTGTTCGAGTCCGCTGATGAAAATTTTGTATTGAAACCTTACGACACGCAGGGTACTCCCGAAGGTGCATTAATTGCTGCCAAGAATCTAATAAATGGGGGTGTAAGTTTGATTCTTGGACCCCTGTTAAGCGAAGAAGTCCGTATCTTAATTCCAGTAGTTCGCTCGTCAGGTGTTAATTTGGTAGCATTTTCAACGGATACAAAAGTTGCTGGTGACGGTGTTTATTTGCTGGGATATACATCCCATCAGCAAGTTGAGCGTATTACCAGATTTGCTTATGAAAGTGGTTTAAAAAGATTTGGAATATTAGCCCCTCGATCAGCGTATGGGCATGCTATAGCAAATCAAACGCGCTCTGTGGTATCGAAATTAGGAGCTGAATTTACAAATGTAGCTTTTTATGAAAAAGACATGTCAGATGCAGAAGAAGTGGTCAGACTTTTCGCAGACTATGAGCGACGAAAAAATAATCTCGAGAAAAAAAGAGCTTCCTTAAACAAACGCCAAAATGAAATATCCAAACGTGCTCTGCGTCGACTAGAAGGTCTAGATACTCTCGGTGAAGTGCCGTATGACGCTCTAGTATTGCCAGAGGGTGGAAAAAATCTTCGCCAGCTCGTGTCCCTTTTATCCTATTATGATGTTGATCCCGCAAAGGTTAGGTTTTTAGGTACGGGGCTTTGGGATAATGAAGAGATTATTGGCGACCCCATGCTTATTGGTGGGTGGTATGTTGGCCCACCGCCGGAGGCTGGTGAGAGTTTTTTTCAACGTTTTAAAGAAATATATGGATATGCACCAAATCGAAGAGCTACATTAGCATACGACGCAACGGCGTTGGCTGTGATATTATCAGAAACATTATCTAATAGTCCATTTACGAGGGATAATCTTACAAATAGTAGAGGATTTTTAGGTGTTGGAGGTATTTTTCGGTTTTCGTCTGATGGGTTACCAGAAAGAGGCTTGGCAGTAATGGAAATCAGGGGTTCAAATCATATTAAAGTTATTAGCCCCCCACCAACTTCATTCCCTAGTTCAAGCATTAAAAACTAGACTGACAGTAGATCAGACAATACACTATTAAGGAGGATGCGCCCGCGGGGTGTGATGCACAATCTTTCTTCGTTATTGAGTACGAAACCAGCGTTATTCAAGCGTTTTAGGGCGGAAAGGTTTATAAACTGCTCCAATTTCATGCCCATTCTAGAAATAAATCTTTTTTTATTTATACCTTCAGATAAACGAAGGCCCATCATCAACATTTCCTCTGCAGATTGATCTTTTGTTAAGCTTTGCGTTCGATTTGTTCCGTGTCCAGATTCTTCAACTGCTTTCAACCAATTTTCTGGTGCAGTATGTTGACTTAACGCAAATGTACCATTTAAACTATTTTGTATACGACTATGTGCTCCCGGACCAATTCCTAAAAAATCATTATAACGCCAGTAAGAAAGGTTATGGGTACAAGCATCCCCAGACCTTGCATAATTAGATATTTCATATGGTTCGTATCCCCTAGTTTGGGTCATTTCTTGAGTCACTTCGAAGAATTCGGCGCTGTTTTTCTCGTCCGGTAATGTAAAGTCGCCTTTCTGTAACTGGGAATAAAATGTGGTTCCTTTTTCAATGGTAAGTTGATACAGCGAAATATGTCCTGAAGCTAATTTCAATGCATTCATTAATTCATGCTTCCAGGATTTTATGGTTTGATTAGATCTTGCATAAATCATATCAAAGGAGATTCTTGGGAAGACTTCATGTGCTGCCTCAAGGGCATTTATTGCCTCTTTAGCATTATGATCTCGACCCAGAAATTTAAGAGAGGCATCATCTAAAGATTGAATGCCTAGAGAGAGCCGATTTATTCCAGCTTCCTTAAAAAAGGAAAATCTTTCCGCTTCCGAAGACGTAGGGTTAGCCTCTAAGGTGATTTCAATATTTTCCGCCAATTCCCAGTTTTTTTTGATTTCAAGAATAACAGCCGCTACTATTTCTGGTGGCATTAGGGAAGGTGTACCTCCACCAAAAAATATACTTGTAACCAGATGTTGATTGGTCGTTTTAACTTTGTGATTTAGATCCGAGCAAAGCGCTTTGCGCCAACGTGTTTTATCGACTAATTTCTGTACGTGTGAATTAAAATCACAGTAAGGACATTTCGAAAGGCAAAATGGCCAATGAACATATATGGCAAGATGTTTTTTTGGTAATGTTGACATATGTTAAAAACACGCTGACTTCAACTTCTCAAAGGCTCTTGTCCGGTGACTGAGTTGAGTTTTCTCGTGTTCTGACATTTCGCCAAATGTTTTCCTATGCCCTTTAGGAACAAAAATTGGATCATAACCAAAGCCATTTGTTCCACGGGCCGGGAATGTCAAGCAGCCGTGCACTTTTCCCTCAAAAATTTCAAAATGACCGTCAGGCCAATAAATGCAAAGGGCGGAGACGAAATGTGCATGTATTTTTTTTAGATTTAACCCAGTATTATAAATAGCTTTTTCAACCTTGTTAATAGCGACATCAAAATTTTTAGAAGGACCAGCCCATCGAGCCGAGTAGATACCAGGCGCTCCTTTAAGTGCTTCTACAACTAAACCTGAATCGTCAGCAAAAGACGGTAAATTTGTATGCATAGTTGAAACTTTAGCTTTGAGTATAGCATTGGCAGCAAAGGTCGTCCCAGTTTCTTCAGGTTCTTCCAAATTTAAATCTTTTGCGTCAATAACGTGTACTTTAAACGGAACTAGAAGTTCAGTCATTTCACGCACTTTACCAGCGTTGTGACTGGCAATTAATAATTGTTTATCCTCGAATTTTCGCGTCATATTTTCGTTTTTCGTATTATTTGTCTAAATTTAAGGCATCGAGTTGTAAGTTTATAATTTCTGATACGCCTTTTTTTGCAAGGGTCATAAGTGTTTGGAATTGAGATTCAGTAAAAGGTGCACCTTCAGCTGTCCCCTGAATTTCAACAATTCCGCCTGAGCCTGTTAAAACAAAATTAGCATCTGTATCGGCAACACTATCTTCATCATAGTCAAGATCTAAAACAGGTATGCCATTGTAAATCCCGCAACTAATGGCAGCGATTGGTTCGATCAGGGGTAACGATGCAATATTTCCGTTTTTTATCAAGTCGCTGAAAGCTTGATGAAGTGCGACATATGACCCAGTAATAGCCGCTGTTCGAGTTCCGCCATCAGCCTGTAAAACGTCACAATCGATTATGGCTTGACGTTCACCGATAAGATCCATTCGAGTTACAGCACGTAATGATCGACCTATGAGTCTCTGAATTTCATGCGTTCTTCCGCCTTGTTTTCCTCGGGCGGCCTCCCTTCCAGTTCTTGATCCTGTTGAACGAGGTAACATGCCATACTCTGCTGTTACCCAGCCTTTACCAGTATTTCTGAGAAAAGGTGGTACACGATTTTCTATTGTGGCTGTGCAGAGTACACTAGTGTTGCCAAATTCTATCAGGCATGACCCTTCCGCATGCTTACTGAAACCGGGGGTCATTGAGATTTTTCGTAATTCGTCGGGTTTTCTTCCGGAAGGGCGCATTTATCTCTCCACCAATCAATTATTCGATAGAAACTAAACCACTGTTTCCCCGTCGTCTAGTTTAAGTATGGGTGGAAACGTTGACGGTTGTAAAAGGGCTAACTACATTCATGGTAAGGAAAACCTTTTATAACTAATCAGAGAAATTGTGACGTGTTATACGAGTTAGGCGGGCGCTCCCAAGAAGTGCTTCGGAGATTGGTTGAAGAATTCATGCATACGGGTCAGCCCGTGGGATCCCGAACCATTTCCCGTCGTTTGAATAGTCCGATTTCACCAGCTACTATTCGAAATGTAATGGCTGACCTTGAAGAGTCGGGGTTGCTGTTTTCACCACATACATCAGCGGGACGTTTACCTACTCAATTAGGTTTACGACTATTTGTTGATGGTTTATTAGAAGTTGGGAATCTTACGGAACAGGAGCGATCGAGTATTGAAGGCAAATGCAATGCTTTAGGTCGCACTGTTGAGGAGGTTTTAGGGGAAGCAACTGAGGCATTATCTGGCTTATCCCGTTGCGCCGGTCTTGTGTTGGCTCCGAAGGCAGATGTCCCCTTTAGGCAAGTGGAATTCGCGTCTCTTGGTCACGGCGAGGCGCTAGCGATAATGGTGTTGGAGAGTGGTGTTGTGGAGAATAGAGTTATTCAATTGCCGCAAGGTATGCCACAATCTTCGTTAACTGAGGCAGCTAATTATCTTAATGCCCGACTTTCTGGTAGGACGCTGGAGGAGGCGCGGGTTGCCATAAATGAAGAGTTGACAGACCATAGGGCTCAGCTAGATGAATTATCAGCCAAGGTTGTCGAGGCAGGCCTCGCAAGTTGGGCCAGTGATAAACGGGAGACAGGAACTTTAATAATTAGAGGGCGAGCAAATTTATTGGACGATGTTAACGCAATGGCCGAATTGGATCGTATTCGCTCATTATTTGAGGCGCTTGATAGCAAAGAAGGTTTTATACAACTGCTTGAAAGCACAGAGGGTGCAGAAGGCGTACAAATATTTATTGGTTCGGAAAATAACCTATTTCACAATACCGAATGTTCATTAATTGTAGCGCCCTATCGAGATAAAAATTCCCGGTTTATCGGTGCTATCGGTGTAATTGGTCCAACACGTATAAATTATGCTCGAATTGTGCCTCTCGTTGACCACACAGCGAGTGTAATTGGTCGAATACTTAGCTAACTAAATTTAAGGTGAACCAGATATGACTAAAAAACGACAAGATAATTCAGATGAATCAGAAGAGGAGACGTCCTCTAAGCCAAATGTGGACGATGATAGTACAGATGCGGTGACTAAAGATGGTAAGACTGATGCTCATGAAAGTATGGACGGAGACTTGCCAGATACTCCTGATGATCAAGAAATTAGTGAAGATGATAATAAGGAGGATTCAGTTGATTTAAAGGATCAACTGCTAAGAGCATTGGCTGAAACAGAAAATGTTCGAAGACGTGCAAAAAAGGAAGTTGGAGACGCAACTCGTTTTGCCATAGCAAATTTTGCTCGTGATATGCTGTCCGTTTCTGATAACATGTCTCGAGCTATTGAATCGTTGCAGACTGAGGGCAGTTCAGCGACTGAAACGGTGGAAAACCTTTTAGAAGGCATAAAAATGACAGCACGGGAGATGACCAGTGTTCTGGAGCGTCATGGTATTAAGGAAATAAATCCATTAGGTGAAAAATTCGACTATAATTACCATCAGGCCATGTTTGAAAAGTCAGATGGTGACGAAGCTGATGGAATAATAATTGAAGTGGTACAGGTTGGATATCTAATAGGAGAACGTTTATTAAGACCAGCAATGGTAGGTGTTGCCAAAGCAACTATAGAAAATAATACCGATAAAAATCATAGTAAAGAAATGACCAAGGAAGTTGATACAGCTGATGAAAAAAGTAGCTAAAAAGCGGGTTCTTTGCTTGAATTAGTCACATTTTTTCCGATTTTTCATTCAAATTTAAAAATTTTAGGTACTAAATGCTTGTAGGGACGCGTTTGTATACCAATATACTAGGATGAAAAAAAGTAAGTAGTGGAGGTTACTCCTTGGCTGCTTAATAACTAGGGAAGGATCATCTGAAATATAGAATTTTAGATATCCGCATAAAATAGTTGCAAGGGCTTAATATGAGTAAAGTAATAGGTATTGATCTTGGTACTACAAATTCGTGCGTAGCAATTATGGAAGGCTCGGAACCTCGAGTAGTTGAAAATTCTGAAGGCGCTCGTACAACACCTTCCATTGTCGCTTTTGCTGAGGATGGCGAACGATTGGTAGGCCAAGCGGCAAAACGTCAAGCTGTCACAAACCCTGAAAACACCATTTTTGCGATAAAAAGATTAATCGGCAGATCTTTTAAAGATCCTATGACACAAAAAGATATTAAAATGGTTCCATATTCAATAACTGAACATGACAATTCTGACGCATGGGTCGAAGCTCGGGGGGAAACATTTTCACCAAGTCAGATTAGCGCTTTTATTTTGCAAAAAATGAAAGAAACAGCCGAATCTAATTTGGGTGATACTGTAAATCAGGCCGTTATTACAGTACCCGCATACTTTAACGATTCTCAGCGCCAAGCCACTAAGGATGCGGGTCAAATAGCAGGTCTCGAGGTATTACGTATTATAAATGAGCCTACGGCAGCCGCTCTTGCTTATGGCTTGGATCGAAAAGAAAATGGCACCATTGCAGTATTTGATTTGGGTGGCGGTACATTCGACGTGTCAATATTAGAAATTGGTGATGGCGTTTTTGAGGTAAAATCTACAAATGGCGATACCTTTCTAGGTGGCGAAGATTTTGATATGCGCCTTCTTTCCTATCTTGCGGACGAGTTTAAGAAAGAAAACAGCATTGATCTAAGGGAAGATAAGTTAGCTCTTCAGCGTTTAAAGGAAGCAGCTGAAAAGGCAAAAATTGAGTTATCTAGTGCAGTACAGACCGAAATCAACCTCCCTTTTATAACTGCCGATTCAACTGGCCCCAAACATCTAACGATGAAAGTAACTCGTTCAAAACTTGAAGCAATTGTTGAGGATCTAGTAGATCGTACCATAGCTCCGTGTAAGGCAGCTCTTAAAGATGCAGATTTGTCTCCTGGCGAAGTAGACGAAGTGATTCTGGTGGGTGGCATGACGCGGATGCCAAAGGTAATTGAGACAGTAAAGAATTTTTTTGGTCGTGAACCTCATAAGGGAGTTAATCCAGACGAGGTAGTGGCTGTTGGAGCTGCAATTCAGGCTGGTGTTCTTCAAGGTGACGTCAAAGACGTATTGCTATTGGATGTAACGCCCCTTTCGTTGGGTATTGAAACACTTGGAGGAGTTTTTACTCGTTTAATTGACCGCAATACAACCATACCGACTAAAAAGAGTCAGGTTTTTTCGACTGCGGAAGATAGTCAATCAGCCGTGACTATTAGGGTCTTTCAGGGTGAACGGGAGATGGCAGCTGATAATAAGATTTTGGGGCAATTTGATCTTGTAGGTATACCACCAGCTCCCCGAGGTATGCCGCAGATAGAAGTAACATTCGACATTGATGCTAACGGTATAGTTAATGTTTCTGCCAAAGATAAATCAACAGGTAAAGAACAGCAGATTCGAATTCAAGCGTCAGGGGGCTTGGATGATGAAGAAATTAACCGGATGGTAAATGACGCCGAATCTCATGCTGAGGAAGATAAGAAACGCAAAGAGTTGGTTGAATCTAAAAATCAAGCTGAAGCCACGATTCATAGTGTGGAAAAAATGTTAGACGAACACGGCGATAAAGTTTCCTCAGATGAGAAACAAGCTATTGAAGATGAAATTAAAGAAGTTAGGGAGGCACTAGCTACAGAAGACATCACTGAGATTGCGACTAAGATGGAGAAACTTAGCCAGGTATCAATGAAGCTTGGAGAGGCCGTTTATAAAGAAACACAGGGTGCTACAGGTGACATGACACCAGATCAGGACAGTACTACGGGAGAAGGGGCAGAGGCTCAATCTGATAATGTTGTGGATGCTGATTTTGAAGAGCTGGACGACGAGGATAAAAACCAGAAATCAAAATGATTCACTACATGTAATGCCGCTAATTTTAATATTTTGCCTTAGTAAATCTGCTGTCTGTTTAAGGTGGCCGGGAGATTGTAGCTGGGTACTGAGGATATAATGGCAAAACAAGATTATTACGAAACCTTGGGAGTTAGCCGTGATGTCAACGCGGATGAGCTGAAAAAGGCTTATCGAAAATTAGCTATGAAGTATCATCCAGACAGAAATCCAGATGATGCTCATGCTGAATCGATGTTTAAAGACCTTTCAGAAGCTTACGGTGTGCTCTCAGATCCTCAAAAGAGGGAGGCATATAACCAATATGGCCACGCAGCATTTGAAAGTGGATCAGGAGATTTTGATTTTAGATCAAGTTTTTCAGATGTTTTTGATGATTTATTCGGTGAATTCATGGGCGGCGGTTCTCGTCGTGCTGGAAGAAGGGGTCCATCTCGGGGGGCTGACCTTCGCTACAACATGGAAATTAATTTAGAAGAAGCATTTGGAGGCAAGCAAACAAAAATTCAGGCTACTACTTCAGTTGGTTGTCAGGATTGTTCGGGTAGTGGGGCTGCAGGTGGTACAAAGCCTACAGTGTGTAACTTATGTGGTGGAGCAGGAAAGGTAAGAGCACAGCAAGGATTTTTTACAATAGAGCGCACGTGCGCCACTTGCCAAGGTTCTGGTACTGTTATTGCGGATCCTTGCAAAATTTGTCATGGTTCTGGAAGAGTTCAAAAAGATAAAACGTTATCAGTAAATATTCCACCTGGTGTCGAAGATGGAACACGCATACGATTAGCTGGTGAGGGAGAAGCTGGTGCAAGGGGAGCTTCTGCTGGAGATTTATATATTTTTATTTCCGTCACACCACACCCACTGTTTAGTAGAGAAGAGATGCAACTATATTGCCAAGTACCGATTCCAATGATTTCGGCCATACTTGGTGGATCTATCGATGTTCCCACTTTAGGTGGCGGGCGAGCACGTGTTTCTATCCCCCACGGTACTCAGAATGGTCATCAATTTCGATTGCGTGGAAAAGGAATGCCAGCGCTCAGGGGCGGATCTAAGGGAGATATGTATATAGAGGTTTTAGTCGAGACACCCGTTAATTTAAATAAGAAACAAAAAGAATTGCTGAAGCAATTTGAGTCATTGGGAAGTAAAAACACAAGCCCAAAATCGGAGGGTTTTTTTTCGAAGGTCCAAGAAATTTGGGAGGATCTTAAGGACTAAAACCATCCAGATAAACAATTAGTAAAACAGTGCATATTGCGGGGCTAATAGTAGTAAAAGCAGAATCGAGACAGAACAATGGCAAAACGTAATGTAAAAATTGGAATATGCGGAGCAGCCGGAAGAATGGGTATTATGTTAATCCGGGCGGTTACCCAACATTCCAAGTGTGAACTTGTTGCTGCAAACGAGTTAAGTAGTCACTCGGCGTTGGGCATTGATGCAGGCGAGGTTGCAGGATTGAATCATTTGTCTGTTCCGCTGAGCGACGATGTAGATAATACATTTAAAAATAGTGAGGTAGTGCTAGATTTTACTCTTCCTAATGCAACGGTCGATCATGCAGAAAGCGCAGCTAGAAATGGTACAGCTTTAATTATTGGAACTACGGGTCTTAATAAGAATCAGCAAGAGGTTTTAAATAGGGCAAGTAAAAAGGTTCCAATTGTTCAAGCACCCAACATGAGCCTTTGTGTTAACCTTTTAATGAAATTTGTGGAACAAGCAGCAAAAATTTTAGATGATGATTATGACGTGGAAATAGTGGAGATGCATCACAATAGGAAAGTTGATTCTCCGTCTGGGACTGCGCTCGGATTAGGTCAGGCAGTTGCTAAAGGTCGTGCTGTGGATTTTGACGATGTCTCAGAACGAGGTAGGGATGGCGTTATAGGCCCTCGCAAAAAGGGAAATATCGGTTTTGCAGCACTAAGGGGTGGAGATGTTGTGGGGGATCATAGTGTAATTTTTGCAGCTGAGGGAGAGCGTATAGAACTTACGCATAAAGCAAGCAATCGACTAATATACGCAAGAGGTGCTATTCGCGCCGCAATTTGGGCTCATCAGCGCGAGCCCGGACTTTACACTATGGCAGATGTTCTAGGGCTTAACAGCCTGTCTGAAGGATCGCGAATCAATTAGTGCAGACCTTATCTTTTCAGCGAGACCATGACGCTCATTAATTGTTAGATACCTAGCAATATTAATAGAGAAACCGTGGGATGATAGCTGAATATGACCTTTTCCTCTGGCTTCATATTTAATTGAAACATTCAACCAGTAAGAATTAAACATCCAGCATTCTTTACCCTGAGCACTCTCTCGTGTAACCATAACCTGCCGGTCGTTTATACACACTTTCTCGACAATTTTTAATGATCGCGAATTCATTTTAAAAGCAAACCATAACAGTGCTAGATCTAATCCAAGAAACCCTAATACTGGCCAAGCACCTAAATAAAGAAAAAATATGCTTAATCCTAGTGTAATAATCCCTACAGTTAACATGACAACTATAAAGCCAGAATGTGAGAGTGATTGGTGTGGTTTGATAATCAGGTCTACTAAAATTGGTTGGTCTAAATCTACTTCAGCTGATTGATAGGGTCTGTCATACGATCGATCCATCTTACTTTCTGATAATTCTCCCATATAATCTTGCTCAGGGGTTTTCTAATATTATAGGTATAATACGTTATTATATTTTAAAACAAAGTATCACCTCAAGTATTGTGGGGTGCATTACAGGCAGATAATTGTTAATATTCTATTTTATCCCAAAGAAAATAATAGTACATGAAAAAAGCTGACTCTGAAGAGTTTATAAGGCGATTGTCGGAGGATATTCCAGCACCTGCTACTGAGTTGAAATATAAAAATTCCTACACTCTTTTGATAGCAGTTGTTCTCTCTGCTCAGGCGACTGATGTCAGCGTGAATAAGGCCACAAGAAATCTATTTATTAAATATTACACGCCCGCAAAAATATTAGATTTGGGCGAAAAGGGTTTAAAACAATATATCCGTACCATCGGTCTATATAATACAAAAGCTAAAAATATTATCGCGCTTAGTAAAATGTTAATTGAGTGCCATGATGGTCAAGTTCCGGATAATCGCCAAGCTTTAGAGGCGCTTCCAGGAGTTGGACGTAAGACGGCGGGAGTTGTGCTAAACGAAGCGTTCGGCAGACCTACAATTGCGGTAGATACACATATTTTTAGAGTTTCAAACCGTACTGGTCTCGCTATAGGTAAAACGCCAAACGAAGTGGAAAAAAAATTATATAAAGTTCTTCCAGATGAGTTTATCCAACATGCACATCATTGGTTGATCCTTTTTGGTCGTTACGTCTGTACAGCCCGTAGTCCAAAATGTAGCCAATGCAGTGTCTATGATTTATGTTCATTTAAAGGTAAAGAATAAGAATATAAATATTTGTCCTTATTAAAATAGTTCCTAAACAAAAATGGGGATATCCACATTAGACCAACTAATTCATGTAAGTGGGGAATTATTTGGGGTTGTATCTGCATTTTTAATAATTTTTGAAAAACAAATTTCGTCGCTATTTTTTTTCTCCGGAACCTGATTAAATTCATAATAAGTCACCTCAAAACCTTCAGGAGATATTGCATCCTCATACATGTAAATATTCAGAATACAGTCTTCAGACACATATTGCCAAACTTCAGCAGGTGTTTCTTTGCGAAGTAAAGACGGAATACCCAAGAGATCGCTCACGGAAAGAGAACCCATGCCCAACAGTTCTTTTGGATTACGATAAACATATTGAGAATCTTTTTTGTCTCCAATAGAAAGTTTTGTAATTGATTTAGGTTGCCTTATGGGTAGCTTCGAAGGATTGTCCAAATTATTTGAGTTTTCAATTTTGCTTAATTGAGTTTCAGAAAGTGATTCTGGTGGTTGGTTCGTATTGGTCTCGCGTGAATTATTTCTATTAACCAGATCTAATTTTATAGTAGTCTTCGAAGGAACCAAAACACTGTTTTTTTGAATATAGGTAGTTTTTTGAGTGCACCCTATCAAGCTGGATATACATATAACAAACATTCCAAAGACAACTATTAACAAGGGATGTGTTCTATTGAGCTGAGGCATCACTCAGATTTTGGATTGTCAGCAATAGGTGCCTTGGTCTTAGAAGTACCTGCCTTAGAGCTTCGAGATTGATTTTTACCTGCTGCATCGCAGTATTGAGCTTCACCCTGTAGGCGCCCTCCTTGTTCTACTTCCAATTGACCATAGAGAACCTTGCCAATAATTAAACCTTTGGTTCTTAACAAAAGTTTATTATGTACTTGTAAATCTCCTTCAAATATCCCTGATATATCGGCATATTCTACCACGGCGGATCCCTTGAAAGTACCACTCGCATCAATTTTTAAATATCTGCCCCCTGCAAGGTTTCCATCAATTTTTCCTTCCACCACTAAGTGGTCGCAATCGACGATTTCAGCACCCCTCAAAGCCATGTCCCTCCCAACTCGAAGGAGTTTACTATCTGGTATAACTCTTGATTCAAGGTCTGTTGAGTGATCATCAATTTCATCCGTTAAATTTTGCGGTACATCAGGATGGAATTGCGTTGTATGGCTAGCCGGTTCTTTTTGCTCCATTTCTTGCCTGTCTCGTGATTTAGTACGGGTTCGTTTCTGGGTTGGGCTGGCCATAAACCTAAAGTCCCCTCTTATTTGTTGTCTATGTCTCGAAGTGTAGTTCGTACTAAAGGATTAATGAACACGCCTCTATACTTAGGTAACTTAATAATTATTACTTCGTAACTTTCCTATCTATTTGTAGTACAACAATTGCTTCAATTTAGTGCAATGAAATTCTTTAGTACACTAATATTTAAATGGGCTTGTATGTTGAATATTGTTTATTGAGCGCCTTATAGTATTTAACATATTGTATATTAAGAGTGGAGCTTTAGGAAAGATATGAATAATTCTAAGTTAGATGTGGTGGGTATCGGAAATGCTATCGTAGATGTCTTATTACAGGTGGATGATTCATTTCTTGACGAGCACAAATTGATCAAAGGTTCAATGGCATTAATAAATGCTAGTCAATGCAGGACTCTCTACAAACAATTAGGCAACGGATTGGAGGTATCAGGTGGTTCAGCTGCAAATACGGTGGTTGGCGTATCACAGTTAGGGGGTCGAGCGGCGTATATAGGAAAAATAAGTGACGATCCCCTTGGAAGGGTATTTTGTGATAGCATGTCGTCGGCTGGTGTCAAATGTTTCATGGGTGACGCATATAAAGATATGCCAACTGCTTGTTGTATTGTTTTAGTAACTAAAGATGCTGAGCGTACGATGAACACATTTCTGGGTGCATCTGTCCATTTGGAGCCTAAAAATATATCTGAAAATTTGATTGCTTCTGCTGAGGTAACGTATCTGGAAGGCTATTTATGGGACTCTCTTGAAGCAAGAGAAGCATTTAAAAAGGCATGTTTCTACGCGTCCAAGCATTTTAGAAAAATATCCTTAAGTCTGTCAGATAAATTTTGTGTAGACCGCCATAGAGACGCTTTGAGAAGTTTTATCCGTAACGGTGTAGATATTCTTTTTGGAAATGAGGACGAAATTATTTCTCTCTACCAAGCCAAGAATTTTGATGAAGCAGTAATAGAAGCTTCTAGAGATTGTAAATTATTGGCATTAACCAGAGGTGCACAAGGATCTCTTGTAGTGAATGGAGATTCTATTTACGAGATTAAAGCTGAGAGGACATCTAAGGTAGTAGATACTACTGGAGCCGGTGATTTATACGCGTCAGGTTTTCTTTATGGTATTACTCATGGGTTTGATTTATCCCGAAGTGGGAGACTTGGTTCCATCGCCGCTGGCCAGATAATTACACAATACGGAGCTAGACGTGATGATGATATGTCACAGCTTGTAGAAGAAAGTGCCAGACAATAACGCTGTCATATTCCTCTGAGGATAAAAAAGTTTTCGGCAAAAAACTAATTGGTTTGCGGTAAATAATAAATTTTTTGTTTAGAGAGGTATGACTATGGGTCAGTTGGTTAATGGGATGTGGCAAAAGGATCGTCTTCGATCGTACTCGGATAACGGCCAATTCCAACGCACAAAGACACAATTTAGAAACTGGATAACTTCAGATGGAAGTTCGGAGTTCCAACCAGAAACTTCGCGATATCACCTTTACGTTTCACTTGCTTGTCCTTGGGCACATCGCACATTAATTTTCCGAATTTTAAAAGCTCTTAAAGATGTTATTAGTATTTCAATCGTTGATCCCATAATGGATGACGAAGGTTGGGTTTTTGCAGAAGTCCAAAGATCAGATTTTGATCCACTACCGCATATCCGTCATATCCATGAGATATATACTTGTTCAATGCCTAAATACACCGGCCGAGCTTCTGTTCCAATTCTTTGGGATCGGAAGCTAGGTGTGATAGTTAATAACGAATCATCAGATATAATTCGCATGATGAATTATGCATTTAAAAATATTGTTCCTAATACAACAGATTATTTTCCAGCGCATTTGAAGTCGGTAATTGAAAGCATAAATTCAAAAATTTACGAAAATATAAATAATGGTGTTTACAAAGCTGGTTTTGCAATAACCCAAGATGCTTATAGAAAAGCCGTAGAAAAGGTATTTTTAGCTTTAGATTGGGCAGAGGCTCGATTAGGTGCCCACCGGTATCTATGTGGGGAATTATTAACAGAAGCAGATTGGCGTTTTTTTGTAACCTTATTGCGGTTTGATGCCGTTTATTTTTCCCATTTTAAGTGTAATCAGCGCATGATATCGGATTATGAATGTTTATCAAATTACATGAGAGAGTTATATCAGATGCCAGGAATCTCAAATACCTGTAATATGGAACATATTAAAAATCATTATTATGGTAGTCAGAAAACGATAAATCCATCAGGTATCATACCGGTTGGGCCGGATACAAATTTGTTTAATACACATAATAGGGATCAATTATTCGTTAGGTAGGCCAGAAGGTTGTGGTTAAAGGGGAAAAACGGCGTGACGGTCTTAAGAAAGTCACCGCTAAGTCGTGGCAAGATACATTTATTGCCTATAAAGATCGTCGTATTGGAGCTATTTTTTTGCTCGGACTCTCCAGTGGTTTGCCATTGTCGTTGGTACTGGGAACACTAGGGATATGGTTGGCGCGTGAGGGGATAGACAAGACCACAGTAGGATTATTTTCTGCCGTGACCTTACCCTATACTCTAAAATTTGTTTGGTCCCCTGTTCTTGACAGGATTCCAATCCCAATTTTAACGGATATTATTGGTCAAAGGCGCAGCTGGGCTGTAGTCAGTCAGGTTTTACTGATGGTAACAATATCGGCTATGGGTCTTACTGATCCAACAGAAACACCTACTTTAATGGCAATTTTTGCCCTCCTAGTTTCTCTTTGTAGTGCTAGTCAAGATATAGTGATCGACGCATATCGAGTTGAACTTCTAGAAGAGGAGAAGATTGGTGCTGGTGCAAGTACAGTTGTTTTGGGGTATCGTATAGGCTTATTAATTTCTGGAGCAGGTGCCTTATATTTAGCTGAGGAACTCAATTGGGACATAGTGTATTTTATTATGGCGGCACTGATGTTCATCGGGTTTGCAACAATTCTCCTTAATCGTGAGCCGAATAAAGATACAAGCAGTGAAATTTTATTAGATGAGAAACGAACACATGATTATTTAAAAAAGAGACCAAACTTATCCGGTAATAGGGCATTATTCGTAGTATGGTTTCATGGAGCAGTCATAGGGCCTTTTGTAGACTTTATGACACGGCCACAATGGTTAGTCATCTTACTTTTTATCGTATTTTATAAACTTGGTGACTCCATGGCTGGTGTTATGACCGGTTACTTTATGGTCGAATTAGGTTTCAGTAATTCTGAAATTGCCTATGTAGGAAAAGTATTTGGTTTTGTGGCAACAATGGTAGGTTTTGCTGTTGGTGGTTGGATTATTGTACAACTTGGAATGCTTTGGGCGTTATGGATTTGCGGCATTGTTCAAATGGTTTCCAATCTTATGTTTGTTATTCAGGCGATAGTGGGTTACGACACACAAATGTTAGCCGTAGCAGTTGGCATTGAAAATCTAGCTGGCGGTATGGGTACAGCTGCACTTGTTGCATACCTATCTGGACTATGTAATTTAGCATACACTGCTACCCAATACGCCCTTTTAAGCGCAGTTGCAGCGCTTGGCCGAACTTTTTTGGCTGCTCCAGCTGGAAGATTAGCCGAGGATTTGGACTGGGTCTCTTTTTTTTCGATTACCACACTTGCAGCAATTCCAGGGCTTGGCCTGCTTTTATGGTTAACAATTTCGAAAAGAAAACGTGAAAGAGAAAATAAGGATGTTCCTCGAACGTTAGCACCCTAAGCCATAGTGATGGGACTCAGGGTATGTAATAATCTTTTGACAATCCTTTTTTAGTCACTGCATGGAGATTTTCACATAAAACTCATTTCAGATTGTCTAAGGCATATCCAGCAGCACGTACCGTTCTAATGATATCAGGTTTTCCCCCAGAATTCAGTGTTCTTCGTAATCGTCGAACATGAACGTCAACTGTGCGTGGCTCTAAATATATTTGTTGACCCCAAACTGCATCAATCAGTTGCTCACGGCTAAAAACTCGACCAGGGTGTTCCATAAAATGTCGCAAAAGGCGAAATTCAGTAGGTGCAAGTCTAATAGGAATTCCATCTCGTGACACACGATATTCAGCTAGATCCATTGAGATGTCATTATATTCAATAATTTCTGCTCCAAACGCTGGTCTTAATCTACGCAATACTGCTCTTACTCGAGCCACCAGCTCGCTTGGTGAAAATGGTTTTATGATGTAATCGTCTGCACCACAGTCTAAACCACGTACACGATCGTGCTCTTCGCCTCTCGCAGTTACCATTATTACTGGTAGATTTTTTGTTTCTGCGTTTCTTCTAATTCTCCGGCAAATTTCAATTCCAGAAAGTCTAGGTAACATCCAATCCAACAAAATCAAATCAGGACGACGCTCTTTTATCATTAACATTGCTTCTTCCCCATCCACTGCCTCTGCAACTTCAAAACCTGCTTTTTCTAGATTATAGCGTACTAAAGTTAACAGCGCGGCTTCATCGTCAACGACAAGAACATATGGGCATGTCAACATCAATTTACCTTTTTCGGATTGTTTCCAATGGCGCTAAAAGTAGGGTCGGTTTCGAAGGGTGTTCTGTCGCCTTTTGGTCGTTCAGCATCAATTGGACTACCAGTAACAACAAAAGATATCATTTCCGCAATATTTGTGACGTGGTCACCAATTCGCTCAATATTTTTGGCTATAAAAAGTAGATGTGTACAAGGTGTAATATGTCTGGGATCTTCCATCATATAAGTTAACATTTCACTAAATGCACTATTGTATGCTTCGTCAACACGTTCGTCATGCAGCCATACTGCTCTAGCTTTTTCTTCATTTTGTTCTAAATATGCATTTAAGACATCCGTGATCATGCTCTGAACAAGTTGTGCCATTCGTGGAACTATTTCGGCTGGTTTCATGGGTTCTACTTCGCTGAGGACACTAGATCGCTTAGCAATATTGGAGGCATAATCACCTATGCGTTCTATATCACCTGAAATTTTTAGAGATGCGGTTATTAGTCTTAAATCATCCGCCATGGGTTGCCGTAAGGCGAGTAGTCTTGTTACTTGGTGGTATGTTTCATGTTCAAGTCGATCTACATTAATGTCTTCATGGATAACATGTATAGCCAATTCCGGGTCACGCCTTATAAGAGAGGTGATAGCGTCTGAAAATTGTTGTTCTACGATGCCTCCCATGCGCAAAATTGTTCCTGTCATTTGATTTAATTCTTCGTCGTAACTTTTTACAGTATGATCAGACAAAATTTTTCTCCTCCAGAACCATCCACTTAACCGAAGCGTCCTGTAACATAATCTTGTGTACGTTTTTTTTCTGGTTTTGTGAAAATAGTTTCTGTATTGCCAAATTCTACTAGTTTTCCTAAATGAAAAAAGGCGGTAAACTGAGATACCCGTGCTGCTTGTTGCATATTGTGAGTGACAATAGCGATGGTAAAATCTTCTTTAAGCTCGTCAATTAATTCTTCAACTTTAGCAGTTGCTATTGGGTCAAGTGCTGAGCATGGTTCATCCATTAAAATTACTTCAGGGCTAATAGCAATTGCTCTAGCAATACAAAGGCGTTGTTGTTGTCCGCCGGAAAGACTTGTGCCGGGTGCATTCATACGATCCGACACCTCATCAAACAAACCAGCCTTTCGAAGGCTGTTTTCTACTATTCCATCTAATTCACTCGCACTATTTGTAAGCCCATGAATTCGTGGTCCATAAGCCACATTGTCATATATTGATTTTGGGAATGGGTTTGGTTTTTGAAAAACCATGCCTACCCGAGCACGTAATTGCACAACGTCTAGTTCACGAGTATAAATATCATTTCCATCAAGGAGTATATCACCTTCCACTTTACAGCCTTCGATAATATCGTTCATTCGATTAAGGCAGCGCAAGAAAGTTGATTTGCCACAGCCCGAGGGTCCTATCAGGGCTGTAACATAATTTTCCGAAATTTTCATTTTAACGTCAAATAACGCCTGATTATCCGAATAGAAGACGTTAAGTTTATCTATCTCCATCTTGGCTGAGGGTAACACGTTCGTATTTTGGGGTGTTTCCAACTCACTGGAAACTGTATCAGTTTTTATTTCTAGTGCCATAGCACCCTCTTTTGTTAAAGCATTTATTCACCATCGTATCTCAAATTTTCTTCGCAGATAGACTGCAAGTGCGTTCATTAATACTAGAAATATAAGCAGAACAATAATAGCTGCCGACATTTTTTCTACAAAACCTCGCTCTGGGCTATCTGCCCATAAAAATATTTGGACGGGTAATGCAGTCGCTGGATCGGCGGGACTCGACGGTATATCAACTATGAAAGCGACCATTCCAATCATAAGTAGTGGTGCAGTTTCTCCGAGTGCGCGTGCCATTCCAATAATTGTTCCAGTCAAAATGCCGGGTATTGCCATCGGTAAAACATGATGTGATACGACTTGAAGCTGAGAAGCACCAACACCATAAGCTGCTTCACGAATTGATGGAGGCACTGCTGATAAAGCTGCTCTGGTTGCAATGATAATCGTCGGAAGTGTCATTAGCATTAACGTAAATCCACCAACAATTGCAGTAGAACGGGGAAGGTCGAACAATTGAATAAATATTGCAAGACCGAGTAATCCAAATACTATCGATGGTACAGCAGCCAAATTATTAATATTAACCTCGATAAAGTCTGTCAGACGATTTTTTGGTGCAAATTCCTGCATATATATGGCCGCTGCTACGCCGATGGGAAACGCAAGCACAAGGGTAATAATAAGGGTCCAAAAAGAACCAGCTAATGCACCTCCAATACCAGCCATTTCAGGTTCGCGAGAATCTGAACCAGTTATAAAATCGAAATTAAATCGAGTACGCAAATTTTCCATCTCATTTATTTTATCAATCCACGATAGTTGCATGTCATTAAGACGTCTTTCCGATTGAGGAACATCGCGTGGAGCTTTACCCTTTATGAGCATATCCACATCGCTTGAAGCTGAGAGCCATATTCTTTGAGTTGTATTGATTAGTTGCGGATTTTTAGCCACAAACCTTGCCACCTCGTAACGTGAATTCTTGCTTAAAAGTTTTATGAGCTTTCGTCGGTCCGAACGTTTCTGCACCTCAGGGAAAATATCAAACAAAGCTTGTCGTATTATTTTTCCATATTTCCCTTTTTTGATTTGCATATTATTATTGTCAGTAATTTGTATAAGATTGGAATCAAGAGTTAAGTCGAGCGCTATCTCGGTTTTGGTAAAGGCGCTATGGCCACGAATTATCACGCTAACCAGCAATATTACTAAAACACCTAGCGCTATAAAGATTGCTAACTGGCCGTAGACCTTCAATCGTATTTCTTTTCGATAACGTTTCTTTAGCCTTGATTTGGCTATACTAGATAATTGCCAGCCCTTACTTTTCATTCATATTGCTCCCTGTATTTGCGTGCTATGTAAAGAGCAAGAACATTTAAGGCTAATGTTGTTAAAAAAAGTGTTAGTCCAAGAGCAAAGGCTGCAAGAGTTTTAGCGCTGTCAAATTCTTGGTCGCCGACTAAAAGTGTTACTATTTGTGTAGTTATAGTAGTGACAGCTTCGAGGGGGTTTACTGTTAAGTTTGCTGCCAGTCCCGCCGCCATAACCACGATCATAGTTTCTCCTATAGCGCGACTGATTGCTAGAAGGCATGCGGCTATAACTCCTGGTAGAGCTGCCGGTAAAATTACCTTAATAATAGTTTCTGCTCGGGTCGCTCCCATGGCCAAAGATCCTTCTCTAAGAGATCTTGGAACCGCTACTATTGCGTCGTCACTTAAAGAAGAGATAAATGGTATAATCATAATACCCATGACAGCCCCAGCTGCTAGAGCACTTTCTGACGCAACATTCAAACCCAGAAATTCTCCAAAACTTCGAAGCGCTGGTGCTACTGTAAGCGCAGCAAAAAATCCATATACCACAGTTGGTACACCAGCTAATATTTCAAGTATTGGTTTGATGGTATTTCGGATACGGGGGCTTGCAAATTCAGCCATATAAATCGCAGAAAATAAACCGATTGGCAGAGCTACCAGCATAGCAATTAGTGTAATTAGAAGTGTTCCAGTGAAAAGTGGAACTGCTCCAAAAGCTCCAGAACTACCAATTTGATCTTCCCGAATTGCCGTTTGGGGACTCCAGTCTATTCCAAACAAAAATTCACCGACTGAAACAATTGAGAAAAAGCGAATAGATTCAAAAAGAACTGAAAGAACGATACCTATAGTGGTAATAACGGCAACAAATGAGGCTAGAATTAAGACCCAACGAACTATACGCTCAACGCCGTACCTTGCTCTGAACATTGGGTTTATTTGGTTCCATGACCAACCAAAGCCAGCGATTGCTAAAGCAATACCCGTACCTAAAAGAGCCACCCGAGCTGTGTCTCTCATGCTTGCATAGCGCTTTGCAATATCTAAAAGTGCGGAGTCTGAATTGCTCTGTATACCAACGTTATTTGCAAGGTTTTTCACGTCATTAATTACAAGACCAAGCCTCGCATCAGATAACGCTAATAGTTCAGAGCCTAAATAATTTCTAATTAGGGCTTCAAGGATATAGTTTTCAAAAATTAACCAAAATAGTAGGATAATTAAAGAAGGTAAAGCACACCAAAAAGCTACATACCACCCATGATACACGGGCATGGAGTGCGGTCGAACAGCTGTTTTAGTTGATGAAACTAAAAGTTTGCGTCTGGCAAAATAAAATCCGATAGCTGCTATAGTGCCAAGAGCCACCAAAAGAATTATGAAATGCATTTGCTCTCAGCTCCGAATATTGATAACAGAAATCAATACACCTCATATATTACGAAAATGTTACACTTTTATTACACTGTAAAGGCTCTAATAGGGGAGTTTTAACTTTAAATAAAGTAAAGTTATTATTGATAACTCATACTTTATACTAGACTTGTGGATCAATTAAGTTTTTCGACTGCATTTCTCTTGATATGTTTTTGCGCGCTAGCTGAAGGCAATGGGAAGATTAACGTAAAACAGCTCCCTTTGCCTAACTCAGATGTAATATTGAATTCTGCGCGGTGGCGGTTGGCGATATGCTTTACGATAGCTAGTCCAAGACCAGTACCACCAAGCATACGTGACCTTGCAGTATCGACGCGATAAAATCTTTCCGTCAATCGTGGCAGGTGTTCTCGAGGTATCCCCTCACCCTCATCACGTAGAGAAATATTTATTCCAATCTGATCATTAGGTCTACTATCCTTAACGACAAATTCGAACCCAGCTTGGATAGTAATTACAGAGTTTTCTCTACTGTATTTAATTGAATTATCTAACAGATTATAAAAAAGCTGAGTAAGTTCACTCTCATCACCTAGAAGAGGTTCTAATTCATCATCAAGAGTGATTTCTACAAGAATTGCACGTTCTTTGGCCTGCCAGTCAAGACTATTAACAACATTTGCAAGTATTGCAGAAATGTTCACTTTGTCAGTTGGTATAGTATGTTCGTTCATCTCAATTCTTGAAAGAGATAATAAATTATCAATCAGTTGAGCCATTCGATCGGCATGTTGAGACATTATTGCCAAAAATTTTTCTCGAGCTTCAGGGTCATTTTTAGCTGGCCCCTGAAGTGTTTGAATAAAGCCACTTAAAGTAGCCAAAGGTGTACGCATTTCGTGGCTCGCATTAGCTACAAAATCCGCTCGCATTTGGTTGGTTTTTCTGGAAGCAGTGACATCTAGAATAGCTACCACAATCGCTGTTCCATCGTCGGCAACATTTGGCAGAGGCTTTAAATAGGCGGAGAAAATTCGTGGTATAGGACTTTGTAAAGTGAAAGACACATTTTGAGTGCCCTCTATTTCTAAAGTTTCTATAGCTTTAGTTAGATCCGGAGCTCGCAGAATGGTAGTTAATTTGCGTCCTTCGATCTCGTCGCCTAACAATTGTTTTGCTGCAACATTTGCGCGTATTACAACTACGTTTGAACCAAGCAATAATACGGGTCCTGGCAAAGCATTTAGAGCTTTTTCTAGTCCATTATAGCTTTTTTTAAACTCCTTAATCGTTTCGAGATTATTGCGTTTTAACTTTTGTAAGGATCTGACGAGATTTTTAATTAATCTGGTATGTATGCCAGTTGGTTCTAAATCGTCGGTATCAAAAAAATGATCGATTATAGTTTTAAGACGATTCAAATCATTCAGTAGAATTGAGACCATTATAAATGAAATAAAAATCAGACCACCCCAAGCGGAGATGGCTGGAATTAAAGGCATTAGGTCAAGTGAAATGATTATGACAAATGCTAGAGACAATGGAGAGCAGATCACAACAGTAACAATTAGGAAACTTCTTAAATAGATAAAGGGTCGTTTATTATTCCAAATCATGTTACCGCAATTCCAAAACATCCAAAGTATCAGAAAACCATATATTAACTAAAGAATACAATATGGTGTATCACCTATATATCCATATGGTAACCTCTCGTCGTATGTCTAAAAATAGTAAAGTTTCAAATAATAAAGCAAGCTCGCAAAATGCTGCAACTCCCATGATGGAGCAATATCTCGCCATTAAACGCGACTATCCTGATATATTTTTGTTTTATAGGATGGGAGATTTTTATGAACTATTTTTCGATGATGCAGTAAAGGCTTCCGAAATTCTTGGTATCACGTTAACTCGCCGTGGAAAACAAAATGGTGAAGATATTCCAATGTGTGGAGTGCCAGTACGTAGTGCAGACACCTATTTAGAACGTCTGATCCACGCAGGCTTCCAAGTAGCGGTATGCGAACAGATTGAAGATCCTACAAGTTCTGAAAAGCGCGGCGGAAAAATGTTATTGAGCCGGCAGGTTCAACGTCTTGTAACACCTGGAACCCTTACAGAGGATTCATTGTTGAACTCTCGTGTTTCTAATTATTTGTTGGCAATAAGCCGAGCTGAGGGTAATTGGTCAGTATCTTGGTGTGATATGTCGACTGGAGAGTTTAAAGTATTAAAATGTGAAGCTTCTAATTTACCCGAGGCTCTATCTCGGTTATCACCTCGGGAAATTTTGATTTCTGACAGTATAACCGGACTGCCTGAAATAGCTGAGATATTGATTGAATGGAAATCTGCAATATCTCTACAACCACCACGACTCTTTGATAGCATATCTGGGAATCAGCATTTATGCAGTTATTACAATGTTCAAGAACTTGAGGGGTTGGGAAATTTTGGTAGATCTGAGGTATCTGCTGCCGGCGCAATCGTTGAGTATTTAAAGCTAACTCAAAAAGGAAAGCTGCCACGATTATCTACCCTGTCTCTTGTTTCCGAAAATTCAAGCATGACGATTGATGCTGCTACAAGACGTAATTTGGAATTGACCCAATCCTTTGCTGGAATACGCAAAGGATCGTTGCTTGCATCTATAGATAATACAATCACTGGATCAGGTGCTCGGTTGTTGTACTCCCGTCTTGTAGCGCCACTGACCGATCCGATTGTTATTTTACATCGTCAGAATCAGGTTGAATATTTTCTTTTACGGACAGAAATACGAAATCAGATACGTATTGCACTTAAGGGTTTTCCAGATATTGAACGCGCCTTATCAAGACTGACTTTGGGAAGAGGTGGGCCAAGGGATCTTTTTGCTATCGGTCAGGCGCTATCTTTAGAAACAGATTTCAGAAATATATTTAAGGATAATAATCTACAGATTACGGATAGTGCAGTTGATGATATTTTACTAAAACTTGGGCAACATAAGGAGCTGGCGAGATTAATCAAATCAGCCCTATGTGAACCGTCACCCCAATTAATTCGAGATGGCGGGTTTATAGCAAGGAGATATAGTATCGAGTTAGATGAACTAATCGCTCTTAGGGATAAAAGTCGTCTCCTTATAGCTGATTTGCAAGCGCGCTACAGAACAGAGACCTCTGTAGATACTCTTAAAGTCAAACATAATAGGGTCTTGGGGTATTTTATTGACGTAACGGAAAGACATTCGAAAAAATTAGGGGAAAAATTCCACCATTGTCAAACACTCGCAAACTCTATGCGATACAAAACAGTTGAACTTGGTGAACTTGAAAACAAAATTAACTCAGCGGGTCAGGGTGCACTTGAGTTGGAGGAAAGATTGTTCAAAGAACTTCTTGCCCTTGTTTTACCTCAATCCGACAAAATTGCACTTTTAGCCGAGGCTGTTGCGGAGCTTGATGTGGCGGCGGGATTAGCTCAATTGGCTATTGATAAAGATTTCAGTCGCCCAAAAATTGACCTTAGCTTTGAGTTTGACATCAAGAATGGCAGGCATCCAGTGGTAGAAAATGCGTTAGATGGATCAAAAAAGTTTATTGCGAATGATTGTAATTTGGGTACTGAGAGCCACCTATGGCTTGTTACGGGTCCAAACATGGCAGGTAAGAGTACATTTCTTCGTCAAAATGCGTTAATTGCTATTTTAGCCCAGATGGGTTCTTTTGTTCCAGCTACCAGTGCGCATATTGGTATTGTTCACCGATTGTTTAGTCGTGTTGGTGCGGCAGACGATCTAGCAAGTGGTCGATCCACTTTTATGGTTGAAATGATAGAAGCAGCAGCAATTTTAAATTTAGCAAATAAAAGATCACTAGTAATTTTAGATGAAATGGGTAGAGGTACCGCTACCTTTGATGGCTTGGCAATAGCATGGGCAGCAGTTGAACACCTTCATGAAATAAATAAATGTCGGACACTGTTTGCTACTCATTACCATGAATTAACAAAACTTGCCTCCAAGCTGTCGGGTTTATCTTGTAATACCATGAAGGTTAAAGAATGGAAAAATGAGGTTATATTTCTTCATGAAGTCACATCTGGTGTTGCTGACCGCTCTTATGGTATTCATGTCGCACGATTAGCCGGACTTCCAGGCCGAGTTTTAAATAGAGCACAGGCCTTGCTAACGTCCTTTGAAGAAGGAAAACTAGAGGGGTTTAGACACTTTGATTCTAATGATCTACCCTTATTTTCATATTCTGACGTGGCGTCATTAGAGACTAAAAAACGTTCCGAATTAGACGAGTTGTGGGCTGCTTTATCTTCTGTTGATGCAGACTCTTTAAGCCCCCGTTCTGCTCTAGATCTTATATATGATTTGAGATCTATATTGGATAAAGAATAACTAATGAATAATTAGAGTAGTAGTCAGTATTATGTGTATAAGATAGGTCATGGTGTATGTCTCTAATATTTTGTAGTCGAACTGATGATGCTGAGGAATGGCGAACAGCGTTTTCGGATATTATGCCAGATCTTGAATTTAGAGTTTGGCCTGATATAGGAAATCGGGAAAACGTAGAATTTGCGCTTGTCTGGGATCCAATGGGTGAGAGATTGTTAGATTTTCCAAATTTGAAGTTAGTCGCGTCTCTCGGAGCTGGGGTTGATCATTTATTGGAAGCTACTAGATTACCGGAGGGTGTTCCAATGACCCGATTGGTTGATGATAATTTGACGCAGGGTATGCGAGAATGGGTATTGTTATATACCCTGTATTGTCTCCGTCGAGTGCCTGAATATTTATCTTTTCAAAGTAAGCAAGATTGGCACAGGTTAGTGGCACCATTTTCGTATGAACGCCGTGTTGGAATAATGGGTCTTGGTGTTTTAGGTCAGGCTTCAGCTTTAGCATTGAAGCACATAGGATTTAAAGTATCCGGATGGAGCTTGTCAAAAAAGAATATACCAGGTGTGGAGAGCTTTGTTGGGGTGGAGAGTCTGAGTCGTTTTATATCAACCACTGATATATTGGTTTGTCTTCTTCCTCTCACACATGCGACCAAAGGAATTATCGACGGACGGCTTTTAAAAAATCTGCCAGATAAAGCATGTATTATAAATGGGGCTAGGGGGGGTCTGGTGGTGGAAGAAGATTTAATTAGTGCTTTGCGTTCAGGTCATATTTCACATGCCGTTTTAGATGTGACTAGAATTGAACCCCTACCGTCAGACAACCTTCTCTGGAGGGCTCCTAATATTACCATAACCCCACATGTAGCGTCAGTAACCAACCCTCAATCTGGTGCCCGTCTAGTATCCGAAAATATTTTCCGAATCCTTAAAGGCGAATTACCAAAACATCTTGTGGATCCTGACGCTGGTTATTAGGTTTGATGTTTTCGTTTTTTTCTAAATTTACAAAAGGCATATTATTGATGAAACTAGTCGAGTATTAAATGAAGATTTATACGACTTTACCTCAAAATAATTTGAACCATATTCCCAATGCTGCGACTACGGCTGAAAATCTGGGATATGATGGTTTAATGACGATGGAAAATCGTCATAATCCCTTCCTACCGCTTGGTGTTGCAGCTACTTCCACACAGAGCATAACTCTGATGACTAACTTAGCAATTGCATTTCCTCGAAGTCCCATGATTATGGCAAATCTTGGTTGGGATCTCCAATTAGCATCTGGTGGTCGCTTCGTTCTTGGGTTGGGTAGTCAAGTGCGCGGCCATAACGAGCGACGATTTTCAGTACCATGGAGCGCACCAGCTCCTAGAATGCGCGAATATATTTCTGCGGTGCGTGCAATTTGGAATTGTTGGCAGAGAGGTAACGAACTTAAATTTGAAGGGGAGCACTATAGTTTTAGTTTGATGACACCTGCTTTTAGACCCGCCCCGTTAAGGTGCGCTCCACCAGCAATTACAATGGGAGCAGTAGGATCAGCGATGCTGCGTGTTGCTGCAGAAGTTTGTGATGGTATTCTTCTCCATCCTTTTTGTACGAAACAATATCAAGAAGATGTCATCATACCTTTAGTACATGAAAGCTTAAAAAAAACTGGTAAAAAGCGCAGTAATTTTGAGATTGTAGGCGGTGGTTTTATAATTTCTGGTGCCGATGATAGGGAGCTTGCCGATAAAGTTACTTGGGTTCGAAAGCGTATAGCATTTTATGGTTCAACTCGCGCATATTGGCCGGTATTGAAGCAACATGGCCTAGATGAGCTTGGACATAAACTCTACGAGTTAGCAAAACGGGGAAAATGGGAAGCTATGTCTGACGAAATAACAGATGAAATATTTAATCTGTTTACGACATTTGGAACTTACGATGAAATTGCCACTAAAATTTCCAAACGTTTTGAAGGATTCTCAGATACAGTTTATATTACCAATACTGAAGATATCACCACGCCCATGCCCACTAAAACAATCGCCCAAATTCAACGACTACCAACCACATTTAAAAACTTTAGTTTTTGAATTGTATGCCCAAAATAATGTTTAAGAAAATACTGTAGAAATGAATCTAAGGGCATAGAACGCGATCCACTCAAATTTTTGCATATGGAGGTTATGATAATTATGCTGGTGTTGGTATTTTTGGTTTAAACTATTTGTCAAATATTACGACTCTTTTTAATGGTGTAAGATTAATTTCATCGATAACAGTTCCCTTTCTCATTGCAAGAGTGTTGGATACAGTTATTGCTATATCTTCCGGTTCTATTGCATTAGAGGTATCTGTACCTGGACTAAACGCAAGTTTGTCGAAAAATTGCGTTCGAACCATACCAGGATTTATAAGACTAACTCGTATATCTCTATTTGACGTTTCTTCCCGAATAGCTTGTGCAAAACCCCGCAGTCCAAATTTAACCGCACAATATAAGCTACCCTTTTGAGCGCCTTTCAGCGCAGATTCCGATCCAATAATTATAATATCCCCGCAATTTTTTTGTTTAAAATACGGAATAACTGTTCTTATCAAAATCATGGGTGCAATTAAATTGCTGTTTATATAGGAATGAATTTGTTGGGGTGAAAAATTTTCCAAGTTCGCAAACTGTCCGGTACCAGCATTACAAACTATTCCATCTAAATGAGGGTACAAAAGAAAAATTTCTTTTATTTTTTCATGGAGAATATCTAAATTTTCCATATCTAATTTTATTGGCTTATATCTATCAGTATTGGGCTGAAACTTTTCATGCTGACGGGCAATTCCGATAACTGTAGCCCCTTCGTCTAACAACTTTTCAGCAGTTGCCTTGCCAATGCCACTTGAACTTCCAGTAACTACAATATGTCTATTCTTCATCAACCTGTCTTTCGCGTTACTTGCGCTTCTACTGTACATTGGAAGACAAAGTTATTTGAAATGAAATTCGCGAATCGCTCTTTACAAAATTCAGCCATTTCCAGCTCAATTTCGGAGCTGTAGGCTACAGTACCATTAGTTTGGCTTAAAGATATGGCAAGTAGCTCCTCTTCCGGATAAAGTTTGGAAATTCTTTTGTACATAGACTTTGGAAATCTTAGTGGCCCATAACTCACGGAATGAATTGAAGAAGTGGGTATTGCTGAAAAAACTTGATCAAAAAGTTGTTGGTAATGATGTTGCCAATTTTTGCCATAGATCAGTGGGTCAAAACGAAGACCAATTTTCCAACCGATCTTCGCTAATTTATTAATGGCTATTAAGCGTGCAGAGATTGACGGCGTTCTATGATCTAGAGCTTGAGACATAGCATTTGGCATCAAACTAAAAGCGACAACACAGTTATTAATGGGTTCTATTGAATCAAGGGGTCTAATTTGCACACTTTTTGTTCTCAACTCCAATATTGCCGATTCTTGATTTCGAAAAACCGGTAAAATATGAGATACAAAACCCGAAAGGTTTTCAAGCGCCAAGGAATCGCAATCATAACCAGAAAAAAATGTGAGATTGTCCTTTGAATGAATCTGAATTAGGTTTTTTATCTCTCTATCAAAATCTTCGAAGTTTACAAATAAGACATAATTTGCAGACGAATACATCCCTTGTAGAAAGCAGTATCGACAATCATAAATACAGTTCAACATGTGTGCAAAATAGTAATTTAGTGTACCACCAATACCAAATCCCGCTGGTGTTGGGAGGACATAGCGACCATGTTTTTTTGCTAGTATCAAAGCTGGATTTAGCTTCTGTAAACGAAAATTTTGGGATCGGTTATTGAATATATCTGTATAACGCTCAATTGAAATTAGCCTAGTTTTTGAGAATTTTTGTAAAATTAACTTTACTCGTGGGTGGTCTCGGACACTATTTTCAACGTAAATTGTCTTTATCACCGTTCCTCCCAATTAATTTGATGACGATTAATCATTCCTAACAGTTTTACAATGACTGAGGCCGCATCATCATTTTCAGTTAAATGAAACATTGGATCTTGATCGGGATAAACTGCTTGCCACCGTCTAAGAATATCCCTTAATTTATACGCTCGTGTTTGGCTAAAGTGCCAATTATTTGTAATAGGAATATACGCTTGTGGTACATTGAGGCGGTGGCTTTCTTTACTTGAAAGATGCTCCATGTTGGCTGCTGTTGAATAGATCTGTTGTAAGTTTGAAAGAATTAGGCTGCTGATTTTATTTTTTGTTAACTTTTTTATATTAAAACTAGGTCCATCGGAGACAATTTTTAAAATTACAATTAACTGTTGGCATGACAAATTACTTGATATTTGGAAAAATGCAGACCCTTCCATGTCAAAAAGATCGTCACCAAAATAGTTTGTTTCTGGCTGGTCAACTGTGCAAAGAGACTGCTTATCTATTGAGGTAGATATAGCTGGCGATGGGTACCAGATATAATTGGTTGACTGATCTATGACTTTGTCAATTAAATATAATGTACCGCACTCGCTATTTCTATGACCGGCTATCCCTAAATTAATCCACGCTGTCCATGGTGGGGCATCACTGATTTGGTTAAGGAACATGGTTGCGGCTGCGGTATTAACTTTTCCTATACCGCTATTTACCAACCAGTGTTTTCCCTCGTTATCTTTGAATACTGGATAGGCTCCACCCACTTCGACAGGCATCATATTGTAATAGCTTCGAATCGGGGCTGCCTCCTCTTTAAGTGCTACAACCCATCTGATAGCGGCAGTTTCTTTTATCAGTTTGGCCTCCTTTAGCTTTATTAGCTTAACAAAAGAGATCTTCCAGTCTTTCAAGTTTTTTTGAATATATTTCAACAAAATTGGTGTTATGTCTCTTCTTTGCACCAGAAATTAGGATATTAAGTTTCTTCTTTAGCATTATTTTAGCAGCTACTTTCTGATCACTATTTAGATTAGTTGTCAGTAAAAGTTTCTCTATGGCTTTTACTCGAAATCGATCCATTCCCCAGTATTTTTTTGAAAGTTGATCGTGATGTCCACCATATTTTATGGTCAAAGGTTCCTCAATAAAGGAGACTTGTTCCTGACAACTAACTCGTAACCAAAAATCGTAGTCCTCGCAAACGGGCAAACTTTCGTCAAATTTACCAACATCATCAAACAGAGACTTCCTAATCAAAACGCTACTGGGAGAAATACAGCACAATGGCAAACAATCGAAAAAAACATCTCCGCCGCGCTTTTTATGTTTTTTTCGTTGATTTAGTTGTTTTTCATTTTTGAACCAGATTTCATTAGTGTGTATAATTCTATTTTTTGACTTTCCAAGGTTTTCAATTTGCTTTTCTAGTTTTAATGGGGACCAAGCATCGTCGGAGTCTAGAAGAGCGACAAATCGCCCAGTGGAATTAAAAATTCCTGTATTTCGCGCAGCACTAACACCCTGTTTGGGTTCGTACAATAGCTTTATATTTGGATATTTTTCTTTGACCATAGAAGCTGTGCCGTCGTCAGAACCATTATCAACTACAATAATTTCATCTGGTATAAACGTTTGGGACGCTACAGAGTTCAAAGCTCTCGGCAACGTTGAACATCTATTTAGTGTAGGAATGATTACAGAAACTAATGCAGTTTTATTTATTTTCCGTGAATTTAAATTTTTCATATTCGATTATATTAATGTATTTATAGTTAAGATGTACAATCTCAAAAAGAAGCATCGTAAGTTATTCGAAAAAGATAGATATTATATCAATTCCCAAAATATCAGATACTTATCCCCTAAATAAAAAAAGAGGCGTTACACTCTACGCCTCTTTGTGGAATATTTGGTGGAGCCAGACGGAATTGAACCGACGACCTCTTGAATGCCATTCAAGCGCTCTCCCAACTGAGCTATGGCCCCAAAGTTTTTGTCACAGTGGTTTCTATCCTATTCAATTAACCACCCTCTCAATTTCCTGTCAAAATTCTTGGGGTATTAGTCAAATATACAGGCATGTATTCTAAGTGTTTTGCTTATTATGTTTCTTCAATAAATTAGCCATTTAGAAAAATAGTCCAACTGCGCTACATTTTGCTTCAAATTACTAGGAACTCAACACTTTTTGAAAAATGTTGAGTAAAAATTAAATTAAAATCCTGTCTTGTTATCTGCTCAGTATCAAAAATTTAAAGTGGATCATTTTGATTGTCCGACTCTTTTCTCGGCAATTTCGTAATAGAGGATATATTCAGGTCTACAATTTCGCTAATACTGCGGCGAATTTGATGGTGCAAAATAAAATCACATACAAATCCAGTTAGAAATATGATCACTCCCATAATTAGAACTGATAGCGATAGGGATAGCAGTGGTCTGTTCAGAAGCTGCTGTCCTTCAGATAGGTAAAAAAGAATATGTTCTATCAGAAGATACGCAATAACTCCAAAACTGGGTATTATTAGTATTAACCCAATTACACCAAAAAAATGTAGAGGGTTTAACCCATATTTGTAGGTGAATAATATTGAGAGCAAATCAAACAGTCCTTGGTATCTGAAGGCTTTATATTTTGATTTGCCATGTTTTCTCTGAGTATTTCCAACTTTTTCCTCTGAAACCCTAAAGCCCATAAGGTGTGCCTGCAATGGAATATATCTATGATATTGGCCGTATACGCATAAGGCTTTGACCATTTCTTGCCGATAGAGTTTAAAACCACAATTTAGATCGTGTAACTTAAGGCCTGTTGTTTTCATAACTGCTACGTTAAAAAGTTTTGACCCTATTTTACGAATGCTTTGATCTTGGCGATTCTGTCGCCAGCCACTCACCATATCAAAACCGTCACTAAGCTTTCGAAGTAGATTAGGCATATCCTCAGGATTATCCTGTAAATCACCGTCCATAGTAAAAATTAATTCTCCTTCGGCATTCTCAAAACCAGCCATTAATGCCATGGATTTTCCACAGTTACGTCTTAGCGTTACAGATCGTACATAATCACGTTCTTGTTCTAATTCTGATATTATTTTGGCGGTCTGATCAGTAGAGCCGTCGTTTACTATCAGTAATTCAAATGACTTGCTTTCTCCCATTCCATTAAACGTTTCAGCAACCCTGTTAGCGAGCTCAACCAAGCTATCTTGTTCGCAAAATACTGGCACGATCACGGAGTACGTGAGTTGTTGAGAATTTGTCATATCAGCGATTAAAGATGTTAATCAGAATTATTTTAAGGATCATCACTACCCTACGCAAAGTCAGCTCTCTTTATGTTACGGTTCACTTGGTTTTGTGGTATTGAATTAGACAAGTAATAGTTACAATAATACTCAATATTTTTTTATCAAAAATTTCTTAATTGTTGTACGTCTTTTATTTGTTTATCAGTATCCTTTTCATGTTATGAGACACTTCAATCTAAGACAAGATCAGAGAATGCTATGAGTAGTCCAAATACAGCACAAGCAACAAGACAGTTTTGGAATAATTGGCCATGCGATGGTCAGTCAAGTTATAAACTTCGTGCCAAACTACGATATTCTAAAGAACCATTTATTATGCATAACTTAAAGTCATTGGCGACTCGCCATAGTAAAATTATCGAAATTGGTTGTGGACAGGGAACGGATGCAATAACAGCTTGTCAGTATTTGAAACCTGGTTCCACATATATGGGAATCGATGCTTCCCTCCAAAGTGTAAATTTTGCTCGCCAAGCTGTAGAGGATATTGCGTCAAAACTTCATGTCAGTCCAAAATTTGAGGAAGGCGACGCTTTGGCATTGCCATTTAAGGATAATTCTGTCGAATGTATATATTCAATGGGTGTGTTGCATCACATCGATGATACTCAAGAAGCTTTAAACGAGGTACATAGAGTATTAAAGCCGGGAGGAATCAGCTACATCTTTTTATATCGATTAGCTTCACCTAAAATTTTGATTGCCTATATTCTTAGGGGATTACAAAAGTTGTGCGACGTAATTTTGAGGCAGGATAGAATACTATTGAAAGTCTTCGAGACCTACAGTTTCGAAAAATTATTTGGAACGATGCTTCTAGAAGCTTTTGGAGTACCTATAATGCACAGTTACACAAATAAAGGGATACAACGACTATTTTCTAGATTTGAGGAATTTAATGTAATTCCATGTGGGTTCAATTGGCCGTTTGATGCTAGCTATAAGAGATCAAACTTAACAGGTCGTAACCTTTTAGGTAATTTTTTCTTTGTTACTGCAGTGAAGTAAACTGGAGTGTGCATAGACCGTGTTGTTAATTTGTACAATCAACGACATCAGGTATTTGAGATTGGCCGGTAAGTGCCTTAATACAGCCGACTAGCGCACCTACAGAAAGTACTAAAGTAAAATAAATATTTAGACAGATAGCAAAGGGAGTGTGAGCGATTCGCTTTTGCGCAACAAATAGGAAAAAACCCAAATACCCCTTAAGATAAATTAGAAAAAATAGTAAAGATAAGAAGCCAATCATAGGGTGGCCAATTGTTCCCAAAAGACTGATTAATGAAAATAGTAAGCTAGCACTACTAAGGCCAGTGTCCGCAGAAGTCACTCCGCCAGACTCAAATTTTCGACGAAGCATAAAAATCTCCATCCACTGGGCTACACGCTTAAAGTAAGTTTTTGTCAGGCCAATAAAATCTGGAAAATGATGACCCACATGGATATTGGGATCTAGTACCATCTTATATTTTTTTATTATGCGATATCCAAGTTCCTCATTTTCAAAGTCCATACCCCATTTTAATGAAGTATTGTAGCCACCAAGGTCTCGAAAAATATCTGCTTTAATTCCTGCTCTTGACGAATCAAAAACTTCGTAAGGTATTACCCCACTGCGGGAAAAAAAGTAGTGATTTAAATACGCCTTATATCGGGATACCATGCCGGGATTTAGTGGTTCTGCTTCGTATATTCCAACAACAGCGTCAGCAGATTTGATTCGAAGCAAGAAATTGTCTAAAGCATCAGCAGCCATTATTGTATCGCTATCCAAAAAAAACAGGTAATGCCCTATTGCTTTATCAGCTCCTGAGTTGCGTGCCTTTGAAGGCCCTCCTCTAGTCATCTGTTTTATTGACTTTACGGTTTTTGGAAATTCATCGCAAAGCTTGGATATAATATTCGGTGTTGAATCAGTTGACTGATCGTCGACTAATAAAATTTCAAGGTTACTAAATTTTGTATTTATTACGGACAGAACACAAGGACGTAACGTCTTAGAGGCGTTGTAGCAGGGTATAATTACAGAAATTATCTTATTTAAATTATCCTCCATAAATCAGTTTTTACCAATATTACGGATCGCTGAACGTATCATACGCGGATAAGTTGACTTATTCCAAACTACATTAGCACCAAGGGCACATTCAAAAGAACATTTACATTTGGTATCTACAATCCAACGCTGTAATTTCTGATTTTTGGATTGAGCCATTAATCTAGGTAAGTTAAAATCATGGTCACGTAAATTTCCCATCGACCGATCTAAAATTTCACATGGGTACACTTCCCCCGTTTCCCCTATTACAACTAATTTTCGGCCAGCAACACAGGGTGTAACAAATTCGTCATGAAATACCGTGCGAATCAGATTTTCCCTTGATACGTCCCTAACTGCACGCCACAATGGATATAAGAATCTCCCTTCTTTGCGCCTTCTAACTTTCTCAAGATAGTCATTCACTTGTACATATAGCTCTTCTGAAGATGCAAATAACGATGGATCACGAATATCACCTCTAGCATAAGTTATTGAAAGATTATCAAAAGCAAAGTTCTTCGCTAAATATTGCATGGTATCCATGAGCTTCTCTTCTGATCTAGAAGTGAACACAGAATTAGCGTCCAAAACTAAGTTTGAATAATGTTTTCGAAGAGGCAAAATGGCATCATAACTTTGCTGAATTTTTTCAAATGATCCGGGCATTGATCGTGCTGCGTCATGGTCTTCCTGAATTCCATCTATGGAAAATGTTAGTCTGAGATATGATTTAGGATAGAGAGGCAATACTCTTTCTAAAAATTTGACCATTTTTTCAGTTAATGAACCATTGGTGGGTATAGTAATATATCGCGCGTGACAATTTTTTACGAATAGGCCATAAATATCGTCAAGTTCTCGGCGCAAGAAAGGTTCTCCACCAGTCATTGAAAGTTGCAGTAGAGGGCCAATAGTTTTAGAGAGTTTTTCAATTTCCTCTATCGTTAGTTCATTAGGTTTTCGTCCTTTTTCGATTTCCGCGTAATAAAAACAGAAGTCGCAGCGAAAATTACAGCGGTTAGTTACATAAAATATGAGGTATCCCAATTGAGATGGGTTTAAATAGCTACGGGTCATGTGTGCTAAAGATTTTGTTTGGCTTATCTTCACGACAGTTCCCGCCTTTCTTTTAGTTTACTATTAATCACTGATAAGCCTTTACTTCCAATATGAGTCATTAACACGTTATTATCGTCTGTATACATAACTAAATTTTCATCGCTAAAATCATCTTTAAGCTTTTCAGAATGGCGATAATATTTTGAAGAGCCCATATAAAGTGTCGTAAAGATATCTGCAGTTTGGAGAAACATGCCCTTATTTTGAATATTAGCAGATAACTCATCATACATTGTAAGGCCTTCAGCGTTAAAAACAAATTGACGAATAGCACTAAACTTAGAAGTTTTCCGGCGATGAATCAGCAAACCAATTATTATATAGCGTTTAACCCAATTATTTAATTTTATATTTTTACCAATTGTTAGGCAGAAAATTCTAAATAGAAGAAATTTAAATGGTGTAAACAAACGGATGGGTACCACCCTATAAAACTGAACATTTACTTTGAAGTGTCTTTCTGGAAGCGGATCAATTTCAGTATCAATGCAGTCCGATAAATTTGTGACAGTATTATTTCCGTGAAATTGAGTGCTCCATGATTGCCCGGACTCGTTTTTAAGAAAATAACCTGAATGTGAGCCTTTAATTTCACCAGTTTTTTTATCAAAGACTTTTATTATTCCACCCTTAGAACAACCAATAATTGTATATTTATATTTGTCAGATCTCACAAAAATACCAGCGTCAGGCCAATAGCGTTCAAATTCCCGTTCGAACGGAGGTAAAGCGGGTTGCGCTGGTGGCGCCCCTTCTAGACATACTGTTAATGCCAGAGAATAACTAGACATCATAGGTATAAAATTACGTATATCATGAGTTCCTAAGGCGGGAGAATTATTATTTTTAATCGCTTTCGCGCCTAATTGTGCAATTGTTTCAGCAACACCAAAATAGTTGGCAAATAATTCTACTCCACCAGGATAATATAGTGGACAATTGCGACTTCCGTATTCCCCCCCAACAGAACCGTCAGGATGGAAAAAATAGATTAGAAAATTTAAGGATGGTAGCACCAGATTCTGCAAAAATTCATCGTCTCCACTAAGATTATAGTAATGTGCCATGAAATTTGTGTCGAGGGTCTGATACCCGGGATCAGCTCCCGTATACTCTAAGGGCCAACCCTCCTTTGAGGTATTCGTTATGACGGTCTGTAAAAGTTCATTAGCCCGTGTCTTGAAACGCTTTTCTCCAGTTAGCAGGCTGGTAATATACAAACCACACACTGCCCCCAGCCGATGATTTGAAATAAAACCGTGAGTTTCGTCGACTTTGCATAAAAAACCAGAACATTTTATAAAAAAGTTTATCCACCTTTTGCGCTCATCAATAGAAAACTCTCCGGCGTTATCCAACATTTTAAAAGCTAATCCTAACTCAGCCAGAGGAAAGGCTACGCCCACTACACTAAATTCATTAGGATAATGATGATCAAAAGAACCATTTGGATGTTGAACATTTTCACAATATGTAAACGCTGCTTTGATCCAATCTCGAACCCGAGGTTCTTGGTACCAAGAATTGCCTTCAAACGAATTTAAGTACGCACACGTTAATGGGTAGATAGCACGTTGTAAGTCGAAATTAGAAAAATCCTTTGTGGCCCAGGCCCAATACTCCCTATCAAAACAGCCATAAGTAAATGAAAAGGGATCTCGATCGAGTTCTGTCAAGGCTCGAGGTATACCTGATGCTATGTGTTCAGAATAAAGTTTTTGCCGTTCCAGTCTTTTCATAATATCCCATTCAATAAAGTGCTATATAATGTAATGCCACTCGATTTCTAAACAGAGTTTTTAAGAAATCCGTACATCGGGATAACACCTTCTCCAGGCTTGAAAGGCCATTAAGTTGTATAAAATTCTGTAGTTATTTGCTTTTCCTTTAAGGTGATCGTTACAATATTGTAAAACGGCATTTGTATCCAGTAGCTCCGCGGGCAAAGATTCTCTTGATAGGAGATCTGTCATGCATTTGCGGAGTGGGCCTTTTAACCAGCGAGCAACTGGAAATGTGAAACCTTGTTTTTGTTGGTTATAAATTGCTGGTGGCAGACCATTTTCTTTTGCTGCTCGTTTGAGAACCCATTTAAGCGTTTGACCACGTACTTTCATGTTATTTGGAAGTTGATTGGCAAATTCAATTAGTGGTACTGAGAGAAATGGGGAACGAACCTCCATACTTGTTTGCATCGCTGCTCGATCAGTATGCGCACATACAAATTCAGGCAAAAAAACCTTTTGATAGTAGTAGTGTAACATTTGTTGTTGATCCTGGCCCAGAGCTGGTTTCATAGAATTCGCAATAGGCTCCAAAATTGTCCCAGTTTCGCCACTAGCAGAAAAAAAATCTCTTGGTAGTCCAGATGAGATACTAGCTAATTGTTTTAGCTCGCAAGAAGCTAGCCAAAGAGAATATCGCAAACTGTCTTCAGATGGAAATCCTTGAAGATAACTTCTGATCTTGAACGCGGTGCTTAAGTATGAATCGGTTTGCGGTAAAAAGGTTGCCAAATTTTTTATCAGGAGCAGGATGGAAGATGGTATAGGGCGTAGCCACGGTATAGGTGCTAAACCCTTAAATGGAGCATATCCGCCAAATAGCTCATCGCTCCCATCTCCCGCTAGCGCAACAGTTACGTGTGGCTTGCAAGCACGAGCCAAAAAAAGGGTATTTACAAACCCAGGATCTCCAAGTGGTTCATCACTATTAGAAAATACATCATTAACGGCTTTCAATATTGAATCATGGTTCATTAAAAAATGCTGTTGTTTTTCCATTTTTAGACTATCTAAAACTAACTTAGCCTTGTCACTTTCATCAAAGTCTTTTTCGCCCATTGAGACACTAAAAGAACGAATATCGGGGTGTATTTTGTGACAGGCTTGTAATACAAGTGAGCTATCAATTCCGCCACTAAGAAATACCCCGTATGGAACATCCGAACGCATTGACATATTGCAGGATGTTTCGAACAATCGATTAAACTCTTCTAACGCACCGGTTTTATCAAAACTAGTTGTTGGTGTGTTTGGGACGGAATCCCAATAACGAATTTGATGAGCTTGACCATGTTCGATCTTTAAAAGGCACCCTGGCAATAATTTTTTTATGTTTGTGACTGGTGTTTCGTCACAAGCGTAATAGCCGTTCATTAAGTAGCGTGTAAAAGCCTCTTTATCTATTCGCCAAGAAAATTTTTTAAGTTTTAGTAAACTGCGAAGTTCAGAAGAATAAATAACTTCGTTTTGAGAAACATGGTAATATAATGGTTTTTGCCCTATGGGGTCTCGGAAGAGATAGTGACACCTTGTTTTTCGATCGTGTATAGCAGCTGCAAACATTCCATCAAATTTATTTAGCGACCTTTCCCCCCATTTAATCCATGAAGCTAAAAATACCTCTGTATCACTTTTAGTACAAAATGTTACTCCATCTCGCTCTAGTTCTCTTTTGAGTTCCAGATAATTATATATTTCTCCGTTGTAACTTAAGACAAACCGACCGGTTTTATCGTAAAACGGTTGATTGGCAGCGATAGACTGATCAATTATCTTGAGTCGTCTGTGTCCCATATATGTGTGTTTATCGTACCATTCACCGCTTGCATCGGGCCCTCTGTGTAGTAGAAGTGATACAGCGTCACGACATTCTCGTATATCGTGTTCCGCAAGCTGCTTAATGTGATTAACAAGACCAAATATTCCACACATATTGGTTTAATCGTTATAATTGTCAGAAAGTAGACATTAAAAAATATATTTTCCTATTTTTTGGAAATATAAATATCGTATTTACCAATCTTATTAATATGAAAATATTTCTCATTAAGAAAAGACATAATATTTTTGAGTTCTGTGGGTTCAGATTGGGATAGATAATCATATAACTTTCTGTAACCATCATTTAATATTACAATGTCTCCGAAAAACTCTCCTTTTGTTCCGAGATAGTAATCATCAATTACTTCTCCTTCAAACCCAAAAGGAAATCCAAATTCAGAACTTGCCACGATAAGATCACTGGGTTTGCGAATATTATTAACAAATACTACAGTATCATTGTAATGACTTTGAGCACTATTTTTAATAGAATACTTTGTTATGGTGCCTAAACTTTGCAAACAAATCAGTAATCCCAAAGCAAATATACTTATAGTTTTTAAATAGCTGTGTTTCTTATAAAGATGGCATAAAACAGTGGCTAAAATTATAGCATATAAAGGTATGACGTGAACGAGATACGAGAGATGAGTGCCAGATAATAATATTGCCATCAATAAAATATGGAGAATCAACAAAACTAGTAGGATGGAGGAATTATTTTCTACGCGTAATCGTTTCCAAGATAGCATCAAAATAAACGCTCCCCAGTACGCGACAAGTTGGATCACTTTTAATGTGGATAATTTAGTTGATTCATCTCCTAATCCAAATGCTGGGCTTAGATAGCGTTTTAATTCCAAAAATGGTTGTGATAGAAACAAATTGTGTCTTGCATTTTGGCCATAGTTTCCTAAAAATTGATTCTTAAATGCTTCCAAATCTTGAATAATATATAAACCCCAACCTAGCCCTCCAGCCACATACGGTACGAGAGCTAATAAATGAATGAAGTTCAATTTTTTTGCATCGCATGAGAAAATTAGAACCCAAACAGAAAATGCATATAATATGCCAGCGGGGTGTGTGAGTCCGCTTAATACTATTAGAAATTGACTCAAAATTATGGCTAGATTCAAACGGTTTTTTCTCAATGTGAGATATACGGCAATTGCAGAGAAACCCAGACCCGAGCACATCATGTCCATGCGACCATCCGAAGCCCAGATTATAATGTTGTAATCCGTGGACACGATTAGTGCTGCGATTAAAGAGATAAAATGATTCTTGATTATCGCGCGCGTTATGAAATATGTAGAAAAAATGAGAAGTAAACCGAATACAGCAGAAAGTGCTCGCATTTGGTATAGTCCAAAATCAAATAAGGCGTACCAACCAGCCTGAAACACAAAAGATAAAGGGGTTGTATGATAGGTTAGATAATCAGACCGTGGCCAAACTTCCAGTTGACTGTATAGTATTGGCATCCCAAGGTGGCCGAATTTCAATAGATTGTAAGCTGGATTAGCATAACCACCTTCATCAAACCAAGGTTGCTTATTTATAATGGATAGAGAAACTAAGGTGGTGTAGGCCAAAGCTATATAAACTATTTGAGCACCGGGATTTTTGAGCAACATATTTGTAAAAATATGACTTTGCCAACGACTCAAGGGATATGTCTCCTTATCTGATCGTCATTTTACTGACCCATATTGTCCATTTCTATTAACTTGTCGACAATGGCGTCAGCAACTTTTTCATCAGCAACTTGATATACCATCATATTGCCAGGAGCAAACTCTTGGGGGTTCATAATAAACTCCTTCATCCGTTGACGGGTCCACCTTCCGGAAATTTTTGACAAAGCATCACTGTATTTAAAGTTATCACTTGCTATATCCCTTGATAAAATCATTTTTAGTGAAGGAGCTAGGTGTGTAACATTAGTTATACCAAAATGATGGCATTTTAGGCATCCCTCAAATAATGAACCTGTAAACGAAGTTGTTGTGCGCTTGTCATTCTTGATAAAATCATTGGCAATTGAAATAATTTTTAATTTTGAGTCATCCGTCCACAATGCAATTTGAGAATTTTCTAACTCCTCTATATCTCTAATACGAGATCCGATCCAGATTTGCTCCACAAACTCGACCCTTTGTTTTTTGTTTAATCTTAGGCGAAAAAGTGATTGTGCTTTGAGGCTGCCTATCAAGAAATCTTCTGCCCATGCAGGATGAAAGTTTTTCACTTGTATTAGGTTGGAAATTGCAATGGATGGCACCCACGCAAAAAGTGGAGGTTCATATCCTTCATGCCGACCTGCTTTTCCATGCTTCCAATGATAGCTAGTATAGTCCACGCCATGCGATACGTTGGGCCAGCCATAATTTCTACCTTTACGCAAAAGATTGAATTCATCTCCTCCCTTAGGTCCATGTTCCGTTTCAAATATTTCACCTTGGGAATTGACAAAAAGGCCCTGAGGGTTTCGATGCCCGAAGGAAAAAATATTGTGTTCGCCATTGGAAAGATTCACAGATAAAATTTTTCCTTCTAGTAAATCAGGGTCTTCTGGACGAAATAAACCATTATCTTGTCGTTTTCCGTAGGGGCCAGCATCGCTAAATGAGATTAATGCGATATCATCTGATACCAGAGAAAGCCGTCCCCCAAAATTAGGGCCGGTTAATTTGCTGGTCCAAACATTTTGAAATGAGCCAGTTCCAAAATTTTGTAAGTCGATTTTTCCAATTGCGGTTCTGTAATGGTTAGATTCATTAGCAACCTGATCATAAAGAATTTGGTAGACTATATAAGCAAATTGACCATCTTCATCAAAAGAACAGGCAACATCTTTAATAGTGTAAATAATCCCCCCATCAGACGTTTGATAATTTTTTAGAGAAATGCCACCAAGAATATCCATCGTTTCTAGGTGAATTAGAATGCCATTTCCCTTGCCGCCAAAAAGTACAAGTTTGTTTTGCAGACCGCAGAGTCCACCAGCCGGACCAGATATTTTAGGTAAATCAAATTTGTCTAGTGACGCAATGTCTATTGACTTCATTAAAAAGGGGATTGTTAAGGACTCTATCACACGTCCGTCTGATATCAGATTATTAAGATTTATAAATTTGCTAGATTTTGAAGTCTCTGACTGTTTGGTAAATTCATCCCGAACGTGAGTATGCAGTGTTTTTACCTCATAATCTTCCGTTAGAAAGCTATATAATTGCTTCATCTGGCTGTATGGGAATAGCTGTTTTTTGGCCGCTACGATGCCGTAAAAACACCCGATCACAAGAGTTATGCACGCTAATATTAATAGCGCATAGTATACCTTTTTAATCCTGAGAAAAATATTCAGTATCCGCATTATGCTTCGAGCCTTCTCGCAGTCAGAGAAGAGGAATCAAAAAGTTAATTAGGAACAATTATTAAAAATTATCACACTAAACAAAATTATTAATTTTCAGCCAGGCTTATATACCACAGCTTTGTTATAGCAAACGTTAGATTTTAAGTGTTTTCTTCCTTGGTATTTTCGATTCCATCAAGCATTTCAGTGACATTATTATCTTCTGCGTCGAGTTCTAATTCCTCGTTGACGTCAGTCTCAAGAAATTCAGGAGTTTCCTCCACTTGCTGAGTGTCGTTACTGGGACTGCTTTCTTCAGGTTTTACTTCGGGAGTAGTGACACTTTTGTCCACAGTACTACGTTGACGTCGGGTTCTACTGGATGGGTTAGTTACAAATTTCGTACCGCAAGAAGGGCAGTGTATTGGATCACGTTGCAAATCGTAAAATCTTTTTCCGCAATTAAGGCATAACCTTTTAATACCCAATTTCTTTTTCGCCACGTCTAACTTCTCCATATCAGTTTATGCAAGGGTATTGTCAAAAAGTATGTAATTCTGTCGAATTGCCATGTTAAGAAGGCTCTGTCAAAACTAAAATGACTTTTTTTTGCTCAATCTACGCTTTATACCGGTGTTACCATAGTAAAAGTCCTAATTAAGAGCATCCCACAATATAATTAAAGGAAATAATTTTAAAAATGAGATTTAAAGAAATATAAGGTATTTGATCGAATGCCGTTAATTTCAAAAGCATGTAAAAGTCTTTCTGGAGAGATTATAGTTCCTGGTGATAAGTCTATTTCCCATAGGGCGTTGATTCTGGGTGCTTTGGCCATTGGTGAAACTAATGTAAACGGTCTATTAGAGTCTCAGGATATTATGGCGACCGTAAATGCATTGAGGGAGCTAGGGGTTCAAGTAGAGAAAACAAGATCAAAAAAATGGCAAATTTTGGGTGTTGGCACTAACGGCTTTAAAGAACCAACTCAGGTCTTAGATTTAGGTAACTCTGGGACAGCTGTAAGATTACTTATGGGTGCAGTGTCATCGCATCCATTTACTACATTTTTTAGCGGAGATCATTCACTTAATACAAGACCGATGGGTCGAGTAGTAGAGCCACTAACGCTTATGGGAGCAAAAATGATTTCTCGGAATTCTTGGAGATTGCCATTAGCTTTAACTGGTTCTTCCAACCTACTTCCAATTGATTACGAATTGCCAGTTCCATCTGCTCAAGTCAAATCAGCAATTTTACTTGCTGGGTTAAGTGCGCCGGGAGAAACTAGCGTGGTTGAGAATATTCCCAGCCGGAATCATACAGAAAATATGTTACGCCATTTTGGGGCTAGCTTAGATATACAGGATAATTCTGATGGTACCAGGAGGACAACATTGAGAGGTTATAAAGAACTAAAAGGTGCGGAGGTATCGGTTCCTGCGGATATTAGTTCTGCAGCTTTCCTAATTTCTGCTGCATTATTAGTTCCACAGTCAAATTTGCTTTTGAGGAATATTGGTATTAACCCATTGCGTTCTGGCTTGCTTACCTGTATTGGCGAAATGGGAGGACGAATTCGCTTCAAGAATAAACGTATAATAGCAAAGGAAAATATTGCCGATATACTCGTTGAATCATCTGATCTAAATTGTATTGATGTGCCCGAGACCCGAGCTCCTACAATGATAGACGAATATCCAATCCTCGCAATGCTTGCCGCTTGTGCTAAGGGAAAAAGTCGGTTACGTGGTTTGAGAGAATTGCGTTTTAAGGAAAGTGACCGTTTTGTGTCTCTTCTTAAAGGCCTTAATAGCTGCGGAGTACATATTTCTGAAGAAGGTGAAGATCTCATGATTGAAGGTTTGGGTAGGGGCCCTGTTGGTGGAACAAAAATTAATTGCAATTATGACCATCGCATTTCTATGTCCTTTTTAGTTCTGGGTATGATTGCAAAAAATGGGATAATTATAGATGACGGTGGAATGATTGATACTAGTTTTCCCAAATTTATAGATTTGATTAACACATTGGGTGGTAATATTGGTGAGGCATGAATTCGGGAGTTTAAAAAAATGTGTAATTGCGGTGGACGGCCCAGCAGCTTCGGGCAAGGGCACATTGTCCCGCCGACTAGCTGATTATCTTAGTTACAATTATTTGGATACTGGAAGTCTTTATCGAGCAGTTGCTTTAAGGGTTTTGCGAGAGGGACAAGACCCAAATGCAAGTGATATATGTGAATATGTTGCACAAAATCTAAATGAAAAAGACCTTGATGATCCAAAATTACGTGATGAAAAGACTGGCCAGGCTGCGTCAATCATATCAGCACATCCAGCTGTTAGAGATGCTCTTTTGCAGTACCAAAGAAATTTTTCTCAATTAAAACCTGGAGCTGTTCTTGATGGTAGGGATATCGGCACGATAGTAATTCCCGAGGCTCAAGCAAAGTTATTTCTTGAGGCTTCTCTTGAGATACGAGCACACCGTCGTTTGAAAGAGTTGCAGTTACGTGGAGTGCAGAGTATAGAATCCGACGTTTTACAGGAAATGAAGGATCGTGACACTCGAGATAGTAGTCGTGCAGTAGCGCCTTTGCGGCCAGCAGATGATGCTATCATTATTGACACTACTGATCTTTCGCCGGATGAAGTATTTAAGAAGGCACTTCTATATGTTGAGGCGCGGATGCCTTAGTGTACTTATTTAATCACTTGGCATAAAGGGTTATACATGGCAAAAACCTCTAGGAGGGTTTGAAATGATTGTTGGACAGGAGAACAAATGACAACTCAAACAGCTGAAATGGCTGATAAATATGAGTCAACCACTGAAAATTTTGCGGAGTTGCTTGACGAATATGTTGGTGAGAACGCTGATTTTGAAGGCAGATTAATAAAGGGTACAGTGCTATCAATCGATAATGACGCAGCCCTAATTGATGTTGGACTTAAAGTGGAAGGGCGAGTTCCGCTAAAGGAGTTTGCGCCTCCAGGTCAAACCGTAGAATTAAAAATTGGGGATCAAGTAGAGGTTTTCATTGAGCGGATAGAAAATCGTCGTGGAGAAGCAGTTCTCAGTCGAGAAAGGGCTAGGCGCGAAGAGGCCTGGGAAAAACTTGAAAAAGCCCATCAAGATGGGCAGAGAGTGGACGGGGTCATTTTTGGCAGGGTAAAGGGAGGTTTTACCGTTGATTTAGACGGGGCGATTGCATTTTTACCCGGTAGTCAGGTAGATATTAGACCTGTTCGAGATATGGCACCCCTATTAGGGACGACACAGCCGTTTCAGATTTTAAAAATGGATCGTCGGCGCGGTAACATAGTTGTTTCTCGTCGCGCCGTATTGGAGGATACCAGAGCTGAGCAGCGCAATGAATTAATTGCTAACATGAGTGAAGGTCAGGTGCTTGATGGTATCGTCAAGAACATTACTGATTATGGTGCTTTCATTGACTTAGGTGGCGTTGACGGATTACTTCACGTGACTGATATTGCATGGAGACGAGTAAATCATCCTACGGATGCTCTACAAATTGGCCAGACTGTAAAAGTTCAGGTTATAAGGTTTAATTCAGAAACGCAGCGTATTTCCTTAGGCATGAAACAGTTAGAAGAAGATCCTTGGGAGGGTGCTAAAGAAAAATACCCCTTGGAATCAAGATATACAGGTCGTGTAACCAATATTACAGACTATGGTGCATTTGTTGAGCTCGAGCCAGGGGTAGAGGGTTTGGTACATGTTTCCGAAATGAGTTGGACCAAGAAAAACGTACACCCAGGAAAAATTGTTTCGACTAGTCAGGAAGTTGAAGTAATGGTTTTGGATGTTGACACAGATAAAAGGCGTATAAGTTTGGGGATTAAGCAATGTCTTTCAAACCCGTGGGCAACTTTCGAAACCGATAACCCTGAAGGTACGGTATTGAGTGGGGAAATTAAAAATATAACAGAATTTGGCTTATTTGTAGAATTATCCAGTGAGATTTTTGGTATGGTTCATTTATCAGATATTGATTGGTCTTTGTCGGGTGAGGCTGCAATTCAAAACTATACTAAGGGAGATAAAATCAAAGTAAAAGTTCTTTCTATTGATACTGAGAAAGAGCGAATCGGTCTAGGGATAAAACAACTAGATCAGGATCCTTTTCAAGTCGCAAATGAAAAACGAGGGCAAGCGGTAACTTGTACGGTTAAAGGTTTAAGTGATCAAGGTGTTGAGGTTGAGGCGTTAAATGGCTTGTCAGGATTTGTTAGACGTTCTGATCTTGCTAGGGATAGAAATGAACAGAGGCCTGATCGGTTTGCAGTAGGCGACAAGTTTGATGCTAAGTTGGTACAGATAGATCGAACAGGTAGGCGATTGACACTATCAATAAAGGCGCTGGAAGTTGAGGAAGAAAAGCAGGCTGTTGAGGAATATGGTTCTACTGACTCCGGTGCAAGTTTAGGTGATATTCTTGGAGCTGCAATAAGTCGAAAACAGGAAGCAGACGCGCTTGGGGATGATCAAGAAGAAGATAGTGCATTGGTAGCCACCGATGAGGCTGGAAGTGATGATACTGAAGTGTCACAAGAAACGGCAACTGATACAATCTCTTCAGAAGAAGAAGGTAAAAAGTAAGGCTAATCCCCCAATATTTGCATGCTTGATGTATCGTTTAAGGCCAAACGGTTATGCTTGATTCAGATAGGTTGCTAGATCGTCGGCGTCTTAAGCGTCAATTAATTGTGTGGCGCACATTAGCGATTATATTCGTAGTTTTTTTGGTATTAGTGGCAATAGGTCGATTTGGTTTAGGTGTTGGTGGGAGTGACGGGAATTATATTGCACAGCTTTGGATTTCTGGCCTGATACTTGATGACTCGGAACGTGAAAAACTAATTTCGGAAATTGCAGAAGATAATAATATTAGGGCATTAATCCTCAGAATTAATTCACCTGGCGGTACTATGGCGGGTAGCGAATCACTTTTTCTTAGTTTACGTGAGGTTGCGTTTAAAAAACCTCTAGTTGCGGTTTTGGGTGGAACTGCTACCTCAGGTGCGTATATGACTGCTCTGGCCGCCGATCAGATTTTTGCCAGAAACTCTTCAGTAACCGGTTCTATAGGGGTTATTCTACAAACAGCAGAAGTTAGCAAAATGCTAGAAAATTTGGGTATTTCAACCGAAACTATAAAAAGTTCACCCTTAAAGGGAGTTCCATCCATTTTTGAAAGTTTAGATTCATCTGGTAAAGCAGCAAGTCAGGCAGTTGTAGACGATATGTACGATCAATTTGTCTCACTCCTAGTTGAAAGGAGGAGCCTCACATTATCTGAGGCTAAAGTATTAGCAGATGGTAGGATTTATACTGGTAGACAAGCTTTGTCTAACGGGCTAGTCGATCAGGAGGGAGGTCAGCGAGAAGCGATAGAATGGTTGGAAGAGTCCCAAAATATTTCAAGGTCTCTACCTATTCGGGATATTGAGGTTAACAAAGTTGACAACTTAGTTGATTGGTTGATGTCTAAAATACGGGGTTCGATTGTTTCTCGAAGTCTAGCGCTTGACGGTCTGCTTGCTGTTTGGCAACCTGAGATAAATTATGAATAGTTTAATAAATATCTATATACTAATTCTCGGGTGAATAGCTATCATTGATAATTTGGGAACGTAAATATGACAAAATCTGAGCTTATCCAGCGCCTATCAGAAATGTACCCGGATCCTCGATTGTACCATCGCGATTTTGAACGGGTTGTTAATAAGGTATTTGACGAAATTAGCGCGTCTTTGGCGCGGGGAGACCGAGTGGAGTTAAGGGGCTTTGGTGCTTTTTCAGTTCGTGAACGGGATAGACGCATTGGACGAAATCCGCGTACTGGGGAAGCGGTGGCTGTAGAAAGGAAACAATTACCATTTTTTAAGGCCGGGAAAGGCCTTCGTGATCGAATAAACAGAATATAGATATTGCGTATACATTGGGTTTTTTTCTACGGTGGTCTCACTGTTGCTGACTTTGCTTTAATCGCACTAGGGGTGCAAATGTGAGATTTGTTATTTGGATAGTGAGCGTCCCTATCGCTGTAATTGTTGTAGCATTCGCTATTGCGAATCGAGTCCCTGTAAAAATCCAATTTGATCCTCTTCCCTATGAATTAGATGTACCAATTTGGATCACTGTAATCGGGTCGTTGGCAACAGGTTTTGTTATCGGTTCATTATGTAAATGGTTAATTGATTACCGTTACCGATCAGAGTTGCGCCAAGGGCGTAAGCTTATACGAGGTCTCGAGAAAGAGATAAGTTCATTACGCCAGACTGCTGAAGGTCATTCTGGCGAACCTAAAAGAGTGCCAAAGGCTCAGTTGGAGCAGAAATCATTTTCATCTTTTCGGGATAAAGTTTAATAAGTCATTAGTATTATCTAATTTCTGAAGTTTTTCGAAGAACTAAAACTTTTGAATTAGAAGATTAGCTTAATTTTCAGGTAGTTCCTATAGTACTAGTATAAAAGGCATTTTGAAGATGGGTTTAAGCGTAAAAATATGCGGTGTTACTAATTATAATATAATCGCTTCTGCAGTTCAGGGAAATGCGAAATTTATAGGTTTCGTATTTTATCCTCCCTCCCCACGCAGTATAAATCCTGAACAAGCTGCGGTATTAGCAGCACCATTTAAAAGCAGCATTTCAACTGTCGGTGTTTTTGTTAACCCAGAGAATGACTTATTAGATAATGTTTTTACCCATATTAAATTAGATTTTGTTCAACTTCATGGGGAAGAGAGTATAAATAGGACGTTGGAAATTAAGGTTCGTACCGGGGCTAGCATTATTAAGGCAATTACTTTATCTAATATGAGTGATTTAGCTAAGGTAAAACAATATAGATTGCTTGCTGACTGGATATTATTTGATGCTAAGCCCTCCCCAAATGATAAAGATGCTTTGCCGGGTGGTAATGCATTGTCATTCGATTGGAAGTTGTTGACCAAAAAATATGATCCAGGGTTTGGGCTTCCCTGGCTTTTATCTGGAGGTCTTAATATCGACAACTTATATGATGCTGTTAGTATAAGTGGTGCGCGGGCAGTAGATGTTTCTTCTGGGGTAGAATCATCTTATGGAAAAAAAGATCCAATCTTAGTTAAAGAGTTTCTCAAACTAAGCGCGGGTCTTTAATATTTGATATTGGATGAATTATGAATAATACAAATTCATATAGTAGTGGGCCGGACAAAGATGGTCATTTTGGTCTTTTCGGAGGACGATACGTTGCTGAAACACTTATGCCTCTTATTATAGATCTTGAGGAAGCATATCTCACAGCTAAAAATGACCCTAAATACCAAAATGAGATAGAGTATTGGCTCGCTAATTATGTAGGTAGACCAAGTCCCCTTTATTACGCAGGTAATCTTACGGATTATTTTGGCGGCGCAAAATTATATTTCAAGCGTGACGAGTTAAATCATACAGGTGCACATAAAATTAATAATTGTATTGGCCAAATTTTATTGGCTAAACGTATGAAGAAAAAAAGAATTATAGCAGAAACTGGTGCCGGACAACACGGAGTGGCAACTGCTACAGTTTGTGCACTTTTTAATTTTCCCTGTACCATTTATATGGGTGAAACAGATATAGAGAGGCAACAATCTAATGTATTTCGTATTAAACTTCTGGGAGCAGAGGTGGTTCCAGTAACCTCTGGGTCGAAGACATTAAAGGATGCGATGAATGAGGCACTTCGTGATTGGGTTGCAAATGTTGAATCTACGTATTATCTGATTGGCACTGCTGCTGGGCCTCACCCTTATCCAAAAATGGTTCGGGATTTTCAATCAGTAATTGGTGACGAGGTTAGGCAACAAATACTAGAGGCGGAGGGTCGATTGCCTGATTCATTGGTTGCCTGCGTCGGTGGTGGTTCCAATGCAATTGGCCTATTCCATCCATTTCTTGATGACGATAAAATTGCTATGATTGGAGTTGAAGCAGCTGGCGAAGGAATTGAAACGGGGCGGCATGCGGCATCACTCACTTCTGGCAGTCCAGGCGTATTGCATGGGAACAGAACATATCTGCTTCAAGACAAACATGGTCAGATTAAAGATGCACATTCAATATCTGCTGGCTTGGATTATCCAGGCATCGGCCCGGAACATTCTTGGCTTAAGGATTCAGGACGAGTCAAATATGTAGCAGTAACCGATGAAGAGGCGTTAGACGCATTCAGATTATGTTCTCAGTCGGAAGGCATAATCCCAGCTTTAGAGCCTGCACATGCATTAGCGTACGTTAAAAAAATGGCTCCCACTTTGTCTTCTAATCATATCATTGTGATGAATATGTGTGGAAGAGGTGACAAAGATATCTATACAGTATCTGAATTATTAGAGACCAGCATATGAATAAGCGTATCGAAAATCGGTTTAAAAACTTAAAGGCAGAGGGTCGAAGTGGTCTAGTAACCTTTACTATGATGGGAGATCCAGACATAGAAACGTCCTATAAAATTTTACAAGGATTACCTGCGGCAGGTGCTGATATTATAGAAATTGGGGCGCCCTTTAGCGATCCCATGGCAGATGGGCCAATCATTCAGGAAGCTGGACATAGAGCTCTAAAAGCAGGGATTACGTTGCATAAGATTATTGAGTTAGTTAAGAGATTCAGAGCGGAAGATCAGGAAACTCCCATAATTCTTATGGGGTATTATAATCCCATATATATTTATGGTGTTGATCTTTTCATAAAAGATGCATTAGAAGCTGGTTTAGATGGATTGATCGTTGTAGATTTGCCCTCTGAAGAGGACGAAGAATTATGCATTCCAGCAATAAGGTCAGGACTAGACTTTATCCGTTTAATTGCTCCAACAACGAATTGCGAGCGTATGTCGCGGGTATTGTCTAGTAGCTCTGGGTTTGTGTACTACATTTCTATTACTGGTATCACAGGCACAAAGGGCGCTTCTTACAAATCAATTAGTAACGCTGTTAGGGTAGTATTTGATCATACGCCACTTCCGATAGCTGTCGGGTTTGGTATTAAGACGAAGCAACAGGCAATAGAAATAGCACGAATGGCAGATGCAGTTGTTGTTGGTTCAGCACTTATTCAAAAAATCAGCGACTCATTGGGAGCTGATGGAGCCGCAACATCCACTACTGCAAACGCAGTTCATTCCTTAGTACGTAATTTTAGCACTGGTATAAGAGAGTGTGAACCGAGGTCTATATCATGAGTTGGTTAGATCGCTTCGCTCGACCAAAAGTTCGTGGATTATTTCGCAAAGGAGACATTCCGCAAGATCTGTGGGAGAAATGCCCTAATTGCGAGCAAATGATTTTCCATCGAGAACTAGAAAATAATTATAGGGTCTGTCCTCATTGTGATTACCACATGCGTTTAAACCCTCTGCAACGGTTTGAATATCTATTTGATAGCGGAAAATTTCAAACAATAGAATTGCCTGAAGTAACCAATGATCCACTCCGCTTTAAAGACCGTAAACGCTACGCTGATAGACTAAAGGAAGCACGTCGAGATAGTGGTGAAGATGCACTAATTGTTGCACATGGAAAACTACATGGCCATGCTGTGGTTGTGGCCGCTTTTGATTTTTCGTTTCTTGGTGGTTCTATGGGTGTTGCTGTGGGACAAGCATTGATTGCAGCGGCTCGGCTTGCTATTTTACAGGATTCTTCATTTATTGTTATTCCGGCGTCAGGTGGCGCGCGCATGCAGGAAGGAACTTTATCTTTAATCCAAATGGTTCGTAGTACAATTGCGGTCGAAGAAATTAGGGAAGCTCGTTTGCCCTATCTTGTCGTTTTAACAAATCCAACAACTGGAGGTGTTACAGCTTCCTTTGCTATGTTAGGAGATATAGCGATTGCTGAGCCAGGGGCTGTAATTGGTTTTGCTGGTTCGAGGGTTATAGAAGATACTATCAGAGAAAAATTGCCAGAAAACTTTCAAGCATCTGAAAATCTATTAAAACATGGAATGATAGATATGGTTGTAAGTAGAAAGGAATTAAGAGACAGTTTGGGCAAGTTAATTTCTTTACTTAGAAATACCGGTACTACGGCCGAAGTTGTTGAGCTACCGCGTACTTCCACCTGAATTAATATTATCTACACTTACCAGGAAAATGCTGACATATAAGGAGAAAGAGTCGAGTAGTCAGATCCTTGAACGATTAGTTGCGCTTCATCCTAAACTAATTGATTTATCCCTTAATCGTATGTGGCGGTTGCTTAAAAAATTAGGTAATCCAGAGGCAAGGCTTCCCAGAGTTATTCACATTGCAGGAACCAATGGAAAGGGCAGTACGCTTGCAATTTTAGAAGCTATATTCAAGGCGGATGGAATGCGAGTTGATTCTTATATATCACCGCATTTAGCTAAATTTAATGAACGAATACGCCTTAATGGTTCAGTCATCGGCGATAATCATCTAACTGATCTTTTATTAAGATGTGAAGAGGTAAATGACAGTAAACCTATTACTTTTTTTGAAATCACGACAGCTGCAGCATTTCTTGCTTTTGAACAGAGTAATTCAGATGTATTGCTGCTTGAAGTAGGTTTGGGTGGTCGACTTGATGCAACCAACGTGGTTAGTCAACCTGCTTTATCGGTAATTACACCAATCTCAATTGATCATACGCAATATTTAGGTGCTCAGCTCGAAGATATTGCAAAAGAAAAGGCAGGTATTTTAAAAACTGGAGTTAATGCTGTTATAGGGCCTCAGGTTGAAGAGGTCAGTCAGTTAATTAAAAGCTGTGCATTTAGACTTAATTCACCACTGGTACGATATGGCTATGAATGGAGCGTTTGCAAAAAACAGGATAAAATATATTTTAGAGGGAATTCTGGAGCGCATCAATTTTCTCTTCCAAAATTGGCTGGTGCTCATCAGATAAATAATGCTGGTATTGCTATTGCATGTGCCGAAACGTTTTGGAAATCGAATATTTCTTTGTCCGCAATTGATGAGGGTCTTCGAAAAGTTGAATGGCCAGGTCGTTTGCAGAGAGTAGACCTTCCTCTAATACCCGAAGATTGGGAAATTTGGGCAGATGGTGGTCACAATGTTGGAGCTGCAAGTGCGCTGGCTAATGCGCGTGTTTGGGATGATATGCCTTTTCACTTAGTTGTGGGTATGATTAATAGCAAAGATCCAAAGAACTTTTTGCGACCTTTCATGGGTATTGCGAGTAGCGTAACAGGGGTTGCCATACCCAATGATCCAGCTAGTCTGTCTTCAGAGGAGATTTGCAGAGCGGCTGAATTTCTTAATTTAGAACATTTTGAGGCTGAAAACATTAACTGTGCTATATCTAATATAGTTAAGAGAACAAATTCTGCATCTCGTATACTGATTTGTGGTTCTTTATATCTAGTCGGCCACTTGTTATCAGAGAATAATTTAATATGAATAATGATTTTTCAGGTTATAAGTTGAAATATTTAGAAAAAAACACATTTTTAATTTCTAAATAAAATACTTTTTGTGAAAGTATTTATAGTTCAATTAAAAGCAGGTTGTCGTAAATCGTTTTATTAAGTTGAAGATAATTGCCCTCTATATTTTCAAATACCATTCGGCTATCGCCTGACCGATTTCATAGGGAGAGTCTTCTTGGATAAAGTGCCGGCCTTTTACTGTGACCTGCGTTGTATTTGGCCAAGAGAGGCAGTGTTCCCGCAGATCACCCGTTAGTATTGCGCCAGGTTCGGCATTTATGAATAGTTTAGGCATTTTACTTTGGGTCATAAAAGCGTCATTTTGTTCTATAATTTTAACTGTATCACTGGGAGTACCATCAATTGGCAATTCGCGAGGCCAGGTTAATGTTGGGCGTCGACTTTCCCCAGCTTTCAAAAATGGTTTGCGATATTCTTCCATTTCGGTATCGGTAAGGTCTCGTATAATTGATGCAGGTAATACTCTTTCAACAAAAACGTTCTTCTCCAAGATAATTTTTTCTCCTGCTGGAGAACGAAAAGCCTTAAATAAATCTCTAGATTCTGCAGGCCATAAATTCCAGCTCATTGGCGTTACAATTGTCTCCATAAATGAGACACCTTTTGCGGCTTCGGGATGATTTTGAAGCCAATTAAAGGCAAGTGGCCCGCCCCAATCGTGGGCTATTATCACAACATTTTGATTGATGTTTAGCTTTTCCAAAAATTCGTTCAAGTATTGAATATGATTAACCAATTTGTAACTATCAATTTCCTTTTCTGGAAGCTTGTCTGAATATCCCATGCCAATTAAATCTGGAGCAATACACCACCCAATCTCTTCCAAAAAAGGTATTATATTGCGCCATAAATAAGATGATGTCGGGTTGCCATGCAAAAAAATAATCGGATCACCAGTACCTGCCTCCAAATATGCCATCTGAGACCCACGAACTTCAGTAAAGAGTCGATTTAATGGCATAATTTTTCTTTCTTATTAATTCTATTTGAGCTGCGTTATAGACTTACATAAATTGGTGCTAGACAGAGATTTAAGTGCACTATGAAGTGAAACGAGGAGCAGCTTCTCTTACTTCATTAGTTACGTGAGGCTCAAATTGAGTGAAGTTATCATGAAAGCGATTTACAAGACTATTGGCCTGGTTATCGTATGATTGTTTGTTTTTCCAAGTACTTCTGGGATCTAGGACTTCAGTGGGAACACCTTCACACTCGGAGGGTATGTTTAGCCCGAAAGAAGGTTCTTTACGTGAATCAACACGATTTAATGATCCGTTTAATGCTGCTCGTAAAAGTGCTCTAGTATGAAGAATTTGCATTCTTTTACCTATTCCATAAGGTCCACCTGTCCAACCCGTGTTGACTAACCAACAATTTGCGCCAGTCCGTTCTATCTTCTGACGCAGCATTTCCGCATAAACGGAAGGATGTCTTGGCATAAAAGGGGCACCAAAACAGGTAGAAAAAGTCGCCTGTGGCTCATTTCCGAGTCCTTTTTCAGTCCCAGCTACTTTTGCAGTATATCCTGACAAAAAGTGATACATCGCTTCTGAAGGGCTCAGACGGGCGATGGGAGGTAATACACCAAATGCGTCTGCGGTAAGCATAATAATATTCTTGGGATGCCCAGTTATGCCCGACGCACTTGCGTTTGGTATAAATGATAAAGGATATGCTCCGCGGGTATTTTCTGTAACACTTGCATCATTGAGGTCTAAATCTCTCGTGTGAGCATCCATAGCAACATTTTCAAGGACGGTACCAAACATTTTGGTTGTTCCAAAAATTTCAGGCTCCGAATCAGCCGATAAACGTATTACTTTAGCGTAGCACCCGCCTTCAAAATTAAATAATCCGTCATTGGACCATCCGTGTTCATCATCTCCAATTAAGGTACGTTCTGGATCAGCAGATAAAGTTGTTTTCCCTGTTCCGGAAAGGCCAAAAAATATCGCTGAATCATTATTTTTCCCAACGTTTACCGAGCAGTGCATCGGTAAAATGCCCCGTTCTGGTAATAAAAAGTTGAGAATTGTAAATACCGACTTTTTACATTCTCCTGCGTATGATGTTCCACCAATTATTACTAGTCTTTTAGAAAAATTAACCAAAATGCACGTTTCGGAGTTTATGGAATCTCTTGATGGATCAGCAGAAAATGTAGGAACTTGAAGGATAGTAAATTTGGGATCATGTTTTTTTAAATCTGATGTATTTGGAGTAATAAATAAATTACGGGCAAATAAACTGTGCCAGGCATACTCAGAAATTACACGAATGGGTAAGCGATAGTTGGGGTCTGCACCAGCATAACAATCTTGCACAAATATTTCTTTTCCCTGTAGGTGCTGCAAGGCACGTTTTTCAATGTCATTGAAGGTTTTTACCTCCATAGGTCTATTAACGTTTCCCCACCAGATATCATTTTCAGTTAGTTTATCGCGAGTAAAGAATTTATCATTTGGTGATCTTCCGGTATGAATACCAGTCATGGCTACTAGTGGCCCACCCTTGGATATACGTGCTTCATTGCGACGCACAGCCTCTTCATAGAGTGAGGGTGTATTGAGATTCCAAAAAATAGTTTGAACCTGATCAATACCTAACAGATCAAGCCCGTGGGGACTGACGAAAGGGCCTCGATTTTGCATGAATGTTGCTTACTTTTCTTAGGGTGGTTTGAAATAAAAATTTATTGTTTTGCTGGATTTTGACGGGTTCAGCAAGTTGTTATTGAACACCTATCATCTATGCGTTTCAAGCACTCAAAGCATAAATTTATAAAATTTTCACTAGCTATAACAATTATGAGGAAAATATATTCATCAATTAGGTATTAAATCTCTTAAACTGAATGTAATTGTATTACTAAGCTTCGAGCTTAGTTCGAAAATTTCTGTAGAAAAATGCGTTTAAAGAGCCCAATATTAGCCAAAAAACAGCACTAGTGATCAAAGAGACTAGAACAAAATGATCTTGCAAATCTTTTGGAACGTCACTTGCGTGATGCTCAGGTTGTGGTGCGCCAATTATGTGTGGGATTAGGAGTAATACTATACCTAAAATACGTCCCCATATTGCTTTAGTGAATACCGCAAGGCCTAGCCCTGTTCCCGTTAAAATAACTGTTAAAAACCACCATCCCTGTCGGTTTTTTAGCGGAGCTGCCTCCATACCTGGTAATTCTGGTGGCAATCCAATAGCTGGAGCAAAATTAAAAATTACAAACCCAGCTAAACCCCAAAGTAATCCGTTATACCAGAGAACTTTGTAGTCTCTTTTCGATACAAATAAAAAACAGACCAAAAGCAGAAGGCTAAAGCCTATAGCAACTAAAATATTTGCTAGCAAGGTATACGCTGTGCGACCAATGTCTGATGTTGATGATTCTAGGTTTGTGTGGAGATGGTCTGAGCCTTCAGAGTGAACGTGCTCTGCAACTAAGCTAGCTTGGTTCTCGTAGACCTCTGCTTCCACAATAGTGGGAATAACTTCTATATGTTGGACGCCAGTGATTATAGCGCCTGAAATTAATCCAACAAAAAGTGCTTGGAGAATAATTCTCCGAAAAACTATCACCTGTAAATCCAAAAACTAGTGACAGGGAAAGGATAGAGAATGCCTCGAGTCGTGAGCCATATCATGTAGCGCAGAGGGTGCCGCAAACCCTGCTCCATAAAGAATCGATATACCTAATATTGCTGCAAAAATAGCTGGCAAAAGAGTCTTAGATCTAATTGCAGTATTTTCTAGCAAAAATTTCTTAAACGTGAGGTTAACAGTTTTTGCCTTGCTCATATTTTACTCTTCTTCGTTTAACTCATCACATACCAGTTGGAGTTAAATAAATATTTTCCACTGTATTGGCAACCAGTAATCAGATATCTTATCACTTTATTCAGCATTTTTCTATCTCTAGTGTCTATCAATTTCAAGTGGTATGCAAATTAATTGCATGATTAATCTTTTTTAGGACATTACAATAACTAATTTTTTCCTAATCAGTTTTTGGCCTCATTTGAGAGATACAGCCCGTCTCGCAATTCCAATGATCATAGCGCGGGCTGGTTTGCTTGTTATGGTGGCTGTAGATACGGCGATGATAGGTCACTATAGTACCGAACATTTAGCCTTCTATGCTGCCGCGAATGCTATCCAGATAGTCATGGTATTAATTGGGGTTGGTCTTCTGCAGGGTACCATGATTTTTGTGGCTCAGGCACATGGTGCAAAAGCATACAGGGAGTGTGGTAGATATTGGCAAGTTGGCCTAATTAATGGGTTTTTATTAGGTTTATTGATGCTGGGAGTATGTTTTTTTGGAGAAACAATTCTCGGTTCAATAGGGCAATCTGACCAACTTTCGACGGGCGCAGCTGACGTGTTGCGGATGATTTCTTGGGGGCTACCCGCTATGGCAATGTGGGTTGTTACCGCTTTTTTTCTAGAGGGTTTAAGTCGGCCACTTCCCGGAATGATTGTAACGATTTTAGCAGTTGTGTTGAATGCAGTTTTGAATTTTGTTTTTATTTACGGGAACTTGGGAGCTGCTGAAATGGGAGCAGAAGGTTCAGCGTTGGCGACCTCTATTACCCGATGGCTAATGTTTTTGGCACTTCTAGTTTTTGTTCTGTTGATGTCGGATCGTTCGTCGCTTGGAATTGGAACACAAATACCAAATTGGTGGGAGACCGCATACAAGTTGTTTCGTCTTGGAATACCTATGGGTGCCTCGCGTGGTTTGGAAACGGCTGCTTTTAGTGCATTAACGATGATGGCGGGTGTCCTAGGGAATATTCCTTTAGCAGGGTACCAAATTGCTTTCAATTTAGTAGCATTAGTTTTTATGTGTGCTATTGGTGTAGCGAGTGCTGCAACTATACGTGTTGGGAACGCTGTAGGAGAGTCCAATTCTAACAACATTATTCAATCAGGTTGGTCAGCTTTTATCTTAATATCGTTCATTATGTTATTTTTTGCGGCAATATTTCTATTACTAGGAATGCCTCTCGCTCAGGTATACACGGACGATCTATCAGTAATATTAGTTGCAGGCTCTTTGATTTTTATTGCTGGTTTTGTGCTGCTTTTTGATGGTGGTCAAGCAGTATTAATGGGAGCGTTACGAGGCGTAGGAGATATTTGGTTGCCCCCATTGTTGCAGTTTTTTTCATGGTGGGGAGTGGCAGTTCCTGTTGCGTATGCACTTGCATTTTATCTAGACATGGGGGTTTCTGGACTAATGTGGGGCATTTTAGCAGGATCAATAGTATCATGCGGAAGCCTTGGATTGAGGTTTTCGACTGTTTCCCGTCGAACAATCCAACGAGTTTAAAATTTTAATACAACTAAAGTTATCATTCTAAAGGTAGTGAAAAATTTCATTTCACAGTACATTTAAATTTACGAAGGAAAATTATGAAAAACTTTGTAAATGAATTAGTGATGTATATGTGTGTCGCTACCAAAAGTTCAAAAAGATATACTAACTTTATTATCCCCTATTTAAGAAGGGGGTTTGTTTATTGTTCCCTAATTTTAGCATATTCATGTACAGAAATTAATTCACAAAAGATTACCGGCTCACGTATAGACAGAATATCGGCATTAGCTGAGAAGGGCAGCCCTGCTGCGCAAACTGCTTTAGGGCAGCTGTATGAGCAGGGTGTCGATTTTGCACTGGATCCTGAAAAAGCTATGTATTGGTATAGACGTTCTGCAACCAAGGGAGACGCTTTAGCTGAATTTCATATAGGATCATTATATGAGCGTGGCGCGGGCGTGGCGCGCGACTATGTTGAGGCTGCAAAATGGTATAAAAGGGCTTCGGATAGGGGTAATGAGTCTGCTCAAGCTGCCTTGGCTTTCTTGTATGATAGAGGATTAGGTGTGGAAAGAGATTTTCTTGAAGCGAGGGCTTTATATAAGTTAGCATCTAGAAGCTGGGCGAGAGTAGAGACATTTCCGTTAGAATATACTTATACTACGGGTAGAAATGGAGTGACTTCAGCTAGTCCAACTAGCGCAGTTGCGGACTATAAATTGCAAGCAACGAAAATTGTCTCAGGGAGCAAAAAACGACCTGCTATAGAAATAAATATGGCAGCTCTAGATAAGAATGTTGGAGCTGCTATATTGAATACAAATACTGGTAACTATTTTTTAGACTTATCAATATATAAAAATGAGGCTGCAGCTCTATTAGCTTGGAATGAGATAAATTCGATTGATTCAGATTTATTTCAGAAGTTATTAGTAAAAATACAACCTATTGCCAGTGAACGTGAGAAATTTAGTCAGAAGGTGAAATTAATAGTTGGCCCGATAGAGAGTGGTATACAAACTCTAAAGTTATGCGATATTCTTAGATCTCGGGGATATCAATGTCGGGCGACAGAGAAATAAATATAAGGAAATAAGATAAGTTTTTTGGATGTTGATAATTTTTAGCGGATGTTTAATGTTTGTTGATCCTGTGATTTGAGCGGCATTTTTCATTTTGAAGTGAATATGATCAATACAATTGGTGTTATTGGGGGCGGTGCCTGGGGAACAGCCTTATCCACGGTAATTGCTCGGGCTGGATATTCAGTTTTTCTGTGGGCACGTGAGGTTGCGGTTAGAGATTCTATAACATACGAGCATGAAAACGTTCAATTTCTGCCCGGCATTTCTTTGTCTGCCAATATTAATGCCACCGATGATCCGAAAATGTTTACTGAAGTGGACCTAATTTTTGTGGCTACTCCAGCCCAACATTTACGCTCCATACTTTCTAAATTTGTTAGATACTTAAAATCTGATTCGACGATCGTTATATGTACAAAGGGTATAGAAATCGAGACCGGAGCATTAATGAGCGAGGTGCTCTATGAACAAGACCTGAGAAAGATTGCTGTTCTATCTGGCCCAACATTTGCTTCTGAAGTTGCAAAGGGGCTACCTAGTGCAGTGACATTAGCTTGCCCAGATAGGGAACTAGGAAAAAACATTGCTGATGTTGTCGGGGGGGCGAATTTTCGGCCATATCTTTCTGAAGACATAATAGGTGTTCAAATTGGTGGTGCTCTGAAAAATGTTATGGCTATTGCGGCAGGAGTAGCTATTGGCCGCGGTCTAGGTGAGAATGCCCGTTCGGCAATTGTAACAAGAGGTTTTGCAGAAATGGTAAGGCTTGCATTAGCAAAGGGAGCACAATTTGAAACATTAGCAGGATTATCTGGTTTGGGTGATTTGATGCTTACTTGTTCGAGCGAACAGTCGCGTAATTTTTCGCTTGGTGTTGCTCTTGGTGAAGGCAAGGAACTTAGTAAATATGTTAATGATCAAAATAGTGTAGCAGAAGGGGTAACTAGCACAGCTGCAATATGTATTTTAGCAAAAAAATGGGAAATAGAATTGCCTATTACTGAAGCTTTAGAACGGGTGTTATATAGAGGAGCTGATATTGGTAAAACTATAGAAGAGTTGCTCCAACGCCCGTTACGAGCAGAATTTTAATTTATGTATTTGATACGCATTTGTCTAAGTAGGGGGTAAATCAGTGAAATACTGGCTTTTTAAGAGTGAACCAGGGGCTTGGTCATGGGCAGATCAAGTTAGAGACAAAGTGGCTGAATGGGATGGGGTTAGAAATCATCAGGCTAACAACAATATGAAGGCGATGAAAATAGGGGATAGGGGATTTTTCTATCATTCTGTTAATGAAAAACAGATAGTCGGTATTGTAGAGATTGTTAAAGAACACTACCCAGATCATACGGATCCTAAAGGAATATTTGGAATGGTAGATGTAAGAGCGATTATGCCTGTAAAAACTCCTGTAACCCTGGCAGATATCAAGAGTCATTCACAACTTTCAGATATATTTTTGATACGGCAATCTCGACTTTCCGTAGGGCCCATAAAGTTAAAAGAGTGGAAAATTATTTGTAAAATGGCGGGTATAAAGTCATGAGGAAATTACATATAAGGCTA
>Ga0310344_10000125_pt1 | contig 63734 bp, 59 predicted proteins | sample HC15DNA20200_MG_FD_203801 | JGI IMG/M metagenome (GOLD analysis project Ga0310344, IMG submission 203801) | Marine microbial communities from station ALOHA, North Pacific Subtropical Gyre - HC15-DNA-20-200_MG | ecosystem: Environmental > Aquatic > Marine > Oceanic | place: Pacific Ocean: North... | reverse complement strand
CTTTTATTTCCTGAACACTAGACAGCGAAACTATATTACCTGAAACAACAACTGCTTTTGTATCCTGTTTAACCAATTGTTTTTTTAGTTTATCTGCTTTGGCTTTATTATTGAAATAATGAATCACGATGTCAAAACCATCTTTTGCCAACTGAAAACAAACAGCACTTCCAATACCACCCGTAGCACCAATAATTAATGCAGCTTTTTTTTCTTTTTTCTTCTTTCCTATTGCAATTGGAGAATCTTCTTCAACTAATTTAACTTTCGCAATTCCTGTAGTGACCTTTTGCTTATATTGGTTATATATAGTCGTTTGAAGCTCAATTGTTTTTGTTCTATTAATCTTTTTTATTACTTCAGCTGTTATACGTAGTACATCTCCGACACGAACTGGTTTAAGAAATTCCAAAGTCTGTGAATACCACAAGGCTCCATCACCAGGTAGTTTTGTACCGATAATAGTTGAAATAAATGATGCGCCTAACATCCCGTGAGCAACAGGTTTTTTGAAAACGGTCTTGGCTGCATAATTAGGATCTGTGTGGAGCCGATTATCATCCCCTGTGAGATCTGTAAACTTCCTAATATCTTCGGCTGTAATAGTATGACTAATCTCAGTGGTTTGACCTAACTCGATTTCATCAAATCTATTCATCGGATTCTTCTCTCCCTTTTTCTTTTCTAAATTCAGCTAATTTCTTTCTATCTGCGATTACTCGTGCTGGATTCCCAACTGCAATAGAATAAGGAGGAATATAAGAGGAGACTACTGAACCGGCACTTATTACAGATCCTTTCCCAATATGGGCTCCTGAAAGAATAATCGAGTATACCCCTATCCAAACATCATCTTCTATAACAATTGAATAAAGAGAATTGTTATAAGGAACGGATTTACAAGTGTGCTCTTCTAGATAAGATTTATTAATATCCTCTATATTATGATTAGATGTTTGAAGATAACTACCATGTGAAATACTGACGTTATCTCCTATATAACAGCCATGTGAGTGAATATTTACAATAATAGCATTATCATTTAAAGCAAAGTTCTTTCCAATTTTCAAAGAATCTTCTGAAATAATATTTGCTCCTCGACCAATAAGTCTCAAGTCATTTCTTTTTAATCTTTTACTCCAGTAAGAACGTCTAATTCTAGTACCTAAAGGTGAATTAGGATACCCAGTTATCATAAAATGATCAAATAATTCTATTATTTCGGAAGTAACAATTTTTATTGCTTTAGAAATTATTCGAACAGGCCAACTGATTATTTTGATTGTAGAGCGAAATAAATTTAAGATAATTCCACGATTAATTGGATAATACCAAATCATTAATAATAAATTATTAAACGAAAGAAGCTTATTTCCTCTTTTATATTCAAGCTTAGCTTGTTTTATTAGCCAATTAGCAAGAATATACTGGACTTGTATTTTTGTTTTTCTAGAAAATTTGTATTTCCTTACAACTTCAGTAAAAAGCACAATATTTTCCATTATCATACTTTCACTCATGGTTTGGCTAGCCTGATCAGAATGAATTCTCCATTTTGCTAATAGCTGATTTTCATAATATATGTTATAACTTGATGCTATTTTTATGAAAACATCATAATCAGCCAAGTATTTTAAAGTCAGATTAAAACCACCAATCTCCATTAAGGCATTTTTATTAATGATAGCGGTAATGCTATCTATATAGCAACCATAATTAAATAATTCTTCAAACGGGTCTACCATTAAACCTGAATTATAAGTTTCAGGTTGTAAGGTTAACCTGACTAATTCTCCACCAACTCCAATTTGTTCTGAATTAGAAAAAACAATCCCAACCTCTGGGTGTTTTCTAATTATATCCGTTTGTATCTTTAATTTATTCGGGTTCCAAATATCATCATGATCTAATAATGCTATCCAATCGTTTTCTGCTAACTCTAAAGCTTTCTGCCTAGCCGATGCAAATCCTTTGTTCTCTTGTTTATAATATTTTATAGAAAGACCAGAATTAATATATGATTTTATAATTTTGTCAGTTGAGTCAGTTGAACCATCATTAATAATTATTAAATTCCAGTACTTATATGTTTGAGCAATAACCGAATCAATAGCTTCGTGAATATATTTTTCTGAATTATAACAACAAATTGCTACATCAATAATTTCTGTTTGTATTTTCTCCATTATTTTAAAATTAGTTTTTTAATAAAATTTCATTCTTGAGTATTAACACTTTATTTTTTGTTATAAATAATTATTATAATAAGTAGAGATATATTCTTTAAGAGCTATTTTCCAATCTCTCATTATATCTAAGCCTTCTTCACTTAACCTTTTATTTACAAGTCTTTCACAAGCTGGTCGTGGTGCAAAATATTCTTGTTTAAAAAAATTAGAGGGTACTTTTTTTATTATAATATTATTTTTCAATTTTAATTCTATAACTAGTTGTTGTGCAACTTCAAGGCGACTTGTTGCCCCCTGGCATACCATATTATATAGTCCGGTCTTTTGTTTTTCTATTAACAGTTTAACATTACCCGCAAAATCATGGGTGTATGTTGGAGTACCTAATTTATCATTTACAATATATAAAATTTTTGAGCCACCTTTAATTTGGTTCATAAGTTTTTGTATAAACTTTTTATCTTTTCTTGGTCCTCCACCCATCATCCATCCCGCTCTACATATGAGATAGTTATTCGAATTTTTCTTTATATAAATTTCACTTAAATATTTTGATTTTGCATAGTGCCCAATTGGATCCGGTTGATCCCAATCATTATATAATTCTTTTTTTCCATTAAAAATTCCAGCTGTACTTATAAATAAAAGAGGGATTTTTAATTCATTAGAAATTGATGTTGCATTTTCCACAGATTTTGTGTTTGTAGAATATGTGTCTAAAGGGTTTTTTTCACAGTATTCTAAATCTGTAAAAGCTCCTAAATGAAAAAGATAATCTGGAGAAAATTCTATTACATCTTTTCTATATAATTCATAGTCTCTAAAGTCAAGATAAGAAATCCAATCTTCCTCTACATTGATATCGGTACATCTAAGTTTATAATCCTTTTTAAACTCTTTATAAAAAGCATCTCCCAACATCCCTCCACAACCTGAAATGTATATTCTGTTTTTGACCTCTGTCATATAAATATCGATTTTCTTTTTAAATAAAAGATAATATTATCATGATATTCAGTTTAAAAACGCTTCCATTTTATCTTCATTTATAGGATTTAAACCTTTTAACAACTTCTTCCGGATTAATGACGTCTGAATATCATAATGTTTTTGATTCGAAATAAATATCTCTTCTAACCTTTCCTTTAATTGGTATTTTCCAATTGGCTTAAGAATACTGAATTCATCCTGAATAGAATCAAGACAATTCCAATTAACATTTAACTCACGAGTTAATGCGATTGGTATACATCCGGAAAGACCCGCATCAATGATTGAACCTGAACTTAATGCAACTAAACAACGTGAGCGAGCAAGTGCTCCATAAATTTCTTTATCCCAAAAGTCCCAACCTTCAGGTAAACTCTTATAACCTAATTGTTCAACAATACTTTTTTTAGAACTAATGGGATGTGGTTTTATTAAAACTGAACACTTTAAATCAGATTGTATCCAATCAGCTATGTATAAAATATGGTCTATCATTTCTATAATTGATTCTGGGTCTAATGACAAAGCAAATAATAAAGAATCTCTTTTAACAGAACTTATGCTTTCTGTTTTCGGAAAATTCTGCCGTACAGCTGGACCAGCAATTACTCGATTCGGGGATAAACCTTGATTAATTAACATAGTTTTATTTATTTCACCATTAGTCAATACTAAATCTGGGAAAATTCTAGATTTCGATTCATTCTTTGGGAAATGATAAGCAAAATAATCTTTAGAATTTAGTGTATGGCAATATCCTATTGATTTTGATTTAATATGACTAATCCGTTTTATTTCATAAGTCTGAACATGCTCAGGTGGTGACATTTCAAAATGATTATATATAGTAACTTTATTTGTATTTTTTAAAAAACTTTTCAAAATATATTTATAGACCCAAAATTCTGATAATGATATTGCATTTCCTAAATGGAATAGACGCTCTCTGGTAATTAATTTGGTTATATCAAAATTTTTGGAGTAAGGTATATTTTTTTTAATTGCTCTAAAACTTATTAGGCAATTAAATAAGGAAAGCAAATAGTGTCTTATCTTCAACCAGTCTTGAGGAATTATACAATTTGACTTTCTAAGAGAATGAAATACTTCATCTAACGGTATTTTCAAATTACTTAACCACCAAGGTAGACTGTATACTTGTTTACCTTTTCCCCTCAACCATTCAGGCAATATTCCAAAATAGCGTGAACTTAGATTATTAGGTTTTTCAAAAGATTGATCATCAATGAAATGATGAACAATATAGATTTCTCCATTTGGCGGTTTCGGCTTTTTGAATCTAGAATTTTTTGCATAATATGAATGGTTGCGAAAACGTCGAACCTGCCCAATTAAATTTCTAATCGCCTGACGTAAAAAGGATATCGTGTCAATATAATATCCGCGACGCCAACGATAAGGAAGATTTATATCCACATATTCTTTAAGATTATCATAAACGGCAAGTAGTAGAAAAGAATCTTGACAAACAACCATAATCGATGAATTCTTATTATTATTTTCTAGAATATATCTTCTCAAGGCAAAAATCTGGATTAGAAAAATAAATAGTAGAGAGCATCCATTATTACGCCCAGCTAAATGGGACATCCACCATTCTAATGAATCATTATTTTTTTCTCGCTGTCGACCAATCCAAGATAATATATTTTTTCGCTGTTTGTCTGATTCTTCTTGAATTAATTGACTAAGAGATATTCGTTTCCCTGTAGCTATTTTTTCCCAATTTCTAATCTGTTGATTTTGGGTGCCTAAATAAACCCAAGGTTCAGACCAAGAAATTCTCGATCTTGTATGTCTAAGATAGATTTTTATTATTTTTTAAGATTTTTTTTGAAAAGGACTAGCTTTTTTTAATTATTTCAATCTGATCCGCAAAATAATTTTTTAAAGCCGCTGCATCATTCAAATATGCAATAAACTGATATTTTTTTTCTTTTAACATTTTAACATATTCAAGGTCAGTTGCCATTGACCCCGAAGCAATTCCATTAGATTCAATAATCTCTCTACATCTATCTACTTCATCAAGAACATCAGGATGTCTTACATTGCCTGGCAACCCAACTGATTGACAAATATCAAATAACCCTAAATAGATAATATCTATCCCTTTAACTTGAGCTATCTCATCTAATGCTGAAAGCCCCTCTTTCCCCTCTACTAAAATACCAACAAGCGTTTCTTCATTTGCCTGTTGAAGGCTATGATCTATATTTTCATGAGAAAAAGCATGCAGGCGTGTATATGGGGAAAGGCCACGATTTCCATCTGGAAAGTATTTACAAGCTTTGGCGATTCTTTCAGCATCTTGTGGTGTCATAACATGGGGAACCATAAGAGACTGAGTACCAGTTTCAAGGCTACGTAAAAGAGTTTGACCATCATCATCCCAAGTCCTAATCAAGGGTGAAATACCCGAACATTCGGCTGCGCGAACCATATTCTCCGCTGTCTCAAAAGTCATAGATCCATGTTCCATATCTATAACTACAAAGTCAAGTCCTGTCGTACCTAAAACATTAATTGCATTTGGTGAAGATAAACTACTCCAAGTACCAATAACAGTTTGACCTTCATTAAGTTGATGTTTCAAAATATTTTTCTTCATTTCTTATACTCTTTATATATATCATCTTTTTTCATAATCTTTTCAACTTCTAATCTATCTGAATTTGTATCAACTGATTTTGAGAGAAATGAAGATCGTACCATACGTACTTTATAACCATGCTGTAGCGCTCTTATCATTTCAATAGATTCTTGACGTTCTAATGGAGTTGGTATTAGATCATGATTAAATTTTTTCATAAAATGCCATTTAAATGGCATAATACAAACCTGCTTCCACCAAGTTGTACGCTGTTCTTCGTGCACTAAAGACGGTATTGGTGATCGTGACATATACATAGCATTCATATTCAGATCGCAAACTACTTTTATTTCACCTGGATCAGACCATTCTTCATCTGATAATTCTGCACAAAGATTTGTAACATAAATATTCTCTTCATTTAATAATGGTTGAATTGCTAGGTCAATCATATTAGGATGTACAAGAGGTTCATCTCCTTGAACAACAACAACAATATCATCCTCTTCAAGATCTAATTTTTCAGCCGCCGTGGCCACTCTTAAGCCAGGTCTAGAAATATTTGGATCTGTCATGATTACCCTTGCGCCAAATATTTCCGCTTCTTTCTTTATCTCCTCATCACAAGCTGCAATAAATAAGTCCGTTGCATATTTGCTTAATGAACAACGTCTATAACAGTGTTCAATCATTGACATTCCTAAAATATCACAGAGAGGTTTCCCAGGGAAACGGCTAGACCCCATGCGAACAGGTATACCAACAATTATTTTCATAATGATTTATTTATATAGACTGCTTCACACCAATCAGTACGAAAATTCATCGGATTTTGACTTAATTTGATGAGAGCATATAGTTCGAAATTAGGTAACAAAGATTCAATTTTTAAAAAACTTGAACTTTTTTCATAAAAATCAAAAAGACTAATCTCTAGAGTAATTAATTTTGTGATCTTCAAACATTTAGAACTTCCTCCAATTAATACATCTTCTTCAGATCCTTGAACATCTATTTTTATTATATCAATATGATTAATATCCTTTTCAACAATGTAATCATCAAGTTTTATGGTTTTTACTTGAGTTTTTTTACTCTTTACTTCTTTTGCATAATCAATACTATCCTGAGAATTAACATTTATCCTATTTAAAGAATTAAGATGTGCCAAATCATAAACAAATAATTCTTTTCGACCTGATTCAGAGGAAACTGCTTTATTTATTGGCACAAAATCATCGTATTGAAGTTGACATAGTTTTTTGTATGATTCTATAAATGGCTCAAAAGAATAAATTCTACATTGTGGGAAAATTTTTTTGAAGAATTGAACACTTTCTCCAATATGGGCTCCTACATCTAGAATAAGTGGTTTATCCACATTAATCATTTTTCTAAAAAACAATTCATCTGAATATTTCTTTGAATATTCATTTGTTCTAATATCAGTTTCACCACAACGCATAATTAAGAGTCCAGCGAAACTGACCAAGCATCAAAACGATGGTCTAATTTCTCTTTTATTTCCATCCCATGTTTACCCATAGATTCTCGATCTGTTTTATAATAATCAAAGAAAATATCTTTTTCATAATCAATCTTATATGAATCATCTATTTTTTTTACATGAGAATATTTATCACACAAATATTTTTCTACTTCAAGATAGAAGGGTTCACACCTATTACTTTCCAACTCTTTTACTGAGTCTAGACCAAGTTTTGCCCTAATCATATTTAAGTAAGAAAAGTTTTCACTTTTTTTAGTATAGTATGCATCATCCAATGCAACTATGAATTCGTCTTTAACTACTAGTTCAAAACAGTTTATTTCTTTCATTAAATGATCGAGAGTATGCCACGAATCAAAAAAACCAAAATCTACTTTATTATTGAGTTCACTTAATACTGGTATCCCAACATGTTTTGAAGTGCTATCGAAACCAATAAAAGACCAAATATTGTGGATGTCAACTTTTAATGGTTTGCAAATTGCTTCGGAAATCACCGACTTTAAAAAAAATCCTTTACTACCATTAGTATCCCAAGAGAACATTTTTCCATTAAATAATGCAGTGTAAAGGAACATCGCTAATGTACTTGCACCACAACCTGTTTCAATAAGAATAGGTCTATCTGATTTTATTTGCTTCAGAACTCTGTAAATTGCTAAGCACTCACTATCAGGAATACCGTTTATCCATCTTGGCAATAGACGCTTAACAAAAATAAGAAACTCTTCTTGATTTTCTTCAATTTCACGTTTGCTTCCAAAATGGAAATCGTACATTAATAATCCTCTTCCTTAATATTTTCTAATATTGATATATTTTCTTTTAACGCTTTTTCTTTGTACTCAGGCAAAGTTTCACCCCAGGCAGAAAGGAATACATGAAACCCATGTTTTTTTGGTTCAATTAGATGTGTAACATTATCATCGATAAAACATAACTCTTGTTTATTTATTTTTTTTACTGATATAAAATGATTAAGCGCTTCTAACTTTGAAGAAATCATAGATTGATCGAGAATATTTTCTTTAGAAATATGAATGTTATTTCTTTCAAGTATCATCCTTACTGATTTACCATCTTTAAGTGTAGCTACAAGTACTCTATTTTCATTATTTAAATTTTTCATCACATTTATAACATCATGATAATTTTCATGAAGTTGAATCCAGCCATCTAAATCTTTCTTTCGAAGACGGTTACGTTCAATAAAGAACATATCTTTGAATGGCTTTAGTTGATCTTTCCAAAGATTAACTAAAGCATCGAAGTCATTTTGATTATTGACAATTTCATTTGTTGAATTTAGTACCCGCATTACAATGTAATATTCTCCAGCTCCTCTTACATAAGGACGCAATTTTCTAAAGGATTCTTTATCAGAATTAGTGAACTTACTAAGATCACATCGGAACCTATCACTATTGCTCCACCGTTCCCATGTGTTCCAGGCTGTAACCATACATTCATTAGTACTATCACATACTACTCCATCAAAATCAAAAACTACAAATCTATATTTTTTTTTCATAAAAAAAGGTTGAAAGCTCAGGTAAGCCTTCGATTTTTACCGTAAAAATATCTCCATCTTTTAAATACAGTCGATCTCTTGTACGCACTGGGGCTCCTGTACTAATAATGTCTCCAGGATATAGTGTCATCCATGAAGAAAGCCACGGTAAAATTTTTTCTGGTTTCCAAAACATATCATTTATCATTCCTTGTCTTATAAGACTATCATTGTGGTAAGCTTCGATAACTTTATTATTATAGTCATAGTCTGTGTCTATCCAAGGACCTATAGGAAGATATCCATCAGCAGATTTAGATCTAGCTAAATGATGATCACGATCATCAACATTTTCACAAGAGACATCATTAACTGGTATATATCCAAGGATATAATCTTTTACATTTATCGGTTTAATATTTTTTGCCTTTTTCTTAATTACAACCCCAAGTTCTGACTCTCCCCAAGTTTCTGAAGAAAAAGCTATTCTTACCTTATCATTACAACTTGCAATACAATTACTGGCTTTTAAAAAGACTAATGGTTCTGACATATCTTTTGTATGCCCTGTAGCCCCTGGAAAATTAATTGCCAGAGCAATAATTTTTGTGGGTACACAAGGAGCAATTAGAATCGAACTCGCATAAGGGATTGTCTGCTCATTAAGAAATTCTATATGTTCAACATATGGCAAACCTTTAATTGGAATAATTTTGTCTTTATCTTTTATCCCATAAAGAGGGGTTCCATCTTTTTGTTTAAAACGAAGAATTTTCATGGTTTATTATTACCCTTTTTCTCTCAATCCTATTTTTGAATTATCACTGCTTTTGTATTCCTCATGACGGAGCTCATCTAAAACTTCTAGAATACCTTGGCCTATATCAATAAAAGTCCTTGGCGTAAGTCTTTCTGCCAATTCAGGACGAAATGAGAAAGGTGTTATTTGGTAGTGATGCTGTTCATTGCTTGGTTCATAAACAATTTTTATTTCGTTTTCAAAAATTTCCTTGATCATTGTTAATAATTCCCGAATTTTCATTGATTGATTTCCAGTCACAATAATATGTTTATTTGCAAATTCCTTATCAAGGACCTTTACTGATAACTTGGCAGCATCTTTAATATTAATATATTCTCTTATCTCTTCTCCATCTCCTCTACGTATTATTTCATTTTTATATAATGCCTGACGCAAAATATTTCTTATTGAATTAAAATTATTTGATCTAGCACCATAGAGTGAACCATATCTAACGATAGTATAGTTTAAGTCATATACTTTCTGGTATTCCTCTATCATTTTTTCGCAAGCTTGTTTAGTTACGCGGTAAAACCCTCCCAAGCTACTATATACATATATAGTACTGGCGAAAACGAAACGTTCCAATTTATTTGTCACAGCAGCTTTAAGAATATTTTGTGTTCCTAATATATTTACTTGCACAGCTTTATCTGGAAATTCTATAGCTTCACTAATATCAGCCACACCAGCAAGATGATACACATAGTCACAACCACTTATTGCTTTTTCAATAGCATTATAATCCAATACATTACTTTTATGGAATTCGATTAAGCCTTGTTTGTAGGTAGGTTGGTATAGATCAAAACCCACAACATTATATCCAGACTCTAAAAGATAGTCAACAATATGACTTCCCAAAAAACCGGAAGAACCTGTAACAAGAACTTTCTTTTTATTTTTCATCGTTTTCTTAAGCAATAACTATTTTATCACTTCCCCATTCTTTTGCATATATTTCTGCGGCATTTTCAAGAATAGCTTTTCTATCTAAACCCTTTTCAAAGCCCGAAATAAGTTGGTTCAGATAATTACCCATTCTATATGCAGCTTTTCCATCCCTAAAAGGATCAAGTTCATCTATAATTGATGTCCAATCCCCAAAACCAGGAATACCTTTTTCAGATTGAAAGTGCTCCATAACAGCATCTAATGCTTCAGGCCAATCTTTAAAAATTACTTTTCCCTTTGGAAGTTCATAAAATTTACTGCTAGGAGCTCCTTCTCTGTCTATAAGTAATGTTGGCAACTTTTCAAGAGCACATTCCAAAGCTGCTGTACCAGCTGAGAGGTGCCCATGGATACAAACATCAGCACTTAATCCAGCCACAAGAGGTGAAGCCATCGTTGTATGTCTTCCAGAGGCTTGGAAAACATAGCAACGTCCAGTTTTTTCAGCCTTGGTAAGAAGAGTAGCAACATCCCCTAATCTTGTTCGCAAAGTTTTTGCCACTTTTGGTTTGAAAACGACCCCTAACCAAGGTGTTTCTAAAACTTTCTCTAAAATATGGTAATAATTTTCTTGTTGAAGAATATGCCCGGTATGCCAACGTTCATCATCTAATGAATTCTCATCTATTGCAAATACGATTTTACGAGCTCCATTTGACTCCAATTTACTCCTTAGTTTCCTAGCTTCAGCTTTTAATAATGGAGCCGCATAATCTTTTGGGTATCCCGAAATAATATTATAATCTATGGATGATTGACTTTTTTTTCCAATTTCGATACTCCAAGAAGAAAAATTAAATGCAAGATGGGCTCTAGTTTTGGTGTCAATAGTTTTGAAGCCATCAAAAGCCATTTGCCAAACGGCAAAAATGCCACCAACCTCTTTTGCGGCATCAGCAATAGCCATATGCATATGATCGTACTTATACCAAGTAAAATAAACCTGCACACCCTGTTCATGAAAAAATTGAGCCCAATAAGATTTGTTAGCGTTATAGGATTTTATTAATTCCGAAATCTTCTTTCCTTCTGTCTTATATAGTTTTTTTATAGTAGGAATTTCTATTTTATTTATTTTATAAGTTCTCGTGTTTCCAATGGCATTATTTATTATTGAAAACCCATATTTTTTTAGTTTATTTTTTTCTTCCTGCGATGCATGTTGATATAAAATATTTTTTGTTAATATTGGCGAATTAAAAACCCAAAAGAAATCGGAATGATGCCCATTATTGGTAAGGTTTAAGTCACCTCTTCCAAAAACAAAAATTTTTGAGGTCTTATTATTTTGAATATTTTCTTTAAAAATTGTAGCCTCTACATTTCTATTATACTCATCTTTTACCCTTAAATAAGTATAATTTTTCAGGTATTTTAAGAAAGAGAAAAACCTTGGGAATTGCTTTAATTTTTCAATCATATAAGACTGTAAACTTGGGTCTTCATTAATTAAGGATATAGGTTTTAAAACAATTCCAAGTTTTTCTGCGTGTGCAATATAGATCTTCCACCATGGTCTATTTTCAAAAAATAATTTACAGTTTTCCTCTCCATTTTTTTTTATATGCCATGCAACTACTTCAATTATAAATAAACTCCTAGATATGGAATTTTCTTCGTTAATACTTCCTTTCATTAAACCCTTCAAAATAAAATCATATGAACTATTTTTTAACCACTCAGGGTTAGAAAAGGTTTTGAATTCATTGCTATCCAGCAATTTGGCCTGAAACTTAAAGAGGTCAAGGCGATGAATTCTTAGCCTTATTAGTTCACCAAAATCATCTTTTATATTTCGAAGTTCAAATTCTAATTCTTCGAATTGTAATCCGAAAATCTTACCTAATATTCTAACAACCATTTTAGCTCGATGGCTAGCTTCAATATAATAATGAGTTTTGACGGGATTTGAGCTTAGCTTTTCAATAAAAGCATGAAAAAGTATTCGAGACAAAAACTTTTTTCCAGAAAGTGTCTCAATATATAATGTCATAGATAATAATTCCTATCCAACCATAGATCATTGATAATCACTTGAATATTAAAATTTTGAACCAGTATTTATTCCAAGTATATGAGGATTCTAATTTGTAAAGTCACTAATATCTAACATAGGGACAATAATTGGCTTATTCATAAAGTCTTAGGATTATCATTTTGGTAGCCTTTTTGATTTCAATAAGGCTAAATAAGAAAGGTTGTTTTTATTAATAAGTCAAGCTGAGTATTCAGTGTTCCCAATTAAAAGGTCACATACCATAAGCAACCAGATCTGATGGGTGTTCTCAACAATATTATAAGAAAAACTATCAACCCAAAAATTAAGTAAACCCTCTTTCTTAAGTGGATTATTGAAGTCAAATCCAGTAAATGTAATAACTGATATTTTTAATTTTTTGGCCACTTTTGCTGCATTCACAATGTTTTTTGAACTACCACTAGAACTAATCAGTATTATTAAATCCCCTTCATCAGCATAAAATTCAATTGCTTTTGATATCCATTCGCTATAACCGTAATCGTTTGCAAAACAAGTAATTAAATCTGGCTCGTTAAAATTAATGGTTCTAATTCCACCTTGTTTTGTTAAATCAACAGCCACATGGCTAGCAATAGATGCACTTCCACCATTACCAGCAATAATTACCTTTCTACCATTTTCTTTAATTCCAAGAAGGATTTTCTTCATTTCTATCAATTCATTTGAGACATCAGCTTCAAGAATTGATTTTTTATATTTTTTTAAGTAGTCTTGGATAAAAGTTCGTTCATCCATTTTATTTTTTTTCCTTAAATGAATATATTTTATCAATAATTCTCATCAATTTAAGTGCGTCAGAGGAAGAACCAGTCCATCTACTTTTATGGGAATTTATTGCTAATAAAAACTCATTTACCTCTGATAACCATGAATTATCTGAATGATAAACAATATTTTCTTCATCCTTCCAAGAAGCTGCTGGGGCAGTACTTCGGTTCTTTGCGATTGTTAAGATTTCATCACCATAAGTATTTGATGATGTTTTTATCCCATTTAAAACCAAATATCCTTTTTCCAAAAAAACCTCTAGTGAGAATAAATGACGCCATTGGGTCATAGTTGAATGTAATGAAGCAGAGAGACCAGTTATTGAATTCTCTAATGTAGCAAAAACATTATCTTCTACATCTAAATTCCAATACAAATTAGAAACTGAGGCATGAATTTTATCAAAATCTCCACCTAAATAAATAAAAAGATCCAACATATGGATACCTTGATCAATTAAAATACCACCCCCAGCAAATTCTCTTTTTGAACGCCAATTTTCATAATAAGTCTTATCAACAGATTTTCCATAACGACCTCGCATCCACAATATTTTTCCAAAGGTCTTATCATCAATAATATTTTTCATATACTTAATGCTTTCATGATGACGATGATTAAACCCATACATCAGTATCTTACCAGATTCTTTTTCAACCTTTCGTATTTCATCTACATCCTTTGCGGTAAAGGCTGGGGGCTTTTCGCAGAAAACGTTTTTCCCCTCCATTAAACTTGCAATAGTTAATTTCTTATTAAGAAAGTTAGGAGTACAGATAAAAATAGCATCAACTTCAGGATTATTAATTATCTGTTCTGGCTTTTCTACTTTGAAAATTTTTTCGTTAATAATTATTGGGTCATAATAGCAGATAACTTCAGCATCAGGAATTGTCGAGATAACCTTATGTCTAATTTGGCCCATCTTACCATAACCAATGATTCCAACATTAATCATGATTTAATCCCATAATAAGGGAATCTAAACCTTCTCGGCAACCAAGTATGAATTGGCGACAAGTGCTAGCAATATGTGGCGTCATAAAAAATTGATCAGATCCTAAACTTGTTAGTTTTCCACTATAAGGTTCCTTCCAAAAAACATCAAAAGCTGCTTTAATACGACCTGACTTTATTTCTTTATAAAGACTTTCCTCATCAACAATAGTACCACGTGCAGTATTAATTAGTACAGAACCATCTTTCATCATCCCTAATCGTTCCGAATTCATAAAACAATCATTCTTAGAGATTTTTGGTATATGTAAAGTTATACAATCGGCCATCCGAATTAATGCCTCTAATTCTGAAGGTTTATTTTTTATAATATCATATGTCACTACATGAATTATAGATTCCATATGTTTAACAACCCTGCTACCAATATTACCACATCCTATAACTAAAAGGTTTTTTTCAGAAATTGCCGATCGGTCATACTTAATCCAGGGTTCAATACTTCCCACTTCATTATACAACATCCGAAAAATAAGCCCGCAAGTAAAGGAGGCCGTTTCATCATAAATAATATCTGTAGTTTTCTTAGAAGGATATTTAACAATTATTCCTCTTTTTATTGCTTCATTTTCAGGAACATTATCTCTTCCTATACCCGCACGAAAAATTCCTTTCAAATTAGGAAATTCAACAAGATTAATTGGTTTACTTCCAAGAAGAGCAATTTTAGCCTGGGATTTGTTTTTTGTGAAAGTCAGACCTTCATCATATCCATAAAGAGTAGAAGTGTTTTTCCAAATTTTCAAACTAAATAGAATTGGGTGTTATAAATATATTGATGATAATTCAGGAAAGTTTAATTTGTTAGATACTCGTCTAACCATAATTTCAATTGGTTGTTATTATTAACAAAGGTTTTAAAAACTTTACCATATCCTTTACATAAAATTAGTCCTAACTTATCGCCAATATTTTTTTTATCCTGCCCTAATGCAGCACTAAAATCTTCACTATTTAAACCACTAATATCATAACCTTGCCAAATTTCCTTTAACTGATCTCTTATTTCATATCTAATTGAAGAATTTAATAACCCAAGTTTTACAGAAATGTAATTTGCAATATCCATACCAAAACTTACGGCAATGCCATGGGGCACAGAGAAATTTGTCAATGTTTCAATTGCGTGACCAAAAGAATGCCCATAATTAAAAATTTGTCGTTTATCTTTATCGAATTCATCAATTTCAATATATTCTTTTTTTATGGAAAGACTTCTAACAATTATATTTTGTAATTCTTTTTTTAATAAAAGTGAATTTTTATAGCCCTCTTTATATTTGATAAAATCATTTTTTCCAGCAATTACGAAATAGTGGCACATCTCACCTAAACCAGATTGAATGTCAGCTTTAGACAAAGTTTTTAAAAAATTTATATTAATAAATATTTTATTAGGAGGATAAAATCCTCCGAGTTGATTTTTAATACCTTCGAAATTAATTGAGGTTTTACTCCCAATACAACTATCACCTTGTGCTAATAATGTGGTCGGAAAATAAATCCATTTAACACCTCTATACATTATTGAAGATATAAAAGAAGTAACATCTTGCGTAATCCCACCACCAATGCAAACAAGTCTATTATTTTTTTTAAATTGAAGTTGTATTAGTTCAGCAATTATATTTTTTAGACCTTCATAACTTTTTGTTTTTTCATGAGCCCTAATTTTTATAATTGAATTATTTCTTCCGATTAAATCAATTAATTCCGGATATAATTTTTCTATTTTTTTATCAATGATAAATACATCGCCAGTTTCTACTTCACTTTTAATTGATTCTCGAGTTTTATTAATAAAACAAACCTTATAATCATGTATAGAAGATTTAACAATGAAATCATGCACTAGTAAAACCACCATCAATCACAATATTTTGTCCTGTTATATATGAATTGTGCTCCGAAGCAAGGAATGCAACAGTTTTTGCAATTTCCGCCGGTAAAGCTAAACGCTTTTGTGGAATCATTTCAATAATATCTTGAATATCTGTTTTGCTAAGAATCTCACGGGTAAGTTCTGTATCCAAAAATCCTGGTGATATTGCATTTACCAAAATATTTTTGTCCGCAAGATCAAGTGCCACAGCTTTCGTAAGACCAATAAGACCCCATTTACTTGATGAATAAACAGCACGTTTAGACTTTGAGACAGTTCCAAAAATAGAAGCTATATTTATTATCCTTCCATAACCATTAGTGATCATTATTTTTGATATAGCATTTGTTAAAATAAACGGCCCCCTAATATTAATATTATTTATCATGTCCCAATCCATAACAGAAATATCCCCAATAGAATCAATTTTATTAACACCTGCATTGTTAATTAAAATTTTTATTTTTTTATTAGTTTTCATTTCATCAATGAAAACTGTGATAGATTCATCATCAAGAAAATCTAAATGTTTATATTTAATTTTTTTTCTTGGTGAATTTTGATTTAGTCTCTGGATATGAACCTTATTAGTTCCAGTTGCAATTACCTCAGCATTTAATGATAGGAATAATTCAGCAATTGAAGCACCTATTCCTCTAGTGCCACCAGTTACAATTACAATTTGACCGGAAAAATCTATTTTCAAGATAATAATGCTCTCATATTTTATAAGTTTGAATCAAGGTTTTATAAAGACTAATTAATAGAAGGGTATTTAATGTTATTACTAATGTTTAAATCTGAAACTATAATATTTTCATCGTTATTATTTAAACGTTCTATTATTACTCCATCAGGATCAACAATCATTGTATTCCCATAAGTTTCAATCTTATTTCCATCAAGGCCATATTGATTAGGAGCTAAAACATAACAATAGTTTTCTATTGCTCTAGCTCTTAACAATACTTCCCAATGCAATCTTCCAGTTTTTAACGTAAAAGAACTTAGCACTACAATTATATTTACATTTTTTGAATAATATTCTCTATATAATTCTGGAAAGCGTAAATCATAACATATTGATATACCAAATTTTACCTTATCAAGGTGACATATAATTGTGCTATCTCCAGATATAAAACTTTTTGATTCATTCACTTCATATCCATCTATGTTTGCTTTAAATAAATTTATTTTTCTATATTTTGATATAACTTCACCTTTACGATCGATTACGACACATGTATTATAGCATTTATTTTTAACTTCAGATTTTTCATATATAGATCCAGCAATAATATTAATATTATTCTGTTTTGCTATTTTCATTAAAGGAATGATTGATTCACCTGGTATGACTTCAGCTATTTTATTATATAGTTCCTCTTCCACTAAAGAACCCCGATAATTAAAAACCTCTGGAAGAATGATAACCTTCGCACCAAGACTCGCAGCTTTCCGAACCAATCTACATGCATTATCAATATTTTTTAACTTTTCTCCATTAGCATTAAGTTGTATTAAACCTACTTTCAAAGGTTAGTTGTCACCTTTTTTATAATAGATAAAGCTTGGTCAATTTCATTTGAATTAACTAAAAGATTAGGCCTCAGCCGTACAGTTTTTTCCCCAGTAGGATTACATAGCATTTTATTTAATAATAATTTTTTTACAAAAGAATCTCTTTGAATTTTTTTCTTAAAATCAAATGCAAATAAAAGCCCCTTATTTCTAATATTATTTAATCCATCAATTGTTAATAATTCTTTCTTCAATATTTTTGATAGATTATTAACATTTTTTAAAACATTTTCCTCTTTATAAGCCTTAATTATATACTTACAGCGAATCATATCCATAATATCTGCATCCCATGTTACTTCTAAACGAATTGCTTTATTAAATATTTTTGAAAATTTATTATTAACAGCAATTCCTGAAAGTTGAGTTTTTTTTCCAAATACAAGAATATCTGGAATAATCGATAAATACTCATAATACCAAAGCTTCCCCGTAGCACCAAATCCTACTTGGATTTCATCAAAAATAAGAGGTACGTCATATTTATTACATATTTTTCTAATCTCAATAAAAAAGCTTTCGTCAAAATAATAATCACCAGCTGTGCATTGAATAGGCTCAATTAGAATTGCACAAACATTATTTTCAATACATATTATTTTTTCAATTTTATTTAGAACTGAGTTCATCAATTTTTCATCTGAAAACTTTTCTCCATTTTTATATTTAATTACAGGATTATCAATAGGATCCCAATATGCGCCTGGGAAATTATTTAATCTTTCATTTACAGGTTCAAACCGGTCCGTAATAATTCCACCGTAGCCATTGATTCCATGGAAGCTTTTTTTAAATGTTATAATCCTTTCATATCCTTTACCCTTATAATCCATTGCTGTTTTTACTGCTGCTTCAATCGCTAAAGCTCCTGTACAGCAGTAGTGGTAATGTGAAAAATTTCCTTTCGAAGTATAATTTTTAAATATACTATTAAATTCATCGGACTCTTCTGACAGTATTTCACAATTAGTTATTTTTTGGTGAGCTATTCGTTTTATTTCATCTAAGTAATATGATGTCTTGAAAATTGGATGATTATAACCAATGGCAAGAGTTGAATACTGCCCAAAGAAATCTAGATATTCATTTCCTGATTTAGAATCAACAAGATATGAACCTGAACTTTTACTAAAATCAATTGTTTTCCTAAAAATAGAACTTCTATTCATTGTATTATATTTATATAAAAAATATTGCTATTTCAGACTCTTCTTTCAATAATCTTCAGAAACATATACATGGTCAACATCATATCGACTAACCGCTAATCTAATCGCCATTTTTTCCCCATATGCTGTTATTTTATGCTTATTGTTTCTGGGTATATAAATAATTTCTCCATGTTTTATTTTTTTCTTTTCATCCTCAATAATTAAATCCCACTCGCCTTCAATAATAAACCACCATTCATCCCAATTATGGTGGTAATGCATACGATTACCTTCACCTGGTAACTGGCCAATAAGGGTAGCACTGTTTGATTCAGAGTTAATTATAGTATGAGACCATGATTTCTCCCTACCATATTTTTTTATTAATTCGTTAATATCTACAGTTTCCTTATTGAATGAATCTTGATTATTTACGGAAACTCCATCTTTTTTAAGGATTCGTGGAACATTAGAATCAAATATTTCTTTGTATTTTTCTCCTTCGTAATAAAGAGGAGTAGAAAGCTTAATATCAATAGTTTTTGATATAGATTCAGCTAAAATAAAATCTTCTTCATTATCAATATCTACAACTGAAAATCCTTTCAATTCATAGTAACCTATTTTCCCATCTCCTCCGTGGTATCCAGATGAATATTTTTTAATGTTATTATTAAAATTTTCAGGCCTCCATCCCATAATTCCACAAGCATAAGCTTTAATTGGTTCTAAATTCTGTGAGGGTGGACTTTTTTCTTTTTGATTAAAATTAATTGGTTTGTTTTTATAAATAGATTCGATTTGAATATTTTTTATTGAAATCATAGTGTCATATTGGTCGTTAATCATTTTTTCTATAAAGCTGTCAATTTCATCAGAACTTATAAATGGAGAAGTAGGGAGGAGTTGAATTAAAATATCACATTTAACACTATTAAAAAAATCTAATGTGAAATCATCATTAGTTGCAGTATTAGTTGACAGTTCTTTATTTCTTTTATAAAAATTAATTTTATTATTTTTTGAAATTTCTTCAAATATTTTAGCTTCTGAATTAATATAAATTTCATCTAAATATTTTGATTTTTTTGCTGAATCAATAATATATTGAATTAATGGCTTTCCATTAATTAATCGTAAGTTTTTATTTTTAACTCTCGTGCTTCCCAAACGAGCTGGAATCATTCCAACAATTTTCAAAATTTAAATTCCTTTAAAACTAAAACAGTTTTTTTCATAATCTTGACACATTTCTTCAAGTAAATCTAAAGATTTATTTTTTGCCCCTGCAATTGATGCAAATTTTCGTCTCTTGTCTAGTTCTTCAATTTCCGTTAATGACTTATCTGGTGGAGTCCAACCGCATCTTTTATAAATATCTAAAGGAATACCATCCGAAATTCTTTTTCTTGGAACCCTTTGCTTTTTCATTACTTTTTCTGTAGCCTTATTTGTAATAGTATTAAGCATTTTATTTATTTCTTCCATATATGGCCTAGGATTTAGAACAAATCCTTCAAATGGTATTGTAACTATGTTTTTTTTAGAATTATTCTTTTTTATTAACCTTACCTTATCTGTCATATATTTCATCTCATAAATAGCTTTTTCAACTGGTTTCAATTCATTATAATCAATTTCCCAATCATTAATAAAAAATGGTACATTTTTACCATTTTTATTTATGTACAAATGAAATTGCCTTGCTTGATTATTTTCATTTTCCCAATTTTCATGATTTAATGTCTGCTGTACTATCATATACAATGGATGTCTAACAATTTCAATAAATGATAATTTAGAAATTACATTTTCTAATAAAATTTCTGAAAACCCTAAAAGATTATGTGTTGCAAAATGCAAAATAGGTTTTTCATCTAATATTTTTTGAGGAACTTTTTCATCACCTTTTTGAAATAGTCTTTTTATATATGTTTGAAATTTTACGTCTCTAAAGGCACTCGATAAATCTCTTGGTCTAAAATTAATATTTCTACTCATCATTGTTTCATATAAAACTAGGTCGAACTCAATTTTTAGCATCGCTATCGCAGCATCCTTAGTTATTTTATTTAAATGAAACAAAGCACAAATATTTTCTAATAATGGCGAATACTGAAGTAATTCTACCTTTGGAATTGATGCAATTATTGCTGAAAACAATGTTTTCCCACAACCAGGTTGCCCATCAACAAGGACTAATTCCTTCAGAAGTGTTCTGTCACGATTTGCTAAGTAATTTTTTTGTTCGTTCATAACGATAATGGGTAAAATATAGATTTATTAATTATGTTATTGGACAAATCTTTATTTCCTTCTGCATTATTGTTGACAAATGCTGATTAATTCCTTGAATAAGTGGAATATGAAAACCGCTTGATTCATGTAGGCTCGTTAATCCCGGATCATTATTATTCAATATTTCTATTACTTGACAACCTGTAAGATCACTTTGTAACGGTAAAGAATATTCTTCTTGATTATAATTCTCTGACTCTCCCTTTAGATATTCTTTAACCAAACCATTTTGTTGGTCTATTTCAATTACAATATTGTCAAAAGAAATTATTGTTTTAAAATTTAAATTATCATTTCTTTGATCAATTAATTTTAGAAAATCACCCCTATTAGTTGTTGCTGTAAGAGTTCCTCCTAATTCAATAAATCCTTTCCTTTTAGATTTAAAAATCTTTTTTTCTAACATAGATTCATTAACATCAACTTTTAATTGCCCACTAAGAAATGATAAAAGATCTATAAAATGTATTGCATTACAAGCTAACCCCCAATTGCTCCCCTCGACCAAAATTTCAACCCTTGATGACTTACAGGTCCTTTCTTTTAATTGAATAAAAAATGGCATAACTCTTCTAGGACAGTTAACCCAAGCTTTAATCCCTTTCTTATCTAAAAGATTCAAAATTACTTTAAAATCATTTATTGTTTGAAAAACCACCTTTTCTAAAATTAGAAATTTTGTAAAACATTGTTTTAATAATGATTTTATAACCTTGAATCTTATATCAGCAGTAGTAGCAATTATTGCTAAATCAGCTGAGTTTCTAATTAAATCTAATGAATTAACAAAATTAACTGTATGGTATGGATTTGATTTGGCAATTTCCTTATAGCGTAATTTTGATTTTGATAAAGCTGAATTATTAGGATCCAATACTGTAATATTAAATTTATTTTTTATTTTTCCTAAACCTTGAAGATGTCTAGAGCCTAAACTCCCTGCTCCAATTATTAAGATTTCTGGATTAGATTTGAAATTAGATGATTGACCAGCCACCATCAACTATAATCGTTGTACCGTTAATGTATGATGATCCATCTGAAGCTAAAAATAATGCCGCTGAAGCAACTTCTTCTGCTCGACCAAGTCTCTTAAGAGGGTTTTTTTCATTATAATTTTTTATAAATTTTTGATCTTGGATATTAGTCTTACCCGCAACTGGGCCCAATATTCCCCCTGGAGCTAAAGTATTTACACGAATATTATATTGACCATAATATGATGCCATTTGTCGTGTCAAATTTGTTATCCCTCCTTTAATTACAGCATAACTCATATTTTCATCCATTTCAGTGTCCTTATACATATTAAGATCTTGACCAAGTATCCCATAGATTGAACCTAATTGAATTATACTCCCTGAAGTTTTAGCATTAATAAAGGATTCAGCAGCAAGGCGAGCTAACCAAGCATAAGAATTAAGGTGAATATCAATATTTTTTTGAAACGATTCTAAAGTAATTTCTTTAAATGAACTTTTTCCCCAGTCTTTAGTTTTAGGATATGAGCAATTAACTAAAATATTCATAGTTCTAAATTCATCAATTAAACTAATAAAACTTTTCTCAATATTTTTCATTTCTGAGCAATTAAAAGCTCTGAAATGAGCATTGTATCCTTTATCTCTTAAGCCTTTAATCAATTCCAAAGATGTTTTTTCTTCTTTTTCAAGTATTATAGTTTTTGCACCTGATGAAGCTAACGCAATAGATACTTCCCTCCCAATTAGTCCAGCTCCACCTACAACAAAGGCTGTTTTTCCATCTAAGCGAAATTTCTCTAAATATTCTATCATTATTTTATTTTTGTCTTTTTTCTGTTATGAATTCAACAAATTTCCAATCTAATTCTGAATCTATATCTATTGATCTCTCTTCAGGCATAACATAAATAGAGGTGTTTTGTGTGAAAAGTGTATCATTATTCAAAAGTGCTTTTCTTTTCCAAATATAGATGGAAGCATTCATTTCAAAAACTTCAGGAGCATCTTGACGACGTGTTGGAGTTATTTTAAGATTTTTAACTTGCTGCAGTTGACCATTTATTTTTTCAACCATATTAAAATAGGGGTTTTTTCTAGCTGGAGTCCCCGTTATTAAAATATCCGATTTCTCATTAACAAACTGTTTATATGCATTTGTAATATCTGAGACCTTTCTCAAAGGTGAAGTAACATCTAGATCTACTATGATATCGAAATTATAACCATAGTACTTTTCTGCTTCCAACAATGCATGACGAATTACAGGAAGCTTTGGTGATTCATCAGTAGCTAATTTAGAAGGTCTGAGAAACCATGTGCTTGCTCCAAATTTTTTTGCAGTACTAGCAATTTCATTGGAATCTGTTGAGACAATTACATGATCAAAGAGATCTGAAATAATGGCTTGCTCAATGGTATAAGCCATAAGTGGTCTACCATTAAGCTCACGAATATTTTTATTTGTAACACCTTTCGAACCACCTCTCATACATATTGAACAAATAGTTCTTTTCATTTATACAAATTTTTATTCATCTCTTGAATTTTTTTTATAAGATTAATTATTCTTAGTCCTTCCTTATAAGTACAGATATTATTTAAATCCCCATTTATAACAGCCTGATGTTGAGCCTCATAAGTATCATTGATATTGTGATCGGACCATGAGAAGTGTAATTCCTTACCATCCTCAATGATATTTAAATTATTTTCTATAAGGTCAGCTTGAATACTGATATCCTGACCATCGATAATAATTCTTCTAATAGGTTTTCTCGTAAAATAATTAAGGTTTATGTTGATATATGTATCATATTGTCCTCTACCAGAAAAACTAAAATAATCATCGCTCGTAATCGCAAGATTTGAAATTTTCCCATTAACAACATAGTCTATTTCTAAAGGACCCGCCAACCATTGAATATAGTCTAATTCATGACTTAGATCTAGAAGTACCCCTCCTCCAGATTCTTTTTTTGCACTATAAGATTCTCTATAGTCTCGATCTGGTCTCCAATCTGGAAGAAAAGACCCACAAAAAACATTCATAGTCCAAATATCCTTTCCTTCACAAACTGTTTTTATTTTATTCAACATTGGATGAAAACGCAGGTTATAACCAACATAAACTTCATTGCTTGCAATTTTTAAATCAAAAACTGAGTGAAAAATTGGTTTCTCAACTAAAATTTTTTTTCCTTTAAAATTTTCTTCAATAAACATCAATTGGCCAAAATGTTGATTGGTAGGTGAAGCAATAATTATATAGTCTGGATTTAAACTAGATATTTCATCCAATGATGAAATAGTCTTATAAGGAAGATTGCGTTGCCTGGTCAAAATTGCAATACTTGAGACTTTATTTCTTTTTTCTAATATTTCTACATGCCTTTTTCCAATTGAACCGTATCCTATAACTAAAATTGAAAGAGTCATTTAAAGTCGCTCAACCGCCTTCTGATATTCTGCCCACTCACCTATGTCGATCCACGAATCATCATCAATAGGGTACACTCCCACCTTTTGTCCTCTTTTCTTAACTTCTTCAATAAGTTGAGTAATATGATAAATTCGGTTAGAAGGAATGAAATCAAGTATCTCAGGATTTAAAATATACAAGCCAGTATTTACCAAAAAATTATACTCGGGTTTCTCATTAATTCTTTCCAAATATCCTTTGTTATTTAATTCACATGTACCATATGGTATAGTATAGTTTTTCATAGATGCGACTAAAGTTATATCATAACGGTTATCCTTATGAAAATTATAAAGATCAGGATAATCAGAGTTTATAATGATATCACTATTTGTAACTATAAATGGCTCCTCGAATCTACCACGAAGATATTTCAGACTCCCTGCTGTCCCAAGAGGCTCTTTTTCTTCCAAGAATTCAACTGAAAAGTCAGGTTGTAATTCCTCGAAAAACGCTTTCATAATTCGTGCTTTATAATTAATTGTGAGAATGAATTTATTTACACCTACATCTGTAAAACGATCGATAATATGTTCAATAACTGGCTTTTCATGAATTGGTACCAAAGGTTTCGGAAGGACTTTTGTGAAAGGTTCAAGCCTAGTCCCTTTCCCCCCAGCCATAATGATAACGGGGGTATTTAAGTGTCTCTTTTGTCTTTTTTTATTATTTTTAAAAACAGTCCCCCAAAAAAGAAGATTTGATAGCTTCCCATTTTCATCTACAACTGGAATTAAATCAAATTTGTTTTTAGTAAAAATTTTTTTTACTTCAATTAAATCATATCTATTCTCTAATACTACTGTAGGCTCTCTTTGGTAGATATTTATAACTGAATCGCCAACAGAAGCTCCTTGCAATATCGCTTTACGTAAATCACCGTCACTTAATGTTCCCAGCAGGATATTTTCTTCATTTGTTATGACTAGGCATTTTTCTCCAGTCTCATTTAATTTCTTCATAGCTTGACGAATGGTTATGTCAGCTTTGACCGTTAAATTTTTCATGGTTTATAAAATTTTTTCTTTAACTCTTTAGGTATGGTTTCTTTTTTCAAAATAGAAATAATTTTTTCAGTTGCAAAACCATCACCATAAGGATTCTTAACATCTAATAAACCTTTTTTGAAATCTTTGCTATAAAGTGTCTCAATTGCCTTTACTATAGATTCTTTATTTGGGTTGCAGTCAATGACACTTTTCGATTTCAACCTTCCTTTTTGACGATCTCCAATGTTAATTGTTCCTATTTTAAAAGTAGGAGCTTCAGTCAAACCACTTGACGAATTCCCAACCACGGCATCAACATACTGTAAGGTTGAGAGATAATTCAAATTTCCCATAGTTTCAAATGCAATTGAATTTTTTGAATGGGTAGATACAAAATCATTAATGATTTTCTTTATTATTCTTCCTTGTGAATCAGCATTCGGCATGGTAAAAATAAATAATGAATCCTTTAAATCATTTAAAACACTAATTATAGATTTAAAATGTTTTTGAGAAGTATTGCTGTCTAAAGTGACTGGATGAAAGGTGATTAATAAATTCTTTTTTGCAAATCGAATAGCTGTTTTTTCTTCCAATTCACTCTTAGAAAGAAGTTTTGTTCTTTTAATAACATCAACTCCAAGACCACCAACGTTAAAAACTTTTTTGGGGTTTTCACCAAGTTGAATTACTCGTTTTTTATATTCATCCGCAGCAACAAAATGCCACCAAGCCATTTTAGTTATAGAGTGACGAATTGATTCATCTAATGCTCCTTCAGTTGACTCTCCTCCATGAAGATGAGCAAAAGGAATTTTGGCAAAAGTCAAAGCCAAGGCTGCAGATAGAATTTCAAATCTGTCCCCAAGTAAAATAGCCATGTCAGGATTAAGATCCTCAAAGGCATCAGAAAAACCTATGAGTCCTAATCCCGTTGACTTAGATATAGATGAAGGCGTATCTGCTGACAAAAGCATTTCTACTTTTTTATTAATTTGAAAACCGTCTTTTTCTATCTCTCTATATGTTAATCCAAATTCCGGTGATAAATGCATACCAGTCGCAATTACTTGCAACAATAAGTCTTTATCTTTATCGATGGATTGCATTAATCCATAAAGAAGCCCGTAGTCAGCTCTACTTCCAGTAATTAAACAAATTTTTCTCTTTTTCACTGAATTAGTTCGTCTTTTAAATAATCTCTAATTGAAACTGAACCTAATATTTCATCCCACTTCATTGGTGAAATTCCATTGCCTGGTCTTTTTACAGTTAGATTCTCTTCTGAAAAAAATTCACCTTTCTTAATTGGTCTTTTAGAAACAATAGATTTTCTAACAATTAGAAGATTTTTTATTTCACTTTGACTTGGTTTTTTAACCCCATCACCTAATGCGCTTTCAATATTACGAATAGCGGATATCATCTCCTTTAGTTCAGATGGTTCCAAGCTAGCCCCATGATCAGGGCCATATAGATTACGATCTAGAGTAAAATGTTTTTCGATTACTTTAGCGCCCATAGCTACAGCAGCCACAGAAACTTCAATACCAAGAGTATGATCAGAATACCCTACTTTTACACCTAGTTCATTTTCGAGCGTTTGCATAGCTTTTAGATTGACATCTTTCATAGGAGAAGGGTATTCACTATTGCAATGTAAGACCGTGATATCATTTTGTTTTATACCAGCATCCAATAAAATACTCATCGCGTTTTTTACTTCACTAATGGTAGCCATTCCTGTAGAAATAACTACAGGCTTACCGATACCTCCAATATGACGCAAGTAAGGAAGATTTGTTATTTCTCCAGAAGGAATTTTGAAAAATGGAATATTTATTTCATCTAAAAGATTAATACTTTGGCGATCAAATGGTGTTGAAAGAAACTGAATGTTGTTCTTGTTACAATGTTCTAAAAGAATTTCATGATCATTACGACTCAGCTCTAATTTTTTTATCATTTGAAACTGGGATTCAGTTTGATCAGAAGAATTTTTCTGATAATCAGCTTTTTTAGCTGTTTTTATAACTAGTTTTTCAGCTGTAAAGGTTTGAAATTTTACTAAATCAGCCCCAGCATCAGCCGCCACATCAATCATTTCTTTTGCCATAGGAATTGATCCATTGTGATTTACTCCTGCCTCAGCTATGATAATGATGTGTGATTTATTCAAGTTTTAATTATTTGATTAGATTTAATATTAGTTTTTATAACAGAACCAGCTCCTATAACACATCTATTTCCAATTTTAATTGATTCTTTAGTAATTACCCCACTACCAATAAAACTCTCCTTTCCGATGAAAACATTCCCATTCAAAATAGCACCAGTTGAAATATGGCAGTGATCTCCAATATCTGTATCATGTTCAATTAATACTTTATTATTTACAATACAATTATTTCCTATTTCAGAATTTGCATTAATTATTACATCATTCATAATGATGGTTCCAAAACCAATCTTGCTATGTGAAGAGACATAAGAATTAGGTGAAATAATTACAGGAAGTGTGAATTCTAAATCAATTAACATTTCATAAAGGCGGATCCTTACTTCTGGTGATTTAATTTGACCTATAGCAATCAGAGCAAACTTGAATTTCTTTCTAAGATCTGGAAGATCTTCATCAGTTCCAATAATTGGATATCCTAAAAGTTTATTTTCTTTTATCTTATTTTGACTAATTAAACCAGCAATTTTATATGATCCATTTAATTCAACAACTTCAATACAAGACTTTGCATGCCCCCCAACACCAATTAAAATTATTTCATCCATTAAGGACACCTATAACTTTATTTAAATCTTTTTCACTCAAATTAGTGGAAGAAGGTAGGCAAAGAGATTTTTCAATTAAATCTTCAGCTCTACCAATCTCATAGGTTTGGCATTTTTTGTAAGGTCTCTGATTATGGATTAAGGCCCAAACTGGTCTTGCCTGAATTCCTCTTTGTTCCAATCTCAACATAAGTTCACTTCTATCAATAAAATATATTGCTTGGTCAATCTGCAAAATATTTAACCAATAGTTATTTTTTGCATATCCTGGACCCTGTAATAAGGATAGACCTTTAATTTTTTCTATAGCTTCAGAATACCTTTTATGTATCTGTTCTTTTCGATTTAAAAATTCTTCTAGTTTTTCTAATTGTGCTACTCCCATTGCGGCTTGGATATTAGTTAATCGAAAATTATAACCAACTTCATGATGAATATATCGTATTGGATCATCTTTTGCTTGGGTTGTTAAATATCTAGCTTTCTCAGCTAATTTTTCATCTTCAGTTATTATCATTCCACCGCCACCAGTAGTAATTATTTTATTTCCGTTAAAAGACAAACAACCCAAATCGCCTATAGTCCCAGCATGTTTCCCCATAAATTGTCCCTTGGTATAAAAGGAACCCAAACTCTCAGTGGCATCCTCAATAAAAGCTATATTTTGTTCATCACAAAGTATTTTTAATTCATCTAATAATACTGGATTCCCAAAAACATGTACTGGAATAATGCCAGAGATTCTTGCCTTCGTTTTTTTGTTAAATGTGTTTCCATCTTTATAGAATGTTTCTTTCTTAAGAAAATCGAGTGTTTTTTCTGCATCTAAGTTATAATTTTCATCAGCATCCATAAAAATTGGTTCAGCACCATTGTAACGCACTGCATTCACCGGTGAAATAAATGTTAAAGTAGGGACTATTACTTCATCACCAGGCTTTACACCAGCAATTAAAAGGCTAATTTGTAAAGCAGAGGTCCCATTGACACAAGCAATTGAAAATTTAGAATCAATATAATTAGCAACTTTTTTTTCAAATAGCTCTACATAATTCCCAGCCGATGAAACCCAACTAGAATCAAGACATTTCTTAATATACTCCCATTCATTTCCTGATATATTTGGCGCAGAAAGAGGTACTGAATAATCAGGCATGAACAAACATTTCAGCTAATCGCATTGTCATAATTGAGTCAGATAAATCGACTCCTGGATGATTTAGACTTCCAGTCCGAATTAAACTAATAAAATTCTCCATTTGTCGATAAAAACCAGGTTTAAACTTTATATCAACTTGATCCGGAAGTATTTGATGTTCTTTTAAATTGGTGTCAATATATACTCCTTTTTCTAGAGGCTTATACTTCACTGTTACTCCATTTCCAAATAATGTCACAGACCATCCTCCAGGAGAATACCAATGAGATCTATAAGTACCTAATGAACCAGATTTAAACTCCATCGACGCCACAAATTGATCACCCTTTTTTTCCTTAATCCTTTTTGTTAATGTATTAATATTTTCTACTTCACCTCCAAAAAACCTTAAAAGGTCAATTGTATGGGTACTATTAACATAAATCCAATTCTCAATTACTTTTTGTGTAATTGATCTATCCGCAATCCTCCAAAACCTTTCATGTCCTTCTACTTCCAAGCCCAAAAGGTTTCCTTCATTTTCTATTATTTTTTGACCTTTGTGAAAGATAGAATAATACCTTCTATTATAACCCACCATATTTTTTGTCCCGTGTTTATCCGCCAATTCTGCTAAAGACTGTGTTTCGTTAAGCAGTATACCAGGAGGCTTCTCAAGAAAAGTAGGAACTCCAAGAGGAAGAAGCTTTTTTGCGACATTATAAATCTGGTCAGCAGATACTAGAACTAGCACCCCATCCAGTGCGCACTTGTTTGTAAGATCATCAACTGAATTGTAAATGTTTTGTATATGAAAAGTTTTAGCTAATTCTTCAGCCTTTGATAAGGTTCGACTAGTAATCCCTATAAGATTTACAGTTCGCAAGGAATGAATAACCTTAAGGTGTTCTTTGGCAATGCCCCCGGCACCAATAATGCCGAGATTAATTTCAGACATGGTATAATTCTGATTTATTCAAATGTGAGTGTTCTTTGAACCAGTTAATAGTACTTTGAAGGCCCGCTTCAAGGTTATAGGATGGCTTCCATGAAGAGTTGTCCAATAATTTTTTGTTATTACAAACTAAACGTTCTACTTCACTATTTTTTGGTCTGATCCTTATTCTTTCACTTTTAATTTCAATATTCTTTCCTATGAGTCTCATGATTAGTTTCGCTAAATCACCAATAGAAATTTCATTATTCATACCAACATTTGTTACTTCTCCGAAAAAGTTATTTGATTGGTATATACTAAGAAAAGCCGCACAGGTATCTTTTACAAAAGTAAGGTCTCTTGTCGGATCAATATTACCAAGTATTAATTCATTCGAACCACTGAATATCTGTGTAATAATTGTAGGAATTATTGCCCGTGATGATTGTCTTGGGCCATAAGTATTAAAAGGTCGAACAATCTTTATGGGAAGTTCGAAAGATCTATAATAACTCAGTGCTAAATGGTCAGCAGCAATCTTAGATGCAGAATAAGGTGACTGACCAATTAATGGATGATTCTCATCAATTGGAGTATATTGCGCCGTTCCATAAGTTTCGCTAGTTGATGTGATAAGTAATTGTTGAATGGATTGTTTCTTAGAAGCCTCTAGTATATTATAAGTTCCTTCAATATTAGTACGTATATAAGCCAATGGTGAAATATAGGAGTATGGAATACCAATTAATGCCGCTAAGTGAAAAACGACATCACAACCTTCCATTACATGTGATACAGAATCAAAATCGCGAATATCACCCAATATGATTTCCATGTCACTCTTGTACTTTGATTCCTCTAACCAACCCCAATTGTTATTAGAGTTATAACGATCAAAAGCAATTACATCCAACCCTTCTGCTACGCAGAATTCAGCTAAATGAGATCCAATAAATCCGGTAGCGCCAGTTATAAGTATTTTTTTAATTTTTAATTAAGTTGGTGAAAGTTTATTTGCTAGACAAAATGTTGCAATGGAACTAAGAGAATCTATCTCTCCAGAAAATATAGCTTTCTCAACAATTTTCGGGTTCAGCAACTTTACTTGAAAGTCTTCTAAATCTTCTGGCTCTGGCTCTCTTGTTTTTTTTGCATCAGTGGCAAGAAAAATATGAACTTTTCCAGCACCATAATTACTATGGGGAATATAGGATCCCAAGAATTTCCAATTTGTCGATTCAAATCCAGTTTCTTCTAGCAGTTCCCTCTTTGCAGCATAAAGAGGTGTCTCCCCTTCATCTATAAAACCACCTGGGAAAAGCATCGTGACATCACCTACACCGTGACGATACGCTTCAAGAATCAAAACTTTTCCATTTGATGTAATTGGATAAACCATTAAATACTCAGGAAGATTTAAATAATGGAAGTCATTAACAATTGTCCCGTTAGGAAGCTTAATTCTTTGCTTTTCTACATTAATCCATGGAGGGCAATCATATACAGTAGTTTTTTTAAGAACTTTCCATTGCCTATCATTTGGAATTATTGGTTTAGACATTATTTAATATTGAGGAAATTTGAATAATTTTTTCTTCGTCAAGATCAGGGTAGTTTCCAATATACCAACCAAAGTGGTGAATATGTTCAACTTCTGGATATTCTTCCCATTCTTTATCTTTAATTAATCCTCTTAAGTACGGCTGTCGCATCTGGTTTCCTCCACCAGCATTACCTCTACGAAATTCAATCCCATTAGCTGCCATATGTTTTTCTAATGCATCACGAAATTTGAAATCTGGCTTTTCTAAAACAACAGGAAAGGCATAGTTAGAACTTCCCTCTAGTATAAAATTTTTCCGGAAAATATTTCCATCCAACGACTCAAGAAAAAGTTCAAGATTTCTATTTCTTTTTTTATTATTTGAATCAAGCCTTTTTAATTGATTCCTTCCAATTATAGCGCCAATTTCTGTATTTCGAACATTATATGCTGGAAAAGCAAAAATGAAGTCTGGGTTTAGGTCAGGAAATTCCTTATAATATTTATTTTTTACTTTTTGACTATCAGCTTCACGTACCATTCCATGAGATCTGAGCATGCGTAGTATTTGATAAATCTTTTCATCATTGGTACATATCATTCCCCCCTCTATTGTGCTCATATGATGAGCATAATAAAACGAAAAATTAGACATCAAGCCATAACTACCTAGTTTTTTACCTAAAAAACTAGAACCATGGGATTCGCACACATCTTCAATTAATGGAATATTTCTATCTTTAAGTTCCTTCAGAAGGTTTGCTGTTAAACCATTAAAACCCTGAACATGAGTTAAGAAAACAGCTTTCGTATTTGGATTAAGGTTTCTTATAACTTTTTCTTCATCCATACAAAGGTTTCGACGGTTAATATCAACGAAAACTGGCTTAAATCCATTTTGAAGTACAGAGGCTATATCTGAGACCCAAGTTAAAGGTGGCACAATTATTTCACCTTTTCCAAAGAGCTCTTTCATAACAGCCATTGTCAATTGATTTGCTGAAGAACCTGAGTTAACAAAAACACTATAATTGACCCCTAACCAATTAGACCATTCTTTTTCAAAGGCTTTGACTTGAGATGACTGTGTTAAAATTATTTTATCATTCTTTAGATAATCAATAACAATGCTTAAATCAGATTTTGTGATGTTGTTTTCCATTAAAGGATGATTAATTAAACTATTCATTCTTTACCCTGGATCACCATTCCCATTCAGGTTCAAAAGCATACATTTTACTATGCTCAACAATTATTGTCGATCTACCATCTTCTCTATTTAATGCATGTTCATATGCTGGATAAACCATTCTAGAGTTAGTCAATTCAACTACTTCAATTGTATCACATAGCAATCGGAAAGCTTGCGTATAATTACCCTTATGCTGATATCCAGGATCGAGGGGCTTGTCCGAACCAACACAAACTTTAAAAATAATTTTTGGTAGAGATTCTTTCATCAAATATGGGAATTTGTCTACGTGATTCACTATTTGATTACATGCTAAAAATGCGAAATTAAATCGGGGGTAAATACATATGGGGATATGACCTTCTAAAGCTAATCCCAAACAGAAACCAGCTTGAAAATCTTCCGCAACCGGCATCTCAAGCTTTTTGATTCCTTCTAATTCTTTTACTTGATGAGTGACAGCAGTGCCTGGATATTCTATAGCTTGACCAACAAAAATTGTTTTTTCATTTTTGGCAAGCATATTCATACTTCTCTTTATTTCACTTAGATATTTTGTCATACCTAAAACTCTATAAACTTTCCAACTCCACTATGAGGCCAGTCACTTTTAAATTGATAATATTTAATATCAAAATTTGTTGCCTTAGCGATTGATTTTTTCTCTAATAAACTCTCAAATAAAGATTCAGCATCTTGGTTCCAAGCATTTTTTGTAGGGGTACCAACTGACTTTTTATTATCTTCAATAATCCATGTTATTGGAAGATCAAAATTAATACTATATGTTATTGATTCATTTGCTATACCTGTGAATGCCGTCATATCGCCTATAAATATCCAAACTCGTGGACCTTTAAGACCTTTAAGTTTTTCTTTTTGCTTTGATGCCCATGCTACACCTGTTGCAATTGGACAGATTCCTCCAACAATTGCTGAAGTGAAAAAATTATACTGTGGAAAAGTCAATGTTATCGAATTTCCCTCAATAATCATTTTCTTAACTTCATCAGCGGGGATTCCTTTAAGCAGAGCGTGTAAGTGACTTGCCCAAGTAGAAAAAACATAGTCTTCACTATTAACACCCTGAAAAATCTTAATTAATTCTGATTCATTATTATTTCTTAAATGAATAGGTCCATAAATTTTTTTCTCTTCATAAATTCTAGAGATTTCTTCTTCGAAATCTTTTAGAAATTTAATTTTTTTCTTAAGATCCCTAGTCAAAATAATATTTCTTCCTTCTCGTCAAAAAAATTAGTCCCCTAATATCTTTCTCTTTAATCTTATTTTTGTCATTTGAGTAATGTTTTCAATTGCTGGAGCACCAAACTTTTCATTAATCATTTTTAGAAACCTAGGGTTCTCAAAATAGGTGTGAAAAGCATAGTCTCTAAACCTCAATATTTCTTCCGCTGAAAGAAATTTTGTCTGTGATGGTAAATGTTCATACGAAAGGAAACCATATTCTTCGTACTTACTAGGAAGATCCCAACCTAAATTTTTTGCTTTATTATAAAGAGGGCTACCTGGAAGAGCTGTAGCGCAATACATATTTGCATTTTCTGTGTTCAGCTCAATAGCAAGATTCAATGTTTCTTGAATGCTATCATAATTGTCATTACCCAATCCAAAAATGTAATTTGCTCCAACATTTATACCCGCTTCTTTAATCATACCTACTACTTGGCGAATGTTAATGTCTTCAAATTTCCCTTTAGTTACCTCTCTTCTAATTAATTGATTACCTGCTTCAATTCCAGGTGCGAGCCAATTAACACCAGCTGCTTTTAGTTTTTCAAGATATTTTTCTTTAATAGTATCAATTCTTGTATACGCCCAAATATTAAAATTATAATCTCTTTCAATAATTAAATCGCACAAGGTCAAAAAATGCTTAGGATTTAACACCCACATTTCATCTGCAATTTTAATCTGCTTTACACCTTGTTCAGCCAAATAATCCAACTGTTTAATTGTGAATTCTGGATCCCAAAATCGGAATTTATTAAAATTTGCAGAGGCCAAATTTGAATCATTATCCGTACGATTAATTATATTAATCATGCAAAACTCACACTGATAAATACACCCTAATGAAGTATAAATACTTGCGAAAGGGCTCCTATCTAAATCGTGATAATTTGAATGCCAGCTACTAGTTCTATATTCTTTAAGGGAAGGCATCAAATCATACGCAACGCCAGGCATATCATGCTCTAACTTTTCTTGAGGAACAATTCCAGAAGGTTTATTTATATGTATATTTCCATCATTATCTCTAAAACAAATACCATTAATTTTTTTTAAATCTCCTTCCGTCAAATCACTACTTAAAGTATCTATTAATGCATAAACCCCCTCATTAGTAAATCCAATATCAATAAACTCATGCGCTATAAGAGTCTCTTTTGGTAAGGCGTTAATATGTGGCCCAACAAATCCAATTAAATTATTAGGCTCTTTTTCCTTAACCCATTCCGCACTTTCAACAGCTCCAGCCATCGCAGCAGTAGAGGCATTAGGGTTTTGTCCAGTTACTACGAATAAAATCAGCCTGGGATTATACTCTTTAATTATTTCTGTAAAATCTTCTCTGTTGGGCCTTTCTATTTCCATATCATAAATAACTACAGTAAATCCAGCTTTTCTTGTTGCATTGGCTAAGAGTCCAGCCCAAATATTTGGTTCTTTAGCAGAAAAATCGTTTGCTAATTTCTGATAAAGGTTCCTGGCTGAAGGAGCAATAATCATTATATCTAGTTTCTTCATGATATTTTTTTATCCATTATTTTTTCAATATTCCGAACTATAATTTCAGAATTTGGTGGAAGATTATCTACTGAAGGATGAAATCCGGCAGTTTTATGTTCCAAACCTAAAGTATGGACTTTACTAGTCGATTTAATCATTAACCTATGGGCTATACTACTTGCTACACCCTCAACATAATCATCATCCAAAACTAAACCGCCAAATTTTGAATTATTTAAACACTCTATCCATTCTTTCTTTTCATTAAAAGGTTTAATCCATAATTGATGAATAATACTAATTTTATAGCCTCTATTAGTTAATATTTTTCTAGCTTTTTCTGCTTCAAAACGCGTAATTGAAATAGGAAACAAAACAATATCTGAGTCATCATATATAACGTCTTTAGTTTCATCCATATTATCATAAGACATTCTATGTTCAGATATATAATACACATCATCATTTAACATAAAATTATCATAAGAAAACTGATATTCTTTTGGAGTCATTGGGGCCAAAATTTTTGTTCCTGGCATTCGATCAAAAATTGAATGATGAGATGAACCAGCAACAGGTCCAATTCCACCCTCCATAGCTATACTTCTTACGAGAATAGGGCAGGGCACACCCCAAATTTCTTTAGACTTGGAAGCATAATTTATTATCATTGGAGCATTATACCATTGGAAGCCTTGGTATCGCACAACATATATTGGCCGAATACCCGTTAAACCTGCGCCAACAACAAAACCACCATTAGCCACATCTGATGTTGGGATTTCAATCATTCCATCTTTTTCATATAGCTCTGGCAAAGTTCCTCCAACCCAACCCACAGCTGTCAAGCATTGACCAAGACATACACTGTTTTCTTTCTTAAGGTGTATTGAAGTGATATTCTTTATTGTTTCTCTAACTGTTTGTCCCATAACTCTGAAATTAGTTTCTTCGTTTGATTATGAACTTTTAATGCTTCATCACCTAAACTTTCCATTTCATCTAAGTATCTATCAAAAACATCTTCATTATCTATACCTGCTCCCGCATGCCAAAACTTTCTCACTGTATTAATATTCAAAAGAATTGGATATTTAAAAGTATTTTCCATGCTTTTCTTTATATCTATTGGATCATCTGATATATTAAATGACTCGACACCAAATCCCTTAGCAACCTCATCTAATTCCCAATTTCTTCTGACTTTCTTCTCTGTTAGAATTGATAAATTGTTATCTTCAATTACAAAAAGTATTGGCAATTTTTTTGTTGCGGCCCAACCTATTGCACTAAACACATAATCCTCTTCACCAGCTGAGTCGCCACAAAAAACAATTGTAGGTTTTCTAGTTATAAAACAATGCCCTACGGCTATAGGTACTTGACTTCCCATTAAACCATCATGTCCAAAAATATTTTTTTCTTTAGATTGTATTGAAGCTGATCCACCCATACCATTTGCGCACCCAGTTTTTCTTCCAAGCAATTCATCAATTAGCTCGATTATATTACCGCCAAAGGCTAAATAGGTTGAATGTCCTCTATGTTGAATAAAAATGTTTGGATTATATTCATTTTCTGTAATTGTGGAAATTGAAGAAGGTATATACTCTTGTCCTGCAGAAAGATATACTGGAAATTGAATAAGATTATTTTTAATATGTTTGAATGTCGCTTCTTCAAAATTCCTACAAAGTGCAGCTTTGCGAAAAACCTCTAGCCTATAATTTTTCACAATGTTTTTCTTATAAAGTTTAGAGAATTTACCCAACTATCAAATCGATACGCATTATCATCAATGTAAAGTATAGCCCTAGGTTTTTCATGAGTAATTTCAGTAATATATTCCAATAAACCATATTTTTCTAACCATTCAGTTACAAGCTCTTTACCTGTTTTATTATTAACTAAAGGCCTATCAGGTTTGCATTTAGCAGAAAAAATAATAATATTAAAATCCCTAGACAAAAATTTGACAGCTTCTATAGCCCCTTTTATTGGATCCCCATAACATGTTCCATCATGCCAACCTTTGCTCCAATCATGTATAACTCCATCAAAATCAATTGCTAAATTTTCTTTGTCTTTTTCAAACCCTGGAGGGAATGGATTATTTTTCATCACGCGTTATTTTCATAAAAGTGGTATTTGGGACTACTCTAGGAAAAAGAAGAGCTAATTTCATTAGAACTCTACCTGTAATTACATCACCAGCTTGAGCAACAAACTTCCCGTCATTAGTAATTATACCACCATTAATAAACATAATATTTTCATCAGGAGTATTTATTGATAGTTTGTTCAAATCAGAAATCGTTAAAAGATGAATTTTGCAATTGCAAAAATAATATTCAGACGAACCTCCATTATGGGGTTCTTTAATCCATAAACAATCATCTCTCTTTGGTGCCTCAAAAGTTTCATCCTCATATGGCGATCCCTCTCGTCCATATTTATCTTCTAATCGAATCAAATCATGTTTATCAACAGGCGTTTCAATTTCAAAAACATGGGAACCTTCTTTTGAAATAGATCGTGTAGAATGGAAAAGACCTTTTCTAATCATTGTTTTAGAAAGTGGCCCTGATTTAAATGTATTACCTAAAAATGAAACTTCAACTTCTCCATCCAAAACTATCAACCCAGTAGTTTTATTAGGATGGCAATGCATTGATGTCTCATTATCATGTTTTATAAATAAATACCAGAGTGCAATATTTTGATTTTGGTAAACTAAATACTCAAAGCCCCATGGTTTCTTTACTATCGTTTTCTTATAGTCTCTTCTTTTTGATCTCTTAAATTGAGAATTCATAAAATTAATGGGTGGGGAATTAAGATATGTTGATTAAGTAGGTTAAATATCTAATTGAATAGATAGAATATGCAGTTTTATTCTAAAGACCCAATACTTGAAATCGAGATTTCCAATATTCTGAATTCATTTTTATTTCATTCGCTCTATCATAATAATCTTTGGCTGTATCAAAATTAGATAATTTCTCTTCTACAACACCTAAAAAGTAAAATGGGGTTGGATTATCTCGAGTAATTCTATTACCAATATCCAATAAGAATTTTTTCATTTTAATTAATTTTTCATCCGCCATTTTCTTTGACATTAATGGTTCATAGTTGATCTTATAGTCCATATTAAACCAGATATCATCCAACATATCAGCATCTGGAACCACCTCTAAGTCTCCTTCGAAATGATCAGAGAATTCTGATTTAACACTTTTCTGACTGTCCTCAATATCTTGCTGCTTACCTGTTTGGGACGAACCATAATTAACTTTACTAGTATTTGTGATACCGTCATCAATGATTCCATCCCGAACCATTTCATCGTAAATATCTGTGGAGGGCAAAGGCGCTAAATTAGAAATTGTATACCAATCCAAATCCATTTCAACTGCTAAATCAATTGTTTGTTTTATTTGCCCTAAAGTTTCAGAAGGGAACCCAACCATCAAAAACCCTTTTGTAAATATCTGTGGGTATTTATTTAATATTCCTCCAGCACGAATATAATGTTTTACACCTGAGGGCTTTCTAATTGATCGTAAAATTTCCGGGCTCCCTGACTCGACACCAACATGCATACCGATGCATCCTGAATCAGCTGACGCATGTATTAATTCATCCGTTATCGCTGAAGCGATAACTCCATTTGAAGCATCCCAAGTAATATTTAAATTTCTTTTTACAATTTCATTAAACAAGTTAATGGCCCGTTCTCTATCAAAAAATAAATCGTCATCTAACCACATTATATGGTTGATGCCATAATCATTAACTTGCATTTCAATTTCATCAATGACTGAATCAATTGTCCTTCCTCTGACTCCTTTTCCATTAAAATTTTCTACACTGCAAAATGTACATCGTGCGCGACATCCTCTATTTGAAAGGCTTGTACTTGCTTTTGATTCAGCCCCTCGCATAAAAAAATAGGCCCCCACCTCTCCTAGGCTGCTATATTGACCAATTGGAAGTCTTAAAAAGTCTGGTTTAATATTTAAAGAATTTTCAGAAGGCGGCGGGCTTACATCTCCACAAACATATTGATCGTCAATTAGAGTCGATATCTGAAAAGGGCTGAAATCATTTTTATTACTGTTAACAAAACCTAATAAATCAATCAATGCCAGTTCACTTTCTTTAGTCATAATAAAATCAATATTTCTATCTGATTCCTTTAACACCATTTCAGGAGCATTGCTAGGATGAACACCACCAGCCAGAATCGGAATGGAACTGTTAACTTCTTTTGAAGTTTTTGCAATCTCTAAAATAAAGGTGTGAGACATTGTAAACATACTAGTTATACCTATAACATCTGGCTGAAAGTCTTTTATGTTATTTATAATAATTGGACGAAGGAAATCAATTACATTAAAATCTCCATGATTATTATTTTGAAGAGACATCAAAACTTCAAAATTCAAATCACAAATTTCAGATTGATAACCATTTTTCTTCAAATGAGCTACTAAAACACCTAAACCGTAAGGTGGATAACAAAAATATCTCCCTCGACTTGCTAAATCAACATTGTAATATTCCCCAGGAATACTCGGAGGGTTGAAAAATAATATTTTTTCAACCTTTTCTGGGAAAAAATCAATTATTTTTTTATTTATTAATGTATTTGATTTTGATAGTGTCATATCTAGTCGTTTTTATTCCTAAATAACTTCTTGACCAGAAGATCTAATTAATTGAGGAACTCACTCCTTCCATTTGACTGAGACCATAAAACTGGGAAAAAACTTTCATCCATTTCAAGAGTACCATGAATTTTATAGTGGCTATGAACAGGATTATTGATTTCATGATGAAATTTTGAATCATATGGCATATAATGACATGCAACAGACATCCTGTCGACTTCCGACGCATTTATATTTGATCCATGCCAAAGCAACCCATGATGAAAAACTAAAGCCCCTGATTTAGCTGAAACAGCAACGGATTCAACATCTTTAGTCTCTGAGTAGGGTTTAACAGATTCTTTATAGGATTCTCCAGTAAAAAAGTTTTTTATTGGTTGAGAATTTGTTCCCCATTTATGTGAGCCAGGAATAAACTCTATACCACCTCTCGAGCCTCCAATATCAGTTAAAACAATAGTTGCTGTAATTAGATTTCCAGGTGTATTCCAATCTTGGTAAACATCATCCTGATGCATACTAACTCCACCTGAGCCTGGCTTAACCAAAAATAAACTGTCTTGATTCAATCTAACTCCATCCCATTGAATGAGAAAAGATGCAATCTTTCCAATTTCTTCAGACAGAATCGTTCTAGAAAACAAATCATTTGATTTCCAAATATTACATAACTGAATCGGCTCAGTATTTTCCACACTATATGGCTTTTTTATTTTATCAGGAGCAATACTTGTCTCATAATTACCATCAATTAATTGATAGCCCGAATCAATTAACCTTTTAATTAAAGTAGAACTAAAATAATTATCAATTACAACATAGCCTTGATGTTTAAAATCAATCAGCAACTTTTTTAGATCTATGTTTGACAATTTAATTAAGTTCTATTTCTTGGGGGTTATATCGATCGAATGCATTAACTATTTGAGGAGCAAATTGCTTTCCAATTTCAGTAATTTTTATTGCCTCAGAATTTATTGTAATAAGACTATCGTCTATGAAAGGTGTCAATCGCACTAATTCTTTTTCAAAGTAATTTTGAAAAGTTTCATCTGATTTTATATTGAATCCTGAAAATTCATACTCAAAATATGTCCTTAAAGTTTTTATTACATTCCTCCTAATTTTATCATCCTGATCTAATTTTAATCCACGATATATAGGAAATTCATTTTGGGACAAACTCTTTTTATATAAATCCTGTTCATAATAATTCTGGAAATAATAATCATCCCCTAAACATCCATGCCCAGAACTACCAATCGCAACAAAACTCGTAGCCTCTCCTTTTTGTGCACCTAAGGAAGCATACAATGCTTTTTTCTCATCTATCGCTTTTGATAGTTCATCATCAGGCAAAGCATAAGATTCAAAGCCATTATCAGTATAACCAGCTTGAGTAAGATGGTCATCTAATGTCTGATAAAGTACTTTTCTATCGAAGAAATCAGGTAATGGTCCATCCTTAAGCATATGGATCATATAATTCCTAGTTTGTGGCTTGAAATGCATCATCATTGGCTGTACTTGAGGAGGTTTTAATTCAACGACTTTGCGCAAAGTATTACTCAGACTATCTACTGTTTGGCCTGGCAAACCAACTAGTAAGTCAAAATTAAAAGTTTTAAAAGTACTTCTAACTCTTTCAGTAAGTAAATCATGTAGTAATTCAGCAGGCTGAATTCTATTTATTCTTTTTTGGACTTTTATGTCAAAATCTTGAACACCAAATGAGAGCCTATTAACACCTAAAGAATTATAAAAAAGCAACTTTTCTTCATCAACTCTTCTGGGATCAACTTCGATAGTAAAGTCATTTACTTTATCAAAGTCAAAAACACCATTCAACTTTTCAATTAGTTTCTTGAATTCTTCATTTCTATAGTAAGTAGGTGACCCACCTCCAAAATAAATCTCTTTAACATTTAAAGATATTCCATTTTTTTCAAACAAATCTTTTAGCATGTCTATTTCTTTGAATAAATAATCGTAAAGATAGTTTTTTACTTTTTCATAATCTCTAGTTATCTCTTTACTGCAAAGGCAAAAATAACATAATTCTTCACAAAATGGTGTGTGGACATAAAATAAAATTGGTGTTTTTGGGTTTAATTTTAGCCAATTACTCATAACATTACTGTAATCTTTTGAGCCAAATTCTTCACTCCAATTCCCTTTAGTCGGATATTCAGTATAATCATAAACTAAAGTTTTATGATATTTTTTAAAGAGATTCGCATCTGTTCTCTTTTCCATTTTTTTATTTCCTTCTATTCATAGTGAATTAATGAAAAAATAATTAATTATCCTTACTGCACACCTCTAAAGTTTTTTTCATCCAAGGCCCTAAATCCTTATAATGCGCGGTAGAGATAATATTTCCATCAACAACCGCTGGTTCATCCGTATAGATTGCACCAGCATTATTAATATCATCTTTTATGCTATAATAACCAGAAATCTTCTTTCCTTTCACAATTTTTGCCGATATAAGTAATTGTGCGGCGTGACATATACTAGCTATTGTCTTTCCTGAAGAATTAAAGTCTGATATGAACTGAATAATATCCTGATCTTGCCTCATATATTCCATTGCCTTAGCTCCGCCAGGAAGAACAAGCAAGGCATAATCATTAACCTCAAGCTCAGGAATATCTTTTGTTGGAACAATTTTTGAACCGATTATACCATTTACTTGCTCTCCGCCACGAACAGCAACATCCACTTCATAGCCTTCCTCTTGGACTCTATAAAATGGATAAATAAATTCATGATCTTGCGCAAGATTTCCTGTAAGGATAAGTGCTTTTTTCATAAAAACCTCTTCTATTTACAATCTAGATTAATATTAATAAATATCAAAAGAATCTTAAAAGTTCTAGGAATTAACTTAAATCAATTACTTTTAAATTTGATGGATGTTTAAAGCCGCCCTCGCTATCAACAAATTCATTCATCCCATGAGGGAAATAAAGTAAAGAATCTGAGCCTAGATTAGATAAAAGGTTAGGCTCAGCTCTTTCACCTTCTCTCCATTTATGGATTGTTTCAGGAGATCTATTGTCATTGGGTTTTTTAATAACAAAAGTGGTGTCTATTGATAACCTTGGACCTGCATTCGGCAGTCTAGTACTCGCATGTAGTCCTGCAAAATCAGAAAATTGGATATGACCTTTATTTGGCACAAAATTAAGTTTTGAGTATCTATCAGCTATCTCAGAGCCATCTTCATAAGATGGTCTTGGACCCAACCAACTTTCTTCGAAATCGTCAGGAGGATCATAAAAAGAAACATGATTATTTTTTATATCTCCAAAAATTGGGATCTGAATAGTAACACTCTCACTTGATTCTCCCGCCCAACTATCTGAATGAATATGCTCAGTAGGATGATGCCTACCCATATTACTCTGATTCACTTCACCAGCTTTAAATCTTAAGTTAAGAGGTATATGCCAAGAAGATATCAAGTCCCGTATGTTTAAACTATCAATAATTGCTGCAAAGGATCTGACAAGCTGATTATATTCTAGGACAATATATTTCTTGGGAACAAGCATGCCATTAGGTGTCATGTTGGGTATTTTATCTTGATCATAATTTTTTACCAAAGCATTCATTAAACTGTCTTCATCTAAATATAATTCATCACCTGGAAGACATTTTGATACATACATAAATACTGAAGAATGGAGCCATTTTTGCAACGAGGTGGAAATCTCATGCTCTAAAAGAAGGTCGCTAACCTTTTTATTTTGAAACCTAGAAGCCAAGAGGGAAAAAGCTTCTTTCCTGTCTTGTAAGCTCAATTTACATACTCCTCAGTGCCTCTAAATCGACTATTAACATATTTTGAATTAAGAAACCAATTATAGGTCAGTTTAACCCCTGAAATGAATGAAGTTGGTGCATCAAAACCTAAAGACGAAAGCGGTTCTGAGTCAAGAGTTTTGATTGGCATTCCATCCAAAGAATTCATGTCAAATTCAACAGACCCTTCAAAACCAATAACAGTTTTTATACTATGGGCTATATCTGATATTGAAAGGATTTCTTTACTACCAATATTTATTACATCCTCATTATTGAAATTTTTCATAAGAAATAAAGTCGCTTTTGCTAAATCATCTACAAAAATGAATTCACGTTTAGGCGAACCTGTTCCCCATAGAGTTACTTTATCTTTTTGGTCTATTTTAGCTTCATGGATCTTTCTAATCAAAGCACCAACCACATGCGAATGATCTTTACTGAAATCATCTCTAGGACCAAATATATTAGCGGGTATGGCTGAAAAAAAATTGTTTCCATATTCTCTCTTATATGATCTAGAAAGTTCTATGCCTGCTAATTTGGCCATTGCATAAGCAGAATTGGTTGGCTCTAAGGAACCAGTCATAAGCATTTGAGGATTGAGTGGTTGGCCAGCATCCTTTGGATAAACACAAGAACTAGCGAGGAAAAGAAGCTTTTGCACTTTAAACTCATGAGCTGCACTTAAAATATTACTTATAATTTGCAAATTATTTAACATTAAGGTAGCCGGCATTTCTTGGTTGGCCTTTATACCGCCAGATTTTCCCGCAAACAGAAAAACATAGTCTGGATTTATTTTAGAGAAATAATCTTTGACAGAAGTATTATCGCACAGATCTGGCGTGGGATGAATTGTATTTACAATATTGGTATAATTTTCCTCTTTTAGTAAGTGAATGAGAGATTTCCCTTCCATAGTATTCTCACCCGCAACAAAAATTAATGAATCCTTTTTCATTTTAGATTCTTGAGTTCAACAAATGGAGAATGAGAATGTTCGGATCGTGCAAGTTCCTCTTCTTTATATTCTTGATGTTGATCAAAAAATATGATTTGGCTTCCATTAGATTCAAAACGAAAAGGTACATGTAAGAGCTGGTTTAGGGTTTCTTTAACATTATGTTGTTTTGCTAAGGGTACATAAAGTAATAAGAACCCACCTCCACCAGCGCCTGACAACTTTCCTCCTAATGCGCCTGCTTTCTTTGCCTTGTCATAAATTTCATCTACTTGCTGATTTGTAACTAACTTGCTTAAACTTCTTTTTTCTTCCCATGCTTCATTTAGAAGAAAACCAAAATCATCTAGATCCCCTTTACCTAAGATTTCAATTGCATTATCAACCATTCCATACAAGCGAAATAGTTGTTTTTCTTTAGTGTGAATATCCGGCACATAACTTTTTGCTACTTTTTCCGCTGTACGCACGATTCCAGTGTAAAAAAGCATCAGGTTTTTATCTAAAGATTCAATACGTTCCGTGCTTAGAGTTATAGGATCAACAGTTATTTTTCCATCCCGTGAAAATCTTATCCTGTTTAGACCTCCATAAGCTGCATTAGTTTGATCTTGTGACCCTACTGTTTCTTGAATAAGATTCTGTTCAATATGTATACTTTCCATCGCTAGGCGGTGTTGTGAAACCATTTTTCCTCTATAAGCATAAAGAGCATTGAGGAGACCTACGGTGAAAGAAGAGCTTGAACCAAGCCCACTCCTTCCTGGCAAATCACCATCGTAATGGATTTCAAGACCATCCTCGATACCCAAAAATTTTAGTACTTCTCTAGCAGAAGGATGATCTAAGTCATCACTGTTTTGACAAACTTCAATTTGAGAATAAACCAAGCGTAAGCGATGTTCAAAAAAGGGCGGTAAATAACGGCAAGATATATGAAGATATTTATCTATTGTGGTTGAGAGGACTTGACCGTCGTTTTCCATATACCACCCCGGATAATCTGTCCCACCACCAAAGAAAGAAATTCGATAAGGTGTCCGTGAAATAATCATTATAACTTTATGGTTTCAAAAAATTTGTTCGCTTCATAAAAAGACTCATGAGTTCCAATATCAATGAACCGACCCGAAACTTCATGAGCAAAAAGACTTTTACTTACCTTCATGGGGAAAAAATCATATTCTAATGAACAAGGCATTTTTAAGGGTATTGTATTAATAAGTTCACGCTCCATTAAATATACGCCTGCATTGACAAAACCTTTTCCAACTAATGAACCTTTTTCTACGAAGCGAATAATTTCATTATTACTATTTAATTCAACAACACCGAATCGTTTTATATCATCTATTTTTTTTACTACCATTGTAATTCCAGCATTTTTTTTTCTATGAAAGCTGCATAAAGCATCTAACTCAAACTCTACAAAGGAGTCTCCATTCATAATTAAACATTCGGGAGAATTTATCCTAACAGATGCGAGCCTTAAAGCTCCAGCTGTTCCTAGCGGCTTCTCCTCCTTAGAATATTGTAATTTTAGGCCGTTATAATTAGGCCCTAAAGCTTTCTCTACTTCATCAGCCATGTATCCTGTGCTAATTATTACCTCTTTGACATTTAAACTAGCCAATTGATTTAAAAGATGAAAAATAAAAGGTTTTCCTTTTATTTCTGCTAGCACCTTTGGTCGATCTGAAACAAGCTTTCTAATTCTTGTCCCAAGACCACCAGCAAGAATTATTGTCGTTATATCAGAAAAATTAGACATTAGCAAATAAGTTTGGTCGGATAATTTTATAACCTTTAATTAATTCAATAATTCCATCATCTAATGAATGATCTGGTTCCCAACCAAGAGATTCTATCTTTTCATTACTAACAACATAATCCCTTTTATCTGGATCCTCCCCTATTTCTGCAGAATGAATATAAAGTTTTGGAATATACTCCTTAATTTTTTCTGCAAGCTGTCGCTTAGTAAGGTTTGCCGAAGACAACCCAACATTATAAGGTCCTCCCTTCATCTTTTCATAATTCTCTATACCAAACAGGAAGGCTTTTGCAACATCTCTAATATGAATATAATTTCGACGAAAATGTTCTTCAAAAAGCACTAATGCTCCATCAGTCAAAGATCTATAAACAAAATCATTTACTAAAAGATCCATCCGCATACGTTGGCTCATACCAAATACAGTTGCTAATCTAAAAGTTACAGCATTCCCCTTATCCAAGAATCTTTTTTCTATCTCTACTTTAGTTCTTCCATATTCTGAAATAGGTCTCATTGGTGTTTCTTCTGTACAATAATTATCTTTTTGACCGATACCATAACCACTATTTGTGGTTGGAAACAGAACTTTTTGATCTTCTGAAATAGAATCAATTATATTCATATGAGCTTCATAATTAACAAGTTTAGTTAGGGATGGATTCCGCCTACAAGCCGGTGCTCCAACAATTGCCGCCAATGGGATAACTATATTAGCATTAGAAATAAGTTCATTTACAATTTTATGATCACAAATATCTCCTTGGATAAATTCAAAGTTTGGGTTAATACAACAGTCTAAGATGGAAGACTGATTGAAGATTAAACTGTCAAGAACGGTAACCTTAAAACCTTCTTTTAATAAAATAGGAACAAGAGTAGAGCCTATATATCCTGCACCACCAGTAATAAATATTTTATTTTCTTTATTCAATTGCTATTCTCCTCATCAGCTGTAATTGATTTATAAACTGGCATAAAATCTTCATGATAAGGAGAAGACTTTTGAAGAAGCTCAGAAAGAACAAGTCTACCATCCTCTCCTTCTTTTTTTAATTCTTCCCCCTTGCTAAAAAAGCCTAATTTTTCTGCCACAAAAAGTTTATTCTCTGTCAGTAATTGTTTTACATGTTGTATTCGCGAAGCTTTCTTTAGTCTCTCAAAAATATTTGCTGGAGGAATTGATTTGGAATCATTAGTATCTTTCGTTAAGGATTCAAACCTATTGTATTTCCCTTGATACTTGTTGTACGATGCTTTACCTAGATAACCCCAAAATGCTCTTTTGATTACATCTCTTGCTTTCTCTTCATCAAGGATTCCATCAGCTTCCATTAGTGATGAAATAAGGGTGTCTCTAAAAACACAATATGACGAATTCCATTTAGAACTTGTAACCCAATCAAAAATGTCAGGCAAAGTGTATCTTGCATCATGACTCTGACGGAAAAGATATAAACAGTCTAAATAATGAGACTTACCTTTCGTGATGAAAGAAAAAGAATGGAGTAATTCACCAAAAGATTTGTCCTCCATAGTATCATAATTAAAACAGTCTTCTACAAATTCAGCCGTTCTATGAACAGAGAATTGAGGTACCCAATAATTTTCTCCAAAATTCAAGAGTCTGCCTTCCGCAGAATTTTCTTCGGCGTCTTTTCGCTCCCAATATGCTCCAAGACTATTAATGAGACCAAAAGCTCCAGAATCTTTTATCGAAAAGAGAATCCCTTTACCCTGAGCTGTTCTATATTCAGGGTTACTAGCTAAAAAAGCTGCGGCTTTATTTAATGAGTTAGGTACTAAGAAATCATCATCTCCAACGAAAGCACAATAATCTTCACTAACCAATCTTGCTAAACCCGCAATTGTTTGCCGGTCATTTTTATCAGGCCAGTGAAAAAATTTTATTTTAATATTCTTTATAGAATAAATTTGCCTTTCAAAAGCTTCACGCTCAGGTCCATCGCTCGCATCTCCTATATATACAGTATGTAGACTTCCGACAGATGAATAATACAAGAGTTGTCGGATTAGAAAATCAAACCGATTCTTTGTAGGAATAATGATTCCTACTTTGTACATATGAACACCTTTCAATAATTCCTTTCCAAACAATTTCCCCAGAATATTGTGTTAATATCTTGTTCCTTCCATTTGATGCAATTTCTTTCCTCTCATCGTCATGAGCTAAATAATAGCGGATTTTATCAATTAAGTCATCCTTTGAATTAAAAGAAATGTAATCGATTCCATCAATAAAATATGAAATAGAATGAGGGCTTTTAGACTCTAAGAGCAAAGCTCCAGAAAGCATGGTTTCAAACATACGCCCTTTTATTTGATGACCAAGAGAACTTTCTGAAAAATTAAGACCAATCTTTGCCCTTCCTAAGATTTCCTGATACTCCTGATAACTTGGTTGCGATTCACGTTCAAATCCTGAAAAAAACCCTGGTATATTGTTCTTCATTAAATGAAAAATATAATCTCTCCTATTTGATCTATAAGATGTTATTTGCCCCAAAAAAACAACCTCAATATCCTTTTTTCTGGGAAAAAAAATCTCTTCGGGATAAGGTAGGTCAATCTCAAGCAATTTGGATTTTTCTGTTTTAGGAATAAGTTCAAGATCTTTATCTTGATTTATACTAGCCCCCACAAGATGCAAATCAAATAAATCTAATGTTGGGAGCAATTGCTTGACCATAAAATCTGGAGTAGCAACATCATACCAAATAGTCAAATAACATGCCTTCACTTTTTTTTGAATTGACCTAAGCAAAAAGAGCCCTAAATGAGATGGAGGTCGTTTTACAAAATTAATTGTATAAGAACTAAAAATCACCACATCTGGTTGAAACTTAAATAACAACTTAATTAAAGAAGCTTGATAGCCAATAATTCTCTGACCATAATCCCAATAAAATACACGAATATCTAATCCGGTTTTTTTTAAAGGGATATCAACCATATGTTTTTCTGTAGAATCATCAAAAGTATTAGAAGAATAATATTTATTCCTACAAATAAGAATTTTTTTTATTCCATTGTTATATGATTTTTTTTTGCCGAAATATCCAAAAGTATGGAGGCAAACAAACCCTAATAGAAACTCAAATAAGGAGAGGAGAAAATTTGAAAATAGAACAATTTTATTAACAATTCTAGTTAAATGAACCCCTTTAAATTGAAAGGGCTGTCTTCCATGTTTCAATGATTTAAAAATCATAAATAGCTAATAAAATTAAATGGGTCTTAAAGTATAAGATTCACTCTTATTTTTCGGAGAAAAATTTGTCAAGCTATTATAGATAGGCATGAAATCTCCCTTTAAGTTCTGGTCTTCTTTTATTTCATTTAATTTTATTTCAGAATTAATGTATTTTTTTTCTTTAAGTCCTTTGTTTTTGTCTTCAACATTTTTTTCCAATTTAGTATTTGTAGTAAATTTATTTTTTACCTTTTGAATACTTTCATCCAAAGATGAGAAAAGTTTCATTAATCGGGACATTGAATTCCGGTAGTTTCTTATAACTTCTTGATTTATTTGCCTAGCGTTTTCAACCTGCTTATTGTTATACTGGGTGAAATCTTTATTGAATTGATTGATATAAAATTTTGATAGAATGCTAATAATCTCTTGTCTATCCTTTATTGGATTGTCCGATGATGGCAAAAGATCTTGCCACATATTTCCAACAAGAAAGATTGCTTCCATTAGATCAATTTTTAATAAACCTTGAGCACTGATTTGTTTAGTCTTCATTGTCTCCAAACGTTGTGAGCCAGTTAAAGCGTGGCGAGTCATTACTAGCAGCAAATCGTCTAATCTTTTTTGCTTTCCAAGTATTTTACTCATACCATTGACCGCCCATTCAGCAAGATCGAATGTGTCTGGATGCGATTCTAAATCTAGTTTTTTTAAATTCTGATAAACGGTTTTTATCATTGATGATCTTTGAATAGAAAATGCACTCGTATCCCAAGGGGAAAAACCATTGACTAAACGTTGAATAGCTGAATCATCATCAATCGTACGCACCACATCATTAGTGGAATCAATAATAAACTTGATTCTCAAAGTGGAATCACTCATCGAATAAACATAAGGTGAAAAAACTTTTCCAGCGACGGCAATATAATCATTGTTCCGTTCTAAAAATTCTATGCAGTGAGTCAAAGTTCTCGGGACAAGATAATCATCATCGCCAGTAACAATAGTATATTCAGTTTCTATTTGGTCAATTATTTTTGCAGTTGCCAAACCACTAGATGTATTCGGCAAATAATAATGGGTCAGATCCAATTCCTTACTATGATTAGAAACTATCTGTTTATTTGTTTTATATTTATTCTCATCACTTGAATCAACTATAAAAATTTTATGTGAAAATCTAATATTACTATAATAGCTAGCTATTCGCTCAATCCACTGATTTCTATTTTTTGTAATTATCACCAATGTCAAAATACTGTTATTCATTTTTCTGGTGTTTATTTATTCATTATTAGAATTTAATTGTACTGTCTTGGCCTTTATCTCAGGTCTCATTAATGATCTATACCATTCAAAAGGGAACTTTCGTCGAGCACCATCATCCTCAAAACTATCTTTTAATTTGAAGGAAAAACACAATTTATCCATTTTATAGAGATATGAATGCTGAGGTCTATAGCGCGGATCAAATGCATGAATTATTATTGATATATCACCATCTTGAAGAATATTCTTTGGGATTTGAAAAGAAACCAAATAATCCCCTGGGGCTCTTTCTATACCTTTAGAAGATTCATAATAAGAATCATCAACAGTAGAAAAAAGCCAAGCGCCGTTTTTATCAAAATCAATTTCAAGGGCTAGATGCGTAGCTTTGCTTAATGTGTATTTTACTTCAAGAATGACAGGTTTGGTTACATCGAAACTTGCACTTATTTCACCATCTTCCGTTTTTGTCTCAATTGAATTAATTCGAAAAAAATCATTGCCAGGCTTTTCTTCTTCGGACCAAGCAGTCTCACCTTTACTAGAAAATCTGTTTCCTATTTGAGGCACCAAATATTTGTGTATTACCTCACTCGTTTTACCATCAAATGAAACAGCACCATTATCTAAAAGAATAGATCTATCACATAATTCTTCAATTGTTTCCATATTATGACTAACAAATAATATTGTACGTCCTTGGTTCTCGCTAACATGCTTCATCTTACCCAGTGCTTTTTTTCGAAATTCTGCATCCCCTACAGCTAATACTTCATCCACAATTAACACATCAGGATCAAGATGAGCCGCAACTGCAAAACCAAGACGAACATACATACCCGACGAATAGCGCTTTACAGGAGTATCAATAAAATTTTCAACACCAGCAAAATCAACTATTTCGTCAAAACGTTCATCTATTTCAAATTTACGTAGCCCAAGAATTGAGCCATTGAGATAGATGTTTTCTCTTCCTGTTAATTCACTGTGAAATCCCGTTCCTACGGCAATAAGGCTTGCCACTCTTCCTTTAATTTTTGCTACACCTTTTGTAGGAGAAGCAATACGAGACAAGATTTTCAAAAGTGTAGTTTTTCCAGCACCATTGGCACCAATAATACCAAGACGCTCACCATGTTCGACCTCTAGACTTACATCATTAAGAGCAAGGATATGGTCTGAAGTTTTTACCTCATTTGAGCCACTTGGAGTGAAAAGCATTGAGTTTGGATCTTCCTTACCCCTTAATCGAGCCCACCAACTTTGCATATCTTCGCGAAGTGTCCCATAGCCAATGAGACCTAGACGATATTCTTTATATAGATGTTCTACTTCAATTACATTCTTAGACATAAATTCAATTTAATGACTTGATTTAGGTATAAATAAAGGCCCTAAACAGTATCCAAAAAATTCCTCTCAACTTTATTAAAAACCAGTACACCTATAATTAAAGCAACAAAATTCACCAAAACTCCAAATATGATGTGTTCTAATTGTAAACTACTAACTCCGAATAATATTTGTCGTGCAGATTCGATAACTCCAACCATTGGGTTTAAACTCAGAATAAAATGCCATTTTTCTGGGATTACAGAAAGTGGATAGACTACAGGACTAGCATACATCCAAGATGTGACAAAAAAGCCGAAGACAAAATTTAGATCCCTATACTTTATTGTAAATGAAGAGAGCAAAACACCAACACCAATGCCTAATAGAGCACATTGCATTAAAAGTATTGGTATAAAAACAATCCATATTGAAGGCCTTAATTCGATCCCATCAACAACAAAATAAATATAGAGAGAGAAAAATACTCCAAATTGAATAATCAATCTAAAAAGTGAGCTTATGGCTTGAGAAATAGGAACAGATAACCTTGGGAAATAAACCTGTGAAAAAATACCAGCATTATTGGAAAATGTATTTTTTGCAGCATTAAGACAATTATTGAAATATCCCCAGAAAAGCCCTCCAGACATATAAAACAGGAAGTGAGGAATACCATCGGTTTCAAGTTTCGCAATTTTCCCAAATATAAAAGTATTAATTAGAGTACCAATAATAGGCGTGAACACATAATATATTGGCCCTAAAATTGTTTGTTTATATTGACTTACTAAATCTCTTCTTATAAAGAAAAAAATTAAGTCTCTGTAGCGCCACAATGCTTTTAGATCAACACTAAACCAACCACGATCGGGAGTTATAACTAAATCCCAATCTGTTTTTGAAGATGAATTAGAAAATTCCTTTTTATTTGGTATTATTTCAGATTTCATTCAAATAGAACTCCTTACAACACTTCCAGCTTGAAGGATTTGAATTACTTGCTTAGCATGTTCAATACCAGTTCGACAAATGCTTCCTTGAAGTATAGATTCAGCAAAATGATCTATTTCGATTTTAAGAGGCTCTTCCCAATCAATCTCAATATTTTTTATTGATCCTGACCGATGATTAAAACTATTACTATCAATTTGATCAAAATCCATATTTTCTCCAAGTATAGCCATTCGATCTATTCCCTTATCAAATAATGTGACTTTATTTTCAGAAAGGTCATCATAAACCACCATTTTCTCAGACCCCACTACTGTCATTCGCCTAACTTTTTGAGGGTCTAGCCAACTTACATGAATATTAACTAAAATATTATTTGGATATTTTATGTTTAGAAAAGATACATCCTCAATATCTGGCTGAACATAAGCCATTCCAGTACGTTTAACTGAAATCGGTTCTGCTTCACCTAACCAATATTGCACAATGCTTACATCATGAGGCGCTAGATTCCACAATGCGTCAACATCGGACCTGATGCGACCAAGATTAACTCGCTGGCTATATATATAACGGATATCACCAAGTTCTCCACTATCAATAATTTTTTTTACAGCTATAACAGCCGGATTATACAAAAATGTATGACCAACCATTGCTACAAGATCGTTTTTTTTTGCAACCACATCAATCTCTTCTATTTCCTCTAATTTCCTAACCATGGGCTTTTCAACAAGAATGTGTTTACCCGCATTAAGAGCCCTAATTGAAAGTTCAAAATGAGATTTTAAAGGAGTAGCAATTACGACTGCATCAATTTCTTCTGTATTTGAAAATATATCCTCTTCGTTATCTGAGATATTTAAAAAAGGGTATAAGGACGCAACAAATTCTCTACGATTTGAAGAAATATCTACTACAGTTTTTATATCAAAATTAGGATTTTGTACTAAATTTCTAAGAAGGTTTGGGCCCCAATAGCCCACCCCAATCTGTGCGACTTTTATTTTCACGCTTTTTTTAGATAATTCTAATAATATCGCAGGTTATTTAAGAACCTAAAGAGCTCTCTGATTCTTAATCTTTTTCCCTGGCTTAAATATGGAATTGAGTGTTTGTTTTGCTTCTTCCACTACTCCCTTTAAGCGGATCTTTTCATCACCGTCCACTGTTGCAAAATAGCCTTTTGCGAGAGACACAACTACAGCAAAACCAAAGCCTACAATACCTAATAATAAAATAAAAATAGGGTTCTGAGTGGTAGAAGTTTGACGGATTATATCAGGCCCTAGCGGTGCTATTGGATAATCTAATATTTCAATTGTAGGAGCAAACTCATATTCTTTTTGAATTTTTACCTGTTCTAAATTTTGATAGAGAGTTGTGTATATCCCTTTATAAATCCCAAGATCTCTTGTTAGCCGTTCTTGCTGTAACATTAGAGCTGGACTTGTAACTTGCCTATTCGTTTCTCTAAATTTTTTCATTTCTTCTTCCAGAGATTCATATTCACCCTGAACAACTTCTAAACGTTGCTCAATAAAATTCTGTGTTTTATCAAGATCAACACGAGTAAAATATTCTGTAAATGCTTGAAGTTCATCAAGCACAACATATGCAATTTCAACAGCCAACTGAGGCTCTATGGCCCGAGTTGTAATAGTTTGAAAAGGACCTTCTTGAGAAAACTGAATCATTCCCATACCAGTTGAAGTATCAGACAATACTTCCATATGCTGCATAACAAGAGTATCAAGCCCTTGACTCCTATCAAAAGCAACCTTCTCTTTAGAGCCAAAGATGCCCGGTTCATTCAACTTCTCTTCCTTTTCACGCAAAACAATTTCTAGTAACGATTGCTCACCATATTTCATGGTCTGAAATTTTTTACTTAAAAGACGCTTAGCAAAACTTCGAGTTCTTAAAAATTCTGGGTATAACTTTGGAGAAGTGAGTGTGGAGGTAGGTGCTTGCCCACCACCACCACCGCCTCCTCCTCCAGGAACATTTATTCCAAGCTTACCTAAAATTCCAGATGCTCCACCACCTCCACTACCTCCTCCAGGAATTGAAATGCCTCCTGGAATTACAATTTTTGCTGAAGTCACATAAATTGTTTCAGGCTCTTCTTGACTAAAAAATGATAGTAACGTAGAAATAAGAAAAATTAGAATGCCGAAACTTGTCATAAAGGTTGTGCATTTTACAATATATCTTAGATTCTGAGCTATTGGCATCAGAAAATCCGCAAGTGAGAAATCGGATTTTTCTTCATTTAAAAATGGAGGGGGCAACTCCTCAACTGAATTATAGGTGTGCGAAGATTCTACAGGAAAATCTTTGTTTATTTTAATATTATCTTTTCCATCAGAAGAATGACCGTTGGATACAACTTCAAATCGGTTTTGAACTTCTAGTACATATTTGTAAGGGATATGATCTCTTGCCTTCCAGTTACTTACAGATTGAGGACTAACTTTTAATTCCCTAGCTATTTCAGCTAAAGAATTAACCCCATTACTAGACATAATATTAATAAGGTCAGTAAAACGCACCCTATTAACCTCCGAATATATTCCCAAGCTGAGTCAAAAGCACATAAGTTGTTAATAACTGCGTCATAGTGTTAGAAATTTCCGTCACAAACAAAACCAACTGTTCAACGGGAGTCTGAATAGATCGACTGTTAACCTGAATTGTACAACCCGGTCTTGGCTTTGGGTTGATATATGCTCGTTTTGGAGATACTTTACCATCTGCATAAATAACAATAAGATCATTTTTGTTTGCATCAGGTGTCAACCCACCAGACATTCTTATATATTGTGAAACAGAACGACCTTTTTTAAAACTTATTAGGCCAGGATTATAGACAGCCCCTGTTATATTCACCACATCTGATTTTTCTGGAATAGTTATGATATCACCATCTTTCATAGTATTCGCCATTTCTTCAATAACCAGCCTCTGTTCATCTCTTATTAAAACTGTTCCCTCTTGAAATGCACGGGTAGTGAATCCACCCGCACGATCAATTATACTCTGAATAGTTTCAAAGTCACCAAGAATAGGATACACTCCTGGCAGGAGAATCTCTCCTGAGATCTGAACAGTTTTAGCAGGCAGGAATTTTAGATTAGGGTATATAGTAACCTGATCGTGATTTTCCATATAAAAGGAAGTATTCGGGGTTGCTAAAAAATCTTTCAAACTGAAGCTTATGACCTCACTATAATCTGACTTTGGATCTCGACGAGTAATGTCTACCTTCGTGAGATTTACAGACTGAAGAAAATCAGTATCATTTATTCCCCCAGAAAGCTCTAGAAGCTTGTGCAAACTTAAAGAATCCTGAAAAGCATAAACCCCAGGGCGCTTAACTTGGCCATTAATTATTACTTCTTTACTTACAGACATAATTCGATGAATCTTAACAATATCGCCGTCAATAATTTCTTCAGGTCTTAATTCATCATAGTCAAGATATTTGATCTCAACAGCATCATCATCATTGATTCGATCCTTCCAAGGACTTATTCTTCTAAGCTCTACTACAGAACTAGCTGTGGACTTTAGACCTCCGGCATAGTCAATTAACTGCTGTATGGTTTCCCCGGGTTTCATTTCATAAATACCAGGCCTAAATACTTCCCCAGCTATCGTTACCGTTGTCAACCTTATTGGTGCTAGGATTAAATCACCCTCTCTTAATCGAAACTCTGAAGATTGATTTCCTCTCATCATTAAGTCATAAAGATCTATCTCAGCACTCAATTGATTATTGCGCATAATCTTAATTGACCGAAGAGAGCCTGTGGTATCTAAACCTCCTGCTTGAGTTAATGCTGTAGTTACAGTAGAAAAAGGGTGAATTGTATGAATACCAGGAGATGCTACTTCTCCGACAATTTGTAGATTAATTGATTCTAAAGAACCTAATGTAACATCCATATAAGTACGATCAGTATTACTATTAATTGTAGAATATATTTTAACAAATTCATTGCGAAGAGATAGTCGGAGTTCATCCAATGTCTTGCCTGATACATTAATAGGTCCAATCTCAGGCACAAATATCCTTCCATCTCTATTAACTGGGTAAGTAATCTGCAACTGAGTTTGACCCCAAAGTAAAATTTCTATATTATCACCAGGTCCAACAACATATCCTTTCGGTATAGGCAAATTTTCATATTGATCACTATCCTCATTTTCAGCATCATCTGATTTAAAAAAGTCATAACCATAATATTGTTTAAGCCTAATACTATCTTGAATTGATCTTGCTTGAGCTTCTATCTCTGCTTCTATCGTCATAAGCTCAATTTCTTGCTTTCTCTCAGCTAACTCTATTTGTTTGGCAGTCATTTCATCTTCTTCAGATTCAGACCCCATATCGATTCTAGTAGTTTGGGGAAAAACAATTGCAAACATCAATGAAACACAAAAGATGAATCTTGTAAAACTTTTCATACACATTGTGAAATGTACAAATTTTTTGACTATAATCACAGAAGCTCTCTTTCACCTAATCTAATAATATTTTTTCTTTTAATACCTTCATACACATTCCGTGTATCAACAATTAATGTTCCTGAATCTAGAATATTCTGATAGTCTACATCACTATGGTTGGTTAAGATTACAATAAGATCAAAATCTTGGAAATTAATTTTACTTATTTTAAGACTCTTCTTGATTTTTCCACCCCATTTTATCAAATCAACTAATGGATCATGATATTCGACAATAGCACCTTCTTCTTCTAAAAGGCGAAGAACATCCAATGATGGAGATTCTCGAACATCATCTACATCACCTTTATATGCCATACCCATTAGTAAAATTCTACTAGTGCTAACCGCATACTTGTTTTTATTCAAACCCGCGCGAACAAGCTCAACTACATGATTAGGCATGGCAGTATTTATTTGACCCGCCAATTCAATAAATCTTGCTTGGTAATCAAGGGATTTCATTTTCCATGCAAGATAATGAGGATCTACTGGTATACAATGACCTCCTAATCCAGGGCCTGGACTAAATTTCATGAAACCAAAAGGTTTTGTTGCGGCAGCATCAATTACTTCCCAAACATTTACACCTAATTTTTCACACATTATTGCTGTTTCATTTGCCAGTCCAATATTTACAGATCTAAAGGTGTTTTCTAAAAGTTTAACCATCTCAGCTGTCTCTGGAGACGAAACCATTACGATCTCATTTGCAATACTATTATAAAGTAATGAGCCAAGTTCTCCACATTTTTTTGTTAAGCCTCCAATCACTTTTGGAGTATTGTTAAGCATAAAGTTTTCGTTCCCAGGATCAATCCTCTCTGGTGAAAAACAAACAAATAAATCTTCTCCAATATTACCTCCAGCATTTGATAGTGCCGGTAGAATAAGCTCTCTAGTAGTACCAGGATAAGTAGTGCTTTCTAAAACAACCAGCAAATCTGAATGAAAATATTTTACTATATTCTCAAGAGCCGATTGAATATATGATACATCTGGATCTTTAAGCTTACTTAGAGGTGTTGGAACGCAGATCGAAATACAATCAAGCTCAGTGATTATTTGATAATCAAATGTAGCACTTAAAACTTCTTTTTTAACAAGAGAAGCAAGTTCAAAACTATCCACGTCACTTATATAGTTTTCTCCAGAATTAATCTTATCCACTCTATTTTTATCTATATCAATACCAGTTACAGAGAATCCAGCCTTAGCAAATCCTACAGCAAGAGGAAGACCGACATAGCCTAAACCTATGACTCCAACTTTCGCCGTTTTATTTTCTATTTTATTAATTAGCATAATTTTTTTTATTTTAAGACGTGGCTCCGCCCCGTCAGTTACATTTTTAAACTGACCAAGGCATATCCTTATAAAAATTACCAGCTACAATGTTAGCTGGATAAAACTCAAATGTAGAAAATTGTCTGTCTCAGAATGTCCCGCGATGTGAGAACAGAAATTAACATTGAAAATCTTAACAACACCATTGCATATTTTGTTCTGAGTAACATCATTAATCTTCTTTTATTATGCCATTATTTTAGGATTAGTAAATTTGTTTCTTTTTACACGTTTGATTATTGTGTCTATTTCTACAGTTGAATTAATTATTGAAAACTTTGTATCTCTATGATTGGAGTGAAAAACTCTGAATATCTCATCGGCAAAAGGTTGACCGACAGTATGAACATTCGCGAAATCAAACACTACTTCCTTAAATTCATTTAATCCTCTAAGTAAACGTTTTGCTTGCCCACGAGACATTAAAGCCTCAGACTCTGCTCGAACTAAATTGACAGGAATTGATGTTTTGTCAAAAATGGATGTGTCAGATTTAGATGAAAACTTCTCCATAACTCCCTCAATAGTGTGAGTTGAATTTTTTTTGATATGAAGTGACACACTAGTCCCATAAATAGGTTTTTTTGATCCATTTAGTTCCCATTTTTCGTTTTCTCTATTGTGTTTAAGACTGTAACCATTTGATCTGATGATTATAGAATCGAATAAACGGGAAACAAAAAAAATCCCTTCTCCAGTATGGCGCTGAAAATCTGTAGATACTTTTCCTTTTGTCAATTCAAGAGCCGAACAAAATGGATCATCTAAGTTATAATAAGAAGCAATCTTTGAAAACAAACCCTCTTTTCCATCATCCCGAATTTTTAGGTTAATACTTTCCTCATTAACCAAAAATCGGATTATACATCTATTGCCCATTGAATGAACAATTGCATTATTTAAAATTTGTGAAAATCCGTACTCACAAATTTGCCTGACGTTTAATGCACAATCGTTTAAATGAGAATAAATATGACGTCTTCCAATAATATCTTCATGAAGAGATAAAGAAATATCAAATTCAAAGAGCTCATTAACGAAAGGCTTAAGAACATAATATCTATCTCTCGTTCTTCCATGAGCTTCGATCTTTCCATCTAATATAAGCACTTTCATATGTCTAAGAACTGCCTGACGAGAAAGACCAAATTTTCTTACAGCAGATTTCACAATATCTTTATGATGCTGAGAAATATTATTGAGAATATATCTTCTGACTGGAGACTGGCGCATAACTTTTATTTTTATAAATATTTAGTTGCTTTATTTTGTCTAATTGTGAACAAATTTATATGTTATTATCAACATATTCTACTTTTTTTAACAACAGTCTATTTTTATATGCTTTTAAGGTACATTAAAAGTTTGTTATAGATTGTGTCATTCATCACAAAGGCTATGGTTAAACTATTGTGTGAAGAGTCTATATTGAAACAACCTTCTCAGTTCACTTTATTAAAAGATCAATTGGTAGAGGAGTAGCTCCTTAAACTTATTTTAGGCTAGGTAATTCTAAGTTATTTATTCTGTTTCTTACCTGTGAAGATTTATGAGGTGATTTATTATGTAGGCACCTAATTATTCTAATGGGTTTAGAAGGGCTACATTAAGGATAATAAATAATGTTCAGCCTAAAGATATTTCGTGATGTTTTGAAAATGGCTGATGATAAACTCTATTCCCCGTTGCTTTATACAAAGCATTGGCTAATGCTCCAATAGCAGGTGGTAAACTGGGCTCACCTAACCCTGTTGGTGCAATCTCGTTTTCTACAAAGAAAACTTCAATTTCAGATGGTGAATCATTATGTCTAATAAAATTATAAGTATCAAAGTTCTTATGTATGGATGACCCATTCTCAAATTTTAGTTCACTATACATGGCATGACCAATACCATCAATTATACGGCCTTCAATCATGTTAGTAGCACCTTCTTTATTAATCACTATTCCACAATCTACAGCACACCAAGCCTTTTTCAGTTTTGGTTGGTTATTTTTAAGTATTACTTCCATTACCACTGCTACATAGGTACTGTGACAGAAATAAGCGGCCACACCCTTATGAACGATTGATGCATTTGTTCCCCAGCCAGATTTTTCTTTAACCAGTTTCAAAACACCGGCATATCTATCTGCATCATAATCATACTTTTTCCCAACAGGATTATTCCTGGCTTTTTTAAATAGCTCTAACCTAAACTCAATCGGATCTTTTGCGGCTGCTTCGGCAACTTCATCAATAAATGACTGTTCAGCTCCAGCTGTAAAATTTGAGTTTGGAGCGGTCCATGCACCAGTAGTAATATTTGTCTTAGAAGCTTTACTTTCTGCCAGATAATTATCAACGGCGCCTGCAGGAAATCTATCAGGGATTACAGGCCCATGTGGCAAACCAACTCCTTTGACTGTGAATGCAATTAATTTATTATTTTTGTCCAGTCCCGCTTTGTAAACTGAACGATAAGCAGGACGATAGGTACCTTGAGTCATATCATCTTCACGGGTATAAACCATCTTTACCGGTGCACCAACTTTTTTAGAAATGGCAGCAGCTTCCAGTCCAAAGTGTGTATACAACCTTCTACCAAATCCTCCACCCATTCTTGTCATTTTAATTGATATATTTTCCTTAGGAATATTTAGCATTGAAGATACTGCCTCTTGCATAGCTTTGGGCGTTTGCGTAGGACCTATCAACTCAGCCGAATCACCTTTTACGTGTGCAAAAAAGTTCATTGGCTCCATTGGATTATGAGGTATAAATGGAGCAGTATAGGTTCTTTCAATAACTTTTTCAGCATTAGCAAATGCAGCCTCAGGATCTCCATCTTTTCGCATCCTGTCAACTTTTCCTATTTCTATATCTTTGATCAATCTTTGTTCATGCATCTCCGAAGTTTCAAGTTCACCTATATTATCCCATGTTACCCTTAACATTTTTTTAGCATTCATTACCTGCCAGGTAGTCTTACCCAGAATTGCTATTATCTGAGGAAACGCATTAGTACCATTCCATTGCTTCTTAGGTAAAGTACTGTCCACAATAAAAGCATCATCCACACCATTCATTCGCTTTATTTCTTCCTTATTGAAACTCTTAACCTTCATTCCAAATGCAGGTGGATGTTCGATTGCTGCCACTAGCATACCCTCACGCTTAAAGTCAAGACCATAAAGGGGCTTACCAGTAACAATTTTTAAGCCCTCAACATTCTTTTGGGATGTTCCGATCAGCTTATAATCCTTTTTCTTTTTTAGTATCAGCTCCTTAGGAATATCGATACCAACCGCTTTTGAAGCAATCTGTCCATAGTCAATTTTTCTATCTCCACTCTTTTCTCTAATTACACCATTTCTAGCAGATAAATTTTTGACAGGAATGCCCCATTCTTTCGCTGTAGCCTCTAGAAGCATACGTTTACCCGCAGCGCCAGCCATTCTAAGTGGATCCCACCCTCGCTTGATGGAGTTGCTTCCTCCTGCCATCTGAGGGTTTCTGAAGGAGTCTTCATCTAATGCGCCCTGCTCTACTATAACATTTTCCCATGGAACATCAAGCTCTTCCGCTACAATCATTGGCATAGATGTCATCACATTTTGACCAATCTCAGGGTTCGGAGAATATATTGTAACCATTCCCGTATCCCCTATCTTGATATAGCCATTTATGTCGAACCATTCTTTTGGAATAGAAACACCCTTCTTTTCTGGGCTTAAGGATTTACAGCTTACTAGCCAATTAAACCCAATCATTATACCACC
>Ga0310344_10000124_pt1 | contig 63929 bp, 58 predicted proteins | sample HC15DNA20200_MG_FD_203801 | JGI IMG/M metagenome (GOLD analysis project Ga0310344, IMG submission 203801) | Marine microbial communities from station ALOHA, North Pacific Subtropical Gyre - HC15-DNA-20-200_MG | ecosystem: Environmental > Aquatic > Marine > Oceanic | place: Pacific Ocean: North... | reverse complement strand
AGTGGGTAAACGCATCGAAGTCGAAGTTGAGGCGCCAAACGCTTCGAACGCTGAAGTCTTAGCAACTGAAATGTGCGAAAGATTGCTAGCTAATCCAGTGATAGAAGACTTCCGATTAGAGCTTAAAGAGATCAATGCTGCCTCAGAAAGTTAAATCGGAATTCATGCGACACCACTAACAGGTTAACTCACACTACTGACTGCTTCCCGACTGCTTTTGGCTGAATGAGCTACCGAATACCAACACTTTCAACTTCTTATTAGCTTCTACCCGTCCTTAGGCACCTGCAGCACTTCAAGTACTTCTTTGTGCACCAGACCATTTGAGGTAATCGCATGCCCGGCATTGAAAACAGCTCTACCATTGATATCAGTCATCTGACCACCCGCTTCTTCGACAATCACAAATAACGCCGCCAAATCCCATGACGAGCATATGGGGTCGAGCATCAGTTCGGCTGAACCTTCCGCAACCAAACAATGTCCCCAGAAGTCCCCAAATCCACGCGAACGCCAACTACGACGAAGCACGGTATCGGCGCCTTGCCATGCATTAGTAGTCATCCCATACGCCCCATAAAGAGTCTGTGCTTCTTCAATATTCGTTATCGTAGAGACCTGAATCTGATCGATTTCACCGGCCTTCTGGTTCAAATTTCTGCGGTATGCCCCCTGCCCTCGTTTTGCCCACCAGCGCATGCCTAAAGCAGGGGCTGAGGCCACACCAACTTCAATCATTCCATCATGCTCAAGAGCAATCAGGGTTGCCCAAACTGGTAGGCAACGAGCGAATCCATGTGTTCCATCAATAGGATCAATAATCCAGCGCGATTTGCCATCACCAATCGTCGATGACTTAACACCTTGTTCTTCTCCAAGAATGTCATGCTGCGGGAACCGTACTGCAATCTGCGAACTGATGTATTCTTCGATGTCGCGGTCGGCATTCGTCACTAGTGAGCCATCAGTTTTTTGTTCGATGTCGACAGTATTGCGGTAATAACGCATAGAGATCTCATCAGCAGCATCAGCAAGGTCGAGAGCAAACCGCAACATTTCTGTTCTGTCGTTATTGTTCACGCTAGAGTAATTTCCTGTTCTGGCTTAGCATCCTCATACTGACTAATCAGCCTGTAGATGTGGGTTCCGCAGGTTCGTTAGTGTCGATGCTCCGTGAATTATCGCTGCATGGATTCATAGCTTTTGCGGTGACAGCGCCTCATTCATCAGTGGACAATAAATCCCTGACACCAAGGATAGCTACACTGTTAACGTGCCCTTGGTTGAAGGAACATCGCCTAGAATCCGATCATCGATACGCACCGCAAAATCGAGTGATCGACCCAACGCTTTCATTGCCGATTCAACGATATGGTGATCGTTTGCACCCTCAAGCTGGCGGACATGTAACGTTAAACGCGCGCCAGTCGCGAATGACGACAGCACATGAGGGACCATTTCCGTTGGCACTTCACCAATTTGCCGGCCAACAAAGTCGAAATTCGTCGAAGCAAACGGGCGACCAGAGATGTCAACCACTACTTGCACGAGCGCCTCATCTAGAGGGACGCATGCATCCCCCATTCGCACGATCCCAACGCGGCTCCCGAGCGCTTCGTTGAACGCCTGGCCGATAGCAAGGGCCGTGTCCTCCATAGTGTGATGGGCATCTACTTCTAGGTCGCCGACTGCTTTCACCGTCAGGTCAAATCGACCGTGACGCGTAAAGGCGTCAAGCATGTGGTCAAAGAAACCTAATCCAGTCGATATATCTGCTAGCCCTGAACCATCTATGTTTAAGGCAACATGAATCTTCGTCTCTGCAGTCTCGCGATCTATAGTCGCCTGTCGGCCGGAGGTTGAACGATCGTCCTTCGCAGAATCAGACATCTTTGTCTCCAATTTCAGCTATCGCATCGATAATTCGAACGTTCTGTTTCGGTGTGCCGATTGAGATGCGAAAATAGTTCACAAGACGGTCATCATTGTAAGTACGTACAAAGATGCCTCGCCGGCGAAGCGCCTCAGAAATCTCATGACCCGATCGGCCATCCAAAACTTGAACTAACAAAAAGTTCGCGTCGGACGTGGAAGGTCGAAGGTACTCCGTCTGGTTCATGATTTCAGCAAGCCGTCCACGCTCTTTGACCAAGATGCGCGCTCGTTCATTGAGAATTTCGGTGTCTTGCAGCGAAGCGAGCGCTGCAGCTTCGCTCGCAGTAGAGATGTTATAGGGCTGTTTAGCACGAAGCATAGCGTCAATACTTCCCTCTCCACTGACCGCATATCCAACACGCATACCAGCAATTCCACCCCATTTACTAAACGTGCGTAAAACAATCAGAGCTGATTCTGATGCCGCTCTTACTGCTGCTGATTCTGTCTGGGTGAATTCGATGTACGCTTCATCCAAAACAAGCAATGCACCCGTTTCAATAATCTTGTCAATCAATTCCGGCTGAAGCTGATTTCCCGTTGGATTATTAGGTGAAGCGAGAAAAACAACTTTTGCGTCTTGAGCCGCAGCTAATAGAGTAGCCGTGTCAATGCTCCAGTCTCCTAGCCGAGGGACATCAATAAAGTTTGAGCCATGCAACGCGGAACCAAATGCGTACATTCCGAAGGTCGGACCAGCGGTGACTACAGTATCTTCACTACTGACCCAGAGACTGTAAATTAAACCAATCAGTTCATCTGAACCGGCTCCAGCCACAATATGTTTCGGCTGCACCCCAACATAATCCGCAATTGCGGAGCGCAATCGAACTTGCGACGCATCAGCGTACCGACCCGGATCGTAGTTTGTTTGTAGGGCCGCCAAAGCTTTTGGAGAGGGACCGAAAGCATTTTCATTACCATCTAATTTCAGGATATCCGTTGCTTCTAATCCGTAAGCAGATACCAGGCCTTCAAGGTCCTCCAATGCATCATATGACGGCAAGTTGCGAATGTGCGGGTTCAGTGACTTTACCGGATCAAACTGAGTCATTAGGTGCCATCAATTCGACGTTCAATACTGAGCGCGTGGGCGCTAAGACCTTCCATTCTCGCCAATGTCGAAGCATAGCCTCCTTGCCGACGCAATTCGTGATCGGGAAATGAGACAATTGATGTGATTTTAAGAAAGTCTAGAACTGAAAGAGGGGAAGCATATCGAGCAGACCCCCCTGTCGGCATTACATGGCTTGGGCCAGCTGTATAGTCTCCTAGAACTTCTGGGGATGACTCACCTAAAAAGACACCTCCGGCATTTCGGATTTTCGGTACTAGCGCAACTGGGTCTTTAACAAGCAACGCTAGATGCTCCGGTGCAAATTCGTTCGCAAGAACGATCGCTTCATCAAGGTCGGCTGCTACTACTGCGCCGCCTCTTTCGACAGCAGCACGAGCTATCTCACTCCGCTCCAGTATTTGTAGTTGAATCTCTATCTCTTCTGCAGTGGCTTCAGCAATATGACGACTCGTTGTCACCAGTACAGGCGTCGCAAGGCGATCATGTTCCGCCTGTGCCAGTAGATCTGCTGCGACCAGATCGATTCTTGCCGTTTCATCTGCAATTACCATTGTTTCGGTCGGTCCATAGATCGCATCTATGCCTACACGACCAAACAGTTGTTGTTTAGCCAGTGTCACAAATACGTTACCGGGACCGTAAATCTTGTCCACCGCCGGAATCGTATCTGTGCCAAATGCGAGAGCACCGATCGACTGAGCACCAGATGCACGAAATACTTTCGCCATACCCGACAATCTGGCGGCTACGAGCTTGAGCGGAGAAACTCTGCCATCTGCTTGCGTTGCTGTTACGCCAATTACTTCGTCGACCCCTGCGACAACACCGGGAACCGCCGTATGAATCACTGAAGATGGTAGTGCCGCATCCGAACCGGTCATGTAAATCCCGATGCGCTGCAACGGCCGAACAATCATGCCGACTCCGCGTGCTTCAAAGGTCTTCGGTGCATGACGAAGCTGCTCGCGGTGATAGTGACGAACTCGATTGACTGCAAATTCGATCGCATCGATTTGCTCTCGAGGTACGAGTTCGAATGCCTCGTTTATCTCGTCTTCTGTCACTTCGATTCGGTCATATGAAGAATTATCGAAACGTTGAGAGAGACGTGTTACAGCTTCGTCACCAGATTGTTCAACTTCCTCGAGAATACGAGCAACATGAGCACCAGCGTCTAACGGCTCTCCCCAGAGCGCTTCGATGTCCTTTCGAACATCATCAGTCAAAGTTACGTCGAACAGCGATTTACGACGCAACACGCTGGCACGGGCATGGTCTGCACCGTCGACTATTTGAAGTGAGAACGTTTTACTCGTTGTACTATCCTTTGGTTTAAGAGGCAGATTTATAGACTGAGACTTCATCGTAAATACTGCCTGACCCGCATGCTCATCACATCAGCGGCGTGTTCCCAGAATCGCACGATCCGGTCGGCTGAAACAATACTGACAGCTTCCTCCACAATCGGTACTGGATCCCGGCAATACGCGTCGATATCTGTTTCCGAGAATCCTGCGCCGGCAAGATGCCGACTCATCATTCGGCGAAAACCACTGTAGTCTGGGGCTGCTTGGGCAATCTCACTTACCATTTGAAACCATCGAGTAAGGAACGTCCTGTCAATGAACGGTATGTCTTCCGGTGGCGCCGAGGCTTTGAGCGCTGTCTGCAAATCTTGACGACTTCGGCTGTCACTGCGATCTTGCCTGTCGAGTTCGTACTGCAGTACACGGTCTAATACATTGCTTCTCGGATCGTTATCAATATCCGAATAGACACCAAACGTCGGTCGATAAACTTCCTCAATCCAAGCTTCGTCAAGCACCAGATGGGTAATATAGCCTGCAATAAATGCGGTAGTTGACGCTTCTAATCCAGACGGTTTCCGTAGTCGTGGATGTGCAGCAAGCATTCTCTCGACAGGATCCTGTCGATCGAGATTGTCAAGATCAAAAAAATGTGTTTCCGCACGATCAGCGCGAGTAAGTACCCGAATATCTGGTGCGGTAGAACCCAAATAGAAAGCTCCGCGGTCAGCATCGATCTCTGATAATTTCAGCTGTTCTGCGAGCGTTCGTGCACGCGCCATGTGGGAACCCAGCGACGGCATCGTTTCGAGACCTAACCTACACGAGACAGCAGTTCAACAAATTGCCGACGGAGTTCACCACGACGACCAGGTGGAGGCGTCGTATGACCGATAGCACAGTTAGTAGACTCCATAATTACATCTATCATACGCAGTCCATTCGCTCTCAACGTATCACCTGTCTCAGTGCCTTCTATAAGAATTTCTGCGTCTTCTGGTACGAATCCTTCCGATGCACCCGATAATGGAATCACGCGGTATCGGCCCAGGTGCTGATCGCGTGCATATTGGTCCGCTAATGAAGCGTATTCCGAAGCAACACGAATTGTTCGGTCAGGATCTCCATCTCGCCAGTACGCTACAGCCTCTGCAATTGTCTCAACTGGCAATTCTTCCGATATCACTGCGCCTAAGCGGTAGTTCGATCGACGAAGGTCACAAAGCTGTTGCACAGGAGCTGTGGGGAACGAAGACTCGAAGACGCTCAGCCAGTCTCGACCAGTCAAAGCGAGGTCAAATCCACCGAGTGCGACAGCACGTGGCATATCTTGTGGTCGCATAACTTTCACTTCGACGTCATCAATCGAAGAACGTGGCCAACGTTCCGCGCTGTCTGTACTGTACCCATCAAATTCAATGCCTGCTTCAGCAAGGGCTTCCACCGAACCTCGTTGAGCATGACCATCTGGGACAGCAATACGGAAAGCTGTTCGCTCAGGTCTCCGCTCTGACGTTTTAACATTCTTTAATGGGAGTGGCGCCGGAGAGACGAGGCCGGTCACATCGGAGCCCAAAGGTAACGTCATGAGTGGAGCTAGTGCTGTTTCGAGATTTCGCCTAGCAAGGGAAGCTCTGTTTGCAATCAACCACACACCGCCGCGGTGAACATCTTGCAATGCTTCAAGGTTGTCCTTTTCCAACTCGGTACGCAATCCAATCGCCAAGTCAGCATCATCAGGAGGCCACGCCTGAGCTTGCGCCCACACTTCGAATAAGCGAACGTTTGGTATACGGAGTCGCGCCAGCACATACTGTGCCAAATTAGGATATTGAGTCGCCACACGCACAGGACCAGATACAGCCACAGATTCTAAACTCGTACCTTTAGCCCCACCGATCACCAGATCTTCGCTCGGTAGATCGAGTGCGCGAAGGAGCACAATCGAATCGTGCGAGTAACGCACAAGTAGCTCGTCTACCCAACTACGGCTGCAGACTGCTAGATCGTAGTTACCCAGAGCGACCTGAATCGGTATGTCGCCATCCGAGAAGACCCTAACTTGCACTTCGGGACAATCTCTTACTTCAAAGCGATAGGACCGTGATCCTTCTCCATAGCCATCTACGATGAAGTTGACTACTTCGAGCTGCTTAGCAAGTGGTTCTCGCAATTCCCCCCGAGGTAACGCGACACGGATTGGAAGTTCACTCATACTTTGCTGCCATCGTTTATCAGGTCACCCAAACGTGACAAAGATGCCGCAAAACCAGCTGCTGGTGCCGCTGTACCGCCAACTGATTCCGTCAGTCCGTCATACCGGCCGCCACCGATAATTTCGCTGTCATTCGCGATCATTCGGAAAGTGACACCAGTGTAATACTCGAAATTCGACGTGGTCGCAGGCAGAACACGATAATCTACTTCTAACGAATCGAGTGCCCGAACAGCATTCTCGAGCTCATTGAGCGATTCTTCTGCAGACGGCACGAATGGCAGTATCGTAGTGCGAAGATTCGCAATGTAACCGCTGCTTTCTCCATCCACATCAGCAAGAAGCCGCAGCACACCTATGCCTTCTGGCCTCGCAAGACTCAGCTCATCCATCAGAGCAGGTCCACCTTGAAGTATCCGGGAATAAGCTGCGATTTGTTCGATAGGATCGAAACCTACTGCCGTCAGTGCAGCACGAATTAAACCGGCATGCGCAAGTTCTACACGAAGTCCCTTCACCTTCAATCCTCGAAGCAGCGCGATGGCCACTTGAAACAATTCAGGGTCGCCTTCGAGCGAATTTGGCCCGAAGAGTTCTACACCACATTGCCATAGTTCTCGATCGGCATCGCTAGATTCGAAACGATAAACTGGTTCGATATAACTAACACGTGCTTCAGATCGACCACTATCAGCAAACCAACGTGCTACCGGAACTGTCGCATCAGGACGAAGTACAACTCGTTCGCCACTCCATCCATCCCAATCGAGGAATGAATATGCGCGATCGAGGAGTTGCGGAGAAAGCGCACCAGCAGTGGTATACAGGTGCAATGGCTCGATCGTGGGGGTTCGTATTTCTTGAAATCCTAAATTGGAAGTTATCTCAAGGAACTGTCCTTCGACGCTTCTGAAGCGCTTCATGGCATCCGGATCCAGCTCGTGCATTCCGCTACTGCGCCATGGATCGGACATTACTCTACCTCCGTCGTCGGTCAATGCCATGGACGCAATGGTGCCGTTTCGGACTGCGACCAGTTGCACTTATCAAAAGATGCTTTGGCTGCCTGTTCTTCTCATTTCCTGTCGTTCCATGCAGCGTTGGAAATCAATAAAAAACGCCGCAGGGCAAGAGGCCGTCACGGCGTTAAGTTCGAGGTGTTCAGGAACAGATGGCTACCTCAACGCTCGCGACGGCAGTTTATGTGCACGCGTATGCAAATGGTGGCACAGAACGAGAGTATTAGGCTTACTCATAACAACGAGCCTAGAGGCCAGTGTTTCGAAGCGTCAACCAGAATCGGCTGGACGAACAACATCACCCGAAGCAACTTCCTGAAGCGAACCATCTTCTAGTTTGATCACAAGTTCGCCACGCATCCCAATATCCGTTGCAATTCCGTCAATACTTCCAGTAACAGTATTCACAGTCACACGCTGACCCAAGGTTTCTAATCGGGCTCGCCAATCATCTAATATCAGCTCGGGTTTCCGATCGACTTGCTCGACACGAGCCTCGAGAACATTCGATAGTTCCGCTGCAATATCCTCAATCGCAGGAGCTTCTCCCGTAATTTCTTCTATGCTAATAGCAATATCCGCTAGTTCAGACGGAAGATTTGGATTTGGCCGTAGGTTGACACCGATTCCAAGAAAAACATCAAGGTGGTCCCCAACATTGCGGCTTTCAGCGAGGATCCCGCTCAGCTTACGTCCCTTGTGCATTACATCATTCGGCCACTTAAACGCTGTACCAGCACCCGAAATCGTTTCCACCGCTCCAGCTACCGCCAAGGCTGCGGCAAGTGTGATGAAAGGTGCGTTAGAAACAGTCTTAGGACGAAGATAGTACGTCACATAGAGTCCAGTCCCAGGAGCGGATACCCACTGCCGCCCTAGTCGGCCACGCCCATTTCGCTGTTCATCAGCAATACAAGCGAAACCCTCTTCCGCATTCATCCCCTGCTCAACTAACTCGCGGGCGTCATCCATAGTTGATCCAGTAATAGCTCGATACTGGATACGTGCACCGATCATCAAACTTGTTCGCAAGGCGTGGTAGCGGTCAAGATCAAAGGACATTCAAAAGCCTCGCGACTTACTCGGCATACCTTGTGACATTGATATCCCAAAATCATTAGAAAAAAGAAAAAGGGCCGTCGGCTTTCGCCAAACGGCCCCATAAAAGTCCCCGTCATGAACAGGGGGCTTAGGTACAGTGCACCTCCGTCGAGATGCTCCAACCCTCCATGTTCAGACGACGACTACTATCATCAATCATGGGCATCACCCCCTCTCTTAACGCACACTCTAACGATCGGGGGTTCGGCTCGTCAATTTTGGTACATGCTGGTGATCAATTATTTGTAATCAAGTCAGATCTATTAGCTTTCAGTTACTTTCTTGATAGCTGACGCCGCAGCGTCAACCATCGTATCGACCTCTGCTTCATTGATCACCAAGGGTGGCGCCATCAACAATTCATCGTTGATGATACGTGGAATTACCCCACCATCATCTCGCATATGGGCCATGACCTTGGCACCAGTGCCAGGTTCCGCAAATGGTTCGTTCGACTCGGCATTTTGTACAAGAGAAAGTCCCGCTATCAGCCCGAGACTTCGGATGTTGGCAACGTGAGGATGTCCATCTAAAGCAGCGTGTAATCCGTCACTCAATCGTTGACCCATATTCGCCGCATTCTCGACCAAGTTTTCATCTTCAATGATCTGGAGATTGCGAAGACCGACCGCAGCGGCAGCAGGATGTGCGCTGTTCGTGTACCCATGCATGAACTTCGCATCAGCGGGTAAGTTCTTCATCATATCGGCTAGTGGCTCGCTGACTATAAACGCACTCATAGGGATATATGCCGAGGTAATTGCCTTCGCGATCGATACGATATCGGGCTGAACTCCCCAATGCTCAAGAGCAAACCATTTCCCGGTGCGACCAAACCCTGTGATGACCTCGTCGGCTATCAGTAGCACTTCGTACTTGTCGCAAATCTCGCGAATGTGTGGGAAGTAATCAGCAGAAGGTGTGAATACTCCGCCAGCACCTTTCACAGGTTCAGCAATGAACGCGGCAACCGTATCTGGACCCTCACGTAGAATCGCTTCTTCTAACCATTCAGCCGTCTCTCCGTCGGTGTTCGGTTCGTCATTACTCTCTGGATTACCGGGCCGTTCAGTGTGACTGATATTCGGTACAAGTGGGCCGAAATATTTCCAAAACGGTGGTAACCCCGTCATCGATGCAGTCGTCAGCGTCGAACCATGGTATGCACCCGGCCTTGCGATCAGTTTTACTTTTCCGTGTCGACCTTGGAGGTTCCAATAGAAGCGAGCAATTTTAAATGCCCCTTCGTTTGCTTCGCCTCCAGAATTCGCAAAAAAGAGTGCCTCCATATTGTCGTAGCAGAGATCGATTACCTTGGCTGCAAGCTTAATCGCTGGTTCGTTCGAAAATCCGTTGTAACCGTTCGCGAACGCCACCTTGCGCATTTGGTCGGATGCTGCATCCGCTAGTTCAACCCGACCATGGCCTACCGCAACATTCCATAGTGATGAAAGCCCATCGATATAACGACGCCCGCGCACGTCTGTGAGCCAAACGCCATCACCGTGATCAAAAATCAGTGCCTGCTCATGATCCGGTGCATAGTGCTGAGAATGTAAGAGATGGGCGTGATCAGTTCTTCGAAGATCTGCTATCGCCTCTTCATCAAGAATTGGTTCCATTTCGGTCGCCGTCATGGGCATCTCCCGCTGGCGTTTTATTAAGGTTATGCAAGCTCACTTGTTACTGGCCGTAGGGTACAGCAGGTATGCCTTAGTGAAATCCGTCTAATCAAACACAATTACTCCGCGGCCATCCTCGCCACGTTCCAGAGCGTCAAAACCTTCGTTAATCTCATCTAGGCTGAAACGGCGTTCGATCAGCTCGTCAATTTTTAGGTCACCAGATCGATACAAATCAATCATGGTGCGAAAGCTCTCGTGAGGGCTTGCGGAACCATAGTAGGCACCAACAACCGTTTTCTGAAAACGCACTATGTCAACGAGATCTACGGCCGCCGAATCACCCAAAGGCGCAAGTCCAACAACTACTGCCGTACCATTCCGTCGCAGTGAAGCGATCGCTTGCTGTGTCGTTTCAATCCCACCGAAAGTATCGAAGGCGAAATCTACACCACCATCAGTTAACTCTTTGATCAATTCCGCCGGATCGTCGGTAGTCGAATCGACGATATCGGTCGCTCCGAAACGTGTCGAAAAGTGCAACTTATGTTCAGCAATGTCAACGGCGATTATCCGTGATGCGTTCATAAGCTTCGCACCCTGCACTGAGTTCAGGCCGACTCCGCCCACACCGAAAACGGCGACGGTCATTCCGGGCGTCACACCAGGAGCGTTCACTACGCTCCCTACGCCGGTCGTTACCGAACATCCAATCAATGCCGCAACTTCCATCGACACATCATCTGGCATTGGGTAACAGGCTTGAGCCGGTACTACTTGATACTCAGAAAAGACTCCGAGCTTTGACATTTGAAACACTTCATTTCCATTCCCGTCTTTCAGACGACTAGTGCCGTCATACTGCAAAGCACCAGTCTCAGCATTCGTCTCACAGAGCTGTGGACTGCCAGATCGACATTGGCGGCAATGTCCACAATTCGACACAAACGCAAGCACACAACGATCCCCTGGATTTACGTTAGTCACACCAGGGCCCACAGCTTCGACTGTGCCGGAACCTTCATGGCCAAGAACACACGGCAACGGAAGTTGAGCAGTCCCATGAATGACATGTAGGTCACTCGCACATACCCCAGCTGCTCCGGTCTTCACAAGCACTTCACCGTGCTGTGGTTCTTGCTGGATCAATTCTTCTACCAGCAAAGCGGTCTCACCCGATCTCATCACTGCAGCTTTCACGTTTCTACTCCTCTATCCGGAACTAATCTTTGGTCAGTGCGATATGTATTGCAATCTCCGACTCATGACAGAATCTGCAGATATCAACGAATTAGACATACTCCTCCGGAAACTGTCGTCGAATTTCCTCACGCACCACCACGCGGTCATCCCAGTGGTGTGAACCATCAGATCTCTCAATTGATCGCTCGTGCCCTTTACCAGCAAGTAACAACAAATCACCTTCGACAGCGAGCTCTAGGGCGCGAGCGATTGCCGCACGTCGATCGGACACCCGCTCGAATGTTTCCCCCTCAGAAGCGCCATGTGAAAGCATCGCTTCAGCAATTTCATCAATAATCTGACTCGGTGGTTCAGATCGTGGATCTTCCTCAGTTATCACTGCATAGTCAGATAACTCAGCTGCTACTAAACCGAGTCCTGATCGTCGTTCTCGGGATCTTTCCCCCGCACACCCAAAAATCACTATCAAGCGACCTTTTACTTCCTCGCGCAGTGACTCAAGAACTAACCGCATCGCTACAGGTGTATGAGCATAGTCGACGATTACATCAAAGGGGGCTCCTTCAATTCGCTCCATTCGTCCCGGTACTCCCGGGCAGGCAGCGACACCTGATGCCACCCTTTCGATATCAAGCCCAAGCGCAGCTGCAGCTGTAACCGCGCTAGCAGCATTCGCTACGTTAAATTTACCTGGCAAACGAACACTTACCTCAATGCTGTCAGTCCCTGCAACAAGAGAGAATGTAGAACCGTCAGACCACTCCATTACGTCTTTGGCTTGAACGTCAGCTTCAGAATTTTCGACACCGTACGTTGCTATTCGAGCTTTCGTTCGCCCCGCGAAATACTCCCAATTTGAGTCATCCCGGTTCAGCACTGCGGTTCTACGAGGTGCACCATGAGGTTGATCATTGAGCATTTCGAATAGTGCTCCCTTGGCTTTCCGGTAAGCTTCGAAATTTCCATGAAAATCAAGGTGGTCAGGAGTGATATTGGTTAGAACACCAATATCGAAGTAGCAGTGATCAAGTCGCTGCATCTCTAGCCCATGCGATGTGGCCTCTATGACTGCATGCGTACAACCCGCATCTACCATGTCACCTAACAAACGCTGAACCAGCGGTGCTTCCTGCGTCGTCAGACGTCCCATGATCGGAATAACGTTGCCATTAATCCGCGTCTCGATAGTGGACAAAAGGCCGACTTTAAGATCACAAGCTTCCAGAGCTGCCACGGTCAAGAACGCTGCGGTTGATTTCCCATCAGTTCCTGTGATTCCTACCACAGTGAGATTTCGCCCTGGGTATCCTTCATGTGCTGCTGCGATCGATGCCATCGAAGCACGGGGGTCTGATACACCGACCACCGGTACGCGAAGCGAGTGCATCTCAGCAGCACGTTCATTCGCAACAACAAGCGCAATCGCTCCGGATCTGACCGCTTCCGAGGCGAACTTATGTCCGTCAAACTGCTCGCCGGCAATACACACAAAAAGGTCACCCGGTTCCACCGCACGAGAATCACTCACAACACGAGTGATCGTTGGCAGCGAAGCACGATCTACATTCTCTGGCAGGCCGTCACGCCAATCTCCGCGAATCATCAACGGTTCGTTCATATGACGATGGTAATGGCAGGACGCACAGCAATGGAGGTATATAGCATTAACTATATTGTGATGAATTTCTTGAAGGTGTACAGATGATCAAACTCACTGACCAAATGCGAAAGTTCATCGGCAGCGCTTTGGCCGATCAACTGCCCCTAATAGCCAGTAGTGTCGACGACCAAGGGCAACCTACCATCTCGTTCTACGGGAGCGCACAAGTCCATTCCTCCGATCAACTCGCAATTTGGGTACGTAACCCAGAAGCCGGTCTACTTAATCGAATCCCCAGTAATCCGCGCATGGCATTTCTTTATCGCAATCCCATTGAAAAGCTCTCATGGCAGTTCTACGGTCAAGCGCGTGTCCTCGAGGCTGGAGAAGAATCTCAACATGTCTATGAACATTCCCCTGAACCGGAGCGGAATCGCGATCCCGAAAAGTTAGGATGCGCTGTAGTGATCGACATCGAACGTGTCACTGCTCGTGGTGCAACTTTGATGAAAACCTAAAGAACTCCCGTATCGAATTCCAAGATTCACTTCAAACAAATGCAGCAAATTGTCGCACGTAAATCCCACAGACGTTCAGCATTCGCTCGGAGGTAGATTTACGATTGATTAGATCCAGTAACCGGGTTTTTCCTGCCAAAAATATTGAAGCAGCACTCCTCCGGTCTCCTTCGGGTGAATAAACGCCTCTCGCCACAAGACTCCTTCGGTAGTCCCTTCTCGTTCGCTGAAAGAGCGGATATCGTGATGAAGGAGCGCATTCGCTGCACGGTCCCAGTCAGCAACTTCAACGGTAAGGTGGTGCACGCCAGGGCCTCTCTGGTCAAGGAATCGCCTGACAAAAGATTCCTCACCCACTGGTGCAATTGTCTCTATACGCATTTGCTTGGTGGGGGACTCTAAAACACATGTCTGGAAATCTCGTTGCAAGTTATCGGGCGCACGCCAAAACGCTTCGCAGCCCATTGTCCGTTCGTACCACGCGCTGAGTTCGTCACGATCAGAACAAGCATGCGCGATATGGTTCACAGCAATAATTCCAAGAGTGTGATCACTATCGTCCTCAAATATTTCGGCCTTGTACCAATTCTCCCCTTCAAAGAATTGATACAAAAATCCTTGCCCACCCTGCATCGGGTGTATGTAAGTGATGCCTTTTTCATTTCCCCACGGTTCAATATCAAGTGCGCGAATCGACGTACGAGCCTTCTCGACAGATCGAACTCGCATTGAAAGATGATGTAGACCGGGCCCACGCACACCTTCTAGAAAACGATTGAGGTAAGAACTTGGCCCGACTGGCTCCATAACTTCCCAACCGATCTTTGAAGTTCCGGGGACAGCAAGCATGACCGTTCGAAAACTGTCATCAGCGTATCCACCATCTACTACTCTTAGACCCAGCACATCACTTAGGAATTGCACTTGTTTGTCCGCATCTCTTACGGCTTGAGCAATGTGGTCGATATTTACAAATTCGATCACGTTTAACTCCATCTAATATGCGGCCACGATTTCGTGACGAAACATTCCGAGGAGATGCTAGCGCAATGCCCCTATCGGATCTGTTTTCTTAAGCAATCCTAGCCACAGTCTCGTCATAGCACACACCCCCGGATATCCGAGGGTGTGTGTCGCTGTTCAGGTGACCTATAAGCCGAATTCTGTACCGCCAGCACTGCGAAAGCTTGCGGCGATGATCATCCATCTACGACAACGGTTACCCGTCATCTTGTGCGACCTACCCGGGAGCGAGTCCGGACCCTCGATGCTCCCCTATTTGGTCTTGCTCCGAGTGGGGTTTGCCTCAGCGTGTCCTGTTACCAGTCCACCGGTGCGCTCTTACCGCACCATTTCACCCTTACCAGCGCCTATCGGCCCCGGCGGTATCGTTTCTGTGGCACTTTCCGTCGGCTCACGCCGCCCGGCCGTTAACCGGCACTCTGTCCGATGGAGTTCGGACTTTCCTCCCGCGTGCCGAAAAGCACACCGGCGACCATCCAGTCTCCTGACGAACTATCGTACGCTGATATTGGGATTTTCAGATTGTTAATCTCGGTTGATTCATCATTTAGATCCATCCATCACAATGAGATCTTCTGACGGCAATTCGATGAACATGAGCTCCACGTCGCTGTAGAGAGTTCGAATGAAAGATCGATGCAATCATCACGAAATCAAGGGTAGGATGGGATTTTCCGGAGGTCACCGTGCAAGTAAACGTGGCAACCTTACTCCAAGAGCGTGTTGGCAGCTCGCGTGAACTCGAGATCCATGGCGAGACTATAGCAGTGGAGAGTTTCGATTATCGACGATCGCTTAATGGTCACCTAAATCTACTCCGAAGTGAACGAGGGGTTATCGCTCATCTAAGAGCACATTTCGATGTCGCCCTGGAGTGTGCCCGGTGCCTCGATCCTTTCGATGATAAGATCAATGTCGAATTTCACGAGGAATACATCCTAGGATCACCTCATCCAATTACGGGAGAACTGCCAGAACCTGCCGACGACGATCTCTTGATCGACGAGCATTGGCACCTCGACCTCAGTGAGGCGGTCCGGCAGTATGAACTATCGGCCGTACCGATGATTCCGCTATGCAAGCCTGATTGCCTTGGGTTTGTGGATGTAGTTCCGACTGAATCGTCACCATTGAAATCAGCGGATGACCGCTGGTCGAAACTCAGTGGACTTGCTATCCGTCTGCATGAGGAGGAATCAAATGGCGCTCCCGAAGCGTAGGACACCCAAATCGAAGCGTAATTCAAGGCGCAGTCATCACAGAGCTGACGTACCGCAACTGGTCCGTGATAATGCGACCGGTGGATGGAAAGTAAACCATACCGCTGGTGGTGAACGTGATCGGAAGGGACGCCCTATCGAAGAAGAAGTGGATATCAATATCCCGGCGGAAGAAGCCTAACAGCGACGACATTGCGTTAACCACTCTCCAAAGATTGAGGCTGATTCATGGTTGATCTTCCGATCGAAGAACTACCGGTCGATCCGACTGTAGCTTGGGTATTTCCCGGACAGGGTGCGCAGCACGTTGGAATGGGTGCTGACCTCATAGATATTTCAGACGATGCTCGCTCAGTTTTTTCGCAAGCCGATAGCGCCCTAAATATGCCGATATCGAATCTATGCTTTGAAGGCCCAGAAGAAGAACTGTCACGCACGATCAACACACAACCTGCAATTGTGACGCATTCAATTGCTGCTTTAGCTGCTGCACTCGAAACAGGTTGGCTTTCCCGAAGGCCGAGCGTTGTCGCCGGTCATTCGCTTGGCGAGTATGCAGCTCTCATCGTCGCTGGTGCGATCGGTTTCAACGACGGTCTAAATCTAGTCCGAACACGTGGTGACCTCATGCAAAAAGCGTGCGATATAGAGCAGGGGAGCATGACTGCTGTTCTCGGACTCGATGAAGAAACGATCATCCCAATCAGCAAAGAGCACGGTGTATCAATTTGCAACGTTAATGCACCAGGAAACATCACCATTGGCGGCCCCATGGCATCGGTAGTGGCAGCCGCAGAAGCAGCAACCCAATCGGGCGCAACGAAGGTGGTGCCTTTGACTGTATCAGGTGCTTTTCACACACCTATGATGTTCACGGCCGCCGAAGGATTAGCTGAAATCTTGCAGGATGTCGAATTTCAGACGCCAACTACACCCATCATTTCGAACGTTACAGCCAAGCCAATCGATAATCCGTCTAACTTCAATGATGAATTAGTCAAACAGGTAACGAGCGCGGTCCGATGGGCTGACTCTATAGAAGAAATGCAAAAAGCAGGCATCACGACGCTAATCGAATTCGGACCAGGACGTGTCCTAAGCGGACTTACACGTCGAATCAATCGTGAATTGATAACCATGAATATCGGAGCTGCCAGCGATCTCAAGAATGATACTGCTGAAGAGAGCAGAAAATGAGCGACACCCATAATGGATTGTTTTCACTTGCTGGACGGTCGGCAATAGTGACCGGCGGCGGTCGGGGTATCGGTCGTTCGATCGCAACTGAACTAGCACGAGCCGGCGCTAACTTAGTAATTACGTATCGCGAAAACTCTTCTCTAGCCGAAGCTGCCGCTAGAGAACTTCGTGCACTAGGAGCAGCATGCCAAACATGTAAAGCCGACGTCCGTGATGGTGGTGACATCGAACGAGCAGTGAATGAATGCCTGCAGGCTTTTGGTAGCGTCGACATCCTCGTTAACAACGCTGGGATGACAAATGACAACCTATTAATGCGCCTCTCGGAGGAAGCGTGGGATGAGGTGCTAGACACCAATCTCCGTGGCACTTTTCTCGCAACGAAGGCAGTACTGCGACCGATGATTCGATCACGCTGGGGGCGGATTATCAACATAACTTCCGTAGTAGGCGTATCCGGTAATGCTGGACAAGCGAACTACACTGCCGCAAAGGCGGGGATTATCGGTTTTACTCGCTCTGTTGCCCTCGAAGTGGCGTCGCGTGGTATCACAGTCAACGCAGTCGCTCCTGGCTTCGTACTAACCGACCTGACAGCTGGGCTCGCCGATGAACAGAAGGAGACGATTAAGGATCGCATACCAATGAAGCGTTATGGAGAAACGAACGAAATCTCCCCAATCGTCGCCTTCCTCGCATCCGACGCTGCCGCCTACATCACCGGTCAAACTGTGAACGTTGACGGTGGCCTCGTAATGTCATAACGCTATCGCATGGCCTCAGATTCACGACGTAGATCACGCATTCTAGCCTTTCAGGTTTTATTTGAATCTGAGCAGCATAATCAAGCGTCATCCCAATTCCTGGACCAACGTCTAAACAGTTCTCGGCTTAGTAAGAGCGCAAGCACCTTCAGTCGTGAACTAGTCGAAGGGACAATCAACGTACTCTCCAGAATTGATGAGGTGATCGCTCGTCACGCTCCGGCATTTCCTCTTGAGGAGATGTCTCCAGTTGATCGAAATGTACTTCGTCTTGCAATCTACGAAGTGCTCTTTGATAATCACCGCGCCCCGATTAGAGTTGCGATCAACGAGGCGGTGGAGATCGCCAAAGGGTACGGCTCTGAATCGTCAGGAAGATTCGTTAACGGAGTTCTTGGAGCTGTAGCGCTCGAGGTCGCCGAGCATAATGAATCGGCAAATCAAGAAAGTTCACCATCTTAACAGTGGACGTGATTTGGTTACGGAAAGGAATCTAAAATGGCAACTACATATGAGCGCATTCGTGGATTGATCGTCGAACAGCTTGGAGTCGACGAAGATGAGGTGACGCTAGGTGCGTCGTTCGTGGATGACTTAAACGCTGACTCTCTCGACCTCGTCGAACTGATCATGTCGATGGAGGAAGAGTTTGGCCCTGACATAGCTGGTTTGGAAATTTCCGACGAAGACGCCGAGAAAATCCAGTCAGTTCAAGATGCAGTCGATTATCTAAAAGATGCAGGGGTCGAGTAAACATCTAGTAGCGACTTCATAATTAGGTATTCGCAGTATTTTCAGCGCTATGGCAACTCATTGCGCCGCCTGCTGCGTATCATAAATAATCTATGAGTCTGTTCGGTGTCGGAGCGGGCGAGGCAGCCCTTGTGCTTGTCCTGGCCATGATTGTGGTCGGGCCACAGCGCTTTCCAGAGATCGCACGCCAAGGCGGTCGCTGGTATCGCTTGGCGCGACAATATACCGACGAGGTAATGAAGGACGTACGCGCTGCTGTTCAAGACATCGAAGATGAGATCAAAGAGGAAACGAAAGACTTCGATGCAATCGAGGCAGATCTCCACGAAATACGTGATGATCTCGAGGATGTTCGTGAAGAACCAACATCTCACGATACGAAATCTACTGATTTAGAAGAAAATCTTGCCTCTTCAGAAGAGACCCCAGCAGATAAAACAGCAGAAACCTCAATCCGGCCGTCTCGACGCACTGAAGACAGCTAGCATGCAGATCACATGACGAGCCCATCCGCTTCTCCTGAGACTGAATCCGAGTCACCCAGAACCGGCGGTGAGATGAGCTTGCTAGAGCATTTGCTCGAGCTACGCAGTCGAGTCACTTGGTCTGCTGCCGCAGTGCTCGTCGGTATGGTGCCCTTTTTCTACATCCCATTAGGTACGGAGACAATCGAGTTCCTTCTCGCACCAGCTGAAGACCAGAATCCAGACTTCAAAGTACAGGCTATTACGCCGATGGAGAACATCGTCACTTACTTTCGTGTTGCTCTCCTCGGAGGCATCTCACTTGGAATGCCTATGCTCGTGTATCAGGCACTTCGCTTCGTAACACCGGCTTTGACACCGCAAGAAAAGCGTTGGGTGCTCCCAGTCGTTATAGGCACATCTTTGTCTTTTGTACTTGGACTCGCGTTCGGATATTTAGTCGTGCTTCCGACAGCCTATGGCTTCTTATTCTCTTTCGGACGCACTTACGCAGAAATAGCACCGACTATCAGCAGTTATATGGATTTAACAACACGTCTCTTGCTAGTGATGGGTATCGTTTTCGAAACACCTCTGTTAATTATGGGCCTAGCAAAATTCGGTGTCGTAAACGCTAAAAAACTTCGAGGTTGGTGGCGTTTTGCACTTATCGGCTCATTCGTTATCTCCGCTATAGCAACACCGACTCCTGATCCAATAACGCAAACCCTTGTTGGAGGTCCGATATTCATCCTCTATCTGGTAGGTATTGGCCTAGCTTGGCTCGTAAAGCGTGAGTGATGACGTCCGTAGCGCATTGGTATGAATTTGGTGTGAATGCTACGCTCGCGTCGCGAACTGCAATGACAGTCATCCTCAAGGCTGTCTTATGAACTCCCTACCACCTTGAAAGTGGAGCATGACGTTTACGCCTCACCCTAGAACGTGCCCGTTTTTATGAATACACCACCGCGCCTTAAGAAATCGGCGAATCCTCGAAACAATGACCATGTCTCCTCACGCCCTGCAGTTCCTCAAACTCTTCAGCATCTATTCATGACAGACGAGCCACTAAAGCGCTTATACGAAACAATTGCAGACTGTCCAAATTGTGCGCTAGCAAAACAGCGTTCCCAAACTGTCCCTGGATCAGGGCCTGTGACCGCAAACTTGATGCTTGTCGGAGAAGCGCCCGGTCAACGCGAAGATGAGTGGGGTTTGCCTTTTGTTGGACGCTCAGGTCAGTTCCTCGACAAGCTGCTAAGTGGTATCGGTCTAACCCGTGCCGATGTTTATGTCACGAATGTTGTAAAGTGTCGACCTCCGAAAAACCGCGACCCGAAAGAACCTGAGATCGCCTCATGCAGCGACTTCCTCGATCAACAAATATCATTGATAAACCCTGTAGTGATAGCAACACTCGGACGATTCTCAATGGCACGTTGGTTCCCAGATGCACGAATAAGTCAAATTCATGGCCAAGTGAAGCGAACCGAGTGCCGTTATGTCGTCCCGATGTATCATCCTGCAGCTGCCCTTCGAAATAATAATCTCCGTTCAGTAATGCATGACGACTTCGAAAAACTTCTACCACTACTAGAGAAACAATCAGCTTCTAATCCTAGAGCTTCAGTGCCGCCTACCTCGAAGTCCGCACATCCTCGGAATTCTCCTCTATGAGCATGACTCACATTCCCTCTGATTCTCTGCGAGTAATTCCTTTCGGTGGCCTTGGGGACATCGGTAGAAACATGATGCTCTACGAGTACGAAGGGGATGCGATTGCCGTCGATTGCGGCTTAATGTTCCCAGATACCGAACATCTTGGGGTAGATGTCATCATCCAAGATTTCACATACCTGCGGGAAAACCCAAATCAAATCAAAGGGCTCTTCCTCACACATGGGCATGAAGACCATATTGGAGCAGCGGCATTCCTACTTCGTGAATTTCCCGTGCCCGTGTTCTGCACACGACTTACGAGAGGCTTACTGCAAAACAAGCTGAAGGAACATAAGCTTCTTGATGACATCGAAATTCAAGTGGTCGAATGTGGTCAGGTCGTCAACATCGGTTCGTTTGCCGTCGAGTTTTTCTCAGTATCGCATTCGATCCCTGATTCTGCCGGCATGATCATAAACACACCAATTGGGACTGTCGTACATACCGGTGACTTCAAAATCGATCACACCCCAATTATGGGACAACACACGGACCTATCACGGCTTGCCGATGTTGGACGTGATGGCACTTTACTACTCTGCGCCGATTCCACCTATGCAGAAATCGATGGATCAACACCATCAGAACAACTAGTTGCAGAACGACTCGACCATGCGATTAGAAATGCACCAGGACGCGTCATCATAACTACTTTCGCCTCGCTGATCTCGAGAGTTCAGATCGTTCTAGAAGCCGCTATTAAACATGATAAACGTGTGTTCGTTACTGGCCGTTCTATGGTTAACAACGTGCAAATGGCTCGCGACCTTGGTTATCTCGAGGCACCGGACCAAGTTCTAATGTCGGCGCGAGAAATGCGCCAGCACCCGCCAGAGCAGTCAGTAATAATTTGTACCGGATCGCAAGGTGAACCAAACGCAGCGTTAACACGCATCGCCAATGGCTCCCATCAACACATCTCAATTCAAGAGGACGATACGGTGGTGCTGTCTTCCAACCCAGTTCCCGGAAACGAAAAATCGGTGGCTAAAAACATCAATTTACTCTTTCAAGCAGGTGCAAACGTGATCTATAACCAGATAGATGATGTTCACGTGAGAGGGCATGCAGCCCGTGAAGAACTAAAGATTATTCATCGCATAGTACAACCAAAACATTTCGTACCGATCCACGGCGAATACCGGCACCTAGTGCAGCATGCACAGCTCGCAATTGAACTTGGGATGCCCCCTGAAAACGCATTCGTCCTCGAAGATGGTGACGTCCTAGAATTAACTCAGGGCAATGCCGATATAGTGGATGAAATTCCGTCTGACCACATCTTCGTCGACGGTTTAGGTGTTGGAGATATCGACTATGACGTCTTGCGCGATCGCGCACACCTCGCTTCTGATGGCATGCTAGTCCTAGTGGCAGCCGTTGATCGTCATACGAACATGCTGACAGGACCACCTCAAGTGATGTCTCACGGTTTCATTGGTACTGATGAAGAGGACGATATCTACGAAGGTGCGCGTCAAATTGCGATAAGCATGCTGAGTGGTGAGTCCCGATCGGTGAACTGGAACGAACTACATGAGATTCTAAAGGATGATCTAGCGCACTACCTCTACACAAGAACCCACCGGCGACCACTTGTGTTGCCTGTCATGTTGGAGGTCTGATCGATCATATTGGGCAGGCATAATAGATCAAAGTGCGTCCGGTGGTGGGCCTAACGCACAAGGAGAGAGAAATGGCTCGCACATCCCGCCGCCGAGCGAATAGCGGCCTGACCCCCAGGCTTGCCAGCCTTGCTCGAGCTCTAACACGCCCTGAATTGATTGGTACTCTGCTTGTGGTACTAGCTGCAGCAGCAATACCGTTCCTATTACCACTTGCGGGTGTGATCACCGAAGCTCGCGATGAAATAGTCCGCTTCCTAGGACTCCATGCATTCTCACTTTTTCTCTTAGTAGCGTCTGCAGGATTGATTATCGCTTTTCGCCGAACTTACTGGCTCTCACAACATCGACGTCACTTGTTCGGTTTTCTAGCTCTGTCTGGCGTTAGTGCAGGATTATTGGGTTTATGGAATCCAGACCGTAATGTTGGTGGAACTGATCTTGCCATTCATTCCGCAGGAGGAGATTTAGGACGAGCACTTATATCTTGGCCCATAGGGACGACGATCTGGTCATTTCTAATCTTGGTTGGATTCATACTGCTTTGGCCAAAGACCAGTGCACGAATACTTAAGAGCTCTCCCAGAGTTTTGGTAACTTTTCTCCAATGGGTATGGAAGCAAAAGATATATCGCCTGACGTTAACAGGAATTCATTTCCTTATCTCGCAGATCGCTCAGCGAATCCAAGACCGACGCACCAGAAATCTCTCGTCGACTATTACTCAGCCCACCCTCTCTCGTCCCACGCGTCACACTTCCCAACCATCTAAGCCCAATCCGGTACCCGTATCGGAGCATAGCGAGAAACATTCCGATACATCAGCAGCAGAACATACTACTAGGGAAGAGCTTGAACCTGATGCGGTAGAGGAACGTCCTGCAACTCAAATTCCAATGGATATGGATACTCCAGCTGACCAAATTCGCCGTTCAGAAGACGGCTGGCAACTCCCACCAATCAACATTCTTTCAGCAGAAGAAGGGCGCGAATCACGTTCAGTCGATAACGCACAACGAGCTCACCTAATAGTCGAAACACTCAATTCGTTTGGAGTCGACGCATCAGTAGTACAAATAAACGAAGGTCCAACCGTGACTCAATTCGGTGTTGAACCTGGCTGGGATGTGAAAACAAAACTCGTCACCGAGCGCGATGCAGCAGGACATCCAATCATCGATACCGACGGGAATACGAAAGCTAACGAGGTTGAAATTTCGCGAACACGCATCCGGGTCAATCGAATCACCGCTCTTCAAAATGACCTCGCACTCGCACTCGCAGCACCGGCATTACGTATCGAAGCTCCCGTCCCTGGAAAGCCAATGGTGGGGATCGAAGTACCGAACACCAGTACTTCGACGGTCACCATGCGTAGCGTCATGGAATCCACTGACTACCAGCATTCTCTGAATAAACATTCTCTCCCGATTGCACTCGGAGTAGGGGTGTCAGGGGATCCTGTTGTGGCAGATCTATCCACAATGCCGCATCTGCTGATCGCGGGAGCCACAGGCGCAGGCAAATCTGTATGCCTCAACGCCATAATCAGCGGCTTGTTGATGCATCTCTCACCTGAAAAACTGCGTCTGGTGATGATCGATCCAAAGAGAGTTGAACTAGCTGACTTTGCAGATGTTCCACACCTAGCCTTTTCGCGCATCGTTGTCGAAATGGATCAGGTGGTCGGTACTCTCCAAGCCGTGATCAACGAAATGGAATCCCGCTATCGCAAGTTCGCAAAGGCGGGCGTTCGAAACATCAAGAGCTATAACACAAAAACCAATGACCATTCGACAATGCCATATTGGGTAGTCGTAATTGACGAACTAGCTGATCTAATGATCGCAGCACCGTATCAGGTAGAACAGCAACTAGTCCGGTTAGCTCAGCTCGCTCGAGCAACTGGCATCCATCTAGTAGTTGCAACACAGCGTCCATCTGTTGATGTGATCACCGGTTTAATTAAGGCAAACTTCCCGACACGAATTGCCTTCTCCGTTGCATCTTCCGTCGACTCACGCACAGTTCTCGACCAAGGTGGTGCCGAAAAACTACTCGGTCGAGGAGATATGCTCTATGTCCCACCCGACGAACAAAAAACAAAACGTGTCCAAGGCGTATTTGTCAGTGACGAAGAGATCCGATCGATTGTCGATTTCTGGTCGGCTGATCGATTTGCGAACCTAAAACCAGAAAACTTTGATGCACTCCTACAATCTGCCGAACGAGATATGGAAGGGCTTGCCACAACTAACGGAGCTGAGGACGATTCCCTGATCCAGAAAGCTATCGCACTCGCGAAAGAGCACCAGACACTATCTACTTCAATGCTTCAAAGAAAGCTCCGAATCGGTTACCCACGTGCCGCACGGACAATGGACGACCTCGAAGATCGAGGCATTATTGGACCTGCCGACGGAACAAACTCACGCGAAGTGTTGATCGGTAATCAGAGCCCACATGAGACGGATTTCGAAACGGAACGTACTCTTGCTGCCGAAGCAGCGAACTTCAAACCGTCTGAGGAGGAAGAAGCTCTGGATATATCGCCCAATGGAGAGCCTCGAAAAAATCAGACACTTCCTGAGTTTCCGAAGAAATTCGACGATGAGTAGCACATCAGTGCATGTAAGAACTATCCCAATCAATCAAGCGACACTATCAAATACAATTCATGACTACAAAAATAACTTCTTCAAAATAATACCGATGCACTTTTAGATTCACTAAGATTCGATAACACTCAACGTTTTGATTTTAGGGAACGAGCAATCGTGGTCTAATCGCCGAAGTAATAACCAATAAATAAGGAACATGCCATGAAAATAACCTCCGTAGAATGCCTGATTTTAGACAAATCTTTCCCGTTTATTTTAGTGCATACTGATGAAGGTATAACGGGAATCGGAGAATGTTTCAGAAGGCAGCCAACAGTTACCAAAAAAGTAGTAGACGACCTACTTGCACCCTCTATCGTCGGTAAAGACCCAACGCAAACAGAATCCAGATTTAGAGATATGGCTAAGGCCGGAAATGCCCTTGAAATCGGTGGGGCTGTATGGATCGGTATTGCGGGCCTGGATATAGCTATGTGGGACTTGAAAGGGAAGGCACTAGGCTTGCCTATTTATGAGCTGCTCGGCGGAAAAGTCAGGGATCGTATGCCCGTGTACGCAAGTTCAATGAAAAGAGATATGACACCTCTAGAGGAAGCAAAACGAGCTTCTTCTTTCGTGGAACAAGGATACAAGGCTTACAAACTACATAGTGCGTTTCCAGGATATATCGACCATCCCGGCGACCAAACAATAGAAACCGTCACTGCAGTAAGAAAAGCGGTTGGGGACGAGATTGAAATACTGGTAGACGTCAATGGGGCATATTCTGTACACCATGGAATAGAGATAGGCAAAAAACTGGAAGACCTTGGAGTATTTCACTTCGAAGAGCCGAGGCCACACTACGATCTAGATGGACTTTCTCAAGTAGCCAATGCGCTGACAATACCTATAGCTTCAGGGGAAATGATTTACAGCCCCTACGAATACAAAGAACTCATGGTCAAAGGTCAGGTCGATATTATTCAACCTGACATCGTAAAAACCCCCGGATTTACAACCATGATCAAAATAGCCAACATCGCTGAAACTCTGGGAATTCCGATTACATGTCACAACACACAACCAACTATAAGTACTGTGGCACATGCCCACTTTGTAGCAGCTACGGTAGGAGTTCCTTTTAAACAGGAATACAACATTGAGCCAGTCTCCATCAGGGACGAAACTCCAGTGCTTGCCTCTCCTCTTAATATCTCTGAGGGTTATATGGAAATTCCGAACGGGCCGGGACTAGGCATTGAACTCGATATGGCAGCGGTCAATAAGTTGACCAATGTTTAGCAAATTCACATTCGCGAAAATCTAAGTACCCATCCTCATCCGGAAAAAACCGGGGGATCTTTTCTACTCCGAGGTTCATTCTCCTTCAGGATCGTCTGCCAACATCCAATCACTTTCTGGGGGATACTGCCGGTGCCGCGACGACAAGCTCTTGAAGCCCTTCGGTTGACTCACCACCGACTAACTCTCGACGTAATTCAACGACTTGATCGCGAAGAAGGGCAGCTCGTTCGAATTCTAGATTCTTCGCAGCTTGTTTCATCTGACGCTCAATCTCCTTAATCAAACGAGTTAACTCGTCTTTCGGTAACTCCGTCGTTGACGTATAAGAAACGTCATCCTCACTCACATGACGGAGTGCATCCGTAATGTCATGCACTTCCTTCGCAATTCCAGTGGGAGTGATACCGTGTTTTTCATTGTGAGATTGCTGCTTTTCGCGCCGGCGTACTGTTTCATCTAGAGCTGTTCGCATCGAATCAGTCACCTTGTCGGCATACATAATCACACGACCGAGTGGATGTCGCGCTGCGCGACCAATCGTCTGTATTAAAGATCCGCTCGATCGTAAATATCCTTCTTTATCCGCATCAAGAATGCACACCAATGAAACCTCTGGAAGGTCAAGTCCTTCCCGCAATAGGTTGATCCCTACAATCACATCGTACACGCCGATTCTCAGGTCACGGAGTATGTCAACACGTTCAAGTGTGTCGATCTCAGAGTGCAAGTACATCGACTTAACACCCATCTCCAATAGATAGTCATTTAAATCCTCGGCCATCCTCTTGGTTAACGTCGTAATTAGGGTTCGTTCCTTGCGAGACACTTGGCTACGAACCTCTGCTAGTAAATCGTCAATTTGACTTTGCGTCGGCCGGACTTCAACTGCTGGGTCGAGTATGCCCGTCGGTCGTATCACTTGTTCAATTACGTGTTCAGAAACCTCCATCTCATACGGACCAGGCGTGGCTGAAACAAAAACAACTTGGTTTATACGGTCACTAAATTCTTCAAAATTCAAAGGCCTATTGTCGAGAGCCGAGGGTAAGCGGTATCCGTATTCGACTAATGTTTCCTTTCGTGATCGATCGCCGAGATACATGCCACGTACCTGTGGAACTGAAATATGCGACTCGTCTATAAAAATCAGCCAGTCATCCGGAAAGTAATCAAGTAATGTCCAAGGTCTAGATCCAGGGCCTCGGCCACTCAGGTGGCGTGAGTAATTCTCAATACCTGCACAATATCCCGCTTCACGAATCGTCTCGATGTCATATCGGGTTCGCTCTTCGAGTCGTTGTGCTTCAAGTAACTTGTCAGACGCTCGTAACTGACCTAACACATCTTCAAGTTCAGATTCGATGGAGTTGATCGCATCTGTTAACCGGTCTTTGGAGGTAACAAAGTGTTTGGCTGGATAAATAGATGTTTCTTCAGAATCGCGAAGAATTTCACCAGTCAGCGGATCAAGTGTCACGATTCGCTCCACCTCGTCGCCGAAAAAATCGATGCGCACAGCGATATCCTCATATGCAGGAAAAACTGTCAGCGAATCACCTCGAACACGAAAGGTGCCACGGATAAGATTCAGATCGTTACGTGTGTATTGCATCTCGACCAGTTGGCGAATCAACGAACCTCTATTTACATGACGTCCTTGAAATAGTCTCAAGACGAACGATTCATACTCGCCTGGTTCACCGAGCCCATAGATGCAGGACACAGACGCGACAATTACAACGTCACGACGTTCGAAGAGTGCGCGTGTTGCCGCATGGCGCATCTTGTCAATCTCGTCGTTGATATCTGCGTCTTTCGCAATATAAGTATCGGTGCGTGGGATATATGCCTCGGGTTGGTAGTAGTCGTAATACGATACGAAATATTCAACTTCATTCTTGGGGAGTACTTCACGAAATTCACTCACGAGCTGCGCTGCCAAAGTACGATTTGGTGCGAGGACGAGGGTCGGGCGCTGATAACGCTCGATCACATTGGCCATAGCAAACGTTTTGCCAGTTCCAGTCGCACCAAGCAACGTTAGAGCACGTTCACCAGCCTCTAACCCCGAAACCAACTCCATAACAGCCTGAGGCTGATCTCCAGTAAGTTGAAAATCCGAAACGATCTCGAATTTCTGTGATTCAACTTCGGGCTGCCCTGTAGTAAATGGCAACAGACTGCCTCTCTCACCTCATTATTGTACGTCGTACTTAGTTGCTTCTGAAAAAAGTACACGCATCCATGTAACAACACTCAAAACTTCGGAAAGACAGCACCGATCATCTTTGGTCGTATCCTCTTAGTGAGAATGGATCAGCTGCGCATCTTACATTTTTATCGATTACCAATTTCGCCAATCAGAGAAAATAATCTGACTTCTGGAACTCAATTGGACACCTGCTGTTCCAAAATAGTTCGAAGCAGTGTTTCCAATTCATCGATATCTACGTGCCGTCGCATGGTTTCAGTCACTAACCGTTCAGCTTCCCGATGGGAATACTGAAGAGATTCAAGAGCATCGATAGCATCCTGATAAAGCGGATCGGGAATGCTACTTATCAGTTGAGACACCCCATCACTCTGAAGTAACGCTTCCTGTGTAAGTTTTCCATGCAAATTAGCAACGATGGTTTGCGAAAGTCTTTGACCGATCCCAGGTAACTGACGTAGGGCGGCCACATCCTCGGCCTCGATCCAGCGAGCGATTTCGGACACTGGGTATGTCAGCGCCTTAACAGCCTTCTGAGGTCCAACTTCAGGAACATTAATGAACTTACGAAAAAAATCTCGTTCTTGTCGATGCTGAAAACCGATGATCAACGGAGTCGGTTGTCTCTCTGATACATGGTAATAAGTGAATATTTCTAGTTTTTCTCCAGATGTCTCAGCAGCTATCCATCCGTGCGCGAAGGCAGGTATCAACACTTCGTATCCGACACCGTTTACCCCAACCCAAGCAATCGATAATTCAGCGTCCCAGCGCAAAAGTTCACCGTGTAAGGAAACAATCATGATCTCGACATCGCTGATTCGTAACGCAATTCCCCAAGGCGAGTCAAAGCCACCGCAAGCGCATCAGAAATATCTAACGGCCCATCAATCTCAGTCAGACCAAGCTGTACAGCAACCATCTGCTTTACTTGTTCTTTTGGAGCCCCTCCCCATCCCGTAACTGATTCCTTTACTGCAGTGGGCGCAAACTCAAAGACTGGAATATCCGCTTCGGCAGCTGCAATCATAGCCGCAGCTCTAGTTTCACCAATGACCATAGCCGACCGTACATTAATCGCTACAAACTGCTGCTCAACTGCCAGCTCAGCCGGTTCGTGGTCCGTGAGCAAAGTTCGAACTCCTTCGGCAATATCTTTCAATCGCTCTGCTCGTGGTTGTTTCGTGTGCGTTCGAATTACCCCACAGTCGACCAATTCTCCAGAGATACCGTCACCATCGATGATCCCCCAGCCGGTCACACTTAGACCAGGGTCGATGCCCAATACTCGCCTTGATACCAGTATGTTAGATGTCATCCGCTCAATAGATCCTAGCCAGCTGCCGCTTCAAGCACCGCGTCTGTGAATACTGCATTCGAATGAACCTTCGAAACGTCGTCTAGATCATCGAGTCGTTCAAGCATTCTCAAAGTAGCAACTGCTGTTGCCTCTTCCAGTTCAACATTGTTTTGAGGGATTTTTGCTAGATCAGCACTCTCTACCTTGAAGCCAGCCGAAGTGAGCGCTTCGCGCACTGACTCGGTGCTACCGGGCTGCGTATATACTTCGATAGCTGAGCCGTCAGTGGACTCTTCGACATCAAAAGCTCCCACTTCAATCGCTACAAGCTGAACTTCATCCGGATCACTATCTACAGTGCTAACGTGAATTACGCCCATCGTTTCGAACTGCCAAGCGACAGCACCGTTTTCGGCTAAATTGCCACCACCGCGAGAAAATACAAGCCGTAATTCGGCAACAGTGCGGTTACGATTATCAGTGACTGCATCTACTAGTACAGCCGTGCCTCCAGGCCCGTAGCCTTCATAGGTAACCTCTTCTAGATTGTCCGCGTCGCCATCTCGAGAGCCACGTTGGATCGCACGCTCAATGTTCGCATGAGGCATATTCGAATCTTTAGCTTTACTGATAGCTAGGCGGAGTGATGCATTCATCTCTGGATCGACCCCACCACGAGCGGCCATCGTGATGTCGCGAGCAAGCTTTGTAAAAAGCTGCCCACGCTTGGCATCGATTTTCCCTTTTTTGTGTTTGATAGAGGACCACTTGGAGTGACCGGACATGCGGTACCTCAGCCGTCTTTGTGCCTGTTGCTCTATATTAATAAGTCTCTAATCATGCTACCAAACACCTTAAATCGTCCGAAACGTTGAATCGTCAACCTATACGCTAGCGACATTTGCTAACCAAGAGTGACATTATCAATTAGACGAGTCTCTCGTACGTGCACTGCGAGCGAGAGCAGACCCTTACCGAACAATTCACCGTCTAATTCATTCAAGGTTTCTTCATCGGCAAGCGAAATGTAGTCAATCTGAATCAGTGATTCAGCTTCGAGCTCTAATCTGACGAGGTTGCGTAACCTATTTGCGTCTCGCTCACCCGCTATGAAGGCGTCATTTGCAAGTCGCAGACCGCGCGACAATGAAAGCGCGGCTGTGCGTTCCTCTGCTGACAAGTATGCATTTCTCGATGACAACGCAAGTCCGTCTGGATCGCGCACCGTAGCGCAGGCAACTATCTCAATAGGAAGATCAAGATCTCGAACCATACGACGAATCACACGAAGCTGTTGCGCATCTTTTTCTCCAAAATACGCACGGTCTGGTGTTGTTATGTTTAGTAGCTTCAATACCACTGTAGTCACACCGTCAAAATGACCAGGGCGTCGATCGCCCTCAAGGCGATCGCTAATACCACGCACATGCACGTTCGTAGAAAACCCTTTGGGATAAATCAGGTTCGAGGGAGGCGCGAGTACCAAATCAACGCCGTGCTTTTCGAGTGAAGAAAGATCTTCGGATTCATTCGCAGGATAGCGATCGAGATCTTCATCCTCACCAAATTGAGCCGGATTAAGAAATAGCGTTGAGATTACACTCGCACACTCGTCACGAGCTTGATCAACCAGTGCAAGATGTCCTGCATGAATCCCACCGAGCGTCGGAAACAATCCAACTGGTGGCAAAAGTGTGGCACGAGCTTCTCGAAAAGTTCCGATCGTACGAGCGATATCCACGTCTGGCTTCCTCGAACCTAGCGGATCGACCTATCCGATTGCGCTTCTACTGTCTCAGAAGCGCGAGCAATCAGTTTGAGGTCATGTTCAGCTAATACTCGTTCTGCATCACTGAGATCACTGTCGAGTTCAGGCAAAAGAGTCTTAATCAAATCTAGTGCACGATCATCCATATAAAACGATTCCTTGGCAGTGGGAAATTCACCAATAGTAACTTGTTCTTTTAACGACTTGAGCGCCTCTACGATCTCTTCGCCTAGATTTGCGAACTGGCGAGCATGGCGCGGCTTTAGATCTTCATACAATCCCAGAACATCATGCCATACTTGCACTTGGCCACTACAAAATGGGCCCGCCCCAATACCGATAGTAGGAACGTTAACTCGCTGGGTAATCATCTGCGCTAAAGCTGTAGGCACAAGCTCGAGAACCATCGAATATACCCCCGCTTCCGCGAGAGCTTTTGCATCAGAAATCAGTCGAACAGCATCACGTGGAGTCTTACCTTGCACTCGAAATCCACTAGTCTGATTGACAGATTGGGGCGTAAGTCCAACGTGCCCCATCACAGGAATCCCTGCCTCAACGAGATGTCGTACAGTCTCCGCTGAACGCATTCCGCCTTCAAGCTTTACTGAACCACAGCCAGTCTCCTGGATAATCCGCGTCGCATTCCGTAGTGCATCCTGCCAACCTGATTGATACGATCCGAAAGGCATGTCGACAACTACATGTGCCCGCTGCGCTCCACGAACGACTGCCTTTCCGTGATGGATCATGTCCTCAATAGTGACTGGAACCGTAGAGTCATAACCAAGCACAACCATACCGAGCGTGTCTCCGACAAGCAGAATCGGGATATCAGCGTCATCTGCCATCTGCGCGCTTGGGTAATCGTACGCCGTTAACATGGTGATTGGCTTGCCACGATCACGCATCAGCTGTAAATCTCGAATTTGTACAGGCTGTGTCATCATGCCCTCCGTCTCGGTCTCCTAGGAGATCCAAGCGGCCATCTTTCGATAGATACTATCGACCGATATTCGTTTCTCACTGCGCATGAGCCATGTCAATATCCATCAGTATAGGAATGGCAATCGACCAGTCAAACTAATTCCCAATACCATTTCTCCAATCACTTGCGGACGGCACATCCGCTAGTGACGTTGCCTCAGACACAGCTTTAAGAACAGCACGCTCGACGGCGCGAACAGCAAACGCTTCGATCGCCCGGTATCCTACCCAATCGACTTCATATTCTCCTGTGGAAAGACTAAAGATGACGTCACCATCACTTTTGGTGTGAACCGGCCAGATTGTTGATGCAAAACCATCGTGAGCAACAGTGGCGATTCGATTTGTTTCGGTTTTTGTCAAACATGCATTCGTAGCAACTACAGCAAGTGTTGTGTTCTCTGGCAGTTCCTCATCGTCATTTGAGTCCAGAAGTTTCGCGCCTCTGAGTTCACGATCGATATCTAAGAAACCTCGCTCACCTTCACGAGGTGCAGCAACTAGGCCACCCGTATTCGGGTCGCGAATCGCACCTACAGCATTAACTACCGCTAACGCAGCAACGATAACTCCCGTATCGAGTAGCTCACTCGCTGTTCCCACTCCCCCCTTAATGGCCTTATCACGGCCAGCAAATTTCGCAACGGTTGCACCAGTACCTGCACCAACTGACCCCATCTCGATGCGACCACTTGTTGCCTTTTTAAAAGCTCGAGCACCTGAATTCGCTGTTGGATGGGTTGATCGTCCAATAGTGAGATCAAATAAGATCGCCGATGGAACAATCGGGATCACGCTATCTCCGAAATCGAGTCCGACCTTGCGCTCAGCAAGTGCTTCTACAACACCGCTTGCTGCATCAAGCCCGAATGCCGAGCCTCCTGAAAGCACTATAGCGTGCACTTCCTCGACCAAATTGCCTGATCGAAGCAGATCAGTTTCCCGTGTCCCAGGTGCTGCTCCCCGAACATCGACTCCACCTACCGTGCCAGATGGACAAACCACCACTGTGCAGCCAGTAGCAGATCGTCGATCAGTCCAATGCCCAACGCGAATGCCTCGAATATCGGTTAGAGCATCGCGTGCAGTCAACAAGGAAAACTGAACCTAGCTAGCACGGGTGGGCCGCGCCTCTGCGAGATCAGAGGTTACTGGCAATATCCGTATTGGTACGACGTGGTCGATGAAACTGACAGAGCGATTAACATACTCCACAGAGTGTTGAATGTAGTACGAGCAGTGCCCTTTATGTTGAGGTGCGACCCATATTTGATGGTCTCGGTTTAATGAGGCCGCGGCCAAATTGAGGGCGTGCGACTCAGGTACTTCATTATCGATCTCCGCACAAAGCAACAGTACAGGTGCTTCTACTTGATTGATGATGTCAATCGGCTTCAATTCATCCAAATCAGCATCAAAAAACCACCGAGCAAACCAGTGCGCTGTTTCAAACATATATGCTGGGATATGCGAATGCTGAAAGCGCAACATCTCACGCACTGATGCAACAGGTGAGTCCGCGATAATACCCGCAATCCCACTCCGACGAGACGCAACCTTAATTGCGAGAGCAGCACCAAACCCGAATCCATGCAGAACCACTGGTAACTGATTCTCTTGTTTCCATAGGTAATCTAACGCTGCATCAAGATCATGATGCTCTCGACTCCCAAGGTGATCACGGCAACCAGAAGATTCCCCTCGACCGCGTAGGTCGAATGAAAGTACGTTGAATCCATGTCTGACGTAATCCCCATGGAGCTTCAGCAATCCTTGCTCCACGTCAGCACGTGTACCCAATCGGTCATGCACAAGTACGACCGTAGCACGCGCTTCGGGCGACTTAACGAACCATCCGTTGAGCGTTAGTCGATCGAAAGTGAGAAACTGAACATCTTGAAAATGTAATCCTAAATCAATGGGCGTCCCTTGAACACGCTGGCGTTTCGTGTGAGTAAGTCGATCCGCTAAGTAGAATGCGGCACTCACGTACGCCAGCATGCTGATAACCAATACCAGACACACAATCAGAACAACTAATATCAAGATCCGCCGCCCGCATAAACCCTAACGTGCATTCCAATGGAAAGGAAAATAGCAGCGGTCTACGAGACGAAGCAACTGTTATATGTTATTGCGGCCTGATATTCGGCTTGCATATTCGATATCAGTGTTTTTGACAACGAGGACAAAAATGTGTTCCCCGCCCTGCTATTCGAATCTTGCGAATGATCGAACCACAGTGATCGCACGGCTCACCATCACGTCGGAAAACATGTACGTGGGTCTTATGAAACCCTGCCCCACCCAGACCATCCATATAGTTGGAGAACGTCGTTCCGCCGTCGACAAGGGAGCGTTGAAGAGCCGTCACTATGGCATCCCTGAGCCGGGCTACACGACGTGGACCAAGTTCGTGAGCCTTGATACGAGGGTCAATCCTTGCGATATAGCAAGCTTCATCTGCATAAATGTTACCGACACCTGCAGCCACCTTCTGGTCAAGAAGCACTGACTTCAAAGGTACCGAACGGCGTGCAAGATGTTCACGTAGCCAACTGACCGTGAAATCGTCCGAAAGCGCATCAGGCCCAACGTTTGGCATAGCATCACGAGGATCCTCAACCACATGCCAGGTCCCAAATTTTCGAAGATCGTTAAACCGAACTACGACCCCATCGTCCATAGACAGTTGTGCGCGTTCGAAGCGATGAGGCTTATCAACCGTTGCAACTACCAATGATCCAGTCATCCGCAAGTGGACAACCCAAGCGCGACCATCATCAAGGTGAGCGATCAGATATTTACCATGGCGATCGAGTGCATCGATTCTGCGACCGGTTAATGTGAATTCAAGTTCATGTGGTGCGTGAGTCACTGCTAGACGTTCTGCACCCTTGTGAATTTTCACAGATTTGATCGTTCGTCCAACAATTATTGGTGCGATTTGCCGTCGAGTCGTTTCCACTTCTGGCAATTCCGGCATAGTACTATCGCTTAACGTGCGCGTTCACTCGAGATCTCCCCAAGAAACACCAAGTTTCTCGTCTAGATCCAATGGAACGTCTAGTTCAAGTGATGGCATCAAACGATGAGCAACATCCCGAACATCGTCTAGTTCAGAACTCGGCAACTCGAAGATTAGCTCATCATGAATCTGCAAAATCATTCGTGCCTGTTTGCCTGCCGCACGGCGACTTAACAATTCTCGGTCGATTCCATTCATTGCTATCTTAATAATATCTGAAGCGGTCCCTTGGATTGGCATGTTAATCGCGATACGCTCAGCTGCCTGTCTCAGGTTACGGTTATTCGAGTAAAGGTCTGGTATAGAACGTCTCCGACCAGTGAGAGTTTCGGCATAACCTTTTAGGCGTGTTTCCTCAACAGTTTGCTCTCTCCATGTCTGAACTTTCGGATACGCTTCGAAGTATGCCTCAATGAATGCGTTCGCTTCATCAAAGTCAATCCCCTCACGTTGCGCCAAACCAAAAGCTGTAAGCCCGTAGAGCACTCCGAAATTGAACACTTTCGCGCGGCGACGCATATCGGACGTAACCCCTCCGAGTTCGACGCCAAAAACATTCGCAGCAGTCGATGCGTGAATATCTTGCCCATCCGCAAAGGCTTTTCTGAGTTGGTCGTCGCCGGAGACATGAGCAAGTACACGTAACTCTATCTGCGAATAGTCAATTGAAAGCAATATCGGATCTTCACCGCAATCACGGGCGATAAATGCTCGCCTGACTTGTTGGCCCAAGTCGGTGCGAATCGGAATATTTTGCAAGTTGGGGTCGTTCGAAGAGAGCCGACCAGTTGCCGCAGTCGCCTGTGAAAACACGGTGTGGACACGGTTCGTACGCGGATTGACCTGCAGCGGCAATGAATCAACGTAGGTCGACTTAATCTTTGTTAATTCGCGCCAGCCGAGAATTGCGCTAACAACCGGGTGTGCCTGACGAAGCCCTTCAAGAGCTTTAGCGTCAGTCGTATAACCAGTCTTGGTCTTCCGTGTTCGAGGTAATTCCAATTCTTCAAACAGAACCTGTGACAACTCTTGCGGTGAACCAAGTTTGAACTCATGGCCAACGATGTTGAAGGCCTCTCGTTCGATCTGAGCAATTCGATCCACGAGATCTACCGACAATTTTGCTAATACCGAAGAATCAAGGGCAACACCAAACTGCTCGATCCGAGCAAGCACAGGAATGTGAGGTAAATCGATCTCTTCAAATACCTTCCAAAGCTCACTGTCCTTCAGTGCATCTCTAAGTGGATCTGCTAAGCGAATCAAATAATCGACGTTGCGGGCCGAATACGACGTAACATTTTCGATCGAGGCTGCAGAGAATGGGACAGCCTTACGACCAGTTCCGAGAAAGCTTTTGGGATCTATTGTTTCGGCGCCAAGTCGGTCAAATGAGAGATTCTCTAATGTGATATTGAAATCACCAAGCAAATACGCCGCAACCTGCGTGTCGAAATCGATTAATTTCGACCAATCACCTGCCTCGGTTCCTGCAAGGGCGAGTACCCCATATTTAGTATCGTGGCCGATACGCTGAATGTTTTCATCTTGAAACAATGGAAGCACTAACTCAAGGACCGCCGCTCGCGATAATTGCTGGACCGACAGTTGCTCTTCTGCTTCATCAAGAAGCGACTGCTGCCGTTCTTCTTCTGCCGGATCACGGTGACCAAAAGGGATATACCAGCCTTGTTTGGCATCACATGACAAACTGAGCCCAACAACTGAATCTGCAGCCCGGATCGGATGCGAATCATCAGCGATTACTTGAAATGAAAAGCGGCCGACTTTCCTAATTGCGGAAACAACTTCATTGAGGCCATCAATGCTAGTAACAGCCTCGTATCGACCGATATCAGTGAAATTCGACGTCGATTTCGAGGATACTTCACGTGCAGATTGTGGAAGGCGATTCATCAGTGATCGGAACTCAAGTGATTGAAACAGTTCTAGAACCCGTTCGCGGTCGTAATCACGTAGCTCCGCACCCTCAAGAGATAATTCGAGGTCAGGAATATTCTTTTCGATAGTCGCAAGTTCCCTTGAAAGTCGAGCTTCATCAATTCCGAGGGATAGCGCATTCTTCGCCCGAACTGGCTTAAGCTCTTCGAGATGCTCAATCATCTCTTCTAAAGATCCCCAATCAGCAATCAGTTGTTTTGCGCCTTTTTCTCCAATGCCTTTCACTCCGGGAATATTGTCGGAACTATCGCCAACCAAGGCTTTGTAATCGATCATCTGTTTGGGCTCAAAACCCCAACGATCTTTAACCGCGGCCTCGTCATACATGACATAGTCACGTTGATAGAGACGGTACATATACACCCTGACACCTGGTTCCACTAGCTGCACGATGTCGTTATCGAGTGTGACAATCACAGTTTCAATACCCTGTTCGACGGCCTGTCGTGCGAAAGTTCCTAAGACATCATCTGCTTCATATCCATCACGCTCGACAAGTGGAATATGAAACGCTTCAAGAATTTCCCTAATACGATCGAATTGCGGAATCAAATCTTCGGGTGTCGGCGGGCGATTAGCTTTATAGCGCTCGTCAACTGCTTTACGAAACGTCTCAGATGAAGCATCCCAAGCAGCAATTACATGAGTGGGCTTAAGTTCATCAAATACCGTCAACAGGCTATTCGCATAACCATAAACGGCAGCAACCGCCTCCCCTGTGCGCCGCACGGTTATTACATCTCGAAGCGCATAGTACGAACGAAAAATAATGCCGTGTGAATCAAGGATGACGAGCAGCGGTTTGCGATCCGCTTGTTCACGATCATCTGATTCAAGACTATTTGACCGGTTCTTAGACTTACTCTTAGATGTCACTTAGTCAGTATAGCTCGGACCGCTATCATGCTTGACCCCTGTCCTATTCGAATCTGCCCCGTAAACTGCGCCCGATGACTCGTTACCATCTCATGTTAATGCTTGCACTCCGCCGCATGTCAGGTAATTGGCGGCTGCTGTCTAGTGTTGGGCTGGGAACAATAGTCGCTGGTGCGATTCTCTCCGCTACGATCATTTACGCCGATACTATCCGTGACGTCGGACTCAAGTTCGCTATCGAGCAGCTCGACCCAGTCGATCTCGATGTCCAGGTTTCCAGAAGTTCACAAACAGGAGACCTGACCAATTATCAACGCTCCGAAAGTTACGTTGGCGGAGCAGTAACAAATGCCCTCTCACCTGTAGCTGCAAGCGTTGTGCGCCAAGGTTCAAGTGCGACATTCTTTCCAGTTCCAACCGGATCAGTTCCCAACCTAGAGGACAATCAGCGTCTCCGCGGGAACATCATGTTTCGATCTGATTTTGATGCATTTGTGAGAACACGTGATGGTGAAATTCCAACGGTAATGCCTCCTGCATCAGAGGGGCCGTTGATCGCTGCCGTTGGCGCAAACACAGCACAAACTGTCGGGATATCCGTTGGTGACACGTTCGATTTGTTTCCTTTTTGGGATGAGCAAGCCTCACCTCTACCTGTGCTAATCGTCGGAATCATTGAAGCTCACGACCCCGAAGATCGCTACTGGGCGGGTGACAGACATGCTGTCGACGCTCCAATTCGAACTTGGGACACAGTACTCTTTCATGTGCCGGAGAGCACGTTCTTTGGAGTACTCGCACATCGTTTTCCAGAAGTCTCCGTCGACTATGACAGTATCTTTCAGGTGCGGCTGGAATCATTAAGTGCCCGTAATGCCACACGAATAGCAGACGGTTTAACCGGACTGCAAGCAGAGATAAGTCAAACCGAAAAACGAACACGAGCTACCACGGAACTGACGTCGGTACTGCATACCTTCGACGACAAATTGTTCTTCACTCGCATCCCTCTGTTCATCTTGCTGATCCAGATCGGCGGTATAGCGACGTACTACCTCGTAATGGTCAGCACCATGGTTGCCGAACGTCAGACAACTGAAATCGTGACGCTCCGGAGTCGCGGGGCAACTACCGGACAATTGCTTACGCAATACGGAATTGAAGGCGCAATACTAGCTGCGCTCGCGATTGTTGTAGGGCCTCCACTTGCGGCCTCGGTAATTGCCTTACTAGGTCTAACCCCTGCCTTCTCGGATCTCTCTGGTGGTGGCTTTTTGGAGGTCAGTTTGTCCGGTCAGGCTTATGCACTTGCAGGGTTAGGCGCACTTATAGCATTCGCCGCAGTGGTTCTTCCTGCCTGGCTTGCAACACGTCGCACTATCGTTGAATTTAAGCGTGCCCTAGCACGCCCGCAGCCGACTCCTGGATTTCTACGCTACTACATGGACGTTGCATTGGTATTGTTCGCAGCAATCATCTTCTGGCGACTATCGCAACAAGAAACACTCATCACCGAAAACCTGTTCGGCGACACTCATGCTGACCCGTTCCTGCTTGCGACACCAGCTGTATTCATGGTTACAGTTGGCGTTGTATTTCTCAGACTCTTCCCTCTGCTATTGCGAATCGTTGCCTGGTTAGTTGAACAAACAGGCAGTGTCGCTGCTATGTTCAGCCTTCGGTCACTAGTTCGTAACCCGAGACACTACAGCCGCTTGGTATTACTCCTGATGTTCGCTACCGGGGTTGGCATGTTTGGTGCAACTTTTTCTGCCACTCTCGACCAATCCTACAAAGAACGCGCGTATTACCTCACCGGCAGTGATATTCGTGCCGCTGACATGCAAGCCATGCCTGAGGGAAGCCCCGACACTTTCCGTCATCATGTGCAAGCCATCGAAGCCGAAGTAGGTATGCCCGTGATGCGCACTGGAGGCACCATTGAAATGCTCGGCCGATTCGAGCGAGTCGAACTAATCGGAGTCGATCCCGAATTTTTCGAAGAAGTAACGTTTTGGCGTAACGACTTTTCGGCGATCATGCTCCATGAGATCGTCAACACCTTGTCAGCCAACGAACCGCCAATTCGTGAAGGCATATCGATACCAGAAAGTGCTCAAGAGGCTGGAATATGGTTGAAAGCTCCGAATATACGAGGTCCTATTTCTGCAGCTTTGATATTGCGCGATGCGAACGGAGTTCTTGGCGAATTCAACTTCGGTAAACTTACTCCAGATGATGAAGTAGTAAGTGAGTGGAGATTCTTCAGCACTTCGCTAAGTAAACAAACTGGCATCCATGGGCAATTTCTCGACCGTGATCCGCTAACCTCTCCACTTACCCTCGAAGCCATTCGATTGACAACCGGAAGCCGTATCGCCGGTTCAAGTGGCACTGTCTTATTCGGCTCACTCTACGTAAGCGAAGAACATACGCAATGCAAGATGCCGGCGGAGAAGAACGCTCAGGGCGTATCTAGGAAGTCAACAACCGCTACTGCATGCGAAATATCTGCGAATAATACCTCCAGAGACGAAAGTTTCCTTGTAGCCGATTTCACGGATTCACGCTTTGAACCGATCAACGGATTCCTCAAGACAATGGCTAACGATTTCTTAGGGGAAACGACTGACGCTCCTCCCGGGGCATCAGTCGCCGCTTTATTGGAATGGCAGTCTGCTGAGCGATCGTCACAAATCCATGGGATTCGAGAACAATATGACGAGAAACCAATCAATATCTTCCTCTCAAAAAAAACGGCGACATTATTAGCACTAGAGCCTGGAGACCCTGTTTCATTGTTGGCAGCCTCCCGAATTCACAGCGCTGTTTTCTCTGGAACATTGAACTTATTTCCTACTTTCAAACAAAACGAATCGAGTTCCGGAGTTGCCCTTGTTAACGCGAATCGACTAATCCAAAGCGCGCAAGCTGCTCAAGCTAATGTAGGAACCGGATACAACGAAGCTTGGTTTCGTACCTCCGATCCAGAAACAACCCTTGAATCTTTGGAGAGGTTCGAACCTCTCACACAAATATCTGCCGAGAAAGAACTATTGGTCCAGCAACAGGATCCACTGGTGGCAGCTGGGTGGTCTGGAATTCTGTCTATCTCATTTGGAGCTGTCCTCGCTCTCTCTGGAATCGGATTCGTCGTCTACTCATACTTAAGCGCTCAACAACGTGGACTCGAATTCGCAATACTCCAAACTTTAGGGTTTTCTCGGCTTCAAGTATTCACAGCAGTACTCGTTGAGCAAATCTTTGTCATCGTGACCGGGATGGCTCTCGGAACACTTGTTGGGCTTCAAATCGGCCGTCTCATGATGGGTTTCATAGGTACCGATGAGAGCGGAAGCGAAGTTATTCCGCCATTCTTATTGGCGGTGTCATGGCCACAAGTTTTCGTAGTATGGGGAATTCTTGGAGTCGTGTTTCTACTAACGATCACAGGGGTAGTTCTATTGTACTTTCGCCTTGCCGTGCATCGTGCGCTCCGAATAGGTGACACATAAGCAAACGCACTCATTGCATCGAGTAAACCAGATAGTGGAGAATTCAAACAATGAACCCGACAACTGATGAACAGACATATATCCACTGTGAAGACTTGTTTAAGATCTACAAGACCGAGGACTTAGAAGTAGTAGCTCTGCGTGGCCTCGATTTGCGTGTTTCTCGCGGTGAAATGATGGCGATCGTCGGAGCGTCGGGGTCAGGCAAATCAACTTTACTCAACATCTTGTCGGGTCTCGATCAACCATCCGCAGGTCGCGTAAGGGTTGGCTCACGAGACCTGCTCACGATGACTGATGACGATCTAGTTGCATATCGACGCTCCGAGGTAGGATTTATTTGGCAGCAAACCTCGCGCAACCTAATCCCCTATCTGAACGCGCGACAAAATGTCGCCTTACCAATGATTCTCGAAGGGCGCACACCCGATGAGGCAGGAGACCGAGCCGATTTTCTCCTAGAGGAAATCGGCCTCATACACAAACGAGAGCGACGTCCTGTCGAGCTCTCAGGCGGCGAACAACAGCGAGTTGCAATCGGCATCGCTCTCGCAAACGGTCCACCTTTACTATTAGCGGATGAACCCACCGGGGAACTAGATACCTCGACTGCTGACGAAGTATTTCAGGTTTTTCATCGTTTGAACGAGTCGATGGGAGTCACGATTGTAATCGTTTCCCATGACCGAGGAATCACTAGCCGGGTCGATCGAGTCGTCGCTATGCGCGATGGCCGCACGAGTTCAGAAATCGTACGTTATGTTCAGTTTTCACAGGGCAAGGGTGAGTTCACTGAGGAATTTTCGGTAGTAGACCGATCGGGACGCTTGCAAATACCTCACGAGTACTTGGAACAGTTAGGAATAGACCGGCGCGCACGCGTGAACATTAACCAAGACCACGTAGAAGTGCACCCTGAACAATCAGCATCCAAAAAACAGCCTCGATGGAAGCAATCATGATCAGTTCCGAAAGCTCAATTGTGCGAGTGCAAAGCGCGAGTCGCATATTCCATTCCGCTGGGGTCCCTGTGCATGCAGTAAGGAATGTTTCACTCGAAGTCGCTCAAGGAGAATTTCTCGCAATTGTCGGGCGATCAGGTTCAGGTAAGACTACACTACTCAACTTAATCGCCGGACTCGATCGGCCTAACGCCGGTTCCATCATGATTGCCGGAGAGGAGATTACACACTATAACGATCGCCAAATTTCCAATTTCCGTCGTCACACAATAGGATTCGTCTTTCAGTCGTTCGGGCTTCTACCGCTTCTATCAGCCAATGAGAACATCGATCTAGCGCTCCGAATCGCCGGAAAAACTTCCAGTGAACGTAATCTCCGCACTGCAGAGCTGCTAGAACAAGTTGGACTTACATCGCGAGCAAATCACCGGCCATATGAACTCTCGGGCGGTGAACAGCAGCGTGTTGCTGTCGCTCGGGCACTAGCAAACACGCCGCCACTGTTGATTGCTGATGAGCCAACAGGTGAACTCGATTCCACCATTGGTGCCCAGATATTCGAATTATTGCGCAATGTCGCAGACTCAGGTGTAACAGTGATTACTGCGACTCACGACCCTTTCGTAATCGAGCATGTGGACCGTGTCATCGAGATGGAAGATGGTGCGATCAGCGATAGCGAACTAGGAGCCAGATCTATCAAGAAGGAATCTGAACAAAATAACTCACCAATTGAACCTGTACTAAAACGATAAAATGTCGGTAGTGCATATCATTACTGCGACGCTCCGATCAGACAGTGATCAACAGGAACTCGAGCACGCATGGGACGCTGCATCGACGCTAGCTGACTCACAAGAAGTTACAGCCTGCCACGTAGGCCGATCACCAAACCACCTTGTCACCGCGGTCTGGCTCTCTAACCAAGGCAGTCTAGAAACTTTCGCTGCATCGGAACCACACATGAAGTTTGTCATGGAGCGCCTTGCACACATTATCGAGGGCATGTGGAGCGTATCCATCTCAGTAGAACGAGAACCACCGCACTCAACTCCCGAAGCGCTTTGGGCGTTTGCCATCCCAGAAATTGATGGTGTGTTCGAATGGCAAATCGAACGCCAAATTGATGCCGTAAACAATCTACCTGGCGAAAGCTGGGCCGGTCGAACAATTGAGGAACGGGAGCAATACCGAGCTGGAGGAGTGATACTTCTAAGCGGCAGCGAAGTAGATGATTTCTGCACAAATCGCGAGACGATCGAGATCGACACACTGATACTCAATTCCACTTTCACACGAACCTAGTAAATAGGATCCAGACCAAAATCCGAGAATATGCACCACATCGATTTTGCAGGGGCCTACAATTCACCTACGGCATTAGTTATTCGTATCTACCAGACGAAAAATTATGTCGCCGTTATCCCACTGCAAAATCTGATGGGGCAAATCAATGCTGATCCAGGCGCTCCGAATCGCGCGCCCGTTACGGACGATCAATCGCCAAGCTTCGAATGTGCCCGCAGGCACTGCAATCGTTTCAATCGCGGGAGTCTGAATATTAACTGTCTGTTGAGTGTTCTCGATCGGATTCACCGAAACATAGTTCAAATCTAATTCCTCATTAAAATCAAGCGTCCGCCAAAGCCACAACGAAGATTCGTTGTCGTAATAGTTTCTCTGCAATTCAAGTTCATCCCGATCATTCGCACCATTGGCAACATTCGTGATTGTCAATAAATCGCCATCTCCTTCGTTTGAATATCCCCATTCCCACACTTGACGATCTTGTTCTCCATCACGATTCAAACTCCGGGCCTCACGCAGAGCTCCAAACGGAGCAAGTGTGGTCAAATCGACTGCCAGATCGGTAACGTCAGTTGCTGATGATTGAACTTCATTCGAAACACTCTTGTAATTCTGTGTCAGTATGAAACGAGACCCTTCAATATGCGCCGAAAGTTCACCGTGACCGATAAGAACTCCATCTATATCGACCAATTCATACATCAACCGTTCACCGTCGATAAACGGAACTTTCGTTACGATTGGAGAAGTCTGCGCAGTCGGGGTCGCACTGTTGCATGCAACCACCAACACCGCGACTAGAAAACCTATAGCAAATAACAAGCTACTTTGTATTTGAATGATATTTATCCGTTAGCTAGGGTGGCGACCACTTCACGCACCACCTCGATTGCTTCTTCAATTTGCCTGGCTGATACATCCAAATGAGTTACCATTCGGATTCGATTTGGTGTACCACTGCACAGCACACCCCGCTCCGCCAGTGATGCTTGCAATTCACTACCTTGGATCCCCTCTGGCTCAAAGAACACCATGTTGGTCGCAATATCGGATACAGCGACCTTTATCCCTGAAATCGAAACGAGGCCGTCGGCGAGACGACGCGCATTCACGTGGTCATCCTTGAGTCGTTCTACGTGGTGTTCCAGTGCGTATTGAGCAGCCGCCGCAAGAATCCCTGATTGACGCATCCCGCCGCCGACCTGGCGTCTGATAGGTCGTGCTCGATCTATAAATTCGACCGATCCGGTCAACACAGAACCGACTGGTGCTCCAAGGCCTTTCGAAAAACAGAACGAGGCACTATCCGCATTCTCAAGCAACGTCGCAGCATCCGTTTCAAGCGCAATTGCAGCATTAAAGATACGAGCCCCATCGACATGCACAGAAGCTCCGGCATTATGTGCCACCCCTGCAATATCGCGCATTTCTGCTGCAGGAATTGCGGCACCACCACAACGATTCTGTGTGTTTTCCAGACAAACAAGAGCCGTGCGTGGAATGCCCTCAGCAGTGCCAGGAATTGCTTCTCTGATCGATGATCGCACCTGGTCTGCGTCTATGTGCCCATTCTTGTCGTTAGTCACTGTTCGTAAACTTATCCCGCCGAGGGCAGGTGCGCCAATTCCTTCGTGATGAAGAATATGGGCTTCAGATCCGACAATCGCTTCATCACCGCGTCCACAATGCGTGAGAAGCGCCACAAGATTTGCCATCGTGCCACTAGGCAAAAAAAGCGCTGCTTCTTTACCAGTAACAGCGGCCGCTTCAGCCTCAAGCACCTTCACAGATGAATCATCATCGAGCACATCGTCACCGAGGTCAGCAGCTACCATCGCCTCAAGCATCGGAGGAACGGGCATCGTAACCGTGTCAGATCGAAGGTCGATTCTATCTGGCATTTTCGACTCCGACCGCAATGAATTAAGGGGGGTTCGAAGCGTATCAGATGGCGCTCCGAACGGCTCTGAACTGTCTTGAATAACTACGAGGAAGTCGTGCTATCTAACTCGTGCCACTACGTTCCCAGACTGTCTCCCAGCCTTCGCCTCCACGAATCGCGCTAACTAGCTCATCACGTTCTAACTGGAATGCTCGTTCGAACGCGAGACCTACCTGTTCAACTGCCTCAAGTCCTCCAAGTTCAAAGAAACGTTCCTCAAGCCTCTTCCACAGACCCAAGTTCTTCAAAACCTGGACACTTTGCTTCCATTGGAAGACAGTGATCTGCTCCGGAGGGGACATTCCCGGACGAGCTTTCTCTAAGAATCGATAACGCTCCCGACCCGAATTCACTGGTGGTACAACCTGAATGAACACTTCCCCGGCATCGTTCTGACGTGCATCGACAAGTAATCGTTGATCTATACGGTCGAAGCGCACGACAAAAACGTCTGCCTCGTCTATCACTTCACGCAGCGCAGCTAGGTTGACGTCGAATTCAGCATCCATACAGTGATCTTACCTCACACTTGCACTCGCTGTGCCGGCTTAGAAATTGATCCTATTTCCAGCCCTCAGCGCAGCTGATAATTGCGATCAAAATACGGAACGCGAATCAAACCTGACATTTGCATGCCGAAAATGATCAATAACACACCACCGATTCGAGTCAGTGTATCTGAGTGTTGCTGAACCGAATTTCCAACAAATCCTAGTGATGCCCCAATAAACGCGAACACGACTGTGAAACCAATTACAAAGGACATCGAGTGGATGAAAAGATGCCATCTGACGGTAGAGTTCGAATCGTCTCGCAAAACTGATTCACCGGCGATATTCACGAGGTACACAGGTACCAACGGAAGTACGCAGGGTGATAGGAATGAAGCAGTCCCACCGAAGAACGCAATCATCGGTCCAAACTTCCCCTTGATGCCATCAGTCAAATCTTTTTCAACCAAAGATGTCTGATCGAAGAGAAAGCCAAAACTTTGGAAATAACGGTTGAGCCGACTGAACTCATCGAGCAACATCAAAACGCCAACAAAAATAAAGACCGCCCCACCAGCGATCATCAATTTCCCCGTATATGGCTGCATCTTGCGTAATCGTGGTGACAACCAACTGAAAAATACGGCTAGAGCAATAAACCAGACACCCAAGCCAAGTGCGTAGAACGTTAACAGGAGTGCGCCTTGGCCCGCCGTGTTCGAAGTAGCAGCTAGAGTTAAAACGACACCCAAAATCGGTCCGATACAAGGAGTCCACGCAACCGAGAAAGCTACCCCTATAGCAAATGAACGTGGATAACCGTGAGTCCAGAATCCGACATCGTCACGGTTCACACACTCAATCGTTGGTGGTACCTCTGAAGATTCCGCTGGTGTCAACGGTGCCACCTCTCGACAAACAAGTAACTGCAACCTCTCTCACAACTTGGTGAGTATCAACGTTCAAGATTGAGTACGTATTGTCAGACGGTAGTATCCCACGTGGCATCGCGGTTAGCATTTATAGTGCGCTATAGACAGCCGGAATGATCAGGGGTGCGGATGGAGTTCATCGCCGCAGCTGCGCTCGGACTCACGATCAGCGTTGCTGTATTTCTAATCCTTCAGAGGAACGCTGATAAATCCGACCGTGAACTTTCCGTGCTCATCTCCGGCGTCAAGGGCGAAGAACGTTTGCGAACACTTGAGGACGGAATCCGCAAAGATCTGTCGCGGATCGTCGAAACTGTAACAGCTGTCGACCACGCTCGCGGTGTGTCAATCACTAAACTCGAAACCGTCGTCCGAGAAGGGCAACGTGCGATCGATTCGCTTCAGAACTCAACAACACGCCTAGCCGACACACTATCCAACAGCCAAGCGCGTGGGCAATGGGGTGAGCGCATGGCCAAGGATATTCTGCAGGCTGCTGGCTTGATCGAAAATGTCAACTATCGATTTAACAAGCAGATGGAAGGGACAAACGTCAGACCCGACTATACATTCCTGCTACCTGAGAGTCGGGTCCTTAATATGGATGTGAAGTTCCCGATCGCGAACTACGTCAGATACTTGGACGCAGATTCTGAATCTGACGAGCTCACCGCCGAACGGCAGTTCATTTCTGACGTACGGAACACCATCTTAGAAGTATCGGGCCGTGAGTACATCGATACGAGTCGAGGAACACTCGACTTCATGTTGGTTTTCATCCCGAACGAACATATCTACGCCTTTATCCATGAACGTGAAGCTGAGCTTGCGAACGAAGCTCTAGCACGGGGTGTGGTTCTATGTTCACCATTGACGCTCTTCGCTCTGTTGTCCGTGATCCGTCAGGCGGCAGATTCCTTCACGCTCGCTCACGCAGCAGACGACATTCTTCGTGCTCTTGGTTCGTTCAACCAGCAATGGGAGAAATATTCGACCTCGATCGAAACGGTTGGGCGTCGCATCGACTCACTGCAGCGTGCATATGACGACCTCAGTGGCACAAGAACTCGAGCATTGGAGAAGGAACTTGCCACGGTCGAAGAACTTCGTCTGGAGCAGGGGGTGGGCCTTGCAAATCCAGATCAACAACCGGATGAAATCGAATTCGTACCTCGACCCGACATCAATGATGACCGCACAATTTAACCGGCTAGGAAGAATAGCTCCGCTTCAGAAACCGCCCTTCGAAACACTCACTTCAGGTGATGTCCGAGAGACATTCCGCCACGGTGCTCTCTAGTTTTTGATGGTAGCGCATACGGGATTCGAACCCGTGATCTCCGCCTTGAGAGGGCGGTGTCCTAGGCCGCTAGACGAATGCGCCACTGCTACCCGAAACGATCGTAGCGAACCCAACCTCTTGTGCAAGCAGATACTGCATTGGCATCTGCTCCGTTAGCATGCCCTGACCGAGATTGACCAGATCAGACGCTATGGTGTCGGTTCTAATAGGAGTGCTGACGGAGAACGCCCTTCACATGCCACTGCCATGAGCCACCACGGAGAAGAAAGATCACATTCCGACACCAAGTCGACTGATACAGATGTCGATCCTCGCCCATGGTCGCCATTTCAACTCGACGGCTTCCGTTACCTCTGGGGGGCTGCACTCTCCTGGGTGATGACTCGTGAATTACGAATCTTGGTCACTAGCTTCTGGATCTTTGAAACAACCGGATCTGTTTCACAACTAGCCTTGATCGGAGCAGTGCAGCTTATCGTTCAAATTCCAGCACTAGTCTGGAGCGGAACGCTTGCTGATCGAGTAGACAGACGTCAAATGTTGATGGCGACACAAGCGGTATCTGTATCTCTGATGTTTGGTATGGGCATCCTTGATCTGACTGGTGAGCTTCAGCCATGGCACGTCTACATTGCAATCGCGGCGATGGCCTCAACCAACATCATGGGCAGTCCAGCGCAAGCCGCATTACTACCATCTGTAGTTCCCGAACGTTGGGTCGTACAAGGTGTGGCTCTGCAGACCGTTACTCAGCAAGCCGCCGCAGTAATCGCACCACTTTTGTTTGCACTAGTCGCAGCACTAATGAACGTCACTGCAACATTCTTCCTTGCCGTAGTAATCGCGACGCCGGCACTTCTGTTACCCATGCTGATCCGCATTCGCTTCCAATCTCCATTAGTCCCTGAAAGCGGATCAACTCTTCAGCGCACATGGGAAGGATTTCGTTTTGTCCGTCGGCATAAACTTCTTCCAGGACTGTACACCCTCGATGCTGGAATCACTGTGTTCAGTTTCTACCGTCAGCTTTTTCCTATGTTCGCAAAAGAACTCTACGGCGGAGGCGCAGCCGCGACTGGTTTGCTAACTGCCGCTAACTCAGTCGGCGGAATCGGAGGCACATTACTAGTGCTAATACTGCAAAACTACCGCTCGAAGGGAATGCTCGTACTCTACGCGACGATCATCTATGCCCTATTACTGTTCCCGCTCGCAATCAGCCGACAACTATGGGTAGGCGCTCTTCTGATTGGTGGCCTCGGAGCGATGGACGGAATCAGCGTCGCGATGCGCCACTCAATCGTGCAACTAACAACCCCGGACCGAATGCGTGGACGTGCGGTTGCATTGCAGGTACTAGCCGCTCAAACCGCAAATAACGTAGGAACTCTCGAAGTTGGATTCCTAACTGCATTAATCGGACTATCTTCTACGCTCACGTTTGGCGGTGCAGCAGCGCTGGCTTTCACTATTGCCGCTTGGCGCTTCGTACCTGGTATCCGGAACTACAAGTACCCATGATTTTCCATTGTGATTCATTACGCCACCGATGAGAATTTCTCAAGGTGACTCGCCAACGAATTTCCAATAACAATGCAATACCCGCGATAACGGATTCTATTCTTGAGCGCGTTCTACTGAAATTACACCGCGTACCGACTCAAGCGCCGCAATAAGTCCTACAAACTGAGCACCACCGCTGGTTTCGAGAATGATATCCAGCGTCGTTGTGCGATCGTTATGCTCGTTGGTCCGCACTCCAACCATATTCACCCCTGCTTCCGCGGCCAATGCTCCGACATCGCGAAGGAGACCAACACGGTCCCAAGCGTGGACTTCGACACGGGCAGCGTAAGTCGTTTCACTGTGAACCCAATCGCAGTCCAACAGGCGTGCCGGCTCATGGACTCTAGCGACATTCGTGCAAGTAGCACGGTGAACAGTCACACCACCGCTACGTGTCTTAAAGCCGGTTATCAAATCGTCAGGGACTGGGCTACAACACTTCGCCAACCCGACGTTCAGCTTGGTTGCGCCCAGAATACGTACACTAGGACTTCCGCCAACCTCAATTGTCGACAGAGCCACCTCGATAGGTGGTGCTGCCGGTGCATGCTCAGCAAGGACGTTACCGAAGTGCTCTGCGGAAACATCCCCCGAACCAAGTGCCGCATAAAGATCTTTAATCGAATTTAGATTAAATCGCTTCCAGATAGCGACAGGTACCCGATCCATCGCCAAACGCTTCATCTCACGTTCGAATTGTTCTTGACCTTTCTCAACATTCTCACCACGACGCTGTCGTCGGAACCACTGGCGAACTTTTTGACGTGAATGACTCGAGCCAACGTAACCCAGTGCCGGAGTTAGCCAATCACGAGACGGGCCTTTCTGTGTCTCGCTCCTCAATATTTCGACTAAGTCACCGTTTTCAAGTTTTGTACTTAAAGGAACGAGCTTTCCGTTAACTTTCGCTCCTGCACATGAATGACCTAAATCCGTATGTACTCTGTAGGCGAAATCGATTGGCGTTGAACCACGTGGCAGTACATGAACATCTCCCCGGGGTGTATTAACGAATACCTGATCAGAAAACACATCTGTCTTAACCGACTCAAGGAAATCTTCGGCACCTTCTTGCTGCCATTCGATCAGATGACGCAGCCATGACATTCGCTCTTCGTACTGAATGTCATGTTTGACAATTTCGTTCTTGTACTGCCAGTGCGCAGCTACACCATATTCTGCAACCTCGTGCATTTCGAAAGTTCGGATTTGAACTTCGAAAGGGCGTGTCCCAGGACCAAGTACTGATGTGTGTAGCGATTGGTAAAGCGATTCTTTTGGACTCGCAAGATAATCATCAAACGAATTTGGGATTGGACGCCAAGTTTGATGTACTACCCCTAGAGCCGCATAGCAATCAGCGACATTATCGACGAGCACTCGCAGGGCAAGCAAATCGTGTATTTGATCGAATCGCTTACCGTCACGCGAATAGCGCTGTTCCTTTTCATATATCGAATACAGGTGTTTCGCTCGCCCATTCACCTCAGCCGGTATACCGGCAGTTTCAAGAGCACCACGCAATTCTTTTTCAACTCGGCGGATATATCGTTCTCGTTCACTACGCTTCGATGCCACAGTCCCCGCAACACGGCGATACTGTTCGGGCTCGAGATAGCGAAACGATAGATCTTCAAGCTCCCATTTGAATTGCCAAATACCGAGACGGGCAGCTAGAGGCGCATAAATATCCCTCGTCTCCTGAGCGATCGCGCGTTGACGATCTTCCGGCAAAAACTGCAGCGTCCGCATGTTATGCAGGCGATCTGCAAGCTTGATGATCACAACTCGCACGTCTTCGGCCATCGCCAAAAACATTTTTCGTAAGGTTTCGGCATCCGCGTTGTGATGCTCCACCGCGGATAGATGATCGATTTTTGTCGCGCCCTCGACGAGGCGACTGACTTCCGGACCGAAACGCTTGTTTAATTCATCAACAGTCACATCACAGTCTTCGACCACGTCGTGCAGCAAACCAGCTTCAATCGTCAGAGTGTCCATCTTGAGGTTCGCTAGCATCGAAGAAACAGCGATCGGGTGAGTGACATACGGTTCACCAGAACGGCGACTCTGGCCTTCATGCGCAGTAATCGAAAATTCGAGTACCTTTGCGATCGCGCTGACACGATCAGCCGGGAGATAGGACTTGAGTGAATCAAGGAACTCACGAGCGTCTGAGGTGACGCTTCTAGCGGTAACCATGTTGATCCGAGGTTAGCACGAGCCCGATTAGTCGTGTTCCACCAAGGAACTCAAACGGGCTACATCGAAATAGGATTTCCTCTGCGATCATCGGGCCGTAGACTCAATTCATGGCAAATCTACAAGCACTCAGAGGTATGCACGACATCCTCCCTGAGGACGCCCCTCTGTGGAACCGAATTCGATCAGCGGCGGAGCGTGTCGCACTGAGCTATGACTACCACGAAATCGTTACTCCGATCGTTGAAAACGAGCATGTGTTCCTGCGTGCGGTTGGTAGTGAAACCGATATCGGGTCAAAGGAGATGTATGCTTTCGACGATCGAGGTGGCGATCGAGTCGCGCTACGCCCCGAAGGAACGGCCGGAGTAGTCCGCTCTTATGTCGAGCACGGAATGGCAAGCCGACCACATCCACTACGCCTATGGTATTTCGGTCCGTTTTTTCGATACGACCGTCCGCAAGCGGGTCGTTATCGCCAACTTTGGCAATTCGGCGTCGAACTCATCGGTGACTCAACTCCCGCAGGAGACGCAGAGGTAATCGACCTGCAGCACTCATTTTACGAGCAGTTAGGTCTTTCCGATCTGACACTGCGAATCAATTCGATAGGCACACCAACAACTCGACAGCGTTACGAAGAGGCACTTAACGAACATTTTGCGCCACACCTCTCAACCCTCTCGGGTGAATCGCAACGCCGGTTCGAAACCAACATCCTCCGTGTCCTCGATTCCAAGGAAGATGAAAATCATGTTGCCATCCGCTCCGCACCTCAGATACTCGATTACCTCAATGACGACGACCGCAAACATTTTGAGGAAACGCAAAGACACCTTGATGCACTTGAGATCCGATATGTTGTAGATCCAACGATCGTCCGTGGGCTCGACTACTACACGCGTACTGTCTGGGAATTTGAACCATTTGATGAAAGCGGTCAATCGACAGTAGGTGCCGGAGGTCGCTACGACGGATTAATCGAACTGCTCGGCGGACAAGCTACTCCGGCCGTAGGCTTTGGCACCGGGATAGAACGAATCGCGCTTAATCTTCGTGAGCAAGATTTAGCCGATGAATCGGAAACTTCTCAACTGGATGCCGTGATGATTCCACTTGGAGAAATCGGTATAACAGCTGCCTTCAAGCTCGCCGCAACTCTCCGAAAACACGGCCTTCACATACGGAACGGTACCTCGGATCGTTCACTCAAGGCACAACTGCGGAGTGCCGGCCGTTCTGGGGCTCGTTACGCATTAATTATCGGCGAAGGTGAAGTGTCTGAAGGCGTAGTCCAGGTCAAGGCAATGGCTGCCGACGGCGGTCAACTAACTGTGCCACTCGATGAAGTCTCTTCGGTACTAAAAACAACGCTGCTAAGCTGATGCAATGCTCGAACGGCTGTCTGAAATCGAAGCACGCTATGAGGATCTTACTAACCTCTTAGCTGACCCCGAGGTTCTTGCGGACCATCGGCGGATCGAAGAGATTGGGCGTGAACGTGCTCAATTGCAATCAGTAGTCGAACTCTACCGATCATATCGAGAAACAGAAACAGCACTCGTTGAGGCACGAAGCTTACTCGACGATGAAGATTCCGAAATGCAGCAACTCGGTCGTGATGAGGAACAGCGCCTTACCGCTGAAATCGACAACCTCGAACAACTCCTAAAGATCGCGCTCCTGCCAAAAGACCCAGCAGATGAAAAGAACGTGATAGTCGAAATCCGATCCGGAGCCGGTGGTGACGAAGCAGGCCTCTTTGCTGTCGATCTATTTCGGATGTATCAACGATATGCGGAGAGACAAAACTGGAAAGTTGAAGTGCTCAACACTTCAGCTGCGCACTCTGGCGGATTCAAAGAGATTACCTTTGAACTTAACGGACATGGTGCTTTTTCTCGCCTGAAATACGAATCAGGCGTACATCGGGTACAACGTGTCCCAGAGACCGAATCGCAAGGCCGCATTCACACTTCTACTGCGACCGTGGCAGTCTTGCCTGAGGTAGACGAGATTGACGTAGAAATTGATTGGAACGATGTCCGTATCGACATTTTCCATTCGGGAGGTGCTGGCGGACAAAACGTCAACAAGGTGGCAACTGCCGTCCGAATGACTCATGAGACCAGTGGCATCGTCGTTGTCTGTCAAGACGAAAGATCTCAGGCAAAGAACCGGGCACGTGCCACCTCAGTACTAAGAGCGAGACTCTATGATCTTGAACGAGAAAGACGTGACGAAGAAGAATCCGCAAACCGTCGCTCGCAAGTTGGCACCGGAGATCGATCAGAAAAAATCAGAACGTATAACTATCCTCAGGATCGTATAACAGATCATCGAGTTAGCCTGACCTTGCATGGCATGCCACGTGTAATGGACGGCGAAATCGATGAACTGATCGATGCTGTGAGTGCTGACGAGGAAGCGCGTTTGCTCGCTGCGGCTTCCTAACTAATCGATTTCAATGATTACAACGAGCGACGATAATACTGCTGCTTAGAACGATCGAAAACAATGATCACCAGCACAGCGAACCACCGCATCCGAACAATTCGTTCCCTTACCCGTCGGAAGGAGCGTGATACGCTAGGCTTAGCCTACGTCGAAGGAATCCGCCCCGTCATTGAAGCGATCGAATCAGGTGCAGATCTAGAAACTGTGGTCATCGCCTCTGATTTGCTCACTAGCGATCGAGCCTACTCAGTATTGTCCGACCTCCAACAACGAACACAATCGCCTTCATATCAACACTTGAACATTGAATACCTTGAAGTGTCAGCGCGCGTTTTTCGATCAATCTCCAATCGAGACGGTCCACAAGGCATTGCCGCGGTCGTTCGTCAGCGCTGGGAGCAGCTCGAGGACGTCCACCTCAGGGATGAAGATTGTTGGGTTGCACTGGTCGAAATTGCCGACCCAGGGAACCTAGGCTCCATCCTGAGAAGCTGTGACGCGACAGGAGTCGACGGGGTCATCGTTCTGGGGACTTCCGCTGACCCGTACGATCGGACCGCCCTGCGCGCAAGTTCTGGCACAACATTCACTCGAAGACTAGTGCGTTCTAATTGGGATTCATTTACTGCATGGGCTCGTTCCGAAGGTGTCGCAATCACTGGCGCATCAGGTGATGCAATCCAATCCTATCGAGGCGCTAACTACAGTTCTAAATCGGTTTTGTTAATGGGCAGTGAGCGTAAGGGCTTATCACAAGAGCAACGGGAAGCGTGTACGAATCTAGTTTCAATTCCTATGCTCGGCAAAACAGACTCACTAAACCTCGCAGTAGCCACCACTCTTATCCTCTACGAACAACTTCACCAACGCGAAGTTGGCACTGCAGTACCGGAAAAATCAACGTGAACCTCTCCAGGCATCTCCAAGAGGCAGCAAATCACCTGATCAAGTTAGGCGCAGCTGACAGTCTCGATGAAAGTCGACTCGAGGTAGAACTTCTCTATGGTGAAGCAGCCAACATCGACCGTGCTCATGTAATCGCATCCGGTAGTAAAACTATTGACCCTGAAGCCTATGCACTCTTCAAACAATTACTCAATCGTCGAATCGCACGTGAACCGCTCTCTTACATTATCGGAACACGTGAGTTCTACGGGCTTACTTTCGAAGTTGGTTCAGGAGTACTGATACCGAGACCAGAAACTGAAACTCTCGTCGAAGCCGCTTTAGTCGCGGTGAATGATCACCCTCGCGCGGGCCATGTAGTTCGGGTCGCAGACATCGGTACCGGTAGTGGAGCTGTAGCCATCTCGGTCGCTCTCCACGCATCCAATACTCACGTTTTTGCAGTTGATGCATCAACTACTGCTCTCCAATGGGCCAAAAAAAACCTGCAACGTCTTGGCCCAATTGACCGTTTGAACATTACGCCCGGCGATCTTTTAGACCCAGTGGACGAACCGCTCGACGTCATATTGGCAAATTTACCCTATGTACCTACCAAGGAATTTAATGTGCTGCCCGAGGAGATACGTCTTCACGAACCGTCTATTGCGATAGACGGAGGTGATGATGGACTAGTTCCATACCGCCGATTCTCATCACAGTTAAGTAAACACCTTGCACGCGACGCTTATTCAATACTCTGCGAAATTGGTACCGGCCAAGCCCATTGCGTCCAAGAACTATTACTGAATTCCCTCGGCCGACCACCAGATGTTGACGTTCGGCTACATAAAGATCTGCAGGGGTTCGAACGTGTAATTGAAGTTCGTGCTGGATACTAAGAGCTTTGGCTACGCTGAATGCTTCTGTTCGGAGAGCTTTTAGCACAGCGCAACAATAAATCGTTACCAAAGCTAACTAAGAATGACCCTCGCCTGAGTTTACAAACGCTCGGATTTGCAAGCGCTAAACTCCAGCCCCACGGGTCTGCGCTATTTGATAAATTTTGCCCTCAGTCTTAATCGACGGCGCAATAATCATCCTTGCATCATGAAACTCACTGATCGTGCGTGCACCACATGCCGCCATGGACGTCGTGAGAGCCCCCACCAAGTTCTCTGTTCCGTCAGTCTTAGAAGTCGGACCAAATAGTAATCGTTCTGCAGTGTGGCTTTGACCTACCTCAACACGCACTCCACGAGGAAGAGCAGAATGCGGGGTTGCCATTCCCCAATGAAATCCACGACCTGGCGAACCTTCGCAACTGGCGAAAGGAGAACCGATCATGACCGCATCTGCGCCTGCGCAAATCGCCTTCGATACATCACCGCCGGTACGTAAACCACCATCAGTTATGATCGGTATATACCGCCCTGTCCGTTCATAATAAACATCTCGCGCGTAGGCAGTCTCAATGGTTGCACTTACCTGTGGCATCCCAATCCCAAGCACTTCACGTGATGTACAGGCCGCACCAGGCCCAACACCGACAAGCACTCCCTGAATACCTGTTTCCATCAACTCTAATGTAGCTTGAAAATCGACTGTATTACCCACCAGAATTGGCACATCAGTCATCTCACCGACAAGTTCATCAAGCTGGAGCCCTTTCAGCGAGCTAGAGACATGACGAGCAGTCGTAACAGTTGATGCGACGACAAAATAATCAGTACCAGCTTCCCTGGTCACAGGTGCAAATTTTTTGGTGTTCTGAGGTGTTCCGGCAACTATCGCGATTCCGCCATCAGCCTTAATTTCTTCCACTCTCTGTCCAACGAGATGTTCCTTGACAGGCTCTCCATATACACGCTGGATTACTGCGGTTGCTTGCTCAAGATCAGCATCAGCAATCTCTTCGAGAATTCCTTCGGCATCTTCGTAGCGTGTCCAAACTCCATCAAGGTTAAGTACGCCCATCCCGCCTAACTGAGTCATCTTCACAGCAAATTTCGGATCGACAACCCCGTCCATTGAGGACGCAATGATCGGTATCGCAAATGTATGCGCACCCAATGTGAAACTGGGTTTAACAAGATCAGGATTTGTTGTAACTGAACCCGGTACGATCGCTACGTCGTCAAACCCGTAGCTGTTCTGGAGTGCTTTGGGCCGAGCAGCCATTCTCTCTAGTTCTTCGTCGCTTGGCTTGGTTGTCGCCATTTTATCTAGTACCACGGCCCCAACCCCTTAACGCAAAGACCCCTCGTGCGAGGGGTCTGCAAAAACGCGTGCTTATACTCTTCTATTTTGAAGAGCATATAACTTGGACAGTGCTCCATCGGAATGATCCCGCCGGTTGACCTGTTCCGAATTTCGAGAGAGCGTATCCTCCTCCGTAATATCGGTCAATAAGGACGAATAACGAATATAAAACTTTATCGCTGACATTCTGTCCAAACCGCAAGATTTCCGAGTTAACGCACTTATTACCTCACGCAAAAACAAAACAATTTATAGCCACATGGAATCACTTACCTGTTGTAACAGATTCGTATCTGCGTCGTGCAGTTATGTCTAGTCCCATGAATAAGAACTCTTGATCTTCGGTCCAATCTCTCAGTGTGACTTCTTGGAATTTGACCTATGACCACGGATCCACACCAAGCGAGATGCTAGGATCAATCAGCATGACTTCATCTCATTCCAATACTCGCCTTTCTCCCGAAACCATCCTTATAGCCGTTGCATGGCCATACGCCAACGGACACCTGCACGCGGGCCAGATCGCAGGTGCTTACCTTCCTGCTGATATCTACGCGCGTTACCACCGTATGCTCGGAAACCACACGCTTATGGTCTCAGGATCAGATTCGCATGGAACACCTGTTACCGTTCGTGCCGAATCTGAAGGTACGACCCCCACTGAAGTTTTCGAACGCTTCCACGAAAGCTTTCTCGATACCTTCAACCGTTTCGGTATCAGCTTCGATCTATTCACGACCACCGACACCGAAAATCATGCCAAAGTAACTCAGGACATATTCCTGACACTTCTCGAGCGGGGATACCTCTACGAAGCTGAACAAACCCTCCTATATGACCCGCAGGCAGATCGCTTCTTGCCCGACCGTTATGTCGAAGGGACTTGCCCTCACTGTGAATACACGCAAGCTCGTGGCGACCAATGCGACGACTGCGGTCGCACCTTAGACGCATTCGAATTGATCAATCCACGTTCGAAACTCAGTGATGCTTCACCGGTTCCAAAAACAACAAAACATCACTTCATTAAGCTGTCCGCATTTAATGACTCCCTTACGGAATGGGTTACGCAACAGACACACTGGCGACCTGCAGTTAGGAACTTCACGCTGGGCATGCTCCGAGAAGGGCTCCACGATCGCGCGATCACCCGTGATATCGATTGGGGTATTTCCGTCCCATTAGACGGTTATGAGAACAAAAGAATCTATGTCTGGTTCGAAGCTGTAATCGGCTATCTCTCTGCCACAAAAGAGTGGGCTCAGATCGAAGGACGACCGGACGATTGGAAGAACTGGTGGCAAAATTCTGAGTCACGAATAATTTATTTTCAAGGTAAAGATAACGTACCGTTCCATACACTTATCTGGCCCGCGATGCTAATGGGTTACGGTGATTTAAACTTGCCCTACGATGTCCCGGCGAACCAGTACGTAACAATCTCTGGGTCGAAGGCATCGACTAGCGGCAATTGGGCTATATGGATGCCTGATTACCTCGATCGCTACGATCCGGATCCATTGCGTTACGCACTAACGGTTCTGATGCCAGAAACGTCTGACTCGGATTTTTCTTGGTCCGAATACGTGCGACGCAACAACGACGAACTCGTCGCACGTTGGGGGAACTTGGTCAACCGAGTCCTCACTATCACGCGCCGTAACTTCGAAGGTCGCACTCCTGCCACTCCTTCCTCTCTCTCTCAGGAATCTGAGACTTTGCTCCGCCGTGTTGACGATGCGTTCGAAATAGTCGGCGAACAAATCAACGAAGTGCAACTTCGTCGAGCACTCGCGAGCACGATGGAGATCGCTCAAGGAACAAATCAATACCTTGAGGAACGTGCTCCTTGGTCTGCCGTAAAAAATGATCCAGAACATGCAGGTGAAACTCTTCATACCGCTATCAACGCGATTAGCGGAATAACCACCCTCCTCCAGCCATTTCTTCCCTTCACGTGTGCTGCCGCCTGGGACTTTCTTGGCCATTCTGGTGAGGTGCAAGAAGCGGGATGGGGACGCACACCTGTAGCAGGTGAAACTCTCCTACCAGAGCCTAGTCCTCTATTCCGCAAGCTTGACGATTCCATCGTCGAGGAAGAGGAGGCAGCGTTAGGTACCTAGCGCAAGATATCGTGAAAATCGTTGCTCAGAATGACCAACCTCGGCAAGATCTCTCTCAATGCTTGAACAACTCGATTCAGGATGGCGGGACGGTTACCGATCTATAGAAACCGAAGCACTTTCTGCAAAATCACTGGTGGGTTCGGCAGACAGCACCATCAAAGATATCCCAGTGTAAGAAACACTATTCACACGATTCTGAGATAGCACCAATGAAATCAGCTACAACTTTCCCCGAAAGTCTACCCGGCATTATCGACTCTCACGCACATACGTGGGACAAGGAACTCCACAATGACCACTCAGCTGTTCTGGAGCGAAGTTGGTCTGCCGGACTGAGCGCCATCATCGAAGTCGGCGTCGACCTCAAAACATCCCGTCAGGCTGCAGAGCTCGCAGATCAAGACCCTCGTATTCATGCTGTTGCCGGCTTACATCCTCACGAAGCTAAACATCTCGACACTCAGAAGGCCGAGCTCGAACAGCTTGTTGCAGACGGCGACTTCGTAGCTGTCGGAGAAATTGGTTTGGACTTCTTCCGCAACTTTTCAAGTCCAGAGGAACAAGAACGTGCGTTCTCCTGGCAACTCGAATTAGCACTGGAGCACAGCCTACCTGTCGTAATTCACTCACGTGAAGCTGACGATGCTACTTACGAGATCCTCAAAGCATGGGCTAGCCAAGTTGGCCGCTATCTCCCTCGAACTAAACAAGGAGACGAACGCCCTATCGGTATGCTGCACTGCTTTAGTGGCGACAGTGCTCTCGCGCAACGCTATCTTGAACTTGGATTCCTTATATCTATCCCAGGCACGGTTACCTACCCTAGCAAGGGGACGAACAAGAATCGTGGACAGGACGTAGCGCAGTCAATCCCACTCACAGGTATGCTTCTAGAGACGGACTGCCCTTACCTGACACCGGTCCCCCACCGTGGGTATCGCAATGAACCAGCATTGGTGGTCGAGACTGCACGATTCGTCGCACAACTTCGAGGAGAACAACCTGAGATCGTAGCCAACGTGACTGCTGATAACGCACGTGTGCTCTTCGACATCACCACTACATGATAAACAAGTACCGCGGATAGACCGCTACGGAGAAACTACATGCCGATCGCTACTAGCCGCGATGTCGAACATGCAGTCGTTGGTGGCGTCTGTGCGGGAATTGCTTCCCGTTACCAGTACCCTGTGTCCCGAGTGCGCGCCGCAACGATTGCACTTTCGGTTGCAACTGCCGGCATAGGTGGTCTCGCCTACCTAGCTCTCTGGCGTGCATTACCTTCAACCACCGCACATCACTACCTCTCGAAAGCAATGAATGAGCATGAGCTAACTTATGTCGCCAAAAACTCAATCAAGGAAAACAACCTCATGCAGGACATGATCAAACCTGCTTCGGATTCCTTGGATAAAAATCTATCTGCGCCAACAAATTCAGCACTATACGGACCCGTTGCGAGCGATCTCCCTTTAGTAACTGAAACTCTCAGTAATGTTGCACAGGGTGTCGGCTTCGACTTCCTCGAAACAATGCTCACCCAGCAACTCACTGGAAGTGGAAAGATGATGCGACCGGGGATCGCGCTTCTTGCTGCTCGCCTAGGTAATTATAATCTCGATAAGGTTGTCCCACTTGCCGCTAGCGTTGAGTTATTGCATTCAGCTTCACTCGTTCATGACGACGTCATCGACGAAGCTGATGAACGTCGCGGAAACACTACTGCAAATAGCCTGTTTGGTAACTCTGCTTCAGTCATGCTCGGTGATTACATGTTTGCCAATGCGGCTGAACTAATCGCTCGCACAAACAATACTGAAGTCGTCCGTCGCTTTGCTGAAACATTAATGATGATGGTCCGCGGTGAACTAACGCAGGATGTGACAGTCTTCGAGTATTCCGAAGACGTGCAAAGATACCTCGACCGGATCACAGGAAAGACGGCTAGTCTTTTTAGCACCGCGGCAGAGGGTGGCGCACTCGTTTCCAACGCACCAACCGACCAAATCGAAGCAATGCGAACCTACGGCCTGCGGCTGGGTGTAGCTTTTCAAATCATCGATGACGTCCTCGATTTCACGGGGGACCCGGAAATTATGGGTAAACCTGTTGGCTCTGACCTTCGCTCCGGAACTCTTACATTGCCAGCAATTCTCTACATGCAGCAAAAACCCAATGACAACCCAATCAAACGAGCTTTTGAGGGGCAACGCCGACGTGCCAACTTCGACCATGCCATTCAAGACATCCTCACTTCTACTTACGTTGCCGAAAGCATCGAGACCGCACACCGCTTCGGTCAGGACGCACGCGAAACCCTTCAAGCCTTACCGGTAGGAGAAACTCGGAAGACTCTCGACAGATTAGTTGATTACGTCCTAGAGCGAGATTCTTAACAGCAAAGCTGATGTTCCTAAACAACAAGCTTCACGAAATAGCTGTTACTGAAAGAAACTTCTAACCAATCACCGAAGCGAACCATGCTTTTGACAGACATTCGCCTTCTCAATGTGCTATCGACAGAAGTTGTGTAACTGCCGAAAGATAGTAAGAAAGGCTAGGCGTCAGATTCGGCATCAACGCCTAGAGACACACGGCGTGATTCTTCAACAAATTCAGCACTCTTTAGATCACGCTCTGCTTGAGTACGAACAAATTCGTGCATTACCTGCTCAAGGCGACCTGCCAGATCGGGATCGATCCGAATCCGGCTAGCTTCCTCATAAGACAACGATTGGTAAGCACGCAACACACGCAGAACATGAGAATCAATCTTTCTCGCTTCAGGATAGTTCGCAAGAGCATCGCTGCTTATGACTCCACCACCTCGATGAGTCCAAAACGCTTCATCTGCTGCCACCGGTTCACCAGTTTCAAGACATCGATCGAGCTCCGGTCGAAACCCCGTCACAGTCAACAGCTCGAGCTCGAATCGTCGAGTGACTAGTTGAATTCCATCTTCCCGTGCCAGAGCACGGAGAGACCGTTCGAGTATTTCATATATCTCGGTCGCGTCTGCATGTTCCACGGTCAAACGATCAGTTAATTCTAGGAGATACATCGCCGTGCTCAAATGCTGCAGGTCGTTATGTAGCACAGCAAATGTTTCCACAGACTGAGCTTGTGTCACTAGATCCATCGTTCGCCCATGTGCAAGCAGCACTTCGGTCATTGTCAGTGGTTCCAGATGGCCTGCCATCTTGCTTCGTGGACGTAAGAGCCCCTTAGCTATCACATCAATTTTCCCACGGAAAGGAGTAAGCAAAGTGATGATCCGATCGGCATCGCCAAGTCGTCGCGACTTCAGCACTATTGCTACAGTCTTAGTAACTCTGGGTATTCGACTTGGCATGTGTCCTCAAACTCAAAACTGTACGGGAACTTCGGAATCACACCTTCTGGCGGTACTCCAATGCTCGACCCAACGTCACATCATCAGCGTATTCAAGATCTGCTCCTGCAGGGAGCCCTCGAGCCAACCTCGTTACCGAAAGATCTAAAGGCTGCAACAGTTTCGCAAGATACATCGAAGTTGCTTCACCTTCTAAATTTGGATTAGTAGCGACAA
>Ga0310344_10000123_pt1 | contig 64117 bp, 54 predicted proteins | sample HC15DNA20200_MG_FD_203801 | JGI IMG/M metagenome (GOLD analysis project Ga0310344, IMG submission 203801) | Marine microbial communities from station ALOHA, North Pacific Subtropical Gyre - HC15-DNA-20-200_MG | ecosystem: Environmental > Aquatic > Marine > Oceanic | place: Pacific Ocean: North... | reverse complement strand
TGGCCTAGACTCAATCGAGCTTCTTGTTTCTACCAATCCAGGAAATTCTCCTGGGCCACTAGGAAAAATTGCCTCTGGAGGAGAGCTCAGCAGATTTTTACTAGCGCTAAAAGTAGTTCTAACAACTTCTGGTGGTGTACCAACTCTGATTTTTGATGAAGTTGACTCAGGAATAGGAGGAGCGACTGCATCTGCCGTTGGAAAAAGACTCTCAGCATTATGTGATGATAAAAACAGACAAGTTTTAGTTGTCACTCATAGCCCCCAAGTCGCAGCAATAGGTAATCATCATTGGAGAGTGACAAAAGAAGAAAATCAAGGAAAGGTAATAACAAAAGTCGACCTTCTAAGTAAAAAAGAACGCAAGGAAGAGATAGCGCGCATGTTAGCAGGCACTAAAATCACAGACGAGGCTAGAGCAGCTGCACAAACCTTGATCGACGGAGCATCTAGTTCCACTGGTAAAGATCCCAATACTTAATTTTTAAGAATTTTAACCTAGTTTATTATATGAATATAAACACACGTGAATTCACAATAGGCATAATCTGCGCTTTATTAGTTGTTATACTATGGTCCAGCTTTCACTCGATTTCACGTTTGGGAGTTCAGACAAGCCTATCTCCCTATGACTTAGTAGCACTAAGACTGGGAGTGGGCGGGGTTTTAATGCTCCCAGTTGTTTTAAAATATGGTTTGGGGCATTTAAAATTTTGGCAGGCTATTGTGTTAGCAATGCTTGCAGGGCCTGGATTTGCTCTACTGGCATTCACGGGGTACCAATTCTCACCAGCTGCACATGGAGCTGCCATTTTGGCTGGAGCAATTCCATTATTTACAGCTCCTCTAGCATGGTTCTTTCTAAAAGAACGATTAAGTACTTGGCAGTTATCTGGATTAATAGTGATTTTAACTGGTGTAGCAATTTTAGTCGGAGATGGTTTTGGTGGTTTAGTTGGGTTAACTTGGCTTGGAGACTTACTTTTTTTTATAGGCGTGGCTGATTGGGCTGTATTCACACTTTTAGCTAAATCGTGGAAAGTGGAACCATTGAGATGTACGGCCCTTGTAGCAGTGATTTCGATGATCACTTACCTCCCTGTTCACTTCATCTTTTTACCTTCAAAAATTAATACAGCTCCATTTATAGATATTTTAGGACAATCAATTTATCAGGGTTTTTTTAGTATGATAATTTCTCTACTTCTTTATACTCGTGCTGTAGCAGCCTTGGGAGCAACCATGACGACAACAATTACTGCTGCTGTGCCAGCAACTGCAGCAATATCTGCACTAATTTTTCTGGGAGAGCCAATAAGTTTACTGGGTTGGGTAGCCGTTGGCCTAGTAACAATTGGTATGTTAGCAGCTGTACTTGGAGCAAACCCCGTTGATTCGACAAAATAATCTATATAGCATTCAAATAAAATAACAAATGAAAGATGAGCCAATATCATTTAGATTCATATAAATGGAAAGGGAAGGTAAGTAATGAATAAACCTATTCCCAAGCTTGTCGATCTTTCACTTCAAGACGCCACTGTGGAGCACTCTCGACTGTCCGCAGAGATAAACCATCATAACAAACTGTATTACCAGGATAGTACTCCAACTATCACAGATTCAGAGTATGACGAGATATTTAGCAATCTAATCAGTATTGAAACTCTTTTTCCTGAATTAGTTACATCAATTAGTCCAACGCAACAAATCGGCTCTCCTTTAGTTTCCGGATTTACAAAAATTCCTCACTCAGTACCAATGTTATCTTTGGATAACGCATTCAAAGATGAAGATATTTCAGATTTCGTAGATAGCCTAAGAAGATTTCTCAAACTATCCGTTAATGAACCACTAGAACTAGTATCAGAACCTAAAATTGATGGATTGTCCGTATCACTAAGATATGAGAATCATAAATTTGTTAGAGGCACGACTAGGGGGGATGGGAATCAAGGAGAAGACATTACAAATAACTTAAAAACCATCTCTGAGGTACCAGATCAATTACCTAAAACTGCCCCTAAAACCATCGAAATCCGTGGTGAAGTATATATGACCAAGTCCGAATTTCAGGAGTTAAACACCTATCAAAAGTCTTTAGATGAAAAAACATTCTCTAATCCACGGAACGCTGCTGCAGGAAGCCTTCGACAGCTTAATCCAAAAATAACAGCCACTAGACCACTTAGACTTTTTGCGTATTCCTGGGGTGAAATAGATGCAAACCTACCCTCAACCCACTCAGGGTTTTTAAAACATCTGGAAGATTGGTCATTTCCAGTTCACCCTCTAACCAGAGTTTGCCAGGAAGTTGAAGAGGCCTTAGCTGCCTACAGAGCAATAAGCGAGGCACGACAGGATTTGGATCATGAATTAGATGGAGTAGTTTACAAAGTAAATAGAATTGATTGGCAAAAAAGATTAGGTTTCCGTAGTAGATCCCCTAGATGGGCAATAGCTCACAAATTTCCAGCGGAGAGGGCTATAACCGTTCTTCAAGATATAGATATTCAGGTAGGACGAACAGGTATTCTCACTCCTGTTGCCAGACTTTTACCTGTTAAAGTCGGAGGAGTTTTGGTATCGAACGCAACATTACATAATGAGGATGAAATTCAGAGAAAAGATATAAGGATAGGTGATACTGTTGTAGTGCAAAGAGCAGGAGATGTTATACCCCAGATAGTTACAGTAATAGAAGAAAAACGACCGTCTCACCTGTCTCCTTATCAGTTTCCTCATTTTTGCCCTATATGCTCATCTAAGGCAGTTAGAATCAAAGGTGAAGTAGCAAGAAAATGCACGGGCGGTCTTATCTGCCCAGCTCAAGCAATTGAAAGACTCAAACACTTTGTATCAAGAAATGCTTTTGATATTGAAGGGCTAGGAACTAAACATATCGAAGCATTTTGGAGGTCAGAACTTATTAGGGATCCATCTGACGTCTTCCGTATAAACGAAAAATCATTATCATCGAGAGACGGGTGGGGGGAGCAGTCAGCAAAAAATTTAATAGAGGCTATTGATTCAAAGCGAACCATCACACTTGATAGGTTTATTTATGCGCTGGGAATAAACCAAATAGGACAAGCTACTGCCAGACTTCTTGCCTACACTTATAGCACGCTTTCTAATTGGCGCCACGAGATGAATGAAGCCCAAAATAAAAATAGTGAATCTTATAAAGAACTAGTGAACATAGATGGTATTGGAGTATCAGTAGCAGAGGATATAATTAGTTTTGTCAAAGAAACTAACAACCAAAAAATGCTCGATGATTTAGAACAGTTTACCTCAGTAACCGATTTCCAATCTTTAACAACGGATTCTCCTCTTACTGGGAAGACTATTGTTTTTACAGGAGCTCTCGAGGAAATGAGTCGCTCAGAGGCGAAAACCAAAGCTAGAGAACTCGGAGCTAAAGTATCAGATTCTATCTCTCAAAAAACAGATTTTCTGGTCATCGGCACAAAGGCCGGCTCAAAAGCAAAAAAGGCTCACGAATTAAATATAAGAATTATTGATGAAGCCAGCTGGTTACAATTGGTCGAAAAATAGATTTAATCCAAATCTTGATTGGCTAAATTGACCTATAAAGGCTGTGTTGCAGATCTAAGCCACTTCTTCGTCTCAGTATCTACCAATGGTGATATTTCTGTTTTTACCCTTGTGTGATAATTGTTTATCCAGGCTCGTTCATCATCTTTTAAAAGAGATATTTTAATACAATTAAGATCCAATGGCACTAATGTTATAGTTTCAAAACCCAGCATCTCCCTCTCTGCTTCATCTATATTATTAAGGGTCGTTACTGCTATGAGGTTTTCTATCCTTATTCCATATTCCCCTTCTTTATAATAACCTGGCTCGTTAGACAAAATCATACCTGGCACGAGTTCCTGGCAGGCACCAACCTTAGATATTCGCTGTGGCCCCTCATGAACTCCGAGATAACTTCCAACACCGTGTCCGGTACCATGATCATAGTCCAAGCCTAATTGCCATAAATATTGACGTGCAAGAACATCAAGTTGTGATCCAGTCGTGCCTTTGGGAAAGATAGCATTCGCAATAGCGATATGTCCTTTAAGTACTCTCGTGTAGCGATCTCTCATTTCATTACTAGGCTCTCCAACTGAAACTGTTCGGGTAACATCTGTTGTGCCATCAAGATATTGTCCTCCCGAGTCAATTAAATAGAACTCATCTTTTTTTATTAAACGATTGCTTTCCTCATCAACTCGATAATGCACTATAGCTCCATTAGGGCCTGCCCCAGATATAGTTTCAAAGCTTAGACCCTGGAATAAATCCTCATTTTTACGGAATTCCGTTAGCTTCTCAGCCGCCTCTTTTTCTGATAATTTTTCAGACTCAGCGTTAGCACTCAGCCAAAATAGAAATCTAGCTATAGCTGCTCCATCTCGGCGATGAGCTGAACGAGAACCATCTAGCTCAACTTTATTTTTAATTGATTTGGCTTTAATGACAGGATCAACTTCCTTACGAATATCAGCACCGTCAAAAGATAACTGATCAAAAATCCACGATGCAGCAGTATCTGGGCAAATTTGTAAAGAAGAACCATTTTTTACTTGTAGTTCAAGAATACTTTTAAGGTTATCTGGATCAGATATTCTAACCTGATGACCTAAGTGAACCAATAAAGATTCATTTATTTTTTCTTTTTTAACAAACCAATCAACACTAGAATCAGAATGGAGAATGGCTGTACTTAATGGCAGAGGCGTATAAGGAACATCTTTACCTCTTATATTTAAAACCCAGGCGATAGAAGCAGGATCAGTAAGAATTACAGCGTGAGTATCATTACTTTTAAGATAATTTGCCAGTTCTTCTCTTTTTTCTTTACTAGATACACCCGCATAACACAGCTCGTGAGGAAAAATTGGTTCCAGGGGAGGAGAAGGCTGATCTTCCCAAATTGCGTCAATCGGATTTTCATCAACAGCGACTAGAGACGCCCCAACTTTACCACAAACTTCTCTTAATTTTTCAACACTATTCAGATTATGCAACCAAGGATCATAACCTAAACTTAATCCAGAAGAGAGGTTTTCTGCTAACCATTTAATGGGAGTTAACTCTATTAGATGATGAAAAGAAAATAGTGATGAATCTGCTTGCTCACTTAATTGTAATGTATATCTACCATCGACAAAGATTGCAGCCTTTCGATCTAAAACGATAGCTATACCTGCAGATCCATCAAAGCCGGTTATCCACTTCAACCTTTCAGCATTTTCTGGTAGAAATTCATTATTGTATTCATCATTATGTGGAATGATAAAACCATCAACACCCAGCTCTAACAAACAAGCTCTTAAGTTGCTAATCCGTTTCACTGACTGATTACAAGTATCTGTTCTCTTATTCATTCATAGAAGCTAGATGAGGGGAGACAAGAATTCAATCCGGAGATTTTCTTTTAATTAAATTTACTTTCTAAACACCAGTGTTGACCAACCTTCTATTCTGTAGCGCTTATAAGGAATTAATCCCATTTTTCGATGAACTGCAATAATTAGGGTTTCTTGATTAATTAAAAACCCAGAAAGTATCGCGTAGCCTCCCTGCCGAAGATAACGGGCGCAATAAGGGGCCATTTTTACAATAGGTTTTGCTAATATATTGGATAAAATTAAAGCGTAAGGACTCTGTATAATAACTTCTCTAGAATTATAGCCCTGACTAAAAAATGGCCTTCGAGACAATTGTAACCCATTTTTTTTCAAATTATAGCTCGTCTTGTTTATAGCCTCGGAATCATTATCAACCATAATAATCTTGCGGTGAAGTTTTTTTGCTGCAGCTATACCTAGTATACCTGTGCCGCAGCCCATATCTAAAAGATGTCCTGACGGCAAACGTTCTCTGTTACAAATCTCGTTTAATGCCGTAAGACAACCTTTAGTAGTACCATGATGACCAGTGCCGAATGCTGTAGATGCATCGATAACGATCTTAGAAGTACAATTCGGAAAAATCCCTTTATGATCGGAGTCAGTAATCGTAAATCCTCCTACTTCTAAAGGTTCAAAGTTTTTTCTATTCTCTGAAATCCAATCTATCGACGACAAATCGATTGAATTAAATTTTGGTACTGGAATGTCAACGTTTTCAACAACTTTTTTCAATTCAGTTCGTATGGCCTCAATATCAGGAGGAAAGTTGAAATATCCATTAAACAAAACTTTGCCGCTAGGTTCTTTAAGAAAGAAAGTTACAGCATCAGAATAAGCCTCCAAAATTTGTAGTATATCCTCTTTTAAAAAGTCAGGAGTTTCAAACTCAATTTTCCAGCACCCAGAGTTTTTATCCACTTTCAAACTGAGTCCGCAGAAATAACAAAACTATCTAATACCTTCTTTATTCCTGCCTTTTCAAAATCAATAGTCAGCTTATTCATTTCTACTTCTATAATTTTTCCATAGCCAAACTTTTGATGGAAGACTCTTTCATCAATCAAAAAACTTACCGCATCTCTATCGTTAATGTTTTCAGACTCTGTCTTATATAGATTTGAAGTTGACATTACCTTATTCTTTAAAAGACCAACATTTGAACGTTGACTTTTTTCATAGAGGTTTTCAAATTCAGTAGTTTCAAGTTCATTTTCTACGACAATTTGATCTAATGGTAATTCCTCTAGAAACCTAGAAGAAATAGAACTCTTCCATTGACCATGCACCTGTCTATTTAAAGCAAATGTGACTATTGCTAAATTTTTAGCCCTAGTTAGTCCGACGTATGCTAGTCTTCTTTCTTCTTCTAAACCCGCTTCTCCACTCTCATCAATATGTCGTTGGTGAGGAAAAAGTCCCTCTTCCCATCCCGGCAAAAAGACAGTTTTAAACTCTAAACCTTTTGCCCCATGCAACGTCATAATATTAACCATATCAGCGCTCGGATTCTCTGTATTTTCCATTACCAATGAAACGTGCTCTAGAAATCCTCCGAGATTTTCAAATTCTCCCATTGCAGTTATCAATTCTTTAAGATTATCAAGACGGCCCGGAGCCTCAGGTGACTTATCTATCATCAACATACCTGTATATCCGCTCTCGTCTAAAACAATTTCAGCAAGCTCGGTATGACTCACAGATTCACTATCTTCGTTATATGTTGAACGCCATCTGGCAAAATCATTAAGTAGATTTGAAAGAGAGCTTCTTGTCCTCGGTTTTAACTCATCTGTAGAAATAATGTCTGCAGAAGCCTTATATAAGCTGATTTTTTCAGCTCTCGCAGCAGTATATAGAACTTGTAAAGTCTTATCACCAATACCTCTTTTAGGACGATTGATGATTCTTTCAAATGCCAAATCATCGTCTGGCTGATTGATCACCCTTAAATAAGCCAACGCATCTCTGATTTCTAAACGTTCATAAAAGCGAGCCCCACCTATAACTTGATAGGGTATAGCAGACATTAAAAAACGTTCTTCAAATGCTCGTGTTTGAAAACTTGCTCGAACCAAGACAGCCATTTCTCGAAGTAAAATTTTTGATCCATCTAATCCACGTCTTTGCAAATCTTCAATGTGATCAGAAACGAAGCGAGCCTCCTCACTACTATCCCAGAAACCTCTAACATGAATAGGCTCCCCTCCTTCGCCCTCTGTCCAAAGCGACTTGCCCAGTCTACCTTTATTATGAGAAATTAGAGCTGATGCCGCAGCAAGAATTGGTGCTGTAGATCGATAGTTTTGTTCTAAACGAATTATCCTTGCCCCAGGAAAATCCTCTTCAAATCGCAGAATATTTCCAACCTCGGCACCCCTCCAGGAATAAATCGACTGATCATCATCTCCCACGCATGCTATATTCTTGTGACCTTGGGCAAGTAAGCGCAACCAGAGATACTGGGCGACATTAGCATCTTGATACTCATCTACCAAAATAAACTTAAAACGCTGCTGATATTGGCTAAGGATATCTTTGTACTTTTCTTCTGCAAATATGCTTAAGCAATGTAAAAGGAGGTCTCCAAAATCTGCAGAATTTAAGGTGCGGAGACGTTCTTGATACTCTTCATAAATTTGTATTAATTTGCCTCCAGCTATATCTCCTACCTCTGATTCTGAAATTTTACCAGGGACTAAACCTCGATCCTTCCACCTTTGGATCACTCCCATCATTGAACGCGCTGGCCAGCGCTTACTGTCCACATTAGACGCTTCAAGAAGTTGTTTTAAAAGTCGAACTTGATCATCAGTATCAATTATAGAGAAATTAGACTTCAAACCCACTAACTCAGCATGACGTCGTAAAATCCGAGCCCCAAGAGCATGAAATGTTCCGAGCCATACTTCCTCAGCCTGACCACCAACCAGTTCTGCAACTCGATCTCGCATCTCCCTGGCAGCCTTGTTCGTAAAAGTAACTGCTAAAATTTGATAAGGACGAACTTTTCCCAAACGCAATAAATGAGCTAATCTTGTCGTAAGAACTCTGGTCTTACCAGTTCCTGCTCCGGCTAATACAAGAACAGGCCCATCAATTGTTTGGACCGCCTCACGCTGAGCATCGTTCAGGTGAACAATATATTCAGGAATATCTATATTGTTAGATTCAAAACCTTGAGTATTTAATTTATCTTTCACTTGATCTAGGTCATTCATAAAGTCAGTCTATACCATTAACCCTTTATGAGTCGCAGTTTCAGAATTTAAAGCTAAAAAAAATAGCAAAAAACTTGTTTTACATAGTCAAGTGTATAGAAGATTATATTAAAAGCATATCAGCTCAAATAGTATCCCCCCTATACGGTGGTGCCGAAATGGGCAATAAGGGATATATTTAAGTCAAAATGATTAATTATATAAAAGATATGGCTCGGAATAGGAGCAATATTGTTCTAATAGCATCGCTACTGTTCTTATTAGTCGGCACTGGAAGTATTTATTTTATAGTAGTAGCCCTAAAACAAATAGCTAATGAGTTTGATTGGCCACGCACCGTTCCATCACTAGCATACGCGCTTCAATATTTAGGAGCAGGATTTGGTGGTATTTTTATGGGCTGGTGTCTAGATAAACGTGGTATGGGCACGCCAGCTTTTATTGGTGGCAGCATGGTTGGGCTAGGAGCCATCGCAACTTGCTTTATAACGACCCAGTGGGAATTATTTTTTATATATGGGATCATGTTAGGCTTTTTAGGACGCTCGACCTTGTTTGCCCCTTTAACGGCAAATATTACCCGTTGGTTTGAAAACAACAAAAGTCTAGCTGTTGGAATTGTAGGTTCTGGCCAGGGAATAGCTGGTATGATTTGGCCACCAGTCTTTCATCAACTTATTTCTAGTATCGGCTGGCGACAAACAGCACTTGTATATGGGGTATTCTCGCTAATAACAATGCTACCTTTGGCCTTTATACTGAGACAGAAGCCACCGATTTCATCTCCTCAGCCAGCGATGCATCAATCAAATAACAATCAACTGTCCTTGCAGGAGGCACCACAATCAAATTTAAGGGTTCAGATCTCTTTAATGATCGCTTCAATAGGTTGTTGTGTAGCCATGTCTCTTCCTTTAGCCCACATAGTTAGTCACGTAAGCGACCTAGGCTACGATCCAGCCAGAGGTGCAGAAGTATTGTCAGTAATGTTAGCTTGCTCTGCTTTAGCCAGCTTTTTTGGAGTTGGTTATTTGGGACGGAAATATGGGGGCTTAAAAGCTCTGTTTATCTTCTCGTCTGGTCAAGCAACCCTTCTTGCCGGGCTAGCCTTGATTGAGAGTCTTCCGGCTGTTTACGTCGCAGCAGCATTATTTGGACTTGGTTATGGCGGGATCTTACCCTGCTATCCAGTCATAGTCCGTGAGCTGCTTCCAGCAGCTGAAGCAGGAAGAAGGACTGGACTCATTTTACTTTGCGCTGGTTTCGGTATGGCAATAGGCTCATGGCTTGGCGGCTATATATTTGATCTAACAAGCTCATATCAACTAGCTTTTATAATTGGTGTAGTTTTTAACTTAGGAAATTTAATAATTATTCTAAACTTGATTATTGTTAATGGTAGAAAGAGCAAATTTCTCACCCAATAAATATTAGCGATTCACAGACTGTAAAAATTTTATTTCGAGCATTTGGTCTATAAAATAAACTAAAAAATTCTCATTTAAAAAATAATAAGAAACCTTATTTGTGCTTTAAATTTATTATTACATAGGGAGAAAAAAATGCGTATTCACAACCTTTATGCAGATGAAAGTGGCGAGTCTCATTTTCGAGACATTGAAATTGATTGGACAGAAGATAGAGGATATAGCCAACTCTCTGAGAAACTGCCCACAACCGGTATTATTTTTCGTCGCACCATAGGTGACTATGAACTTGATTGGCATACGGCCCCACGACGACAATATATTGTAAATCTTGACGCGGCAGTAAAAATTACTGCAAGTGACGGTGAAGTACGAATAATAAAAGCTGGTGAAGTTTTTCTTGTAGAAGACACATTTGGCAAGGGACATCTATCTGCATCAGTTGATGGGAAAGAGAGACATTCGTTATTCATACCAATTGAATAATGTTTTTACTCCTCAAACGTTTTAAGTTGTGAATTAACCTGCCTCTGTTGACATACCTGCTGTATGAGGCAACCAAAGCGCAATTTCAGGAAATAGAACAATTAATGTAACCACTATCAAAGTGGCAAAAAAGAAGGGTGTAACGCCACGAAAAATCTTATTTAGTGGTACATCAGGCGCGATCTTAGCCATCACATAAACGTTTATACCAACTGGTGGCGTTATCAATGCTAATTCTGACATGATCATTGCATAAATGCCAAACCATACGGGGTCGAAACCGAGCTCTATAATTACAGGGAAGACAAATGGAATAGTTAGAATCAGCATTCCCCAAACATCGAGTACCATTCCCAAAGCCAAATATAGCAAGGAAAATGCCAACATTACCTCTAGAGGAGACAGTTGGAGTGCTAGGATCCAATCAACTAAGCCCTCAGTGAGACGAGTTTGGATAACAAATTTTCCCATCATATGACCACCGACGATTATGACAAAAATCATTCCAGTGGTTTGGATAGTTTCGACTAACGCTGTACCAAAAGCCTTCCAAGTAAGCCGCCTCATGATTAGAGCTATAAGAATGAGACCTGCAACCCCGACGCCAGCAGCTTCTGTAGGATCAAATATTCCTAAATAAATACCGCCTATTACAAGAAGAAAAATTGATAAAATTGGTATAAGTTTTCTCAATGACAAAAATCGTTCACGCCAAGGAAAGCTCTCTCCTACAGGGCCAAGTTCAGGAGTCACTGCACATCTTAAGTATATAGCTCCAGAATAAAATACAGTCATAATTATCCCGGGTATTATCCCTGCTATAAACAAGGCTCCAACAGATGATTCCGTCCAAGCCCCATAGACAACCATAAAAACACTTGGTGGGATTAGTATGCCAAGAGTCCCTGCTGAAGCAATTGATCCGGTTGCCAAACTATCATCATATTTATATTTTCTCATAGCCGGCATGCACATTGGCCCCATGGTAGCAACGGCAGTAACAGATCCTCCAGAAACAGCACCAAAACCAGCGCAGGCAACAACTGAAGTAATGGCTAATCCACCTCGCAACCATCCTAACCATTTGTATATGGCATCATATAAATCAAATGCTATATCAGTTCGATAAACCAATTGTCCCATTAAAAAATATAAAGGCACAGCAACTAGAAAAAAATTCATGCCTTGGTCAGTAAAGGTCAGTCCTAACTGTATTACCGCATGGTCAATGCTGCCTCTTAAAATAAAAAAGCCAATTACTGAAGTTCCAAGCATAGAAAAAGCTATGGGAACGCCCAAAGCAATAAGCACCAACATACCTGCAAAGGCAACTAAACCAAGTGTTACCGGTTCCATTACTAATCCTCCCACATTGCCGTTTCACGCTCGGGCTCAGGAAAAGGATCTCGACCAATAATCACACCCACAATCCGCATAACAAAAAAAAGAACCAGTAGAAAACAACTGATAAGTTTAGCAGCATTAAGAGTCCAAAGGGGAATTGATAAATATTCTGTCTCCCGCCCCCTAGATATAGCGAATATAAACTCATCAAACTCACGAATGCCAAATAGTATGAAGACACCAGAAGCGATTAAAGAATAAAGCACTGTAACTAGATTACGACCAATCGTTGAAAAGCGAGAAAAAAGAAGCTCCATTCGGATATGACCATGTCGTCGAGTTGTCTCAGGGATTGCCATCATAAAAATAAAGATTAGCATTACCCTGGTAAATTCTAGACCCCAAATAAGAGGAGAGTTGAATAAATATCTTAAGCCAACATCAATTAGTATAATAAAGCTTGCTAATGGTAATATTACCCAAGCCCCAAACTTGGCAAAAAACTCAGTTAATCGTCTCAAAACGTCAGCTAAATATCCGGTACTTATTTCTTTCTTTTCAGCTGGCGCTCCAAACAAATCACTCATAAAACCTCACCTTATTAAAAATAGAAAACTTACTAATAAGAATCATGACTTCTTCCAGAAGTTCAATTTAGGGTAATCTATTCGATCGGCCGCTAATGCGGCCGATCAATTTTCTATTTCTATTTAAAATCGTACATATTCATAACCGGATTATCGATCGCGGCCTGCAAGATTTGATTAGGAGACATGGCAGAGTACTTCTTAGCAGTTGCCTTGAGCTCACTGACTAATTTACGTGCAGAACGACCTTTTGCCTCATGTCCTTTTATCCACTCTTCTTCAACCGGAGCCAACGCTGCTTCCCAACGTTTTGATTCATCAGCGGATAATTCGATAAACTTCATGCCAGCTTTCTTGAAACGCGATTGAGCAATAACATCCCCTAGCTCATAGAATGCCTGAGCCTCGACAATTGCATGCTGTCTTGTCCATGCATTAAAAACAACCTGTAAATCCGCGGGAAGGTTATCAAACCATTTTGGACCAACGCAGTATTCGACAAATAAACGTGTATAATTATTGTACGTACGATATTTTGCTAGCTCATGAACCTTGAAAATCTGACCCGCAGCATCTGACAATGAGACAGCATCAATTAAGCCTCTTTGCACAGCGGGATACATCTCTGCCGCCGGCATTGATGTGGGCACAAAACCAAGCGCCGCATTAGATTTAGCGTGTAACCCTCCCCCTGCACGAATCTTTAGACCTTTTGCATCCTCAAGAGTTCGAACGGGCTTGTTTGAAAACGTATGATAGCCCGTCGTGGCCGCCATTCTTGCCACAGAATTACCAATAGCTTCAAATTCCTTCTTAAACCACTTATTGTAGAGTTCTTCTGCTGATGCAACAGCTACATCTGCACTAGAAAACATTCCAGGGAGAGAATGTCCATGAACCAAATTAAAGTCTTTAGCGCTATAAACGGAGAAACAAGGCGCATAGTCTGAAAGACCCGAACGTGTGGCATCTGATCCCTCGCGAGCGCTATGCACCGTACCCCCCCAGTTTTCTGTAACTTTTATCTTACCATTTGCCATCGTCTCGAGCCGCCGAAGGGCTGGGATAAAAACCCTCTTAACTATGCCTGCAACCTTTGGAACATGGTGCGTCATCACCATCTCAATTGGCGGCCCGTTATAGGAAACCTTTATGTTTCCATAACTTGGTAATTTTCCGTCGAGCCAATCTTGAGATAAAGAATAGCGCTTCTTCGCCTCTGCTAAGGCATCAGCTTGAACTGTGTTTGAAAATAAAGAATAACTTGATACCGCCAATGCAAGAGCGGCTGAAGTAACTAAAACCTTTTTCATTTCATACTCCTTTTACTTTATGGGTTTAAAAGAACGGGAGAAAGAAAAATTAGTGTAAAATAATTTAGTTAAGCAATATCTGGATGTATAAGGTTCGCAATCTCATCTCGTGTTGTGATCCAAACCCAGTCTAAATCAACAATCATTTCCAACATTTTGCGGAATTGTATAGCCCCAATAGGCCGACCGGAAACATGCGCGTGAGCTCCGATGTCTAAAACAGCATGCGGGCTTCCAATTGATGAATAACCCTCTAGAATATCAGACAAATCATCACTAACTTTACGTGCAGAATTTCCGTAACGAAGAGTCGTGGGTAAGTCATTAACATCCATAGTCCAAGGAACTATGACAATCGGGCCGGCTGGAGTGTCAAATAAATATGGCAGTTCTGCATTCATGGAATCGACCATCCACCGAAACCCATTCGCAGCTAATAACTCAGCTGTATTCTCACTGGGCGTACCACGGGGAGCGCCAAACCCCATAGGACGGGTTCCAACAGCTTTTTCTTGAACAGATATGCAGCGTTTTATATCTTCGTCTTCTTCATCTCTCTCCATATATACTGGGTACTGATCTTGGCTCCAGCAATGAGCAAATAAAGTGTGTCCTCCAGCTACGGCACGTTGAGCTATTTCAGGATGTCTATCTACAACTATTCCATTTAAACAGGCCGCACACTTAACGCCTACTTCATCAGCAATATCAAACAAACGATAAACACCAGTGGTCTCTCCATACTCCGCCCATCCTACGGCCGCTGTATCAAGATATCCTGCCTTCAAAGGATTGCCCATTGGTGATAAGCCTGGAGCAGTTCCATCAGCCCATCGCTCACATATGATATCAACAACAATTGCAAGAGGTTTCCCACTAGGCCAATTTTCGGGTACATTTACACGACTACTTAAACTGGGTACTGGCATTATGTCTTTCCCCCGAGCTAAATAATTTAAAATTCCCTTAAATGCTGAACCTGTTCCCAAAAGCGTATCGACTAGAATTGATCCTGTCTATAGAGCCTAGCTGTATAAGTACTAACTAGCATGTTATAAATTGGATACATTAAATTCAGAATAAGCTTATTTTATATAAATGTAATGGAAAGAAAATGACCGAAACTCCAATATATACGCCGCCAACAGTCTGGAAATGGGAATCTGAGAATGGAGGACCTTTTGCCAAGACAAACCGTCCGATAGCTGGTTCAACTCATGAAAAAAAATTGCCCGTAGGTAAACACCCTTTACAACTATACTCATTAGCAACACCAAACGGTGTAAAAGTTACTATAATGTTAGAAGAGTTATTAGCTCTTGGGTTTAATGATGCTGAATATGATGCTTTCTTAATTCGAATTGGAGACGGCAGTCAATTTGGGAGCGGTTTTGTAGACGTAAATCCTAATTCGAAAATACCCGCTCTAATGGATCATAGCACTGAGAAGCCTACTCGAGTTTTTGAGTCAGGAGCAATCTTAATGTATCTTTCAGAAAAGTTTGATGCCTTAGTTCCTTCTGACCCTTCAAAACGCCCTGAATGTTTATCCTGGTTGTTCTGGCAAATGGGAAGTGCTCCCTATCTTGGAGGCGGCTTTGGGCATTTCTACAATTATGCTAATGAAAAAATGCAGTACCCAATTGATCGTTTTACGATGGAAGTCAAACGGCAACTTGACGTACTAGACAGACATTTAGCTGATAATGAGTACATGTGCGGGGACGAATACACCATTGCCGACATAGCCATATGGCCTTGGTATGGTCAGTTGCTTTTTAATAGACTCTATAACGCTGCGGAATTCATAGACGCAACCTCATACACACATGTTATGAGATGGGCAAAAGAAATTGACAAGAGAGAAACAGTGAAACGGGGCCGGATGGTAAATCGTGTACGAGGAGAACTAAACGAGCAATTACGTGAACGTCATGATGCTAAAGATTTTCTAACCAAAACACAGGACAAATTAGAGGCACCAGAAAGTTAATCTACTCTTTTTAGAAATAACTTTATTAATCATATGTGAATTCTAATTTTAGGGAGAGAGTTTAATGACTCAAAGAAGCGACCAACAGAGATGGGCTTTAGATACATTACTTGCGAACGGAGGATTTGATGTTTTGCATCCAGGTGCCGAATTCGTCCTAACTCAGTTTGGATATGATGCTGCAGATTTCCAACGTGTGGTAGAGCCAGCCAAAGCAGGCATTATGGTTCGTGATAGGTTTGGTCGGGTTGCGATGGAAGTCGAGCAGAAGGCTCAGTATCACATAAATCGCGGACACATAACGGCTGGTCGCAGACTTTACCATCGAGCTTCGCTACTTTATGGCCGAGCCTACTATTCTTACTACAGTGATGATCCTCGTCGGCTTAAATACCAGAACTCCTGTAACCGCTGTTTTGAGGAAGTTATTTCTCACTCAAATCATACCATGGAAAGAGTAAACATACCGTTCGAAGGAAAGACTGCATACGGTTTATTTGAAGCACCGCAAGGAATAAAAGCCGCCCCCTGCCTAATATTGGTACCAGGAATGGATATGTTTAAAGAAGACTGGCATCAAACGATTGAAACAATGGTTTTACCTAAAGGCTGGGCAGCTTTTGCTATCGATGGTCCCGGACAGGGGGAAAGTCTTACAAATGGACTTAAGGTTGGCCTCGATAATTATGAATCAGCAATAAGCAAAGTAATAGACTGGTTGATAGACCGCCCAGAAGTAGATTCAGATAATATAATGCTAATGGGCGTTTCAATGGGGTCTTACTGGGGTTCAAGAACGGCAGCGAGAGAAAGCAGGCTTAAGGCAGTAGCCACAATGATGGCCTGCTATGGATCAAAACATATTATTTTTGATGTCGCACAGCCAAGTTATAAGGCTAATTTTATGTATATGGCCGGTTACGAAGATGAAGAAAAATTTGATGAACTAGCGTCAGCAATGATTAACGACGATTTATACGGGGATATAAGTTGTCCAATTTTAATGGTAACTGGCGAATATGATGAGTTAACCCGATTAGAAGACACTTATGAAGTCTACGAAATGATAAAAGCTCCTAAGGAGCTATGGGTGTATGGAGAGGAATTCCATCCAATCGGACCATCTTCAGGTGAATGGATACTCGCTGCACTAGACTGGCTCCAGAACTCAGTATCAAATCCCCTAGAGGCTGAATATTCCAGAAAAATTTACATTACTCCGGATGGTCGCTACGATGAAAAAGTTGGTGAACCTCCATGGTGGCACCCGCCGCAATGAGTATAAATTTTTTATCTAACAAGTGAGAAAATCATGAAGTTAATGACGTTTGACGCTGGTTCGGGGCCTAAAGTGGGATTAGTAAATGATAAAGGTGTTATAGATCTAACAGATCGTTTAGAAATTCTTTCGCTAAAAGATTTAATTGCGAATCAACAATTTAATGAAGTCCCTGTAAATGCCAACGAAGAGGCAGATTATCATGAAAATGAAATAAAATTCCTGCCCGTTATACCTGATCCGGAACACATTTTTTGCATAGGGACAAATTACGCTGATCACTTACAAGAAGCCATAGATGCAGGTCTTCCCAGAAGTAAAACCGAACACCCGCCGCTCTTTCTCCGCTTTTCCGACACACTGGTTGGACACGATCAACCTTTATTTAAATCACCTCAAGTCAAACAATTGGATTATGAGTGTGAACTCGCAGTCATAATAGGCAAACAAGGAAGGTATATTACGGAAGAAAGAGCCCTTAGCCATGTAGCTGGTTATTCGTGTTTTAATGAAGCCAGCGCCCGAGATTGGCAATTTCACACAACTCAGATTACACCGGGTAAAAATTTTTTTGGGACTGGAGGTTTCGGCCCCTGGCTGGTGACCGCGGATGAAATACCAGACCCCCAAAATTTACAAATTGCAACTCGTTTAAATAATGTCACAATGCAAGATGCAAACACAAAAGATATGATTTTTAATGTGGCACAAATAATTTCCTATGTTTCGAATTTAGTAGATTTAAAGCCAGGAGACGTAATAGCTTCAGGAACTCCTTCTGGTGTGGGCTTTTCTCGAGATCCTCAAGTATTTATGAATACTGGCGATGTTTGTGAAATAGAAATTGAACGAATAGGAATTCTTAGAAATGTTATTAATGAAGGATGATAAAACACTTATTTTTGTGTTCTATCTTCTTACTAAAAATTCTACCACTTCACTATTCAACAAGTGATTAGGCGGTTTTCGCCTCTTGAATCTTTAAGGTCTCTATCATTTGTTCACGCATAACGAACTTTTGAACCTTTCCTGTTACTGTCATAGGAAATGAGTCGACAAATTCGATGTATCGAGGAACCTTATAATGCGCTATTTGACCATGGCAAAAGTCACGGATTTCTTCATCGTTACTATCTTCTCCATCAACTAACTTAATCCAGGCACAGAGTTCTTCACCGTATTTTAGATCCGGAACTCCAAACACTTGAACTTCAGCTATTTTTGGATTTTTAAACAGGTAATCCTCTATTTCTTTTGGAAATAGGTTTTCTCCACCTCTAATTACCATATCCTTAATGCGCCCAACAATATTGAAATAACCGTCTCTGTCCATTGTGGCTAGATCTCCAGTGTGCATCCAACCACTATCATCAATAACACCTGATGTTTTTTCGGGATCACCCCAGTAGCCTCTCATGACGTGATACCCTCGTGCACAAAACTCACCAGAAACCCCAGGGGCCACTATTTTACCATTTTCGTCAACAATTTTGATTTCAACATAAGGATGAACGCGCCCCACAGAAGCAACTCGGTGCTCTATAGAATCATCAAGATCAGTTTGGGTCGACACAGGACTAGTTTCTGTCATTCCATAACCAATTGTCATCTCACGGAGGTTCATCTTGTCAGTTACTTCTTTCATCACTTCAATTGGACAAGGTGAACCTGCCATCATTCCCGTTCGTAGGCTAGAAAAGTCAAAAGCGTTAAAGTCCTGATGCTGAAGCATGGCGATAAACATGCTGGGAACACCAAGAACCCCGGTGCAACTTTGAGTCTCTATAGTTTCCAGAGTGGCTGAAGCCTCAAATGACTCACTTGGATATACCATTGCTGTGCCATGAGTCATACAAGCTAAATTCCCAATAACCATACCAAAACAGTGATATAATGGCACCGGTATGCACATTCTATCCTTCTCGGTTAAGCCAAATTTTTCTCCTATAAAGTAACCATTGTTAAGGATATTATGATGGGTTAGCGTTGCTCCCTTCGGTGTACCAGTTGTACCACTAGTAAACTGAATATTAATTGGATCATCAAATTGAAGGTTTTTTCCTACTTCATCTAACGAATCATTAGATTCTAACTCACCAAGTTCGATAATTTCCTTAAATGAAAACATTCCTGAATGCTTTTCCCCGATTTGGATTAGATATCTAAGGCTCGGAATTTTTTTAGCTTGTAATTCACCTGGCTGACAGCCTTCTACCTCTGGGGCCAATTCAGAAATCATTGATATATAATTGCTAGTCTTGAATTTACTCGCGGTGATTAATGCCTTGCATTCAACGTTATTAATAGCAAACTCTAATTCAGATAGACGATAGGCAGGATTAATATTAACCAGAATTAGCCCAGCTTTAGCCGTTGCAAATTGAGTTAAAACCCATTCCTTATTATTTGGCGACCAAATCCCTATCCTATCGCCCGGCTTTAAACCTAATTGGATTAACCCTTTAGCCATATTATCAACTTGCTTTTTTAATTCATTCCAATTCCAACTAATATTCTGAAATGGAATCACAAGAGCATCTTGAGAACCCCATCTACCAACTGCTTTGTCAAAATGCTCGCCTATTGTGTCACCTATAAGCTCAACATTTGATGGACCTGAAACATAACTTTGGGTATATCCGGACATGTATTTCTCCAACTGAAAACTTTATTTATGATTGCTCTATTCTCAATTAGAAGCAACCGTTCTATATATAATAGATTCTAATTGAGCATTTTGAACAATAAACGTAAGTCTATTTATGAAGATTATTGATATCCGTGAAATCGCTGTGCCGCTGAACTCCAGCTTAAGAAATTCTGTTTTTGACTTTAGTCAGATGAAGACCTCCGTGGTTGCTGTAATTACCGATGTGATTAGAGAAGGCAAACCAGTCGTCGGGTATGCATTTAATTCTACTGGCAGATATGCTTGCGGTGGACAAATGAGAATGCGTTTTATTCCCCGTATTCTTAATTCTGATCCTGACAACTTGATTGACTTTGATCGGAACAACTTTGATCCTGAAAAAATTTTTTCAGTTATGATGGAAGGAGAAAAACCAGGAGGACATTCCGACAGATCCGTAGGAATAGGGACGATTGAAGTCGCAATATGGGACGCGATTGCCAAAATTGAAGAAAAGCCCGCCTTTCGTTCAATTTCAGATCGTTATAACCCTGGTGGAGCCAAGCCCAAAATGTTTGTTTACGTAGGTGGAGGCTGGTATGCCCCTAATAAAGGCATTCCTGAATTACTGGATGAAATGAAAAGTTATTTGGATATGGGCTACACCCAGTTAAAGATAAAAATTGGCGGAGAGAGTATTTCAAACGACGTAAAACGACTGGAAGCGGTTCTCAAACTATTAAATAATGATGGAAACAATTTGGCTGTTGATGCTAATTGTGGATTAACCCGTGAGGCTGCATTTGATTATGCAAAAGTTCTTTCACCCTATAATCTGCGTTGGTATGAAGAGGCAACAGATCCTTTAGATTTTGCCCTTATGTCTGACTTAGCTGAAATCTACTCTCCCCCTCTGGCTACAGGAGAGAATCTTTTTTCAACTCAGGATGTCAGGAACCTCATCCAATATGGTGGTTTAAGAACCGACCATGATGTGATCCAGATTGATCCCCCTCAGAGTTACGGTTTTGTATCTGTAGCTCGTACTATAAAAATGCTTAAAACCTTCGGCTGGTCAGAAAATTCACTGATGCCACATGGGGGTAATCAGATGTCTTTGCATGTTGCAGCAGGACTTGGAATGCTGCTATGTGAATCTTATCCAGATACTTTTGGTATATTCTCTGGTTTTTCTGATGATGCGGAGATTATAGACGGACATTTGACTATAAATGAAAACTTACCGGGTATTGGGTTTGAAGCTCAGTCGGGTATTTATGAGGTGATGTCAAAACTTTCAAATAACTAAATACATAGAATTAACGAACTATAAAAATCCTGGGAGGATTAATCACATGATGTTCGAATATTTTCCTGATAACTATCCTTGGTCCATGGCAGCAGTTATGGCGCTAAATGCTGGGGCTGTAATGTCAGAGGTAGATGAAGCCCTAAAACCGCTAAAATCTATTGCTGGTGCAAATGACGATTCAGCAAATGAAGCCTGGCATTCGAGATGGATGATGCTCGCAGAAAGAAGCGAGCGACTCGCTAATGAAGATGACAAACTAGGGCACCGTTTGAGCGCGAGCGCTAAATATTTCAGATCAGCGGTTTACTATATGACTGCAGAAAGAATGTGTAAGTCTAACGATCCAGTTAGAATTGAAACTTACAAAAAAATGCTCAGTGTCTTTAAAAAGGGGGCTGAGAGACAGGATAACCCGATCGAATGGGTTGAAGTTCCTTACCTTGAAACCAGCTTACCTGCCCTTTTCTGTGCGGCAGATAAAATTAATCCAAGCCAAACCTCACAGCCTCCTTGCATAATTCATTTTGATGGCTTGGACGTGATGAAAGAGTTCCTATTTCTGTCAGGTGTAGCAAAAGCGTATGCTTCTAGAGGAATTTCTACTCTTCTTATTGACCACCCAGGTGTCGGAGAAGCTCTACGTCTGCGAAATCTTAAACTATTCCCTGAAACTGAGGTGCCAGCTGGTGCAGCCGTTGACTATCTGGAATCGCGTAAAGATATCGATTCTAGTCGCATCGGTATGGCTGGCATTAGCCTAGGAGGTTATTACGTGCCCAGGGCAGCCGGATATGAGCATCGTCTAAAATGCGCTGTTGCTTGGGGTGCTATAAATGATTATGGAAAAATTACTCAAGGTCGATTAGAGGGGTCAGGAACTAAACTATCAGTTTCTCATTGGGAAGAACATATGAATTGGGTGTTCGGTACATCTTCGGCCCAAGAGATACTGGACGTAACTCGTAAGATGAACCTTGATGAAGCTGTTCCTATGATAGAGTGCCCACTGCTAGTCGTTCACGGTGAGGGCGATAGGCAAATACCACTTGAAATGGCACAAAAAACTATTCGAGAAGCAACCAAGAGTGCTCGTGCAGAGCTTAAGGTTTTTGGATCGGAAGATGGAGGAATAGAGCATTGCCAAGTTGATCATGGGGCTCTAGCAGTTGAATATATGACTGACTGGGTGGCGGATATTTTAAATGGCCCCGTGGATTAGAAAAAAACCTTGAATTCTGGTGGTTGACTAAATTCTTTCTTTGATTATTGTTCGCCATGAGACTGGGGTGACTATCTCAATCCCAGAATTTCCAACCAGTCTAAAAAGAATAAAATTAAATAAACACTTGTCTTGAAAGAGGAAAAAAAATGGCAAACCCTAGAAGCGATATGCGAGTTACTCATGCACTCCTTGCAGAATACGCTGAAAAATATAAGAATTGGGGAAAATGGGGTCCTGATGACGAGATAGGCACACTTAATTATACCAAACCCTCAGACATAATAACTGCCGCTCAGCTCGTCAAAAAGGGTAAAACCATGTCATTGGGATTAAATTACGATCAATTTGGTCCTCAGGGAGCAAAAACTCCTTATCCTGCGATGGGACGCTTTAATCCAATACATATGATGACGCGCACTGGCACCGATGCTTATTCGGGTGTTCTAGATCATCGCGGTATTCGAGGAGCAGATGATCTTGTCATGATGCCTTTACAATGTGGAACGCAGTGGGATGGGCTGGGACATGTTTTTTATGAAGACTATATGTGGAATGGGTACGACTGCAGAGAGGTAACAACCGCAGGCGCTCAAAAAGCCGGTATTGAGAAAACTAAAGATAAAATGGTTGGCAGAGGCGTTTTTTTAGATATGCCGAGAGTTAAAGGGGTTCAATACCTAGAAGATGGCTATCCCATAACCTGCTCAGATTTAGATGAGGCCTGTGAAAAACAAGGTGTAGAGGTTCGCGAGGGCGACTACGTTGTGTTAAGGACAGGACAGATGGAACGGTGCCTCGATGATGGAAGCTGGGATGGATACGCTGGAGGAGACGCTGCTGGATTAGCTTTTGAAACTTTGGATTGGATTTTTGAGAAAAAAATTGCTGGCTATGCATCGGATACATGGGGTAATGAAGTACGCCCGTGCGAGACAGATGAAAACATCAATCAACCATGGCACTGGATAGCTATACCAATTATGGGTTTAACTATGGGTGAAATTTGGTATTTGAAAGACCTTGCCGACGATTGTGAAGCTGATAAAATATATGAGTTTATGTTTGTTGGTCCAGCATTGCCCATAACAGGAGCAGTAGGTTCGCCTGTTAATCCGTTGGCAATAAAATGATATAATTATTTGCTTTTCTTACCATGCTCCATCCCATGGTAAGAGTTGAGTTAACTTAATTTTTGGATGGATACAGTCTTATTTTAGGGAGGACATTATGGATAAAACATTTTTTACTGCCGCTAGTATTGCTCTTGGGTTGTCTTTGGCTTGTGTAAGCCCTGCCCTTGCTGGTGATACTGGCAAAAACGCTGCCGAAGCAAAACAGAAGCTTAGTGCATCGGTTGATTGGTTTAATGGAAAAGGTAGTTATGGTAAGAATAACGTTACCTACACCGGCCCAGTCATCACCTTAAAGACATCGAGCCATCTACCACCTGTAGCGGGTATTTCAAAGTTACAAAGAAAAGGCTTTGATAATCTTGAGAGAATGTCTGGCGGAAAAATTAAGGTTAAAGATACCTGGTCTAAAACAGTTCATGGAGTCAAAGAAGGAAGAAAAGCAGCACGTGCCGGACTGACTAACTATGCACCCTGCTTCTCACTCTATATGTCCAAAGACTATAATTTAGTTCATGGGCTAGGGTTACCCTTTCTCTTTAACAATTCTCACGAAGCCGTTGCAACTGCGGAACATCTTTACGGTAAATACTTGAAAAAAGAACATGAGCGTTATGGAGTATCTATAGCACGAGTGGCTCATACTAGTCCTTATCATTTATGGACTAACAAGCCTGTTCGTAATCTAGGTGACGTAAAAGGAATGAAGATCCGCGCAGGTGGAGGAATTCATTCTCAAATCATTGGTGCAATTGGCGCCACTCAAGTATCCATGCCGGGTGCTGACTCCTATACTGCAATGCAACGAGGCACGCTTGATGGAATTCACTTTAGCGATGCTATTGCACTAATCTTTAAAACCCACGAAGTCACAAAATATCGTACTACCAATGGTTTTAATCTGCTCACCATTGAATACTGCCTAGATTCTAAATGGCACAAAGCACTTCCAGCCGACCTTAAAGTAGTCTGGAACAACTGGGCTCGACAGATGGCAATAGCCGAAGGAGCTGGTTTTTACGATCTTTATGATAAACTTAATCTAGACAAAATGGTTGGCATGGGTCAGACCGAAGTAATCGATATGGATCCTGCAGAACTAGATCGCTGGAAAACAGCTGTTGCTGGAATTGAGGCAAACTTTATTAAAAATAATAAAAATAAAGACGCTGGCGCGTTCGTCGCTGACATTAAGAAGCTTGCCGCTAAATATGCTGCTATGTCTGCTAATGACGTGATGGCTGAAGCAATCAATAGCCCAGCGCAAGGACTTTACTAGCTGATTTTGTAGGTTAATTGGTTAAAAACTTTCCCAAGATTCCGGCCGAGATATAAATATCTCGGCCGGTTATTTGCGGAGTTATTTATGCTTAAAATTGAAAAGTACTTTAGAGCAATAGGATCTACACTAGACTGGTTTGGTGGAATAATTTTATTACCTGCCATGAGTGTAGTGGTCTTACTCGATGTATTCCTTAGGTATGTGTTTAACAGCCCATTTATTTGGGGTATGGAGTTTACTGAGTGGGCGCTTTTGTTAGTTTTCCTGTATGCGGTTCCCGCGTGCACCCAAAATCATGGTCATGTTCGTATGGAATTATTAATAGGAAATGTTAAACCCAGAGCACAAAAACTTATGTCACTTTTCTACTGCCTGTCGGGAATATTCATCTTCTATTTACTCGCTAAATATAGCTGGGAAGAGTTCATTTTTGATTTTGAATTAGGTCGCGTAACTGAGTACTTATCGCTTCCAGTTTGGTTACATACGTTAAGTATGTTCGTGATAAGTGTTCTTGTCTTAATCTATTTTGTATTGCGTATCATAGCGGTCTTTGTAAGAACCGAAGCATTTACGCATGTAGAAGATAATTCTTACGAGGATTAATTATGGACCCGAATTTAATCGGTATATTAGGTTTTCTAGGAATGCTCGGGCTCATTGTTTTGGGTGTTCCTATAGCTTTTTCAATGTTAGCCACTGCTTGTATTGGACTGTTTGCAGTTGGCGGCCCCAATCATGCTGAAACTCAAATAGCAATTACGTTTACTGACGTCGGTGCTAACTTTGTAATGGTAGCTGTTCCTCTATATTTTATGATGGGACAGTTAGTACAAAGAACCGATATTGCCTACGATCTTTATGAATGCGTTTATCGTTGGTTAGGCAGATTGCCAGGTGGCTTAGCAATATCTTCTGTTGTGGCCTGTGCTGGCTTTGGCGCCGTCTCCGGTGGAAGTGTGACCGCCGTTGCAACCATGGGGCCAATGTGTATTCCCGCAATGCGACGATACAAATATGATGATTCCCTAGCAACTGGTTGTATAAGTGCTGCTGGTACACTGGGAATACTAATACCGCCCAGTATCATTCTCATTGGATATGGAATTTTAACTGAAACCTCAATTGGAGCTTTGTTCATAGCTGGCATTATTCCTGGAGTATTAATGACTTTAGGCTATTCTGTTACAATCGCAATTCGATGCGCAATGAATCCTGAACTTGGTCCAGTTGGAGAAAAATTTTCTTTGGAAGAGAAAGTAAGATCTCTTAACAAGGTGCTTCCAATTTTTCTCACATTCATTGTCGTTATAGGTGGCATCTATGGTGGTATTTTTACTCCTACAGAAGCCGCTGGTGTCGGTGTGTTTTGTCTTCTGGCTATAGCTTTCGTCATGAGACGACTTGACTGGGCAAACCTCAAACTTTCTTTCCTAAAATCCATGCAAACTTCTGGAATGATATTTGTAATCATCTGCGGTGGCCACATGATGGGCAAGTTTGTTGTTCAAACGGAATTAACCGAAGGCCTTATAAAATGGATGGAGGTCCAGGACTTTAGTGCGTTTACTATTATGCTTGGACTTAGCCTTCTCTATATTGCCTTGGGCATGGTTTTAGATGTATGGGGCATGCTCATATTAACCATTCCTTTTACATTCCCAATTATTCTAGGCTTGAATTACAGTCCTGTCTGGTATGGGGTTTATGCTGTCATAATGTCTGAATTAGCTTTGATAACTCCACCTGTAGGTATTAATGTATATGTTATGGCCAAAATGGCACCTGATGTGCCTCTAACTAAAATTTTCAAAGGTGTAGCACCATTTTTTATCTTTACCCTTATTCTAGTAGCCCTGATTACTGTATTTCCTGAAATTGTAATGTGGCTACCTGAATCTGCTGGCATGTCATAAATGGATGATTAAAATATAAATTGTTGGTTAAACTAGTTAAAAGTAATAAATTGGCCTTCCGTTTTTTTGTCGGCTAAGCATCGGCTAGTGAGTAAATCATGAGTGATCAAGTTATTATCTATCACAACCCCCGTTGCAGTAAATCAAGGGCGGCTTTAAGTTTACTAAGGAATCATGGAGTTGAGCCAGAAATTGTAGAGTATCTGAAAACACCACCAGATATAAAACAACTTAAAAAAATTCTACTTATGATGAAGAAAAATCCTCGCGACATAATAAGAAAAGGGGAAAAAGAATATAAAAGTCTAAAATTAGATAACGAATCTCTAGATAACGATTCGCTCATAAAATATATGGTGGAGAACCCAATTCTAATTGAAAGACCAATAGTTGTTACGAGAAAAGAAGCAAGGCTCGGCCGCCCACCAGAACTGGTTCTGGAACTATTTTGATAGTCATATGTAAACAAAAATACCTTCTCACCTAACAAAAAACGAAGGTAAAGAGAAACTATGAAAATTTGTATCGTAGGTGCCGGTGCCATAGGAGGATTTCTTGGCGCACGCCTAGCTATTTCGGGTTTCGATGTCAGTATGTTAGCCCGCGGGCCTCACTTGATAGCCATGAAAGAAAATGGCGTAACTCTAACCGATAAAAACAGCAAAACAATTGTAAAAGTACCCCTTTCTGATGACCCATCATTTTTTGGCACACAAGACTTTGTTATTCTCACTTTGAAATCTCCGTCTTTAGAGAATACTCTGCCTACTTTACAACCACTGTTTGACAATCAAACAACTCTAGTAACAGCAATGAATGGCATACCGTGGTGGTTTTTTGAATGCCTGGAGGGACCTCTGAGAGGGCATCAATTAGAAACAATTGATTTTCAAGGAAAGCTAGCATCAATATTCTCTAGTGATCGCATAATTGGATGTGTCGTTCATGCTGCTGCTGCGGTTGATCAACCCGGAATTATAAAACATGTTTCAGGTGATCTTTTTATAGTTGGAGAAGCTGATAAGAAAGTAAAAACGAGAACAGTAAAACTTCATGAAGCAATAAATTCTTCCAATCTTAAAAGTAAATTGACAGAAGATATCCACGGTGAAATCTGGTCCAAATTATTAGGTAATATGGCTATGGGGCCTATATCAACACTAACAAAATTAAGTTTATCTGGAATAGCATATGATCCTGACGCTAGGAGCCTCTGTATCAACATGATCGAAGAGGCACAGAAAATAGGCGACAGACTTGGCTTGCCTTTAAAAATGTCTGCCAGTTCAAGGATCGACTTAGCTGCCGAACTAGGTGACTTTAAGCCCTCAATTTTACAGGACCTTGAAAAAAAGCGACCAATGGAAATCGATGCGCTTATTGGTGTAGTCAGAGAACTAGGGGAATTGCTTGAAATCCCAACACCGACAATTAACACTGTCCTATCACTACAAAGAGCCCAAGCTCGTTTTGCAGGTCTCGTCTAAATGTATAAACAACCCTCACAAGGACCATCACTAGTTCTACTTTTCGTAATGATGTTATCTAGTCAGATGGCCTTAACAATCTTTTTACCTGCTGTTGTTAATATGTCGGAAGGTCTAAATACACCTTTGACCACAGTTCAATTGGTCATTCCTGCTTACTTATGCGCGTTTGCTATAATGCAATTGGTAGCTGGTCCTTTATCGGACGCTTTTGGCAGACGCCCTATAATACTTTGCGGGGTAGGATTGTTTACGCTAGCAAGCATTGCTTGCGGTATGTCAAATAATATAGAGCAACTTCTACTATCCAGATTTTTTCAGGCTATGGGGGCTTGTACTACTATCGTAGTCGGTCGTGCTATAGTCAGAGATGGTTCAGATGGGAAAACCGCTGCTCGAACTCTTTCCTATCTAGCAATGGCCTTAGCAGTGGGTCCTGCTATCGCACCCTTATTCGGAGGGTATCTGGTATCTTGGTTTGATTGGAGGGCCACCTTTATATCTACTGCTTTATTGGGCGCTTGCGCTTTAATTGTAGCAATTCCTAGATTTAATGAAACATTAACGACCGATATGAGACGAAAATTAGATTTTTCAGGAATGTTCCGTAACTATTTAATCTTAACTAAGAACCGACTTTTTCTAGGTTATAGCCTCTCAATAGCGTTCCTAACCGGAACATTCCAAACATTCATAGTAGCTGCCCCAATAGTAATGATTGATCAGATGGGTGTCTCTCCCGAGTTATTTGGATTCTACGTTATGACCGTTCCAGGAACGTTTATCATTGCTAGTTTTATCTCTGCTCGATTAAGTAATGTATTACCAATGGACTGTACAATCGCTATTGGCTGTTTTGCAGCAGTATTTGGAGGGTTCCTTCAATTTGGGTTTTCGGTGACTGGAAACAGCACTCCAATAACTATTCTTATAAGTGTTTTGATTTCTAATTTTGGTACAGGGTTAGCTTTTGCTAATTGTTACGCACAAGCGCTCAGTATGGTCCAACCGGCAACAGCTGGGGCTGCATCTGCATTAACTGGGTTTTTTCACATGGGCTGGGCTTTTCTGGTTTCTCTAGCCATAGCTAACTTAGAAAACATAACTACAATTCATCTCGGCATTTCACAATCGGCCACCGCTTTAGCATCAGCCTTTGCCTTCATTGGTCTGGTATGGATAATTCGTAGTAGACCCAGATCAATTGTTTAATTGTTCAATTTTTTCTAAAACTGGATATAAATAATCCTTGAAAAGCATTGGATTTTCTGACATCGGAAAATGCCCTAAATTTTCCATAATTGTTACTTCTGAGCCCTGAATTTTTGATGATGTTCTTAATGTATCATCCGGACTACAAGAAAAATCATAGGCCCCGGTTAATAAAAAAACAGGACATTTATTTGTATCAATTTCTGTAACTATATCGCGATAATCTGAATCTGCGCGATAAAAATACAAATCACCTTTAAATATGCCCGGCCCACTCGCTAAATACCCCCATAAGGTTTCCCAACGGTCTTCATCTGGACTAGTAGGAGCTATAAGTCCAGACACCAACGCTGCAGAGATTTCTCCTCCGTGAATATCTGGGCGATGCAGCCATGCTCTATCATACCATGGTGTTTGATGGTCCGAGCCCTCCAGTCCTATTACTGCCTTAAACTCTTCCGGCCAGTGTCTTGCCAAATGGAGCACAATACGACCCCCCATGGAACAACCCATTATAACTGGCTTATTTAGATTCAGAGCTCTGCAAACAGAACGTATTGTTTCCGCATATAGTTTCGTTGTTAATCGATATTCCTCTGATTGGAAACCTTTCGGAGGTAATGATTTACCATGCCAAGGCATATCAAAAGCGATAACCCTAAAACGATTAGTAAGCCCCTCATCTGACATCAAGTGTCGAAATTGTTGGCTATCAGCTCCTGCAGTATGGAGACAAACTAGAGGAATGCCCTCTCCAGCCTCTTCCCAATATATACGATAACCACGTCCTTCTACATCAACATTCATATACCTGCCGATAACCGGCTCAATATATTCGACAAAATCTTCTTCGTTCCCAGTTTCAGATTGTTTATTTCTAGGTAAGGCGAGAAGCTCCTTTATATACCTTAAGTGGGTTAAAAAATACTTTAAATCTCCTTCTATCGATGCATTTCCATCTTTCACCATAGCAAATAGGTCATGATATCCTGGCTTAGGAAAAGGTTTCCAAAACTCGGTCCAAGCATCAGATGAGGCCTTAATAGAAAATTTATAAGAGCGCATCAGAACTGGTCCCTGCACGACTTCAACTACTCGGCCCTTATCTATAAGGACATGATAAAAATCATTACCGATTCCTAATAAGAAATCTACACTCAGGAATCTACCACTACAAACAAGTAGGTCATTCTCATTAACAAGTTCAGCTAATTGTTTTATCAAATCTTCTGTTCCCTTTGATGCATATCCAGTCCTTGAAAAAATGCTAAAAATATCGACAGTAAATTTATATTACCCAGTATAGTGAATTAGTTAACTTAAAACTTTGAGCTGGTTTTATAGAAAATATATTTACCAGACTGACCATCCAGCATCGACCAAGATAGTCTCACCATGCACCATTTTTGAGTCTTCTGAAGCCAAAAAAACAGCAGCTCCTGTCATATCTTCAGGATCCATAAAATCTATACCTGTGGGAGTTAGCGTACGCATCAACTCCATATATTCTTCATTTCCTGGTCCTCGCACGTGGGCGTTTAGAGGGGTAGCTACATTCCCTGGTGCTATTGAATTAATATTAATTTTTGATTTGCCTAACTCAGCAGCTAAAGCGCGTGTCATGTTCACAACTCCACCTTTAGAGGCGCAGTAACCTGGACAATTGGGAAAAGCACCAGTGCCAGCAATAGAAGATATATTTATAACCTTTCCCCCACCATTTTCTATGAAATGTGGAACGAGTGTCTTGATCATGAAAAAATAGCCTTTGAGGTTTAGGTCAAGCTGCTCATCCCATATTTCCTCTGTGGTCTCTAGAACTGGAACTGTACGAAATACCCCTGCGTTGTTAACAAGAATATCTATAGCCCCGAACTCTTCTATAACCGTCCCTTGAAGCCTTTCAATCTCTTTTACCTTGGAGACATCCGCTTTAAAAGCTTTAGCTTTACCTCCTGAACTAATTATCTCGTCAACGACATTATTCGCAGCTTTATCATTACTTTTGTAATTAACAGCTATTTCTGCGCCCTCAGTTGCAAACCTTTTTGCAATGGCTTCTCCTATACCTACTGAAGAACCGCTAATTAAAGCCACCTTATTTTGTAGCCTCATAATTTTCTCCCTATAAAAAAGTTGTTGTTTAACAAGATTACGCACTGCGCAGTCGTGAGGTTTGCTCTTTATCTACTCTTCCCTCTTCATTGATACTTACCTTATAAACCTCCTCTGCTCTGGCTCTACTAATTAGTTTTTCCCTTACATCATGTACTACTCTATCAATGTCGCGTGTACTAGGGTCCCCATAGCCACCACCACCTTGAGCAACAGAAACAAGAGTCTCACCATCTTCTACCCAAACAATGGAGCACTGCTCAAGAGTTTCTAGTTCGCCATTTCTCAGTCTTCTGAGTTGTTCTGAAGGTTGTGAAGCCAATCCAGATCGTGCACCTTTGGGCACATGAACTTTTCCATCAGCCACAAAGCCTGCTTCCATTCTACAATCCACAGGTCCAAATTCAACCTCTATAGCATTAGCTCCTCTATACCTACCTGCTCCTTCGCTGTCTTTAATGAGTCTTCTCGTGTAGACGTGAATAGGCGTATAAACTTCGTCAAGTTCTACACTATCTATGAAACACATACCTCCATTTCCTACATGTAACATGGTTAACCATGCGTCTTGATTAGGCGCTCCAGCACCAGATGTATGACCAAGAAATAGTTGGTTCACGTATGGTTTACCGTTTCTAGGATCTACCCCTGAAACCACAGATGTTGACGGAGGACAAAAACAACCTACTTCTCCCATTCCAAAACCATCTCCTAACTCTGCCATAGCGCGTTGTGTAGCCGACACTATCCTGTCTGCTAAGTTAGTTGTTGAGGCTGAACAGCTAATTGGATGCCTCGGTATCCCAACAACACCCCCATCTTTTAAATGCAGTCTTATACGACTTAAAGATCCGGCATTTTTAGGCACTGAATGATCAATTGAGTTAAAAACGCCTATATAGGCCGCTGTTCGAGTACAAGCCTCCGAAACATTTAGCCCACAATTCATTTGGTCGGCATTATCCCTTAAATCAACCTCAATAATTGCCTCTTCGGAATCTACCGTAACAGTCGAAGTAACGGTAATACCCTCGGGGGGAGTCCCAGGTATTGCATCGTGCGTAGACTGAGCGGTTTTAGTCCCTGTCGGAACTTTTTTTACTGCATCAATCATCCGTTTTTCTGAATACTCAAACCATTGCTCAGTAAAGGCGTGAAGCGTATCCCAACCCACTTCATTTCCAAGAGCCAACAACTCTCTTTCTCCGATCAGTGCTGAACCCAGCATGGCCAGAAAATCTCCGTACCATTGCTCAGGAACTCTTATTCGCATTTGGCACATTCTTATAATATCATCAATAGTCTCATACTCTGCCATAACCTTTACAGCAGGGAATATTAGCGCTCCCTCCTCATAAACATCCCTTGCTGTACCATGATAAGTAGTAGGTATAGAATTCCCTATGTCAGCTTGATGGGCCTTTGCCAACAAAGTAAAATGATGAACTCCATCATCATCTATAACTGGCATGATGATTGTATGATCTGCGGGGTGAGAACATCCATGATAAGGTGAATTATGAAGAAAAGCGTCACCCTTTTTTAACTTCTTATGAAACTCCACCATAGAAGCAGCCATAATATCTGGTCCAGACAAAACATGGATTGGTAAACTTTCAGCAACCGATAATAACTTATGGTCAGAAGTTAAAATACAGCAGGAAAAATCTTTTGCCCTATTTAAAACACCAGATCGTCCAGTACGTAAAAGAGTGTTTCCCATCTTTGAAGAAACCCCCTCAAATCGATTTGCCAAAATTGCAAGTTGTCCTCCATCAAGGTGCTTCTTTTTTTTGTTAATCATCAGAATATACTCCTCATGAATGCATCAAAAGGCTGCCTGTTGAAGTACGAAAGAAGACCGTGTTTTCATCGGCAACTACTGTTGTAAAGGGTGACTCAATTATTGCTGGTCCCTTAAACTCGGTTTGTGTTTCCATCGAAGAAAAGTCATATAAGTCTGCCTCAACTTCCCCAGTCTCGGAAAAATAAACCTTACGACTACCTGAAACCAAGCGTTTATTGTTATCAATCAAACGCGTGCTTTTACTGGAACTTAATCTGCAACGGGCTGTTGCACTCCATCCTACAAATTCAATTATCGAGCCAGGATCGCGAATTGCAAATATCTGCTCGTGCATTGAGTGAAAATCTTCAATCATAGCATCCAAATGAGCATCTTGATTAAAAATACTATTATTCAACGGTACTTCTATTTCCCAAACTTGAGAGGCATATCTTGCCTCAACAGCAAACTCTATTTCCTGGCTGGCCGCTCCCATACCAGGCCCATCAATAAATGCTTGGCACTGTTCTCTTAAATTGTTAAGGGTTATGTTTACTCCGTTACGGTCGAATGAGCCTGATGTCGTAAAAAAAGTGGCCCGATATTCATTAGTTAGATCTGACATTAAAGCCCCAGCTGCGCTTAAGCCAGCACCAGTTTCAGGGATTAGCACTGTGGGACATCCTAATCGACGAGCTATAAATATTGAATTAAGCCCTGCGGCCCCTCCTCCACCTATTAGTACTGAATTAGCCGGATCTATGCCCTGATTGACTGTAATATCTTCTATTGCCTGAACCATATTTTCTGTCGCAACACTCACAATGGCTGCCGCAGCATCCATTGTAGAAATATTAAGTTTTTTTGCTATTTTTTCATTTATTGAATCCGCTGCATTATCAGAATCTAACTGCATAGCCCCACCTAAAAAATAATCTGCATCAACATACCCTAATGTTAGGCAAGCATCTGTCAAAGTTGGCTCATCTCCACCCGTTCCATAACAAACCGGTCCGGGCACCGCACCAGCACTTTTAGGACCCACATGCAATAAACCCCCAGAGTCTACCCAAGCTATCGATCCTCCTCCTGCTCCAACACTCTTTATATCTATCGAAGGAAACCCTGTCATATGACCCCGATAAGGCTGACCAATCCAGGTTTCTTTTGTCATTGGAATTCTACCCTGCCTCACCAGGCTCACATCAAAGGTTGTGCCTCCCGTGTCTGCAATTATGACGTTGGGAACATCCGAATCAATCTGAGCATAATGGCGTCCAGCAATTGGTGCCATAGATGGCCCTGAGTTTATTGCATGTATAGGTTTATGGGCTAAATCGCTTGCATCAAGCATGCCACCCTGAGAGGTAAGAACCAATGTTCTACCATTAAACCCAGATATTTTAAGACGATCAGTTAATCCCCCCAAATACTTGGTCATCAGAGGTTTTAACGACGCGTCAATCGCTGTTGCAGATGCTCGTCTGTACTCTCTAAGTGCAGGATTTAATTGATGAGAGAGAGAGAACGGTACACCAGGAAGGTACTCCTGTAATAATTCTCCTAATCTAATTTCATGCTGCGAGTTAGATATAGACCATAAAAAGCAAACGGCAACTGCCTCAACCTCTTCTTCTTTAAGTCTTTCAAAAATAGAGATGACTGCTTTCTCATCAAGGGCCGTATGAATTTCACCTGCGCTATCAATACGTTCTGGTACTTCGAAAGTAAGAGATCTCGGAATATACGGCTCAGGATAAGGCACTTCGAAATTAAACGGCTCGATACGTCCTCCCTCTCTCAAAACTAGAATATCTGGATGCCCCTCAGTAGTTAAGAAGGCTGTCTTTGCGGTATTATTTGTAATGATGGCATTAATAGCATGAGTAGTTCCATGAACTAGAATATCTCCCCTTGAAAGAAATGATTCTAACGTTAACTTCATATCACTAGCTGCTAGTTTAAGTGCATCAACTACCCCCTTAACTGGATCACTTGGCGTTGTTGCTGCTTTATATATCTTTAATCCACCTTTATCGTCTTCAATTACAAGGTCAGTAAATGTTCCGCCTGTATCACATGCAAATCGCATAAAACCCTCGCTTTCGCCAACATTTGTTTTTTTATATCTTCTAATGAGTATGATTGCTAAAGATAGATTAATACAATAACCGTTTAGGAGAAATTGGTGCCCCTTCACCCACAAGCACAAAAACTACTAGACAACCTAACGTCAGCGCCTACAGCTCTCAACCAAATGACACCAAAAAAAGCTCGTTTAGCATATGATAAATTCATAAAAACACGAAATTTTGATCTAGAACCTGTTAATAACGTAATAGATCAAGTTGTCGATGGCCCAAATGGATCAATTTCAATGAGAATTTTTTGGCCTAAAAGTACAGTAAATAAGACACTTCCAGTGTTTGTTTTTTTTCATGGAGGAGGTTTTGTGATGGGAAGTGTTGAAAGTCGTGAACCTCAGCTTCGCAAAATCGCAAATAGAGTTGGCTGTATTGTTGTTGCAGCTCGATATAGATTGGCTCCAGAAAATAAATTTCCCGCAGCCCACGATGATTCTCTAACCGTCGCAAACTGGTTAATTAACAACGCCCATAGCTTAAATGGAAACCCCAAAAAATTAGCTATTGGCGGAGATAGCGCGGGAGGAAATCTTGCAGCATTCGTCTGCCAAAACGTCGTTGATTCTGAGACTGATAATTTTCTCCTACAAGTCCTTATATATCCTACAACTGACTTTCTGTTTAATCTTGATTTACCGTCTTACAAACTACTTGATAAACCATATTTTTTAACTCGAAAGCAGGTTGATTGGTATCAAAATCAATTTTTGCCTGATGGAATTGATCGCAGGGACCTAAGGCTCGGACCTGCATTAGCTGAAAACTTCTCCGGCTTACCTCCCGCATTAATAATCACAGCTGAATTTGACCCATTGCGAGACGATGGAAAAAATTATGCAAACCTATTAAGAAAATCAGGTTCCCCGGTAAAATATATTTGCTACGATGGCATGATTCATGGGTTTTTTCATTATGGAAAAGTTATTGATGCTGCTGGGCATTCACTTGAGGAAGTTATAAAATCTTTAAAAGAGGCTTTTGCTAACTAGGACGGTATTAAAATGAATGAGAATGACTTTCTAGAGGCTGCTAAAACCATTGTAGATAATAGGTTAGAAAAAAAACGACTAAACTTTCTTCCTGAAAGCATTAGACCTCGGAACCTCAATGAAGCTTACACTGTTCAGGAAAAAATTAATCAAATTCTCGTAGAAAGTGGGTTTGGTAAACCTTCAGGTTATAAAATTGGCTGTACAACATCAGTGATGCAAAAATACATGAATATAGAAGAACCATCTTATGGGGAAGTCTTTGACAATACAGTTTACGAAGAAACAGCCGTCCTAAAACACTCAGATTATCAAGAACCAGGAGTAGAAGCAGAGATTGCGGTAGAACTTGGAAGAGATCTTCCATTGAATGATGCACCATTTAATGAAAATAGTGTCCGTTATGCTGTTCTATCCTGTATGGCTTCAATAGAATTAGTAGATGCCCGATATTTCAACTATCGTGAACTAGATACTCCAACTATGGTAGCTGATAATTTTTTTAATGCGGCTTGCGTACTTGGAAAACCTCTTCGTGAGTGGCAAGATGTTGATCTGGCTAACGTTGATGGTGAGATGACTGTTAACGGAACGTCAGTTGGAACAGGCAAAGGATCCCTAATCATGGGACATCCTCTTCAGGCTCTAGCTTGGTTAGCCAATAAATTAGCTGATCGGGGCAGAGAGCTTAAGAAAGGAGAATTTATAACTCTTGGTTCAGTGATTGCTACTAATTGGGTATCTCAGGGTGATTTAGTAGAAGTCAATATGAGTGGGCTAGGTAGTGCTAAAATAAAGTTTGAGTAATATCCAGAGAAAGAGAAAACAATGAAAAGTTATCAGTTAGTAGAAACCAATCAACCACTTCAGCTAGTGGAAACTGACAACCCTGATCCCCAAGGGACTGAAGTTCTTATTAAAATAACCGCTAGTGGGGTTTGTCATTCTGATCTCTATTTCTGGCAAGGTGGCTATGATGGAGGTGGTGGCAAAACTATTAGCATAGAAGAGCGTGGTATTAAGTTGCCTCTGACAATGGGTCATGAGCCTGTAGGCGAAGTTGTCGCTTTAGGGCCAGACGCCACGGGAGTTAAGATAGGTGATAAACGACTAGTTTTTCCATGGATAGGCTGCGGGGATTGTCCCCGTTGTGATGAAGGTAACGACAACAATTGTATTTCAATGAGAACCTTGGGGGTTTTAGCCCCTGGAGGGTATGCAGATCACGTAATGGCTGCTCACTCCAAATACCTTCTGGATATAAGTGGCATACCAGAGCACTACGCTTGCACTTTAGCTTGTGCCGGAATCACATCTTATAGTGCCCTAACAAAAGTTCATCCTTTATATGACGACGACAAAGTGGTTATCATTGGAGCAGGCGGTGTCGGATTAACGGGAATTGGTATAGCAAGAGCATACCTTCCTGATCATGAGCTAATAGTTGTTGATATCGATGGAGAAAAGTTAGCAGCTGCACGCCAAGCTGGAGCAGATCATACAATTAATTCTTCTGATGAGGATGCTTTAGAAAGATTAAAAGAGCTAACGAATACAGGTCCTGGAGCTATTGTAGACTTCGTGGGTTCTTCTGAAACTAGCAAACTTGGATATGACGCAGTCCGAAAAGGTGGAAAATATATATGTGTAGGGTTATACGGTGGAGAAATCACTATACCAACACTCACACTGCCAGTACGTAATATGACCGTGCAAGGCTCTTACGTTGGAAACCTAGAGGAAATGAATGAGCTTTTAGATCTCGTTCGAGGCGGGGAGGTAACTCCAATTCCTGTCGAAAAGCGATCTCTCTCACGTGTTACTGAAACGCTACAAGATCTCGACAAAGGGCGTATCCTTGGAAGAGTAGTCTTAGTTCCCTAGGCTACTTTTTCATTCTTAAAGGGTTTGATATCTAATCCCAACTCCAAAAATCCTTACCATCAGACAATAGATTTCGTGCTATTACCATTTTATGAACTTCCGATGCCCCGTCCACCAGTTTAGCCTGCGGCGCGTATCTATACATCCACTCTAAAGGTAAATCTTTAGAATAACCGCGCGCCCCATTTAATTGGATTGACGTTGCTATAGACTTATGGAGAACTTCAGATACAAAGATTTTTGCCATGGACACCTCTTTTCGTGCCTGATCCCCTGAATCTAACTTAGCTGCAGCTCGCATTGTCATCAATCTGCCTATTTCAATATCCATAGCTGCTTCAGCTAGCATCCATTGAACACCTTCATGCTCTGATAGGGTGATCCCAAAATTTTTTCTTGTGTTTACATATTCTAAACACTCCTCAATAGCTCTTTTAGCCATTCCCAACCATCGCATACAATGAGTTAAACGTGCCGTTCCAAGTCTAATCTGGACAGCTTTCATGCCTTCACCAACGGCCATTAAACGATTCTCATCAGGAATTTCCATTCCGTTAAAGTGTAATTCACAGTGCCCTCCATGCTCTTCTGGTCCCATTATTGGAATACGTCGGACAATCTCCCACCCAGGATCATCACGATGAAAAAGAAACGTAGTTAGGTTCTTTTTATTATCTTCAGAAGTACGAGCTAAAAGGATAAAATGTTCTGCACCTTGTGCTCCAGTTATAAACCACTTATGGCCGTCTATAACCCATTTGTTGTTCCCTTTTGGTGTTGCCGTAGTAAGCATGGAGGTGGGATCAGAGCCAGCGCCAGGAGCTGGTTCAGTCATAATTATTGATGACCGTAAATCGCCATTTATAATTGGCTGCAACCATTTGTCTTTTTGTGCTTCAGATGCGCATCTATTTAGTAAAATCATATTACCATCATCAGGAGCTGCACAATTCATACATACTGGTCCAAATCTAGACCTCCCTGCCTCTTCATAGAAAACGGCCATTCCTACTGTGTTTAAGCCTAAACCGCCACGTGAAGCAGGCATCTGGGGTGCCCAAAGCCCCAAAGATTTAGCCTTATCACGCAGTGTCTTTAAAGGTTTTAAAGCTATATTTTCGTGATCATCAAAGTTTTTGGGATCAGCCTCAATAGGCATGATTTCTGTTTCAATAAATAGCCCAACTCTTTTTCTTAAATCCTCTAACTCAGCTGATAAAGTAAAGTCCACCTTTAACCCTCCTCAAAAAAGTATTCTATAAAGTTGACAGAGATAACCCACCGTCAACTGTAAACACTGATCCAGTGATATACCGAGCAGAAGGCCCGGCTAACATCAATAAAATCCCATCCAAATCAACAGGTTCTCCAAATCGACCCATAGGAACACGCGTTATAATACGCTGACCTGCAGGACTTTGTAAAAATTCACTATTAAGTTCTGTTTCAATATATCCAGGTGCAATTGCATTAACACAAATACCCTCCATGGACAGCTCTAGAGCCAGAGTTTTTGTTAAACTAATCATGCCGGCTTTTGAAACTGAATAGGGTAAAACCCTTTTAGCTGAAGTGTTTACTCCAATAATAGAGGCAATATTTATTAGTCGTCCCAAAATTTCATTTTCGACCATTCCTCTGGCCACTTCTCTAGCCACAAGCCAAGCACCTTTAATATTTGTATCAATAACTCGATCCCACTCTTCCTCATCCATTTCAATAGCGCGACCAGATGATGGCACTCCAGCATTATTTACTAAGATCGTAATTGGCCCTAACTTGCTTTGAGAATATTTAATAGCTTTATTTATGGAATCCGAATCTAAAACATCCATCTCTAGAGGTAATACGTTTAAATTATCCTCTGAAAGAGTTTCAGCTAATTTTTCTAGACGATCAATTCGCCTTGCAGCAACTATAACTTTTGCACCCGCTTTTCCTAAAGTTTTTGCAAAATGAGCTCCTAACCCACTTGAAGCACCAGTAATCAGTGCCACTTCACCCTTTAAATTAAATAATTCTTGCATAACAATACCCCCAAAATGATGACGATCCCTTTACTCTTATATAAAACTAATAAAAAAGAGCTATATTTAAAATGAGGAAATAATGACAAAACTCTCTATTGCCGAAGGACAAAGTATAATCGACACAAAAATGGCGCCCTGGGTCAAGGATTTAAATATTCAGGTAGAAAAAACATCAGATAATGGAGCTACACTTCGCATGCCTTATGGAGAACATCTTGCCCGGGTTGGAGGTGTAATTTCGGGACAATCAATGCTGGCTTTTGCAGATGCAGCAATGGTTATCGTTATATCCTCTAGTTTGGGAGGATATCAAAATATGACGACTGTCGACATGACCACTAGTTTTATGACTGCTGCTTATGAAACCGATATCATTGCGAAAGGCGAGATAGTAAAGGCCGGTAAAAGAATGGTTTTTGGCCAGATTAGGCTTTACGAAGCCAAATCAGATACCCCCGTAGCCAATGTTTGGACCACCTGGATGCTTCTTTAAAGCATGGACCTTCTGAGCTCGACCAAATACAAACTTATCTCAGGCACTAAAATAATTACTATTAAGACAAAAAGCATAATCAGTGCAAAGGGAGCTGCTCCTATAAAAATATCTGCAAGAGAAATATCATCCCTATCTAACGTACTCTTGATAACATAAACAGCCAAACCCAAAGGCGGAGTTAGCAATCCAATTTCTGTAGCTATAATAGTTACTATACCAAACCAAACTAGATCAACGTTATATGGAGCCAGAACCACTAGAAATAATGGTACTGCTATAACCATTATCGAGACTGAATCAATTATGGTCCCTAACACTAATACTATAACAACATAAAGGAATAGAAGCATTCCGAAACTAGCATCCATTTCCCCTATCCATGTTCCTAGCTGGGTAGGTAAGCCTGTGATACCTAGCATCCGGCTATACATGCTGGCTGAAACAATTAAAAACAACAAAGTCGCTGAAATATGACCAGCTTCAACCAAAATTACCCAAGTCCCTCGCCAAGTTAGACTTCTTCTCCATAAGGCAAATATAAACGCAACAAAAGCTCCGGCAGCACCAGCCTCTGTAGGCGTATAAAGTCCCGCATAAATCCCCCCAAGAACAACTAGAATTAGAGTTGCAATTGGCAATGATTTGGATACGAGCTCTTTTCTAGATAAACGATTATCGCTTTCACTTTCTTGCGCAAATGTCTCTGGAGATGCAACGGAATTGGGGAAAACATAAGCCATAAATGCTATCAACCCGCAAAACGCAGCTGTTAAAAGAAGTCCAGGCCCCACTCCCGCTATAAACAGATCTCCAACTGATTCTTCAGCTATTAGAGCATAAATAATTAGCAAAACACTTGGCGGAATCAACATTCCTAATACTGAGGAGCCAGCGACCACCCCGACGGCAAACCTGCCTTTGTATCCGTATCGCAGCATTTCTGGAACTGAAATACGGGTAAAAACTGTTGCAGAAGCTATAGAAACTCCCGTTATAGCAGCAAAAATTGCATTAGCTACAACGGTTGCCATACCTAATCCACCCCGAATTCTCTTCACTAGACTTTGGGCTATATCATAAGTATCGCGCCCCATACCGCAAGCGCTCACTAATAAACCCATGAGAACAAACAGGGGTATCACACCGAATAGAAAGTTGCCAACCGTCTTTGCCGAAGCCATCCACAACAGACTGACAGCTATATTAACATTTCCTTTAACAACCCAGACACCCACAAATGAAATAAACGCCAAAACAATAGGAACATACATGCCTATATATATCAAAACTAACATTGCCAGAACTGAAACGGCACCAACCTCCAAACCAGTCATTTGCCGCTCTCCTCAGCTACTTCACTCTGAACATCAATGGACTTACCAGATGCTAACGATGGTTTACCAAATAATGCTCTTATATTATCTAATGCCATTAAGGCGAACTGAATTGCTAATAGAGCACAACCAAAGACAAGGACTAGTCTCTGAGGCCATTCAGGAAAGGTGAATACGCCCACATTACCAACAAAAAAGTCACCGTGGTAAGCCTGAAGCCATTTAGGCCAGCCACCTTTTATAATTGCTATCATGAGACCTACTCCAGCTGCGCTGAAGAAAAAACCCATGATATTTCCTACCGCCGGAAAGCGTCTAAGAATTGCTGAATATAGGGCATCTGACCGAGTCATGCGTCCAACTTTAAGGGTATGAGTTAATTGTAAATACAAGACAATGACAATTGAGATCTCAACGATTTCTGTGACGCCACTGATTGGAGAATCGAAAACAAACCGCAGAAGAATATCTGCAGTCACTAAGGCCATTAATACAAATATCCAACCTGAAGCTGCAGCATTCGCTGAGACTACAACCAAGTCAAATAAGTATCTTGCACCATTAAGTAGCTTAAGAATTGAAGACAACATTTAATAGGAGCCGCCTTACGGCGGCTCCCCTCAACTATTAATTAAAAAGTAAAGTATGAATCAATTTACTAGACTATTTCACATCCCAGTCACGCATAACAGGCTGATTATTTGCACGCATATTGTCCATCCAGGCCTTCAAAATAGCTGTGCCAGGCAAACCTTTCTTATCCTGTGCAGCAGCCCAGTTTTTGGCTAATGGAGGCAACATCGCGGCCCATGCTTTAATATCGGCGTCACTCATTCTTGTGTAAACTGTACCAAAATCCTTTTTACACCGAGCAAGTCCAGCAGCAGCACCATTATTCACTCGATCGATTGAGTCTTTTTGCCATGCAGGAACCGCCGCTTTGAGAGCATTCTTAACTTCTCCAGGTAACCCTGCCCAAACGTCTTTATTTACATTTAAAGAAAAGGCGTTCACTGCTCCTAAATCAGCATCAATTACGAAAGGTGCCGGCTCACACAACTTAAATGCTCCAGCAGCTTGTCGCCAGACTATCATGTTATCGTAAATCCCAGTGGTAAGACTGTTATAAGCATCAGCTAGGTTTGTTTGTACACCAGCTGCTCCTGCAGCGATAACCCAAGGCAAGTTCGGGCCTGCTGCGCCAACTTTTCTTCCCTTTATATCAGAAAGTTTATTAATCTTAGTTCTTGACCAAAGCATATAATTGTCCACAGCTCCGCTCGGTCCTAGATTTACTTGATTAAATTTAGCCCATGTTTTGCCGTAATCATCAAACATGGATTCCATCTTCGCCGTTGTAGCAATAACTAATGAAAGATCCTTGGACGTAAAAGGAGTTTTAAAAGATACGTCATAAAGCGGAACTTTATCAGCGTGGAAAGCAGACACGACAAGGCCAATATCTCCTAGTCCAGTCTCAACGCCTTCGAGTTCACCTCTTGGCTTAACAATGGTTCCACTAACACCTTTGTTCCAGTTAATTTTATAATTACCAGTTTTAGCCAGCTCAGCGTTAACGGTAGGCAAGTAGGTATCAACAAAAGCTCCAACCCATGTGGCGGCTGGCGGATAACCAGAAATCCCTGTTAGATTAATCGTCTTAGCCGCAGATGCGGGTAAAACAGATACAAGAGCTATAATTGAAACTGCTCCAATTGCCGTAAAGTAACGAACAATATTTTTAAGCAACATAATTCCCCCCAAATTAATTAAATACATAAAAATTATAGTTTAAGTCTCAACTTATTGCCGGAAGTTTATGTTAAGGAAACCTAACCGGCAATACCTATGGATCAATTTATATATAACCCATTTGTATTATTTAGCCGATTATTTCAATTATTAATTACCGCTGAATAATAGAGATTTGAGCCACTCCGCCTGTACATCAGCTACTTTAGCGAGATGCTCAGTATTTGAATAGAGACTCATATGATCTACGCCCTCAACCACAGCAAGATGTTTGTTAGGAGACTCAATGGAGTTAAACGCCTCAATTTCAAGATCGGAAGATGTTATATTATCTCCTTTAGCGACCGCCATCATTACAGGAGTTTCATGTATTCGACTTGCATAAGGTTTAACTTGATAAGCAAGTAACAATTCAACTGACTCTATAGTATTTATATGTTCGTGATTTGGTGCTTCTTGTTCTTTTATATCGCCGAAAATAGTGCATACGTGAGGAAATGGCCAAGAACTGAGCTCATTATCAGGGTCAGTGGATGACATTGGCATCATACCACCAGGTTCACCAGCATGGCGTCTTTCTCGATCCTCTAATATAGTGGCCATCAAAGATGCAAATTTTCGTTCTCCGTGACAGCGTCTCATAGTGGGGAAACCATCTACAACGGGTATTGTGGATATGGCAAATTTTACTCGAGGATCTAATGAAGCAGTTATAATCACATGGCCTCCGCTGTAAGAAATCCCCCAAATACCAATCTTATCATTATTAATTTCATCAAGCGTACGTCCATAACTAACTGCATTTCGATAATCTTCGATTTGACCCCACGGATTGATATGCTGCCGAGGCATCCCTTCGCTTTCGCCGAAATTTCTATAATCAAAAAGCAAGCAAGCTACTCCTATGTCGGCGAATGCCTTAGCGTAATAAGGCATCACTATTTCCTTAACATAACACCAACCGCCTGCCAAAATGACTAAAGGAAAGGGACCCGTCGCATCATCCGGAGTTATCAAAACCCCACTAACTTTATCCCCACAGCTATTAAATTCTACTTTTCGCTCCATTGCTTCCTCCCTATATCTTTCACCTTGCTTAGACGCTAAATTATTTAACTTTTCAAGACGAAGGTTGTCGGCTCATTCATAAGATGTCAACTGATAACAGAAATAGTAGAATATTTAAAAAACCATCATGGCTTACAATATAAAAATTATAGCTAAGCTTGATTTTTCTATTTTAGCGTTACGCCTAATCAGCAGCTTCTAGGTCAAGTGTTTCAGTTATTTGTTCCCTTAGTATATTCTTTCGTATTTTCCCGGCAGGAGTTCGTGGAAAGCTATCAACTATCTCAAGTCTTTCAGGATATTTTTGTTTGGCCATTCCCGAGCTTTGCAAAGCGGAAATCATTTCTTCGAAGGTCATAGAAGATTCTGGTTGTAATACTACAAATGCGCAACCTGTCTCACCTAAACGGGGATGGGGCATACTAACCACCGCGGCCTCATAGACCTGGGGAATTTCGTGAAGGGCATCTTCGACCTCTCTAGGACTCAAATTTTCGCCGCCTCGAATTATTAAATCTTTGAGCCTACCTGTAATTACAAGGTAATTCTCAGGCGTTTTAACAGCCAAATCACCGGTATGAAAAAAACCATCCTTATCAAAGGCCGAGTTATGCTCCGGATCAGCATAGCCAAGGCACATTTCCGGTCCACGAGTAATTATTTCTCCTTCAACCCCATCAGCCACTTCATCACCACTTTCATCAACTATCAAAATCTCGTGGCCAACTATAAAGCCCTCTGTTGATGCTCCAATATCTTCCTTTTCTCTGCTATTTACCCCTAAAGTGACTGTAGGAGCTTCGGTAGAACCATAACATCTGGCACATACACATTGAGAAAAGACATCATGAGCACTATAAATCACTTCCGGTGGTACTGGGGCTCCTCCACATGGAAAATATCTAAGTGTAGGTAAATCCAATCCATTAGACATCGCAAAAGTTGTTAGTTCTTGTAAAAATACTGTAGCCGCAATAGTAAAGGTTACCCCATGTAACTCAATCAACTCTGCAGCTGTTTTAGCATTCCATGTTTCCATCAAAACTACTGGAACGCCAAGGACTATTGGCAATTGAATTCCATACAAATAACCAGTGATATGAGTTAAAGGAGAAGGCATAAGAATTACATCTTCGGCACCTAAATTCAAAAATTTGCTAAATGCTTGATTTTCGGTATCTATGGTATTGTGACTATGCAGCACGCCCTTTGGTTGGCCGGTAGTTCCAGATGTGTACATAATCAACTTTACAGAATTAGGATCAACAATAGACTTATCAAGTGAGTTACTATCTCCTATATTGGTTAGATCTTTCCAATCAACATATCCCTTGGAGGTGCCTCTAACTGTTACAATATAATCAAGGCTTGAGAGCTCATCTCTATAGCCTTCAATCATAGAGACATAGTCAAAACCACGAAATTCAGTTGGAATGAAAAAAACCCGGGTACCTGCATCTTTTAAAATGTAAGTAACTTCTGCCTCTCTATAGATAGGAATAATCGGGTTACATACCAAACCCAACAATGATGCGGCCATATCAATTACAAGTGCTTCATACCAATTAGGCAACTGAAAACTAATCACATCTCCTTCACGTAGCCCCATAGACTTGAGTGAAAAAGCTAGGGCTCTTCCCATATCATATAATTGTGACGCAGTAACTTTCTGATGCCCATCAATGACTAGTATTTTATCTGGCTGCTGAGCTACTTGGACTTCTAGAAGGTCAGAAATTGTCTTATTTCGCCAAATCCCAGATCTAGAGTTTTTTTCAATCAAAGACTCAGTAAGTCTGACTTGCCATCCACTTATATCTTCACGCATTGATAATCCCAGAAATTATCTTCCAATAAATTTAGGCTTTTCTTTATTTAAAAAGGCCTCTGTCGCTATTTTGTGATCTTGAGTCATCTGAGACATTGCCTCAAAATTAAAGGCAGTGTCCAAAACAGCATTAGCCACCTGTTTGAGCCCTTGGTTAATTGAAACCTTAGTCCATTTTATAGCATTAGTGGCACCATTCGCGAGTCTCTGAGCCATAGCCTCCACGCAAACATCCAGTTGTTCAGTTGAAACAGAATAGTTGATCAGCCCAAGTTCTTGTGCTTGAGGAGCAGAAAGCAGGTCACCTGTCATTAAATATTCTTTGGCTTTAGGATATCCTATTAATTGCGGCCATATAACTGCCCCCCCATCCCCAGCAACTAGACCTACCGAAACATGCGGATCGCCCAATTTTGCGATCTCACTTGCGTATATGAGATCACAGAAAAGAGCCAAAGTACAACCCAAACCAATAGCATGACCTGGTAGGCGAGCAATTATGGGCTGTTCCAAATCGAGTAAACCATTAACTATTCGTTTACCTTCCCAAACAGTCCTCGCAAAAGCCTTTGGATCCCCGTGCATCCTATTGATCCACTCTAGGTCACCACCAGCACAAAAAGCCTTCCCTGCTCCAGTTAAAATTACAACATCTGTATCCTTATCAGACGAGACATCGTAAAAAATTCGCGAAAGCTCTTCATGTAATTCCTCATCAATAGCGTTTAATTGTTCAGAACGGTTAAGAGTTAATGTTAATATCCGATTTTTTCGTTCAGCTAAGATTGTCTTATAGGAATCATAATTCAAGAAACTGCCCTTTCTATAAACCACAAAATAAATAGCAAATTAAAGCTCTAAAACACATTACTGTCATTATTCATTAGACTTTCGCATTTTTAATTTAAGCCCAACAACTTCATAGATATCTAGGCCCGTTAATGAAGCAATCTCCTCAATTGGCATACTTGTTTCTTTAAGCAAGACTGTAGCATGACTTTTGGGGTTTCGTTTTGATGCTTTCCGTCTAGCGGTTTGATTGTTATTTCGTTTTTTTCCATGATTATCTAGTCCTCGCTCATATGCCTCCGCTAAGGCGGCATCTCTGCGAGCCTTATCACTTTGAACCCAGTTATCCATCATATGAACATGTCTCGCTAAGTCCTGGGCTTTACGTTTTTCTCTAACAAAATCTTTATTAGCATCCAAATTATCTTTATTCGATTCTGGCAATGGATTGCCAGTAGCTGCCTCGTCAAGTGTCATCCCATTTTTTTTAGCCAAACGCTCGGCCGCAGCAAGAGCAGCAGCCCTTTCTCCTTCAAAAGTACTTTCAGCTGCCAACTTTAATAGGTTATGAAAACGAGTTCGCTCTTCCTCATTAAATGCGATAGCTTCATTCTTAGTTTTATTTGAACTAGTCTTAGGCTGAACCATGGCTTTATAACTATATCTCGTAGAATTAACAAAATGCTCAGATACAACTTTCTTCAAAACACGTTTACATAAAAACACCTTAACAGTAACTAACAGTTTTAAATATACCTAAGAAATTAGTTTTGCGCTTTGTTTTTAAATACAGAGGAATAATAAATGGACAGATTGAAAGACAAAATTGCCATTGTAAGTGGAGCAGGAGGAGGCATAGGCAGCGCAATTTGCCAAAGGTTTGCCCAGGAAGGGGCAGCTATAATATGCGTGGACATTAACCCTTCTACACTAGATTCAACTATAGCTGAAATTATTCGTTACGGGGGTAAGGCAAATAAGCTATTAGCAGACATATCGGAAGAAAAGACAGCGGTAGATGCGGTTAAAATTGCTATAGATGAGTACGGAGGATTAGATATACTGGTAAATAATGCCGTTTATGATATAGCTCTGGGACCTCTAACCTCAATATCCTTAGATGATTGGAGGCGTACAATGGACGTAAACCTAAATAGCGCTTTCTTAATGTCCAAACATTCAATTCCTGAAATGGAAATTCGTGGAGGTGGTAGCATAATACATATTGCTTCTCAACTTGGACGAACAGCAAGGCCCGGGAGACCGTGGTATTGTGCTCAAAAAGCAGCACTAATAAATCTTGCCAAAGCCATGGCACTTGATCATGCACCACAAAAAATTCGTGTAAATAGTTTATCACCCGGACCAGTAGAGACCAATCGCTATCTAACAAACTTTTCTTCTCAAGAGGAAGCTCAGAAAACTTCAAACACCTTATTTGATAGGCTTGGTAAACCTGATGAAATAGCAGCAGGAGCAGCCTTTTTAGCAAGTGATGATGCCTCTTTCGTAACAGGTAGCGATCTTTTAATTGATGGGGGTTATACAGTTCCGTAAAAAATAACACTTAATTCATAGGAGATATAACTTTATGCCAAATATTAAAAGATTTGGGCTTCCAAGTATATTAACACTAGTTTAGCGTGATATAGCTTTGTTTGATTTTTATAATATTAGCTCCAGAGCTTTAACACTTTTTCCTGCTGAGACCGGTCATAGGTTTGCGCTAAAGGCGTTAGCAAATGGGTTAGGCCCGCGGGGTAATGCAAACAAACCAAAAGGCCTAAATCAGACACTTTGGCAACGAACGTTTCTGAATCCGTTAGCAATATCTGCTGGATTCGACAAAAATGGAACAGCAATCTCAGGCGTTTTAAAATTAGGAGTAGGGTTTATAGAAGTTGGAGGCGTTACACCAAGACCCCAAAAAGGCAACCCTAAGCCTCGATTATTTAGACTTGAAAAAGATGAAGCAGCAATAAATCGTTTAGGCTTCAATAACCTTGGGGCTGATCAACTACTTTCAAACATTCGTCAACATAATCTTATTTACACTAACTCTTCTCCAATAGGCGTCAACTTAGCGGCTAACTCCGATAGCACAGACCCAAGCAATGACTTTGAAAAATTAGTAGATAAGTTTGCTTCTCAAGTCGATTTCTTAACTGTCGACATATCTTGTCCCAACTCTAAGAATGGCTTGGTTTTTTTGTCTCCTAAACCTCTTCAAGATTTACTTGATAAACTAATTGAAATAAGAGATCGAAAGGACCTAAAAAGCCCACCTGCTTTATTAGTAAAATTATCTCCAGATATTGAATATAGAGAACTAGATATACTTGTTGAGGTAATCGTAAATGCGGGGATAGATGGAATTACAATTTCAAACACGACAATAAAACGGCCCAAAGATCTTACAAGCCCCAATCAAAATGAGGTTGGAGGGCTGTCGGGTAAACCCCTGTTCCTCATGTCAACCGAAATGTTACGATATGTATTCAAGATAACAGGAGGCAATATTCCTCTGGTAGGGGTGGGAGGAGTTTCTTCTGGCGCTGACGCTTATGAAAAAATCTGCGCTGGTGCTAGCCTAGTTCAAGTTTATACTGCCTTAGTTTACAAGGGTCCTAAACTTATATTTCAGATAAAGAATGATTTGGCCAAGCTGCTCGAAGCAAATGGTTTTTCATCAATCAAAGATGCAATCGGTAGTAAGAATTAAATAGACTAGTTTGTTTATAGAGTTTAAAAAATTAGATTTATTTACTGGTTTAAAAAACAAAAATTTATTACATTTTGGGGATGTACAAAATGTTAGGGATAACTGGATTTGGTGCTTATATACCTCAGCTTCGTTTGTCGAGGAGTGCCATAGTGAATGCTAATGTATGGGCAAACCCTAGTATAGCACAGCTATCTAATGGTGAGCGGTCCATGGCTAATTGGGACGAAGATTCCATAACAATGGCAGTAGAGGCTGCACGCAACTGTCTACACAATATTGATAGAGATAATGTAAAGAAAGTTTCTTTTGCGTCCACAACTTTCCCATTTGTTGACAGGCTGAATTCTGGTGTTGTTTCAACTGCATTAAACTTGCCTAATGACACCCATTCCGCCGATTTAACAGGATCTCTTAAAGCCGGAACAAGTAGCTTAATTAGTGCGGTAGACTCGGCAATGAAAAATAGCGAAGACTTGCACCTTTGTATTGCTGCCGAGAAACGACTTGCTCGGGCTGGTAGCTTACAAGAACTTAGTTTTGGTGATGGTGCTGCAGCACTAACGTTAGGAAATAGCTCTAAAAATGTAATCTTAGCGGAATTGATAGGGCATTATTCTATAACAGATGATTTTGTAGACCATTACCGTGCTGAAGGAAGTAAGTTTAATTATTATTGGGAAGAAAGGTGGATTAAAGAAGAGGGTTATTTGAAGCTAATACCTGAATCCATCAATAGGTTGCTAGAAAATTGTAACATTAAAGGAAATCAGATTGACCATCTAATAGTTCCTCTAAGCAGCAGAGGAGTACCACAAAGAATAGCAAATGCGACAGATATCTCTCCCGAAATAATTTCAGATAATTTGTCGAATAATTGTGGAGATACCGGCACGGCACATCCTTTAATTATGCTTGCCTCAGAACTTGAAAATGCAAAGCCAGGAAAGAAGATTTTAGTCTGCGGGTTTGGTCAAGGAGCTGACTCTATTTTATTTCAAACAACCGAAGCTATATCTGATTTTCAGGCTCGACAAAGTTTTTCAGATTCATTAACGAGTGGAAGGCAAGAGAATAATTATTTAAAGTTTTTAACTTTTAATGGCCTACTGGAATCAGAAAGGGGCATGAGAGCTGAACAAGACAAACAAACTGCATTAAGTACGCTTTATAGAAATAAAGATATGCTATTAGGCTTTATTGGCGGGCGCTGCACAAAATGTGGCACCTCACAGATTCCTAAGACACGTATTTGTGTTAATCCAAATTGCGGTGCACATAATAGTCAAACTGATGAGTGTTTTGCTGATAAAAAAGCTAATGTTATGTCATGGACTGCTGACCAACTAGCATATTCAATAGATCCACCTGCCCATTATGGCATGGTAGAGTTTGAAGGAGGTGGACGATTGATGGTTGATTTTACAGATGTAAATACGGATGAGATGGAAACTAATATGCCTATAAGAATGGTATTTCGTATAAAGGATATTGACGAACAGAGGGGATTTGTGCGGTATTTTTGGAAGGCTTCACCTTATAAATAATGACTTGGACAGTAATCTTCTTTTATATTTGAATAAAGCATTAGCTGACGGAGAAAATTAATGGCAAACGGGATTAAAGATAAGGTCGCAATTCTCGGAATGGGATGTGCTAAATTCGGAGAGCGCTACAACTCAGATGCAGAAGACCTTATGGTTGAGGCATTTGAGGAATGTATCAAAGACGCCAATATTGATGTGTCAGAAATTCAAGCAGCTTGGGGTTCGACTACGTTTGATGAAATGGGTGTAGGAAAATCCGCTATACCTTATTCTCAAGCACTGCGCCTGCCAAACATACCTGTAACCAGAGTAGAGAATTACTGTGCCAGTGGATCAGAGGCTTTCCGAGGAGCAGCCTACGCCGTCGCATCTGGTGCCTGCGACATAGCGCTGGCTATTGGAGTCGAAAAATTGAAAGACACTGGTTTTGGTGGTCTTCCCAATATGAATCCCGGACCACTTAACAGTCAGTGGTGGGCAAATATAACTGCCCCCGGTGGTTTTGCACAATTAGCTACCGCCTATCGTGCCAAGTTTAGAATTGGAAAGGACGATTTTAAAAAAGCTATAGCCCACGTTTCAGTTAAAAGTCATGCCAATGGCGCTCTAAATGATAAAGCACATTTGAGACGACCAATAACTGAAGATGATGCACTAAATGCCCCAATTATAGCTGAGCCACTGGGCCTTTACGATTGCTGCGGAGTCTCAGATGGAGCAGCTTGTGCTATTCTTACCACTCCTGAAATTGCAAAATCCTTAGGTAAGAATCCTTTAATCACGATTAAAGCACTACAAATCGCTGCATCTAATGGAACCGAAGCCTCCTTTAACCAATGGGACGGCAGTCACTTTCTCACAACCAGGGTAGCAAGTCAGCGAGCCTATGAGGAAGCCGGAGTTAAAAACCCTCGTGAGGACCTAAGCCTTATCGAGGTTCATGACTGCTTTTCCGTGACAGAGTTAGTAACTATGGAAGATCTACATATTTCCACTGAGGGAAATGCTCCTAATGATATCATGGACGGCTTCTATGACTCAGACGGGTCAATACCTTGTCAGATTGATGGAGGCCTCAAATGTTTTGGACATCCAATAGGTGCCTCCGGAATTCGCATGATCTACGAAATGTATTTACAGCTTTTGGGCAAAGCAGCAGAGCGACAAAGGGATAAAGTGGATCTATGTTTAACGCACAATTTGGGTGGGTTTCCTCACGAAAACGTAGCCGCCGTGTGTATAGTAGGTCGTGACGACTAAATTCAAAAGATAAGTCAGTCTTAGATGAGTGAAGAATCACCAATACTATGGCGACCAAGTGAAGAAGAGGTTAAAAGCCGAAATCTCAGCGCTTTTGCAACACAAGTTAGAAATAATTTGAACATCGATTTTGGACATGACTACCAAAATCTATGGCGTTGGTCGGTGAAAGAAAAGGGATTATTTTGGCGCGAGTGTTGGAAGTTTCTTGATTTTATTTACGAAGGGTCTCTTGAACCAAGTCTTTTAGACGAATCTGATTTTTTTAAAGCTAAATGGTTTCCCGACGTAAACTTTAATTATGCAGAGAATATTCTTAATTGGCCTGATGAACAGGTCGCTCTTAGCTCATTAAATGAAAACGGTGAGAGGCTTGACTTAACATTCGCTGATTTAAAAAAAGAAACTTCTAGGATCCAACAATCTTTGATTGATTTAGACCTTCGCCCAGGAACTAGAGTTGCGGCAATAATGTCAAATACTCCACAGTCAATACAAGCAATGCTAGCAGTAACATCTTTAGGGGGAGTATGGACATCTGTATCCCCTGACTTCGGTCCATCAGGCATGCTAGACAGACTAACGCAGGCTGATCCAGAAATTTTGTTTGCAGTTAATGGTTATTCTTTTGGGGGAAAACTCTATGATATTAGGGATAAAATTTCTGAAATTGTTTCTCCTTTAAAATCACTGAGAAAAATTATAACAGTTAGTCAAAACGGTTTCGAAGAAGGAGGTCCATTAAAAAATTCTGTGTCATGGGAACAATTTCTCGAACCTTACAAGCCACAAACTGTTACTTACAAACGTCTCCCTTTTGATCATCCCTTATTTGTCCTTTATACTTCTGGAACTACAGGAAAACCAAAATGTATTATCCATACTGCAGGAGGCAGTATGCTTAAGAGTGTTAGTGAACATTCATTACTCTTTGACTTAAAACCGACTGATACGGCTTTTTTCCCTACTACTTTGGGATGGATGATGTGGAACTTCCTAGTAAATTTCCTAGGAACAGGTGCAAAAATAATCTGTTATGACGGCTCACCATTTTTTCCTCACAAAGAAAAATTGTGGCAACTTGCAGCAGAAGAGAAAGTAACGATTCTCGGTTTAGGGTCCTCCTATATTGAGGCGTGTAAGAAAAGTCATTTTATTCCATCAAAAGATATGGATCTAAGTCAGGTTCGAGTAATAATCGCTGGCGGATCAGTCCTGTCCCCAGAAGGTTTCAGCTATGTCTATAAAAGTATAACTGATGACGTCCAGCTTATTTCAGCCTCAGGAGGAACTGAAATAATGGGTTGTCTTCTTGGCAGCAACCCTTGGGGAGCTGTTTATCAAGGAGAATTACAAGGGCCGGCACTAGGGATGGATATGGCTGTCGTGAATGAAGAGGGAAATATAATAGAAGACCAGAAAGGAGAGTTGGTCTGTTTGTCCACTTTTCCATCATTACCTATAGGGTTGCTTGGTGATAATGACGGATCACGATTCAGAAACACCTACTTTAGTAAAAATCCTGGCATGTATACTCAAGGAGACTTTGCAGAATTGAAATCCCTCAGCGGAGGATATATAGTCTACGGCCGCTCAGATGCAACACTAAACCCGGGAGGTGTCAGAATCGGAACAGCTGAAATTTATCGTCAGGTAGATAAATTAAAAGAAGTAGAAGAAAGTGTTGTAGTTGGCCAAAACTGGCAAAACGATGTAAGAGTTATTCTATTCGTTTTACTCAAAAAAACCGAATACCTCTCGGAATCGTTAATCCAAAAGATTTCTTCAGAAATCAAGCATGGCGCATCTCCTCGACACGTACCTCGCAAGATTTTACAGGTAAATGAAATTCCTAAAACTAGAACTGGAAAAATCGCCGAAATCGCTGTTCGAAAAATAGTAAATGGAGAGGAGATTAGTAATATCGAATCTATAGTTAATCCTGAAAGTTTAGATGAATTTAAAGATCGTATAGAATTAAAAAACTAAATCCAGTCTATATAGTAATAATACCAAACTTCGATAGGTTATCTAACCTGCAAATAATGGATTGAAAATAAATCATTCGAATCCGTCCAATGACAATGTGAGCGCCATCCAGCTTCTTCTGCTAAAGAATGAAATGCGTCAATCGTATATTTATGTGAATCCTCAGTATGAATTGATTCACCTGCTGCAAACCGAAATATGTGACCATTTATGCTCGCCTTTTGATCGTACTTACTGACCAAATGCATTTCTATACGTCCCTTATCAGCCTCCCATCGAACTTCATGTTTAAAGCCTTCAAGATCCAGATCAGCCCCCAGCTCACGATTAATGTGTCTTAAAATATTTAGATTAAACTCTGCCGTAACACCCGCCTCATCATCATAAGCTGCAAACAATATATCAGTGTCTTTTTTCAAATCAACACCAATTAACAAACCATTTCCGGTGCCTAAATCGATAGAAACAGCTCGCAAAAACTTAATTGCCTCTTCAGGGGTGAAGTTCCCTATTGTGGAGCCCGGGAAAAAACCAACTCTTACTAACTCGTTAGGTATTACTGGCAGTACAAGTGGCCGGGTATAGTCTGCAGATATGGGAACCACAATTAAATCAGGATATGATCTAGCAAGATCTTTAGCTGATTCAATTAAATAATCTTTTGATATATCAATAGGCAGATATGCAGACGGTTTCTGCAAAGCATCCAATATTATTCTGACTTTTTTACTCGAACCACTGCCAAACTCAACTAAGCTCGCACCAGGTCCAATTAATTCTGAAAACTCTTTTGCATGAGTCTTTAATAAACCTATTTCTGTTCTAGTGGGATAATATTCTGGCAACTCGGTAATTTGTTCAAATAAACTTGAACCTGTTTGATCATAGAAATACTTACTCGACAACTGCTTTTGAGGTAATGACAATCCTTCAATTACAGCAGGCAAAAAGTTATCTTCTGTATGATCGAATTCGTAATAATCATACAAGGGACCCAAATCTACCTTTGATTTATTAATCATACATCATCTGCCAAACGTACACCAGCAAACTGCCAACGCATATGAGGATAAAAGAAATTTCTGTAGGTCCCGCGCATATGCTCTATCGGTGTTATACAGGCCCCACCACGTAAAACCATTTGATTAAGCATAAATTTACCATTGTATTCTCCCACAGCGCCTGCATCTGGCTTAAACCCAGGATAAGCAGAGTAGGAACTTTGGGTCCATTCCCAAACATCACCGAAGAGTTTTTGGAGCGGTTTAATCTGACCCTCTTCACAAGGGACAGGTCTAAGAAATCCACTGCATAAAAAATTACCACTAATGGAAGAGTTTTTTGCAGCTATCTCCCACTCAAATTCAGTAGGAAGCCTTTTGTTCGCCCATCTAGCATAAGCATCGGCTTCATAGTAGCTAATATTACATACAGGAGAGTTCATATCTAATGGGTGTAGGCCAGAAAGAGATATCGTCATCCAGTTATTCTCAATCTTTTTCCAATATAGAGGGCAGCTCCAATGCTTATCTTTGATAGTTGACCAGCCGTCCGATAGCCATAACTCAGGGCGTTCATAACCCCCTTCATCTATAAATTGTTTCCACTCTGAATTAATGACTGGTCTTGAAGCTAAAGAGAATGAGGGGATCATAATTTGATGTTGGGGGCCTTCATTATCGAATGAAAAGTCTTTTCCGGTATGGCCTATTTCATAAGCACCTGCTTCATAGTTTTCCCAAGTCACCGGTAAGGCGTTTTTTGATGCTGTTGGAATATACTTCTGATAGGCCGGATATAGTTCGTTGCGTGAAAAAGCATGCAATATATCCATGAGAATTAGTTCTTGGTGTTGCTGCTCATGGTTAATTCCCAGCTCGATTAAAGGCTGAGAGGCCTGCCAAACTTCTTCATTAGAGTTTCTAATAAATTTTGACATAGCGACATCGACATACTCTCTATAGTCGGAAATATCGGATATAGAGGGACGGGTCAAAAGTCCTCGCTCTGCCCTAGGCTGTCTGTCTCCAAGACTCTCATAGTAGGAGTTATACAGATAGGCATACTTTTCATTAAACCGAGAATAACTTGAATCGTTGGGCGATAAAATCATTGTTTCAAAAAACCATGTAACATGCGCTCGATGCCATTTAGTCGGACTTGCGTCCGGCATAGACTGTATCACTTGATCCTCGGCAGAAAGTGGGCTTGATAGCCGTTCTGTCTCATTCCGAACATAACTATAATAGCTATCGAGAGTGTCTCGATCGCACTCATTTGTTGCTTGTGCTTTAGTTAAGGGCCAAGTAGAAGACACATTTACTCTCCGGTTAATGTCTTTTTCATGAAATTATCAAAAACAAAAACATTTTAGGGTGGTTCAAATGATCAGATCAAATTCCGTGTTTTTAGTATTATAAAATAAAACAATTCGAAGCTGTAAACGTCAACAGTAAGAACCGCAAATTCCTTCCACTTATACAGATTATTCAACATAACATTAACAAGACGCAGAAGAGATGAATAAATCAACACCAAACACTACAAGTTATCATGCACATATTTATTTCGAAAAGCAGGCTAAAAAGGTCGCAGCGAACTTACGTCGAAGAATTAATCAAGAATTTGATGTAAAAATAGGAAAATGGCACAACAAACCTATTGGCCCTCACCCTAATAGTATGTATCAAGTTACTTTTGATGCTTCTATATTTTCTGATATCATCCTGTGGCTATCAGCCAACAGAAACAATTTGAATATTTTGATACATCCCCAAAGTGGTGATAATCTCAAAGATCATACGGACTTGGCTATATGGCTTGGTAAGAGCCTCGAACTGAAATTAGATTCTTTTACAAAAAAGGTATAATTTTTCTAATATTCTCTCAGAATTACTTTTAAATTCTATATGCTTCCAATACTAGCTCGTTAGAGCTAGAACATGCTAAAATAGTTTATTTGAAACTCATATATAGTGTTCTACATTTGATTCAGGAAAGCGATAAATAATGAAATTATTACGATACGGCCCCTCAGGGCAAGAAAAGCCTGGAATGTTGGATTCCAAAGGAAAAATTCGAGATTTATCCAAAATAGTTCAAGACTTTGATGGCGATGCTCTCTCCCCGAGAAGTATATCTAAAATATCTAAAGTGAACGAAAACAAATTACCTCTGGTCGGAGGTCGACCACGTTTAGGTCCACCAATCGTGCCTCGTAGAACTTTCGCTATAGCTCTCAACTACGCGCTTCATGCTAAAGAAGCAGGAGTAAAAGTACCTCCTGAGCCATTTGTTTTCACTAAAACTTGTCCTTTAACTGGTCATCGAGACCAGATTATCTTACCTAAAGGGTCTAAAAAATCGGATTGGGAAGTTGAGCTATGTCTGGTTATGGGACGAAAAGCCCAACACGTTAGCAAACGTGATGCATTAAATTACGTAGCTGGTTACGCAACAGGAAATGAGGTTTCCGAAAGAGCCTTTTTACTTGAACATGGAGGCCTCCAATGGATTATGGGGAAGAGCCCAGATACATTTGCCCCGATAGGGCCTTGGTTGGTCACTTCTGACGAGGTCGGAAATCCACAAAAATTGAATCTTTGGTTAGAAGTAAATGGCAATCGCTATCAAGACAGTAACACCTCAGACATGATATTCAATTGCGCAGCAATTATTAGTAATATGAGTAAGATGATAACTCTTTACCCAGGAGATGTTATTTTCACTGGGACACCTTCGGGAGTAGGTCTTGGAATGAAACCGCAAATATTTCTTAAGCCAGGTGACATTATTACTTGTGGGGTAGAAAAACTTGGAGAACACAGAAGTAAAGTAGTCAGGTATAAATCATAATCATATGTTGAATTTTGTTATTTGGTGGGGTCGCTTTGGCGACCCTTTCTTAGTCTAAAACATTAGAATAAATAATGATAAAATATCCATTTTCTGACATCCCCGGACCCGGAGAGGTACAAAAAGTAGCTCCCGGAGTTTTCTGGATTAGAATGCCGTTACCTTTCAGACTAAATCATATAAATTTATGGCTGATAGAGGATACTGATGGCTGGACACTTATTGATACTGGCATGGCTATGGACGAAGCACGGAATGCTTGGTCACGAATCATTGAAAAGCATCTTAATGGGCAAAAAATAAACCGAATTATTGTTACACACTTTCATTCTGACCATGCTGGTCTTGCCGGTTGGCTAACAGATAAGTTCTCTTCTCTTTTATGGATGAGTCAAACAGAATGGGAAAGAACACGACTGTTGACAGGAGGACCAACAAAAGCCTGGTCAAAAGAAGTATTGAAATTCTTTAAAATGGCTGGATGTCCAGAAAAAATGATAAATGAGACACATTCTCTTTGGTCCGAGTACAACAAACGAATGAGTCCAACGCCTGATCTTCATACCAGACTTGTGGATGATATGGTTTTCAACATTGGTAAATATACATGGAGGGTATTAATTGGTACTGGCCATGCTCCTGAGCATGTTTCTCTTTACTCCGAAGAACTAGACGTTTTAATTGCTGGAGATCAGGTTTTACCTAGAATATCACCAAATGTATCACTTTTTCCTGGTGACAGCGGAGATGATCCTCTTGGAGGATTTTTAAAAACAACAAGTTCATTCCGGTCCAGGCTTCCGTCTACAGCGCTCGTTCTTCCTTCACATAATGAACCTTTCTTTGGTCTACATGACAGGCTCGTCGAACTCATTGAGCACCATAAAAAAAGGCTTGATGAAATGGCGGGTCTATGTATCAGAAGTTCGTCAGCATATTCTATTACAACAAAGGCATTTTCTCCTGATCTCGATAGTCTTCAATTAAGCCTAGCATTAACAGAAACGTTGGCTCATCTAAATCACATGGTTTCAAAAGGAAGGCTAACTCGTAACATTGACAATAATGGTATTTGGGCCTTTAAGAATACATAATTTTTTTCAAAGTATAGTAACTAATTTAATTTTGATTTATATCCTTATAAAGTTAGCTAATTTATTATTTTGTTTCCATAACAAATAACATGGGGAATTGATGAGCAAAATATCGGTAGCCATCTCAGACACGGTGTTTCCAGACTGGAAACCTGCTGAAAAGGTCTTAGAAGACTTAAACGTAGAACTTATAAGAGCTGAAACTCCAGAAGCAAAAGACGTTCTTAAGGTAGGTGCTTCAGCTGAAGCACTTTTTGTTACATACGCTAAAATAACATCAGACGTAATTGATGGTTTAAATAATTGTAAAGTGATTGGTCGTTTTGGAGTAGGAACGGATAATATTGATATCGAGGCTGCTACTGCGGCTGGAATAGTTGTTACTTATGCCCCCCTTTACTGTTTAGACGAAGTATCTGACCACGCGATTACCACCTTGTTGTCTTTAGCTCGTAAAATCCCTTATTCGAATAATTTGGTACAAAAAGGTCGGTGGGAAATGCCTGCGGTTGTGCCAATCAGGAGACTCAAAGGTCGCACATTGGGACTGGTTGGTCTGGGGAATATAGCTCAGGCTGTCGTTGGCAAAGCTCAAGCATTTGGAATAAAAACTATCTCTTCTGATCCCTACGCTTCAGACGAAGTTTTTTCAAAGATGAACACCCAAAAAGTGAGCTTTGAAGAACTCCTATATCAGTCTGATTATATTTCAGTGCATGCCCCACTTACTGATGAAACTAAAAATATGTTTAGCACTGAAGCATTTGATAAAATGAAAAATGATGCTCTGCTCGTAAATACTTCTCGAGGGCCACTGGTTGATATCGATGCGCTCGTAATTGCGCTTGAAGAAGGCCAAATTGGAGGAGCGGCACTCGACGTTTTACCCCAAGAACCGCCCGAATCCAACTCTCCTTTATTCGGCCGAGATGATGTTATTTTGACACCTCATACAGGATTCTATTCAGAGGATGCCTTACTAGACCTACAAACCACTGTTGCCAGTGACGTTGCATCAGTTCTTAGAGGAGAAAATCCAAAGTTTCCGGTAAATCCAGAAGCTCTAGAGAAATAGATTAGATTTATATGCGCTAAGTATGTTTTAGCTTTATTAAATGGAGTTAGAAAATGAAAGCAATGGTATTAGATAATCCTAACTCAGTTGGTCTAGAAACTGTTTCTAAACCCAATTCGGATCAGGGCAATAGTATAGTTCGAGTTACTCATTCAGGTGTTTGTGGTACGGATCTAAAAATTTTTACTGGCGGAATCCCAGCTGAATACCCGCTTATCATGGGACATGAGATGATTGGTGAAGTAATTGAACCTGCTAACTCTTCTAGCCCTCAATCAGGAACTCGAGTTATCGTAGATCCCGTTCTCTATTGTGGGGAGTGTTTCCACTGTGAAATAGGGCAGTCCCAATTATGTCCAAATGGAGGACTCATTGGGAGAGACCAAGATGGGGGTTTTGCCGAATTTGCTTCCGCGCCGCCACAGAATATTTTTGAAATACCGAAGTCAATAAGTGATCAAGAAGCTCCCTTGGTGCAGGTTTTGACAACTGTGATGCATGCACAACAATTAGCAACCATCTCTTCTGAAGAAACCGTTATAGTCCTTGGATTAGGTGTTGGGGGTCTCCTTCATATTCAGCTTGCCAAAGCGGCTGGAGCAAAAACGATAATTGGAATAACCCGCAGTGCGTGGAAAAGAGAAGTGGCTGAAAACTTGGGCGCAGATATTACACTAGCCCCGGATGAAAATACAAAAAATCTAGTTCTTGATGCCACTGATGGGTTAGGAGCTGACTTAGTAGTTGAATCTGCAGGCAAGCTCTCGGTTCTAGCCCAAGCAATGGACTTGGTCCGCCTAGGTGGTCGAGTTCTCGGATATGGCATTCACACTAATACAGAAGGTTCTCTTCCCTTCTATGATATGTATTTTAAGGAAATTCAATTTATCAACGCTCGAGCAGCAACAGACAAAGACTTTGTTAGCTGCTTAGAGCTAGTCGGTAGTGGCGCAGTTAATCTAAAACCCTTAATTAGTGACGTTCTCCCCCTTGAGCAACTAGGAAAGGCTATGGAGATGGTTGGGACTGATGCTCCGCAACGCATGAAAATCATTATGGACCATACTTAAAAATTACATTGACTGTTTTAAGGCATCCTTCTTAACGAGAATATTCCCTTCTGAATCCTGTTCTAAACGGGTTACAGCACTCCAGTTCTGGTTGTCTGTTTCGGGAAAGTCTGTCCTGTAGTGAGCACCTCGACTTTCCTCTCTAGCAAGTGAAGAACTGGCTAGTAATCGACCTAGTAAAGCTAAATTAGATACCGACAAGGCACTTTCTAACTCTTGCCCTCTAATTCTATCAGAAGATCTTGCTTCAGGTGATAGCCGCATACTTGGTATGTCTTCTTTTTCAATTTTTTTATACTCAATTAGTGCTTGCTTACAACCCTCTGCACTACGGATAGAACCAAGGTTTTGATGGGCTAACATACGACACTTCAATCGAACATCTGATTGAAGAGGACCTTCGTCTCTCTCGATTAGGTCTGAAAGAAAGTTATTTGCCTCTTTAGGAACATCTAGGCTTTCTTCGTTAAAATTCTTAGTTTTTGCCGATTTTGCCGCTTGTCTTCCCGCACGCCTTCCAAATACTAGAGCAGAAGATAAAGCAGAACCACCAATCCGGTTTCCACCATGAATTCCGCCACCCGTCTCACCAGCAGCCCATAATCCATTTAATGGCGTTTTTCCATCTACATCTATCTCAAGTCCACCTAACCAGGTATGACTACCCGGCGCTACTTCCAAAGGGGTAGTGGTAATATCAATACCTCTATGCAAACAGGTTTTATAAACATGAGGTATTTGTTTTTGTATAACCTCAAGGGGAACATTAGTTGCGTCCATAAATATACCCCCTGTTAAACCTGCTCGGCCAGCATGAATTTCTTTGGCCATAGCCAATATAACTTCACTTCGTGTGCTTTTCTCGGCTGTTTTTGGAAAATAGCGTTTTAAAAATAGCTCTCCATCGCTATTTCTAAAAACAGCTCCTGCATTAATGAAACCCGTGGGATGAGGAGCAAAACCAAATAGCTCTTCAGGAGAGCAGCACATAGCTTGAAAATCGATCATTTCAGAGCCAAGTAAAGCCACTCCTGCTCGAAAGCCCATAACGTAACCATCTCCTGTAACTTGTGGCGGATTATCATTTACATAAAATAATCCACTACCACCCCCAGTGCACAAAATAATTTCTTTTGCTAAATATGCTACTAGAGTTCCTTTGCTGTAATTAACTCCCCAAGCTCCAATGACGTTTTTGCCATCTTTTATTAGATCAACAATTGCAGTATTTGCGTGCTGAACAATTCTTTGATCGGGTCTCATCTTTTTAGCGAGAGTTTTTGTAACCATATTGCCCGTAGTATCAAAATGGTGAACTGCTCTGGGCTTAGTATGGTTGGGAAACATTTTTAAATCGAGATTACCATCTTCATTCGCAACAAATTCAGCCCCCCACTCACGAAGGTCTTTTACCACCTCAATTATTCCCTCACACCAGACTCTGGCCAGATCCGGATTTATTAGCTCACCTCCATGTTCTAATATTTCAGATAAATGTAACTCTGGGCTATCATCTTCCGCCATTGCTGCAGCAAACCCTCCTCGTGCAACAGAGGTTGTACCGCTTGGGGGCCTGCTCTTGCCGGCTAATATTACGTTGACTTCAGCGTTAACGCATTCAAAACACGCCATCGCTCCTGCGGCGCCTCCTCCTATAACAAGTACATCTGTTTTATAATGTTCGACCGGTATTTTAAGTGCCACAATAGACCTCTCTATATTCCCAAAACTTACTTTTTCAACAATTCCAAAAGAAAACTTAAACAATTATCAGCGAATTCAGAATCATTAATGTGCAGATCAAGCTCCACTATTCTACCTTTCTTTAATCTCTTTTTGAGAGCAGTGGCAAACACCTTATCAACTTCTGGTTTAAACCAGAAACCGCATTCATTTCCTTCAAGATCATAAGTTTTACGTGTTGTGTGCTCACTAAAACCAAGAGTAGGTATAAGTATTACGAATTCAGCCTTTGATTGATTCAAACGATCGGCCATCAAATTACCAATTGCCTCGAATTCTTC